>Ga0307508_10000165_pt1 | contig 79729 bp, 74 predicted proteins | sample 9_EM_MG_FD_203089 | JGI IMG/M metagenome (GOLD analysis project Ga0307508, IMG submission 203089) | Populus trichocarpa ectomycorrhiza microbial communities from riparian zone in the Pacific Northwest, United States - 9_EM | ecosystem: Host-associated > Plants > Roots > Unclassified | place... | reverse complement strand
CGAGCGCGTATAAGGCGGCAGGTCGGGCATGTGTGCGCTCGGCACCGCGATAGCGCGGTCGCAGGGCAGCCAGCGGCTCCAGTCCTCATAGCCCACGCCGAGTGCTTCGCCGATCAGCAGCCCGCGAAAGCCGGTGCAATCGATGAACAACTCGCCGTCGAGCCGCCGCCCGTCGGCCAGCATCAGCGCCTCGACGAAACCCGTCTCGGGATTGAGCACGACCTCGCCGATCTTGCCTTCCTGCCGTTCGACGCCGCGCGCCTCGGCATAGCTGCGCAGGAACGCGGCATAGAGGCCGGCGTCGAAATGATAGGCATAGGAATAGGTGGAGAAGACCGATCGCGGATCGGCCGGCGGCCGGTCGAAGCGATTGGCATGCGCGGCGCTGTCAGTCAGCGAGTACGCGGCGAGCGGTGTCGTATCGCCAGCGGCGCGCGCGCGCAGCCATTGCTGGTGGAACGGCGTCATCCCGAAATCGTCACCATAGCGGCCGAACGGGTGGAAATAGCGATGTCCGGCGCGAAACCAGTCAACGAACTCGATACCGAGCTTGAAGGTGCCCTGGGTCGCGCGGACAAAGGCCGCCTCGTCGATCCCCAGCACCTGGTTGAAGGCCTGGATCGGCGGGATCGTGGCCTCGCCGACGCCGACCGTGCCGATCTCCTCGGATTCGACCAGCACGATCCGGCAGCCCGTGCCGTTCAGCGCCATCGACAGCGCCGCCGCCGTCATCCAGCCCGCGCTCCCGCCGCCGGCAATGACGATGCTCTGGATCGGCCCTTCCATCATGGTGCCTGCCGTCATGCCGCTGATGCCCTGGGTGCCGGGCAGGCCCGGCTGACAAAGGTTTCGTGAAGCGGCATGGTTTCGGCTGCCCTGGCGATTTCGGCGCGGCGCTGCGCCATGCCGCCCTTCAGCATGGCGAGATCCATCATGTCGACGATCGGATCATAGCGGCGTGGCAATATCCGGTTGCCAAGGAAGATCGAGACCCAGCTCGGCTCCTGATAGGATTCCTCGGCATAGAGCGGCACGCGGCCGCACGCCTCCCACACCGCGATCTTGTAGGCGAGGGTTTCCGGAATCTCCATCGTCCGGCATTGCTCCCACATCGGCTCCGGGCGCTGGCTGCGGCAATAATGGAGGATCAGAAAGTCGCGGATCCGCTCATATTCATTGGCGGTGACCCGGTTATATTCCTCAATCATCACCGAATCGAAATCCATGTCGGGAAGCAGCTCGATGAGCCGGGCAAGGGCGGTCTGGATCAGCTGGATGCTGGTCGATTCAAGCGGCTCCATAAAGCCCGCGGCGAGACCGACCGCCACGACATTGCCGTGCCAGAATTTTTCTCGGCGCCCGGTGGTGAAGCGGAGCAGGCGCGGCTCACCGAGCGGCGCGCCGTCGAGATTGGCGAGCAGGGTTGCCGCCGCCTCATCGTCCGAGATGAAGGCGCTGGCATAAACATGACCGTTGCCGATGCGGTGCTGCAGCGGAATCCGCCATTGCCAGCCGGCCTCGCGCGCGGTCGATCTTGTGAAGGGTGTCATCCGTCCGCTTCGCTCGCAGCCGACCGCGACCGCCCGGTCGCAGGGCAGCAGATGCGACCAGTCGACATAGCCCACGCCCATCGCCCGCGAGATCAGCAGCCCCACGAAACCTGTGCAGTCGATGAAGAAATCCCCGGCGATATCGCCGCCATCCGCGAGATGGAGGCTCGCGACATGCCCCGTCTCGCCGTCCAGCACGACATCCGCGATCCGCCCCTCGCGCCGCTTGACGCCCCGCGCCTCGGCATAGCCGCGCAGATAGCGAGCATAGAGGCCGGCGTCGAAATGATAGGCGTGCTTGAAGAAGGCCGCAGCGCCGCTCCCGATACCGGCCATGGCCTCGGACGGGGCGAACCGGTCTCGCCGTGCGGCGGCATAGGGCATCGACCAGTCCTCGATCGGCGCTTCCTCGCCCATCCGGTGCAGCTTCAGCCAGTAATGATGCGGCGAGACGCCCTGGATGGCGTCGCCATAATCGCCAAAGCCGTTGAAATGGACATTGCCCATCTCGCCCCAATCGCGAAATTCAATGCCAAGCTTGAAGGTGCCCTCTGTCTTGGCAACGAAATCGGGCTCGTGGATGCCGAGCACGCCGTTGAATTGAGTCATCAGCGGCACGGTCGCCTCGCCGACGCCGATGGTGCCGATCTCGTCGGATTCCACCAGGATGATCTCGGCGGCCGGTGGCGGCCGGAAACGGGCGAGCAACGCAGCCGCCATCCAGCCTGCGGTGCCGCCACCCGCAATCACGAACCTGCGAACGGGCGCCCGATCCATCGTCATCCCCTCATTCTCTCCGAGATGTAGATCGTCGGAAGAGAAAAAGCGCTCCCAAACCAAGCCGGAACCCGATTCGGGAGCGCAAGTCTTCGGAGATACCTCTAGAAAACACCACGAACGAGGAGAGCGTAGCGGCGATCCGTATCCGTCCAGCTATAGCGCGGCCTGAAATCGGCATCGCCGACGTCGAGGAAGGTCCGCGAGTTGAGCAGATTGGTCGCCTGGATGCCGACCTTTACGTTCTTGGTCAGCGAATAGAGGATCGATCCGTCAAGTTGACCATATTTCTCGGACCAGACCGGGTAATTGATGTTCGCTGCCGACGTCGTCAGCAGATAATGCGAGCGCCAGTTATAGGCGAGCCGTGCCGAGACGCCGTATTTCTCGTAGATAGCGGCCACGTTGTACGAATATCTCGACAGGCCTTCGAGCGGTAGATTGGCTCGCACCGCATTGGTGGTCTGGTTGGTATCGAACACATTGATTGCGGTGTTCTTCCCGCCCGTGCTGTCGACGAAAGTGAAGTTCCCCTGGAAGCCGAGCCCCGAGAACACGCCGGGCAGCATGTCGAAGAACTGGGTATAGGCGACCTCGAACCCCTTGATCGTGCCGTGCGCGCCATTGGTCTGCCGGGTCACATCGAAGGTGATGGTCTGGCCGTTGCTGGTATAGGTCTGTTGCGCGACGCCTGCGAAGATATAGTTGCTGATATCCTTGTAGAAGGCAGCGAAGGTCAGGCTGTTCGATTTGGAGAAATACCATTCGAGGCTGGCGTCGAACTGGTTGGCTCGCGTCGGCTTCAAATCCGGATTGCCCGCGGTCCCTGTGAAGGCGGTGACAGTGCCGTTCACCCCGGTGCCGTTAGCGATGCCGGTCGTGGAATCGAAGCTGAAACCAAGCGTGGTGAACGGATTGAGCTGCGCGAAGGTCGGCCGGATAATCGCCTTGGCCGCAGCGAGACGGAGCTGCAGATTGTCCTTCAGGAAGAAGCGAAGATTAATGCTGGGCAGGACGTCCGTATAAGAACCGCTCTGCGCCTGGGTCAGCGCGCCGATATTGCCTTGGGAGAAGGCGACTGCCTTGGCGATCACCGCGCAATCCGCCGCCGTCACCGTCTGGCCCGCGCGCGGTCCGCTGGTGATCGGCGTGCCGACCGTGCACGTCGGCGCAGTCAACGCACCGAGGCGGATCGCCGACCCGGTCGCGCCGGTATCGGTACCCACGACGCGGACGCCGATATTGCCGTCAAAATGTCCGAGGAAGCCGTTCTCCATGCCGAACCGGAGCAGGCCATAGCCGGCATAGGTTTTTTCGGTCTGGTTGTTGATGCCGCCGCTGACATTGTCACCCGCCGGTGCCGCAAGCGAATAGTCATTGCTTAGCGGAGTCCAGCCCCAACCGGCCGATTCGGTATTCTTCAAATAATTGAACGCGTTCGCCGTGCCATTGCTGACGAGGCCCTCGCTTGGAAACCAGAAGGTGCTGCCGACCGGCGCCACCTGGCCGCGGAAGAAGTTCTTGTAGACGAACAGGTTGGACTGCATCGGCAGTCCGGCATTCTGATGCGTGGCATCATAGCCGGTCTGGCCGAGATAAACCGGGGGCCCACCACCCCAATATTGGGCCGAAAGCAGCGCCCAATTATACCCGGTCTGCCGTGTGATCGCGTTACGATCTGTCGCGCGCGCGCCGAGTCTGAAGGATTTCAGGAACGGACTGTCGGTGAACTTGTACTCCACGTCAGCGCGTTCGGTCCATTCATGCGCCTCATTGTCTTCGATGTGATCCATCGCCGCGGCCCACCAATAGGCATCCTGCGATGCAAAGGCGCCAGCTGGGCCCGATGTCGGCGTGATCGTCATCTTGGGATCGTCGCCGCGGAAATCGAACGAGAAGGTCGCCGGCGTGGCGGTCTGGTCGAACGCGGTCATGCTGACGACCTGGGCGGTCGAATGCACATATTGAACGTCCGCGCCAAAGGCCCAGTGCTCGTCCGGAGTCCAGCGAAGATTCAGCGAATAATCCTGTGTCTTCTTCTTCGAAGAACCGTAGCGCGTATCCGGGTTGATCTGCCGGTTGGTGATCGTCCCGGAGGTGACCTGATGCTGGTCGCCAAAGGTGAAGGTCGAATTGTCGGGCGACGGCGTAGCGTAATCGCCAATCGCGTGCTCGAGATCATGCGGCGTCGCCTGGCTGATCAATGCCTCGCCGGTGATCAGCAGCGTGTCGCTGGGTTTCCACTGGATCGATCCGTCAAACGCAGTCCGCTTCTGCTCCCAATCGACCTGGCGCAAACCCATGCCAGCGGGGACATAGACGGTTGTCCCAGCCGCGAGCCCGCCTTGCGGCGCACTCAGCGTCGCGGAATCGTAGCGCCCGCCCGAAATGCTGTCAGTACGGTTGCCGATATTGCCGATGCTGTAGGACAGCAGCACGCCGATCTCGCCGAGCCCGGTCGACCAGCGATCGCTGGCGAGCACATTGCCCGACCAGAAGCCCTTCTTGATCAGATCGGCGTAATTATAGTCGCCCGAAAAGGCGATGACACGGCCAGGCGCATCGAACGGCTTGCGGGTGCGCAGGTTGACGATGCCGCCGATACCGCCCTCAACGAGTTCGGCCGACGGGTTCTTGTAGACGTCGACGCCGGCGAGCAGATCGGACGAGACGTCCTCGAAGCTCAGCCCGCGGCCGTTGTTCGCCGAGAAAACGTCGCGTCCGTTGAGCTCCGACCGCACCCAGGAAAGGCCGCGAATAAACACGCCGCCACCTTCGGAGGAGAGGCGGGCCGGATCGCGGTTGTCATTAGTCCGCTGGAGGGTGACGCCGGCGATGCGCTGCAGCGCCTCCGAAACCGAGCGGTCGGGCAGTGCGCCGATATCCTGCGCGGTGATTGAATCGATGATCTGCTCAGAGTTCTGCTTGCGCTTCTGGGCGCTCTGCAGCGATGCCCGGATGCCGGTGACGACGATGTCACCCTCGGTCTCTGTGGAAACGGACGAATCCGTGGCTTGCGCGGCCTGGTCGGCTGGCGCCTTCTGGTCAGTTGCCTGGGCAAACACGGGCATCGCCGACGTCATCGCCGCGATCGCAAGCGCGGATGCACCGAAACGATATGGACTGATTGCGGCGAGCAGGCGGCTCGACACCGGCTTCAGGGTTTCCATAGTCATCGATTTTCCTCCCAATTTTATCGTCGCCATTTCGCTGGCGATTTGTTTGACGGCCTCAGCCAGAATCTCGCGCCCAATCTCCCGGAACCGGGACGCAAACGACCACTCCCGCGGAACCGACTGGTACCGCGACCCTTCATTTTGGTCCGAATTTAGACCCGGCATACCTCCCGTCGGCAACGGCTTCACCCGTTATCTCATTTATCAGTTTTAGCATTGTAGGATGGGGGATTCAAGCCGGTTTGCTCGAAGCGCGTTTGGCCGGGCAGCCGACCATCATGCGATGTATCAGCAGCCATGCCTAAATACATTACTGTTATTTTATAATGTAGTATGCGCAATTTTTCTATGCGCAACACACCCCGAAAGGCAGCTGACTGACAGGACATGAAATGTCACATATAAATTTTATTTTTATATGTGGTTTATTTTTTCATTTTGAAAACGTGTTTTCATATAGCCGAAAAGGCATTTATTTTGGCAGGTGGGGATTGCGAGTGAATATGAAAATTCCAGCCAATCCGCTGAGCGCTGGTGGAATTGTTGGGGACGTTCAACGCGTACAACAGCAGGAAGCAGGAAAGGTCGACCGTCACGACCGTCCGACACGAGTCCATTCTCGCGCCGCCCTTCGGGACGACAACAGGGCCGCGGCGCAGCCCCAGGCCATTATCCTCCATCGCTGCGTGTGCAGACCGCGACCCTGTTCGTAAATGCCCACCATTGCCTTGCCTCCGAGCATGTCCGGGGCGGGCTAAGCCCTCCGATGCCGTCAGTGGAAGCAATGCTTCCGGGCAATCCCAATGCAGAAGCAATGCAGGCCTCCGCCCTATCCGCGCCGATGCGGCCTCGCCGTCGCCGAACGAAGCGCCCGCGTAATCGCCGCAGCCGCGATGGGTGCCATGCGCGCATAGCCGGTCGCGAGCGGATGGATGCCGTCAGTCGTCAGGTCGCGCTGGAGCAGCCCGTGATCGTCGACCAGCGCGCTGTAATAATCGGCATATTGATAGCCGCGCTCCCGGCAGAACGCAGCGAGCCAGCGGTTGATCGCCCGCAGCTCCTCTGGGGGGCGATCCTCGAGCATCGATTTCGCATTGTCGGTATAGTTGTTCACCGGCAGGATCGACCCGAACACGACGCGGATGCGGTGACGATCGGCAATGTCTGCCATCGCCTCGTAGTTGGCCTCGATCTGGGCTTCTGTCTCCTGCTGGAGGAAGCCGTGCACGTCATTCACCCCGGCAAGGATGACCACTGCCGACGGCTTCAGCGCAACCACGTCCTGGTGGAAGCGCAACAGCATCTGCGCGGTCACCTGGCTGCCGATGCCGCGGTTCACATAGGGCTTGCCGGGGAAGAAGCGGGCCAGCTCCCACAGATCAGTGATCGAATCGCCGAGAAAGACGACACGCTGCTCGCCCGGACGCGGTGCAGGCAGGGCGGCATTGGCCGGCGCGTAGAGATAGCGCTCGCCGAAATCCCGCATCAGGCTCGGCACCAGCTGGGCGCGGAACGGCCCGAGCCACGGGCCCCAGTCCTTCTCGACCACCACCCGCCGTTCGGGGGAGCTTTGATACCGATCCTGCGCCGAAGCCCCCACCGCGGCGAACATAAGCACGCCGGCGAGCAAAGCCGCGAGGTGCCTCAAGCAAACACCCCTTTGCGCGCGGCAAAAGTGGCGAACAGCCCGGGCCAGGCCGATGCCGGGATCGCCCGCGGCAGCCGCGCGCCAAAGCCATGACCGCCTTCGTCGAAGACATGGAGTTCGGCCGGCCGCTTCGCATCGAGCATTGCCTGGTACAGAGCGAGGGCATTCGCGACCGGCACCAGCCCGTCGTCCGATGCATGAACCAGGAATATCGGGGGAGTCTCGGCGGTCACGCGCTTGTCGACTGAATAGACGGTCCGTTGTGCGACAGGCGCATCGGCGCCGAGCAGATCGTTCCGCGATTCAACATGAGTAAAGGCGGAATCGAGGCTGATCACGGGATAGACCAGCCCCGCCACATCGGGCCGCGCCGAGAGCTGGTCAGCCGCGTCGACCGGGGCATAGACCCGCTCGGAATGGCGCGTCGCGAGCGAGCCCGCCAGATGGCCGCCAGCGGAAAAGCCGAGCACCGCGACCCGGTCCGGCTTCACGGCGAAACGGGCGGCGCCCGCGCGAATCACCCGCATCGCCCGCTGCGCATCCTGGAGCGGAACATCGGCGCGCTTGGCCCAGCCCTCGACGGGCAGGCGGTAGAGCAGGACGAAGGCGGTGATGCCGCGCTCGTTCAGCCACCGCGCCTGTTCGGCGCCTTCATTATCATAAGAGAGGAAGCGATAGCTGCCGCCGGGAATGAGCAGCACGGCAGCGCCATTGGGGTTTGCCGGTCGGAACACGACCAGCTCAGGCCGGGCGATGCCGGTCAACCAGCGATCGTGATGCGCGGCGTCGTGAGATCGCTCCTCGACCTCGCGCTCGATCACACGTCCCTGGTCGCCCGGCGGTTTGCCGGGCCACAAGGGCACGATCTCATCGACAGCAGCCGGCGGCGCGGCGACGGCCTGGGCGCAGCTCGCGCCGATCGCCAGAAGCGCGCCGCCGCCGAGAATCGCCCGACGCGAAATATCGGGAACAGCCCCCATCATCCTTCCTCCGTACCCGAACGCTGATCTGTCGGTGCCAGCACATTATAACTTACGCGCGGGTTTTGTGTACCCGTGCAAATGGTTTTCATATTTCACAAACCGGCAGTCCAGTGTAGCAAGATCGAAACACCGAAAACAACATAGGGGAGAAAAATGGGAGCAGCGCCGATCCACGCCAGACACGATGATCCGCCAGCCGGTGCGAACGCGCGGCAAATGGTTTGACCTGGTGACAGCAATTCCCCTCCCCCACCTCGGCATGGGCACCGCCGCGATCGGCAATCTCTATCAGCCGACCAGCGACGCCGAAGCCCGTGAAACCGTCATTGCGGCAGTCGCAGCCGGCATCGGCTATTTCGATACCGCACCGCATTACGGGTTCGGTCTCGCGGAACGCAGGCTCGGCGATGCGTTGGCCGAGGCTGATCCGCGCGGCACAGCGATCATCTCCACCAAAGTAGGTCGGCTTCTCGTGCCGACGGATCTGACTGGCGAGCGCCATGGCTTTGTCGATGCCGATCCCTTCGAGCCGGTCTTCGACTATAGCGCGGACGCGATCCGCCGATCGCACGAAGCGAGCCTCCGCCGCCTGCGCCGCGACCGGGTCGAGATCCTGCTTGCCCATGATCTCGGCCGGATGACGCATGGCGACGGTCACCCCGCACATCTCCGCACCTTTCTCGACAGCGGCTATGCGGCGATGCGTGCACTCCGCGATTCAGGTGCGGTCGATGCGATTGGCATCGGCGTGAACGAAGTCGCGATCTGCGAGGAGCTGTTGGGCCGCGTCGATCTCGACCTGATCCTGCTTGCGGGGCGCCACACCCTGCTCGATCGCACATCAGCAACCGCACTGTTCGAGACCTGCGAAAAGCGCGGCGTGCGCATCGTCATTGGCGGCCCCTATAATAGCGGCATCCTCGCGCGGGAGGGTGTCGGCGCGGCTACCGGCCTGCACTACGACTATCGACCGCCAAAGCCCGATATCCTTGCCCGCGCCATCCGGATCGAGGCGATCTGCGCCGGGTTCGGCGTGCCTCTGCCCGCCGCCGCACTCCAGTTTCCGTTGCGCCAGAAGCAGGTCGCGGCAGTGATCCCCGGCATGGTCGGCGCCGAGCAGATCGCAGCCTCGATCACCCGGCTGGCAACGCCCATTCCCGAAGCCCTATGGGCCGCACTCGATGAAGAGGAGAATCTCATTGTATCCTGACACCAAGTGGAGCGCCTCACGATGACAGGCAGGCTTGCCGGCAAGACCGCTTTGCTTACCGCGGCCGGCCAGGGCATCGGCCGCGCGGCCGCTCAATTGTTCGCCGCCGAAGGTGCGCGAGTGATCGCCACCGACCGCGACCCGGCAACGCTCGCCGGGCTCGACGGCTGCGATTGCCGGCCGCTCGACGTGACCGATCTCGCCGCTGTCCTCGCGACACGCAATGCGGTCGGGCCGATCGATATCTTGTTCAACGTCGCAGGCGTCGTCCACAACGGCACGATCCTCGATTGCGACGAGCGGGACTGGGCCTTTTCCTGCGACCTCAACATGACCGCGATGTACCGCATGATCCGCGCCTTTCTACCGGGCATGCTCGACAAGGGCGGCGGGTCGATCGTCAACATGTCCTCGATCGCAAGCTCAGTGAAGGGCATCCCCAACCGCTTCGCTTATGGCGCGACCAAGGCCGGCGTGATCGGACTGACCAAGGCGGTCGCGGCCGATTTCGTCGGGCGAGGCGTCCGCTGCAACGCAATCTGCCCCGGCACGATCGACACGCCGTCGCTCCAACAAAGACTGCACGATACCGGCGATTACGAGGCCGCGCGCAAAACCTTTATCGATCGCCAGCCGATGGGCCGGCTCGGCCAGGCTGAGGAGATCGCCGCGCTCGGCCTTTATCTCGCGAGCGACGAATCGAGCTTCACCACTGGCGCGATCCACATCATCGACGGTGGCTGGATCAACTGAGGAGCTGCCGCGGATATTCTCCCCGCATCACCCAATAGCGGACCGCATGATCGGGCGCCGACGCGGCGCTGAGTCCGATTGCCGCCGCACCAGGGTGAAATCCATCAACCGGTGGCGCCCACCCTCCCCCAGCGGCGTGCCGCGAATGGTCGCGCCGAGCAGTTCCACCGCCGCGCGCGCCATCGCCGCGGTCGGCTGGCGGATCGTCGTCAGCGCGGGCCAGATCGTGGTTGCGATCGGGGTGTCGTCAAAGCCGCAGACAGTGAGATCGGCCGGCACATCGAGCCCGCGGCGCTGCGCCACCGCGACCGCCGCCGCGGCCATATCGTCATTGCACGCGAAGATCGCTGACGGCGGCCCCGGCACATCAAGCAGGATTTCAGTCGCATCGAGGCCGGAGCGATAGGTGAACATTCCCTTCGCGATCACCTGGTCATCAAGCGCGATGCCCTGGCTCTTGAGGGCGGCGCAATAGCCGGCGAAGCGCCGTTCGCTCACCGTCTGATGCGGGTCGCCGCCGATAAAACCGATCCGTTCATGGCCGAGCGCGAGGAGGTGGCTCGTCATCGCGAACGACGCCCGGAAATCGTCGATCATCACCGCCAGGACTTTGCCCCGGGGCACTGCGGAAGCCACGACCACGACTGGTATCCGGGCCGCCAGCAGCACATCGAGCACGGCTCGCGAATCGCAGAGTGGCGGCGGCAGGATCACGCCGTCCACACCGCTTTCAACCAGATGCCGGGCGATGTCAGCCTCATGGTCACCGATCCGGCATTTCTCGACGACCAGCTGGGCGTCGATCCGGCCAGCCTGTTCAAGGCTGCCAAGCAGCAACTCGCTGAGATACCCGCTCGGCTTGCTGCACAGCAGGCCGATGCGGATGGTGCTGATGCCGGCCAGACTCCGCGCCGCTGAACTCGGCGTGTAGTTGAGCGCGGAGATCGCCGCATCGACGATCTGGCGCGTGCTCTCATGCACTCTCCCCCGGCTATTCAGTACGCGCGAAACCGTCATCGTCGAGACGCCGGCCAGCCTGGCCACGTCGGCGATTGTGGGCGCACCCTGTCGCGCAGCGGAGATCGGCTCGTTCACGCCAACGTCTTCAACGCTTCGATGAAGTGGCGGGCCCGTTCGCCAACCACGGCGGGTGCGTCACCTGGCTTGTAGAGTGCTGAGCCAAGCCCGAAGCCCTGGGCGCCGCTGCCGAGCCAGGGTGCCATGGTTTCCGGCGTGATGCCCCCGACCACCAGCACCGCCATATCGGCAGGCAGCACGGCGCGTTGCGCGCGCAGGACCGCGGGGGTGGCCGCCTCGGCGGGGAAAAGCTTCAGCCCGCTCGCGCCCGCGCCAATCGCCGCGAATGCTTCGCTCGGCGTGGAATAGCCGGGCAGCGATACCAGCCCGGCCGCAGCGCTGGCGCCGATCACCGCCACGTTCGTGTTGGGCGAGACGATAAGACACCCCCCTGCGCCACGCACCGCTTCGACCTGATCGACCGACAATACGGTGCCGGCGCCGATCAGCACATCGTCGCCATAGCGCTTGGCGATCCGCCCGATGCTGTTCAGCGGGTCCGGCGAGTTGAGCGGAATCTCGATCATCGAGAAGCCAGCCTCAACCAGTGCGTCGGCAATGCCCTCGATCTCTTCCGGGCGCACCCCCCGCAGGATCGCGACCAACGGGCAGCGCGCCATCGCGGCCCCGAATTCAGAATTTGGGCGCATCGGCCATTCTCCAGATTGCGGTGATCCCCGCGACAAAGGCTGCCTGGCTATCGACCGGTATAGCGCGCCCGCCGGCCAGCGCTATGGCGGCTGCATACAGACCCCCAAGTACAGGGTCGGCAAGGACGTGCACCGCCTGCCCCGGCGCAAGCGCCTGTTCGCGGACATCGCTGCCGATCAGAAGGCCGCTGACATAGGCTGCGGCGTCGTCACGCGCGCGCAGCCCGAGCAGCGCGTCGGCGCGAACTCCGAACAGGCGGGTGAGAAGTGTCGCGTCGCCGGCGGCGGCGACGCCCTCACGAAACGCGGCGCCATCGGCAATTTCGCCTTTCAGGAAATCGGCGAGCAGGCTGTGGCCGCGGAGCAGCGCGAACATCTCGCCGGTCATCGTGGTGCGGAAGCGGTCGACCCGACCATCCGCCATCCAGGCCCATTTGCAGTGCGTGCCCGGCTGGCAGAGCAACGCGTCGGGCGGTGCGAGCCCGGCCGGCACGCTGCCCAGCAACTGGACTTCCTCGCCCCGCATCACGTCGCCGCGTCCGCCATCGACGATCGACAGGCCCGGTACGATCGCAGTCCGCGGCTCGACCCAGTGCAGGGCGCGGGCGAGCCCGGCCAGATCGGCCGGGCATTCGAGATAGGGCACCGCGACCCAACCCCGCACCGAGCCGACCATCCCGGCACACAGCACCGACTTGTCGCCAAAGCGCTCGCGAATGCCCGCGAGCTCTGCGGCGAACTCTCCCGGCGCGATGGCCAGCACGCCGCGATCATCCCGCTCGGTCGCGACGACCGCGCCGTCGGCGTCGATCGCATAGACGCGCCGGTTGGTCGTGCCCCAGTCGATCGCGAGAAAAGCCGCTTCACCCATGCTTCACCACCAGGTCGCGTACAGCGCGATGAGGATCAGGATCACGCCAAGGCCCATCACGTTGAACGAAGTCGAGGTGCCGAAACCAACGTCGCTGGTAACGATCCGATCACGCTCCGGCCCCGCCGGACGCAGAATCGACACCAGCATCGCCATCGCCAGCGAAACCACGAAGACGAGCATCATCCGATTCATGAACGGAAAGGATTCAAGCCCGACTGCCTTCAGGCTGGCGGCAACCCCCAGTCCGACACCGTTCACCGGAATGTGGAGCCCGAGAAAATCATGCGGCGCGGCCCAGGTGACCCACATGAACCAGGACAGGAAGACTGACATCACCGCCGCCGTGATCGCACCGGCTTCGCTTGCGCGCTTCCAGAACAAGCCGAGCAGGAAGATCACGGTGATGCCAGGTGTGAAGAAGCCAGAGAATTCCTGGATGAACTGGAATGCCTGGTCCGATTTGCCCAACATCGGACGCGCCATCAGCATTGCGATCACGATCGCAGCCGCTGCCGCAAGCCGGCCGATCAGCACCAGCTTTCGCTCCTCGGCCGGCGGAGTCTCGACGGGAGCGGCCCCCGGCATCGGGGCGCTGCGCTTGGCATAGAGATCGAGCGTGAAGATCGTCGCGATCGAATTGATCTTCGAGGCGGTCGAGGCGATGATCGCGGCGATCAGCGCCGCGAACACCAGCCCCAATATGCCGGTCGGCAACAGCCGCATCATCGTCGGATAGGCCTGGTCGGGCTTGACCAGATCGGGCGCGAGCACCACCGCGGCAATCCCCGGCAGCACGATGATCACCGGCATCAGCAGCTTCAGATAGGCCGCGAACACAACGCCTTTCTGCGCCTCTGGCAGGCTTTTCGCCGCCAGCGCGCGCTGGATGATATACTGGTTGAACCCCCAATAAGAGAGGTTCGCGATCCACATGCCGCCGACCAGCACGGCGATGCCGGGCAGTTCCTTGAAATGCGGGTCGGACGGCGAAAGGATCATGTTGAAATGGTCGGGTACGCGGTGGACCAGGGTCGCGAAACCGGTGATGATGCTGCCGTCGCCGATCTTGCTCAGCGTCAGTCCGGAGACCATCAGCCCGCCGAACACCAGCAAGGTCACCTGCACGATATCCGTGAGCGCCACCGCCTTCAGCCCGCCGCGAAGCTGATACAGCAAGGCGAAGGTGCCGAGCGCGACCAGCGCGACGTCCTGATTGATGCCGGCGACCTGGGTGACCGCGATCGAGCCGAGCCAGATGATCGAGGTGAGGTTCACGAACACGTAAAGCCCGAGCCAGAACACCGCCATCAGCGTGCGGATCGAGGGGCCGTACCGCTGCTCAAGGAACTGCGGCATGGTGTAGATCTGGTTGCGCAGGAAGATCGGCAGGAAATATTTTCCGACGATCAGCAGGGTGAGCGCCGCCATCCATTCATAAGAGGCAATCGCGAGCCCGATCGCATAGCCCGAGCCCGACATGCCGACGATCTGCTCAGCCGAGATATTCGCCGCGATCAGCGAGGCGCCGATCGCCCACCAGGGCAGGTTGCGCGAGGCGAGGAAATAGTCGGTCGAGGTTTTTTCATGCCCCGCTTTTTCGCGCGACACATATTGCGCCAAACCGAAGATCACGACGAAATACACCGCGACCACGATGATATCGAGTGTTGCCAGCTGCATCGATTCCCTTCCCCTGCGAACCGTCTGCCCTTGCGTTAGGCGGCGGCCCCAATTTATGACATTGATATTATTTAGTCAGCCATTGCGAGCGGAACCGAGCATGATCCCAGCCCAACCTTCCGAGGTCCGTACCTCGCTCGGCCGGAACCTCACTTATGGTATGCTCGATCATCTCGGTAAGGTGATCGTGACCGGCGGTTATGACGACCGCCCCTTCCCGACCGAGGCGGAACTCTCGATCCAGCATAGTGTCAGCCGCTCGGTGACGCGCGAGGCGGTGAAGATGCTCACCGCGAAAGGCCTGCTGAGCGCGCGGCCGCGCCAGGGCACGATCGTCCAGCCGAGCAGTTCCTGGAACCTGTTCGATGCCGATATCCTGCGCTGGCTGCTCGAACGGAAATTCTCGCTCGACCTGCTGCGCCAGTTCAGCGAATTGCGCACCGCGATCGAGCCGGCCGCGGCTGAACTCGCGGCGCGCGCGGCGGACCAGGCGGGGCTGGACGCCATCGCCGCCGGCTTCGCCCGGATGGTCGCCGCCGAGGCGGGCGATGACGATACGCTCGAGGCGGACATCGCCTTTCATCTGTCGATCCTGCACGCGTCCGCCAATCCGTTCTTCATGCAATTCCGCGATGTGGTCGCAACCGCGCTGCGCACCTCGATCCGCTTCACCAATCGGATCCAGGGCCGCAACGCCGATCTCGGAGCGCATGAGGCGGTGAAGGTCGCGATCGAACGACGCGACGCGACCGCGGCGCACGCGGCGATGCTGCATATCATCGAGGACGTGATGGTATTGATCAGCCGCACGTCCGTTCCTGCCTGAGACTCCGCGCGACGAATCCTCCATCTTCTCTCTTCTCTTGCGCCGCCGACGCCGGCCGATTTTTGGCGCCGATTTTGGCTCCCGACATCAGGCTAGCGCGACCTGTCGTCAATAGAAAGCATATATATCATATAAACGACGCCAAGGAAGAGACGCATTGAGGCGTTGACCGGGCGGGGCAGACTATGCCACTCGGCGAGCGGCGCGCGGGTGTAGCTCAATGGCAGAGCAGAAGCTTCCCAAGCTTACGACGAGGGTTCGATTCCCTTCACCCGCTCCATTCTCTTTCAGCGCGCATCATTTGCCTCCCGTCGGGTCATGGTGGTTGCCATGTGCCTGCCCCTCGGCTGAGACGTCTGGATCAGGCAACGCGGTCAGCTTTGGCCGCCTTTTATTCCCGTCGCGCCGCCTAAGGTGTCTCCCGTCGATTGGTGTTTCTATGACACCTGCCGCGCTGTTTGAATCAGCTCGCCATAGGGTGTCGCGTGACGGCGCCGATGTTGGATGTGTGACATAATGCAGGGCGCGGATTCGGGCGCCCGCGTTGGGGTTTCACGAGGGCAGACGGGCGAATTGGCGTCCGGTGTGTTGGAGAATTTTGTCATGCCTGTCGGGGCTATGAGGGGGACCTGTACAGAACATTGTACATATCGGGAATTACGGCAATTGCGGGGACAGGGGTGCAATAACTGCCGCCCCGGCCGGAACGCGCCTCTAGCCGCGGCGTTGCGGCGGTGGGCGCCCGGCAGGGATCGAGCCACGCCGGCCGCACTCGCCGGGTTCGAGGAAAAGTGGCGGAAAGCTGGCATCTCACGGGGACCGTGGTAAGCCAATCGAATGACCTCTCTGAGGAACCTTCTCACTGCCGCACCCGCCGTCCTGGTGATGCTCGTTTTACAAATGATGGTGCTGATAATCAGCCTGAGCACTTATAACGAGGTTTCGATATTTTGTACCGGCCCGGCCCATGGCTTGCTTCAGTGGATGTTCGCTCTGCTTCACCTCTTGCTTTTTATCCTTCTCGCGGTGGGAATATTCTCGCTGAAATGGCGCCGGGTGAGACCATTCTACCTCATTATACTGGTCATCAGCCTGGCAGCTTTGCCCGTTCAGGCGAAGCTCGTTCACGCCGGGGCCCTGCAATGCGATGGGCCGTAATCAATCCTCAGCCAGCTACCCCAGGCGCCATTACGGTGACGTGCGATAATCCCTGAATAGCGCCTTTGGGCTGATGCGATGTCACCGCCCGTCACCGCCCGTCCACGCCTTGCCAAGCGACGGCGCGTCGCGGCATATCCACCCGACAAGAACAGGGGGGCATCAGGATGGGCAAGAATCTGCAATATCGTCTCGGCGGCCTGTTGGCGATAGCGCTGGGGATCGCCTTTGGCTGGTTCTTCATCATGAAACCGCTCCAGGCGGCCTATGCCAATGCGCCGGAAGTCAAATACGACGCGCGCATTTTTGCGCTGGTGCCAGCGTGCCTCGTGTTCGGCCTCTTCTTCGTCATCGGCGGTGCGAAATGGCCCTATCGGAACGTCGAGACCAAAAGCTTCACCCGCGCCGGCTGGGTGTTGATGACGATCGTCGCGCTAGCCGCCGCCGCGGGTTTTTTCTGGTTCGACCGCGAGTTCACCGCGCTGGGCTATCACGTCGGCTGAAACCGGCGCCGCTCAGCGCCCACTGTTGCACTTCAAAATTGACACCGCCCACATGCAACTCAGCCCCCCGACTAAACCGGATTGGTAGGCTATTGCCTGATCCGGTCAAGGCGATGCCGGTAGCGGCCGATGCGCATCGGCACCGATCCATTTGTTACGCTTTCGGATCAAATACTTATGCTGAGTGACGAGTGGGCGATGGCCTGCTTGATTTCGATCAACCATGTCGCGGCTCTGTCGTTGGAACGATTTCCTGCCTGCCCAGTTCGTTCCGCCTGACAATTGGGAGACCGACCATGACCGACACGAAACAGGATGCGATCGCACTGCTGAAAGCGGATCACCGTACCGTCGAAGACTTGTTCGAACAGTTCGAAAGCGCTTCGGGCGATGGACGCAAGCGGAAGATCGCCGGGCAGATCTGCCTCGAGCTGACCGTCCATGCCCAGATCGAGGAGGAAATCTTCTATCCGGCCTGCGAAGGCAAGATCGAGGAGGATCTGCTCAAGGAAGCCTATGTCGAGCATGACGGCGCCAAGGTCCTGATCGCGGAGATCGAAGCGGGTGGGCCGGACGACGACTATTACGACGCGAAGGTGAAAGTGCTTTCGGAGCAGATCGAGCATCATGTCGAGGAAGAAGAGAAGCGCATGGAGGGCATGTTCGCCCAGGCGCGCAAGGCCGGGCTCGACATGGATGCACTCGGAGATCAGCTGCGCGCCCGCAAGGAAGAACTGGTTGCCACCTACAAGGCGAGCGGCTTGCCCAAACCGGAGCTGGCGACGTTCGTCGACGCGCAGGTCTGATCGCGCCGGCGCGGCATGCGCCGGGCGTGGCCGCCTCCCAGGGCTTCATCCACGCTTCCGCCGCAGCGCCTCGCCGCTCGATCAGGTCAGGCGCGGTCGATCGCTCTGCTCAGGTAAGAAGCCCCTGGTCGGGGACGGCCGCGTCACTCCGCCACCGCGGTTGCCAGGGCCTTTGCAAGGTCGCGCTGGTGGAAGGGTTTGCCAAGCTTGAAGATGCTTGGGTCAGCGCCCGGCGGCAATTCCCCATAGCCCGTCGCCAGCACGATCGGCATGTCCGGTCGCGTCTTCCTGATGCTGGCGATGAGCTGGACACCGGTCATCGATGGCATTGCCTGATCAGTGATGACGAGATCGATCCCCGGCTCGCGCTCGAAAATATCGAGCGCCTCGGCGCCGGAATCTGCCTCAAGCACCAGATGGCCCAAATCCTCCAGCAGCGCCGCGATATTCATCAGGACCAGCGCGTCGTCATCGACCACCAATATGGTGAGACGGCGGCTCGCGGTGGGTGGTTCCGCAGCCTCGACGCTCATAGCCGGCTCCGGCGGCGCCTCCGCGATCGGCAGCCAGAGGTCGGCCACCGTGCCCTCGCCAAGGCGGCTCTCGAGGAGAAGCCGCCCACCCGACTGTCCGGCGAGGCCATGAACCATCGACAGGCCGAGGCCCGTACCCTTGCCCACGCCCTTGGTGGTGAAAAAGGGCTCCATGGCGCGCGCCAGCGTGTCCGCATCCATGCCGGAACCGGTATCGGACACGCACAGGCTCACATAGCGGCCGGGCGCCAGCCCCAAAGTTTCATTCGGCCCGACGACGCGGTCGCGCGCCGCAATGGTGATGGCGCCGCCCTCAGGCATGGCATCGCGGGCATTTACCACCAGGTTGAGCAGCGCCATTTCAAGCTGGTTCGCATCCGCGGTGACGATTCCGAGGGTGAGCGGGAAGCGCGTCTCGATGCTGTAGGAAGGGCCGAGCGACCGTGACAGGAGATCGGTCATGCCGCGCACAAGGGTCGGAATCTCGACGCGCTCCGCCTTGAGGTCCTGCCGGCGCGCGAAGGCGAGCATGCGCTGGGTCAAGGTCGTGCCGCGTTCGACAGCATGGACCGCATTTTCGAGCAGGCGCAGCGCCTGGGGATCGGCCGGCAGCCGCTTTTGCAGCAGGGTGAGGCTGCTCAACGCCGCCATGAGCAGATTGTTGAAGTCATGCGCGATGCCGCCGGTCAGCTGGCCGATCGCGTCCATTTTCTGTGACTGGGCAAGCGCCTCTCGCGTGCGCTCGATCTCGCGCTGTGCCTCCTCGCGCTCGGTGATGTCCCGGGTGATCTTGGCAAAGCCGATCAGTGCGCCGTGATCGTCGCGGATCGGATCGATGACGACGCTCGCCCGGAAGCGTGTCCCGTCCTTCCGCACGCGCCACCCTTCCCTGGTGTAGCGGCCTTCCCGAACTGCTGCTTCGAGTGCGCGCTCGGGCTCGCCGGCGGCGCGGTCCTCTTCGGGGTAAAAGCGGGAGAAATGCTCCCCGATGATTTCGTCGGGACGATAGCCTTTGATGCGTTCGGCGCCGATGTTCCAGGTCGCGACCCGTCCGTCCGGGTAGAGCATGTAAATCGCATAATCAGTGACGCCCTGGACCAGCCGCCGGAACTGCTCCTCGCTCTGCCGCAGGCTTTCCTGGGCACGGACGCGCTCGGTCAGGTCGCGCGTGATCTTGGCATAGCCGATCAGCGCGCCGTCAGCATCGCGGATCGGGTCGATCACGACATGGGCCCAGAAACGCTCGCCATTCTTGCGCACGCGCCAGCCCTCGGCTTCGAATACGCCCGCCCGCGCCGCGGTTGCCAGCGCACGCTCGGGCAGGCCAGCGGCGCGGTCTTCGTCTGTATAGAAGCGGGAGAAATGTTCGCCGATGATTTCCTCGGCGCTATATCCCTTGAAACGCCGCGCCCCGGCATTCCAGTTGGCGACGCGGCCGTCGAGATCGAGCATGTAGATGGCATAGTCGGTGATCGACTCGACCAGCATCCGATAACGCCCCTCGTCCGTCAGCGACGCGTCGAATCGCTGCATCACATCCGTCAAGAAAAGCCTCCCGTTCCGCCCCACCAGCCAGCCGACGGGTTCGTTGATTCGTCATAACACGGGAGGGGGCAATGACGTTCCGCGCGGGCAACGACGCCCCGCCGAACCTGTCGTCCCTGTGGCGTTGGGGATACATCGTGACGGCGGTTGCCGGGGACGCCGGGTCCTCAGTTGGGAATGACGGTCACGAGAGTGGCGTCGAGACCTTTGTGACGCGCCAGGCGAGCTTCACCCAGGGTGCGGAATGGAAGACGCTCATCAGCAGGTACATCGGGACCATGCCGCTGAACGGCGACGCACCGTGCGCGGCCGAACAGAGAATGTCCGCAGGGGCGCCGTGCGCCGCCGTCTGCAGGGCCATGAACGCGAAGACGGGGGTCGCTGCGAGGCTTAGCCAACAGGCAGCGCCGGAGGCCCCCGCGCCACGCGCATCGCTCATGGCTTGGTTTCCGCGTCGAGCTCCCGGAAGCTGGCCTCTCCGGCGTCCGACACCTCGACCCATTTCGGGTCCGGCGCGGCCTCGGCATCGTAATTGTCGTGCCAGTTCCACCATTTATAGGGCGGGGTCTGGGGATAGCCTTTGGGCGAATCCTCCCATATCTCCTGGCGGCCGAGCGGCGTCGCGTCGAGATAACTCCACACACTTCCCATTGCCTCGTCGCCACGGCTGTTGATGAGATAGGTGCGGAAAACCTGGTCGCCGTCGCGGACGAATATATTGTGGCCGTGCCATTCATCCACGCCGAAATCAGCGTCGAAGCTGTCGGTGATGGTGTACCAGGGCATCTCCCAGCCCATCCGCGCCTTCAGCCGGGCAATGTCGGCCTGGGGGGCGCGCGAGGCATAGACAAGCGTCGTGTCGCGAGCGTTCAGATGCGCGAGATGGCCGACCTGATCGGCACCCAGCGAGCAGCCGCGACAGGCATGATCGGGCCAGCCGAACACACCGGGCTCGAAAAAGGCACGATAGACGATCAACTGACTGCGGCCGTCGAACAGGTCGAGCAGGCTTGCTTTACCCTCCGGCCCTTCGAAGGCGTACGCCCTCTCCACCGCCACCCAGGGCATCCGCCGACGCTCCGCGGCCAGCGCATCTCTCGCGCGCGTCACGGCCTTTTCCTTCACGAGCAGCTGCGCGCGCGCAGCCTCCCACATCTCCGGCGACACGATCGGTTGCCGGGTCTTCAGACCTTCATCCTGCATGGCTTTGCTCCTGCTGTTCAAAGCATCTTCGTGTCAGTGCTACGTTGCCGGGTCCTGCTCTCCGGAGACCTCGCCAAGGCGCGAAACGACCTTCGTCCAGCCGTTGCTCATGCCGCGATACGCCGTCTCGTTTCTCGGCAGGACGAAGCCGGAATGGACGACGCGCAAGCGCGTACCAGCCTCGGTCTTCTCCAGCGTGAAGGTCACCAGGGTATCGAGCGGCGCGCCGTAACCGACATTGGCCTCGTGCCCGCCCCGCCAGGAATAGACGAAGCGCTGGTTCGGGATCACCTCCAGAACCTCGCACTGGATCGTGCCGTCCCACTCTCCGCCCGGCGTCGTCCGATAGGTGAAGCGGTTGCCGACCACCGGCTCGAACCCGGTCGGCGCCATCCCGAGCCACCGGCTCATCAGGTCGCTCGATGTCAGCGTTTTCCAGATCGTCTCGGGCGCATGAGGAAAAACCTCATCGACCACGATCTCCTGGGGTCGGGTCTGCAATGCGGCGTCGTTCATGGATCAATCTCCTTCAGCAAAGTGCGCAGATTGGCGAAGCGCTCGCGCCAGAAGGCGTCATAATGGCTCAGCCAGTCGAACAGCGGGGCAAGGCCTTCAGGCTGTGCCCGGTAAAAAATCTTCCGGCCCTCGGGACGATCAGTGACGAGGCCGGCCTGTTTCAGGGATTTCAGATGCTGCGAGATGGCACCCTGCGTCACGCCGCTGGCGCGGGTCAGATCGAGCACGTTGATCTCCCCTGCCCCGGCGATGCGCTCGAACACGGCGCGCCGGGTCGGGTCGGCAAGGGCACGCATGACGCTATCGATGCTGGCGGTCTGGATCATGGCAATCGCATTAGAGAGCACTAATCAATTAGTCAATGCTAATTGATTTCACCTTGCCGCGCCGCGCCGGCATGTCACCAACCGCGCGAAAGATTGTACAATGTTCTGTACAATTGAAAATGTCAGCGCCCCGCATGACTTTCCCAACAAATCCGGGCGCGGCAGATACAGGCGCACCGTCCACCCACCGTCGATTCAACCGCGTCCAAACCTGCGCTATCCGGCACGATCTCTGCGGAAGCCCGCGATACTTTTCTGTCCAGTTTCGAGCGCGGGTTACCCACCGGCTGGCAGAGCAATTTCGCCGGCCTGAGGCCCGCCACGCTCAACAACCCTCAGCAGGGGGCGTTTGCTGGGTGCCATAAGCAGGCATTGACAGCTTCTCCAATATTTATATGATCAATGAGACAATGCCTCGCGTTTGACGAGGCTATTTTGGGGAGGATCGAAAATGCGGGTAATGAACAGCATCCTGAAGGCAGGCGTGAGCGGCCTGACCTTGAGCGCAGCGCTCTGCGGGAGCGCTTATGCGCAGACCGCCAGCACCACCGCTACTCCACAAAATGCCTTGATCGCGCCGGCGATCCTCGATGCGGCCGCACTCGCAAATGCGGGCCTCACAGGCGCGGCCGCCGGGCAGAGCGACACGCCCCAGGCCGACCCGGAAAAGGATATCGTCGTCACCGGCGTGCGCGGCAGCTTGCGCGATGCGCTCAGCGTGAAGCGCAACAGCGATCTGATCAGCGACAATATCTCGACCAAGGATATCGGCCAGCTCCCCGATGTCACCATCGCTGAGGAGCTCAACCGCCTGCCGGGCGTGAACACCACGCGCGATCGCGGCAATGCGAGCCAGGCGTCCGTGCGCGGGCTTGGACCACGCTTCGTGTTCGGCCTCGTCAACGGGCGCGAGGTCGCCTCCTCCGAGCCGTCTCAGGATGTGCGCTGGGAGGTGTATCCGTCCGAAGTGCTGTCGGGCGCGCAGGTCTACAAGACGCAGGACGCGTCGCTCGTGCCGGGCGGCATTGCCGCGACGATCGACATCCGTACCCTGACCCCGCTCGATTATACCGGCCCGGCCTTCAACATCCGCGGCGGCCCGACCTATAATGAGAGCGGCAAGTCGCTGCCGCATTTCAGCCCCTGGGGCTATCGCGGCAGTATCGGCTTCATCAAGCATCTGAGCGATAACCTCGCGATCGCGCTTGGCGCCAGCATCCAGAAGGAGAAGAACGGCTCGACCGACTTCCGTACCTTTGGCTGGAACACCCCGGCGAGCACGGGCGGCCATACCGGTGATCTGAACGGCGACGGCAAGCCCGACAACACGACCTGGGGCCTTGTCACCGAGGTCAAGGAAACCCAGCAAGATCGCCAGGCCTATGTCGCCAATATCGGCTGGAAGCCGACCGACACGCTGACGATCAATGTGGATTCGCTCTATTCGAAATACACGATCGACGAGGACGGCCTCCAGACCTGGTATGGCAACAACATCCTCGGCAACTGGGACAATGGCAATGCCGGCACCTACAACGCCGCGGGCAATTCCTACTCGGTCGTCAACGGGTCGGTGGTGGCCGCCACGCTGAAGAACTCCTATCCCAATTATCAAAGCGTCATCGCGAACTACCGGGAGCAGCACAAGCTGCTCGTGCTCGGCCTCAACACCAAATGGCAGAATGACGGTTGGGAAGCGGCGCTCGACCTGTCGCATTCGGAGGCGAAGCGCACCAATAACTGGCGTGCGATCTATCTCGAGACCAAATACGCCACTGATCTGACCTTTGATCTGCGTGACGGCCGGGCACCCTCAGCGACGCTGACCGGCGGCGACGTCTCCAATCCGCTGAACCAGGCGGCGACGCCGGGCAATGATCCGAGCTTTAACGGCCGTGATGGCCAGAGCGCCGGCCCAGAGACGACCAACGACCGCATCTCCGCCGTCACCGCCTATGTGAAGCGCGATCTCGGCGATGGCTTCCTCAGGTCGCTCGAGGTTGGTGGCCGGCTCTCGGACCGCCTGAAACGCCACACCAATTTCCAGTATAATCTGTGCGCCGGATCCGGGAGCAGCGGCTTTTGCGACGCTTCGGCACACCGTGTCAGCCTCGCCAATGCCGGGCTGGAGAGCTTCACCGTCGATGGCTTCACTGCGCCGCCGGTCATCTATGGCAATTTCGACAAGATCTTCGGCCTGGTCTATCCGAACAGCTCGGTTCCGTCCTGGTCCGAGCAGCTGCTGCAGCACACCTCGGTCGGCGAAAAGACGGCGGAAGGCTATGCCAAGCTGAGCTTCGCGTCCGATCTCGGCAGCATGCCGATCAAGGGTTCGATCGGCGTGCGCGTCGAGCATGTCGTGACCCGCAGCATCGGCTATCAGTCGATCGGCGGGGGCGCACCGACGCCGATCGATGTCAGCAATCGCTACACTGAGGTCCTGCCGTCGCTGAACGTGACGGCCAACCTCACGGACGATCAGCTGCTGCGTCTCGGCGCGAGCATCGGCATTGCGCGCCCGCCGCTCGAGGCGCTGGTGACCGGCTTCGTGCTCAACCCGATCGTCGCTGGCCAGCCGAACACCGGCGGTGGCGGCAATCCGTTCCTCAAGCCGTACAAGGCCAAGCAGCTCGACCTGTCCTACGAGAATTATTTCGGTCCGGAATCGCTCTTCGCGGTGGCGCTCTACTACAAGCATCTCGACAGCTTCATCGGCTCGAGCAGTTCGGTCCAGACGATCAACGGCGCGCAATACATCATCAGCGGCGTGAGCAACGGCAAGGGCGGCGATGTTGGCGGCGCCGAGGTGACGCTGCAGAGCCGGCTGACCTTCCTGCCGGGCTTCCTCAGGAATTTCGGCATCTACGCAAACTATGCCCGCGTGGCATCGAACGTCCATGAGTTCGCGCCGAGCAACAACCCGTATCTGATGGTCGGCCTCGCCAAGAACACGGCCGAGTTCGATACCTATTACAGCAAGAGCGGGTTCGAGGCACGGCTGGCGGTCAAATATCACTCGCCCTTCACGGTGGCGCCGACCTGGGTCGGCACCACGCTGAAGGAACTGGCCGCCGAAACCTCGCTCGATGCCAGCGTTTCCTACCAGATCAACAAGATGATCGGCGTGCGCTTCCAGGCTCGCAACCTGACCAATGAGCGGGCGCGATTCAGTTCAGACAACAACCCGCAGAATCTGTCGAATGACGGCGGCTATCAGCTTTACGGCCGATCCTATCTCGCCGACATTTCCTTCCGGTTCTGATCCGGCGCGGCCGCGGCGAGGGATCGCCGCGGCCCGCTCATTAAGGAGTATGAATGCGCGATCGTGATCAACCGCCCGGCCTCCGTTCGCGCGCCTGGTTCGACAATCCCGCCAATATCGACATGACCGCGCTCTATATCGAGCGGTACATGAACTTCGGGCTGAGCCAGGAGGAGCTGCAGTCAGGCAAGCCGATCATCGGCATCGCCCAGACGGGCTCCGACCTGAGCCCGTGCAATCGCCACCATCTCGTCCTGGCGGAGCGCCTGCGCGAAGGCATCCGCGAGGCGGGCGGCATTGCGATCGAGTTCCCGGTCCATCCGATCCAGGAGACCGGCAAGCGCCCGACCGCGGGGCTGGACCGCAACCTTGCCTATCTGGCGCTGGTCGAGGTGCTCTACGGCTATCCGCTCGACGGCGTGGTGCTGACGATCGGCTGCGACAAGACCACGCCCGCCTGTTTGATGGCGGCCGCCACCGTGAACATCCCCGCCATTGCGCTCTCGGTCGGTCCAATGCTCAACGGCTGGCACAAGGGCGAGCGCACCGGTTCCGGCACGATCGTCTGGAAGGCCCGCGAGCTGCTCGCCGCCGGCAAGATCGATCATGCCGGTTTCATCAAGCTCGTCGCCTCGTCAGCGCCGTCCACCGGCTATTGCAACACCATGGGCACGGCGACGACGATGAACAGCCTCGCCGAAGCGCTCGGCATGCAGCTGCCCGGCTCAGCCGCGATCCCCGCGCCCTACCGCGACCGGCAGGAGATCGCGTACCTCACCGGCAAGCGCATCGTCGCGATGGTCGCTGAGGACCTGAAACCCTCCGACATCCTGACCCGCGACGCTTTCCACAATGCCATCGTGGTCAACTCGGCGATCGGCGGCTCGACCAATGCGCCGATCCATCTGTCGGCAATCGCCCGCCATATCGGCGTCGACCTGCCGCTCGACGACTGGCAGACCCACGGCCATCACGTCCCCCTGCTGGTCAACCTCCAGCCCGCCGGCGAATATCTCGGTGAGGATTTCTACCATGCCGGCGGCGTCCCCGCCGTGGTTGCCGAGCTGATGCGCCAGGGGCTCATCCATGAAGGCGCGATCACCGCCAATGGCCGCAGCATCGGCGACAATTGCCGCGATGCGACGATTGAGGACGACAAGGTCATCCGCAGCTTCGAGACGCCACTCATGGCGGATGCCGGCTTCATCGTCCTCAAGGGCAATCTGTTCGACGCGGCGATCATGAAGACCAGCGTCATCTCGCCCGAGTTCCGCGCGCGCTATCTCTCGAACCCCGATGATCCGGACGCATTCGAAGGCCCGGCGGTCGTGTTCGACGGGCCAGAGGACTATCACGCCCGCATCGACGATCCCGCGCTCGGCATCACCACCAAGACCGTGCTGTTCATGCGCGGCGCTGGGCCGATCGGCTATCCCGGTGCCGCCGAGGTCGTGAACATGCGCCCGCCCGCTTACCTGATCCGTGAGGGCGTGCATGCGCTCGCCTGTATCGGTGACGGCCGGCAATCGGGCACCTCGGGCTCGCCCTCGATCCTCAATGCCTCGCCCGAGGCTGCCGCCATGGGTGGCCTCGCGCTGATCCAGACGGGAGATCGCGTGCGCATCGATCTCGGCCGCGCGGCGGCGAATGTGCTGATCGACGATGCCGAACTCGCCGAGCGCCGCCGGGCCCTCACAGAAGCCGGCGGCTATGCCTACCCAGCGTCCCAGACCCCCTGGCAGGAAATCCAGCGCGCCATTGTCGGCCAGTTGAACACCGGCGCCATTCTCGAAGGCGCGGAGAAATATCAGGATATCGCCCAGCGCGGCCTGCCGCGCGATAACCATTAAGGCCGCATGACGATGCTCAACCGCCGCGAAACACTCGCCCTGACCGCCGGCGCGGCCTTGCTCGCGTCAAGCAGATACGCGCCTGCCACGGCACAGACGGCAGAGCCCGCGCTGCGCGACCGCATCCTGCTCGATCGCGGCTGGCGCTTCCATCTCGGGCACGCGGCCGATGCGGAGCGCGATTTCGCCTTTGGCCGCGACCAACGCAGTTTCGCCAAGGCCGGCCTCACCTCGCCGGCGACGCTGGCGACATTCGACGATAGCGGCTGGGCGCCCATCAACATGCCGCATGACTGGGTGACCGACCTTCCCTATGCGCCGCCCACCGCGCCGCCGGCCAAGGATCGTGCCGACGCGATCGCGGCGCATGGCTTCAAGGCGATCGGCCGCGATTATCCGCAGAACAGCGTGGGCTGGTACCGTCTGACACTGCCGATAACCCCCGCTGACAAAGCGCGCCGGGTGCGGCTCGAATTGGACGGTGTCTTCCGCGACGCGCGCGTCTTCGTGAACGGCTATGACGTGGCCCAGAATGCCAGCGGCTATGCGCCGTTCGGCCTGGACATCACCGACTTCCTCGATCCCGACGGCCCCAACCAACTGGCGCTCCGGGTCGATGCGTCGCTTGGCGAGGGCTGGTTCTACGAAGGCGCCGGCATTTACCGCCCCGTCTGGCTGGTGAAGACCAACCCCGTCCATGTGCCGCAATGGGGCGTGTTCGTGCGCAGCCAGGTCGATAGCGACGGCGCGCTCGTCCATATCGAGGCCGAGGTGACCGCCTTGCAGGACATGCCCGTCACGGCGACCTTGCGCCATCGGCTGCTCGACGCATCGGGTCACGTCGCCGCCGAGACGACAACGCCCGCGATCTCCGTGGCGGGCCACGCGACCGGGACTGCCGCCGCGACCACGCGGATCGCGGTGCCGCAGCTCTGGTCGATCGAGACGCCCCGTCTCTACCGCTGCGTGACCGAACTGCTTATCGATGGCACTGCCGTTGACCGCGTCGAAACCCCGTTCGGCATCCGCACGATCCGCTTCGATGCCGCGCGCGGCTTCTTCCTCAACGGCAAGCCGGTGAAGCTGCTCGGCACCTGCAACCATCAGGACCATGCCGGCGTCGGCGCCGCGATCCCGGACCGGCTGCACGCCTGGCGCGTCGAGCAGCTCCAGTCGATGGGCTCGAACGCCTGGCGCGCATCGCACAACCCGCCCGCCTCCGCCCTGCTCGACGCCTGCGATGCCAAAGGCATGCTCATGGTCGACGAACTGCGCCTCAACACCACCAGCGCCGAGGGGCTCGACCAGCTGGCCCGGATGGTGCGGCGCGACCGCAACCACCCGTGCATCATCGCCTGGTCAGTCGGGAACGAGGAGCCGCACCAGGGAATGCCGCGCGGCGCGCGCATCTCGGCCGAGCTGCGCCGCCAGGTCCTGGCGCTCGACCCGACCCGGCCGATCACCCAGGCCTTCGACAATGGCTTCGAAACGGGCGCGTCACGCGTGGTCGATGTGATCGGCTTCAACTACCGGACCGACAAGATCCCGGCCTTCCACGAAAAATTCCCCGACCAGCCGGTGATGGGCACCGAGACCGGCAGCACCGTCTCGACCCGCGGCGCCTATGCCAATGATGCCGCCGGCCATGTCGTGCGCGCTTATGACAGCGAATTTCCCTGGTGGGCGAGCACGGCGGAAAGCTGGTGGAAGATCGCCGAGGCCAACGACTTTATCGGCGGCGGCTTCATCTGGACCGGGTTCGACTATCGCGGCGAGCCCACCCCTTATTCCGCATGGCCAAGCGTCTCGAGCTATTTCGGCGTGCTCGATCTGTGCGGCTTTCCCAAGGACAATTACTGGTATTACCGCGCCAACTGGCGACGCGACGCGCCGCTCGTCCACCTCTTGCCGCACTGGACCTGGCCCGGCCGCGAAGGCCAGCCGATCGAAGTGTGGGCCTACGCCAATTGCGAAGAGGTTGAGTTGCTGGTCAATGGCCGCAGCGCCGGTCGAAAGCCGATGGAGCGCGGCGGCCATTGCGCCTGGACGGTGCCCTATGCGCCGGGGCGGATCGAGGCGATCGGCTACAGCGAGGGCAAGCGTATCGCGCGCGACCGGCAGGAAACGGCGGGCCCGGCGGCGGCGGTGCGCCTGACAGCGGACCGCATGCGGATCGCCGCCGATGGGCGCGATCTCGCGGTGCTGACCGCCCGGATCGTCGATCGCGCCGGCCGGACCGTCCCCGATGCAGCTGATGTCGTGACGATCGATACGGGAAACGGGCTTAGGCTGCTCGGCACCGGCAATGGCGATCCTACCTGCCTCGTACTGGACCACGCCCCTGCCCGCCCCGCCTTTCACGGCCTGATGCAAGCGATCGTTCAGTCGGACGGGACCAGCGGCTCGTTGAAGGTGAGCGCCAGCGCTCCGGGCCTGAAAAGGGACGGCATTGCCGTGCTCGCCCTGGGCGGCTCGGTGCCGTGAGGAAGCCCCTTTCCGCGCTGGCCCTGATGCTCCTTGCGGCCACTACGCCGCAAGCCTCGGCAGCAGGGGTGGAACAACCCTTCTATCTCGGCGCGGACCTGTCCTTCGCCAATGAGATGCAGGATTGCGGTATGGTCTATCGTTTCCGCGGCAACCCCATCGATCCCTTCGAATTCATGAAGCGCAAGGGCGGCAATCTCGTCCGGGTGCGGATCTGGAACAACCCGACGCGGACACGGTACAGCAATCTCGCCGATGTCGAGCGCACCATCCGCCGCGCGCACGCAGCCGGGCTGCAGACCCTGCTCGACTTCCATTACTCCGACGACTGGGCAGACGGCGACAAGCAGAATCCGCCCGCTGCCTGGAAGGGGCTGGACACGGCGCATCAGGCAACCGCCCTCCACGATTACACCCGCGACGTGCTCGACAGCCTGGCCAGGGCCGGCCTGACGCCCGAACTCGTCCAGGTCGGCAATGAGACCAATGGCGAACTGCTCGCCGGCAACAAGAAGCAGATCGACTGGACGCGTAACGCAGTGCTGATCAACGCCGGCCTGCGCGCCGTGCGCGAGGCATCTATCGCCACCGGCAAGCCGATCCGGGTGATGCTCCACATCGCGCAGCCCGAAAATGCCGAACCCTGGTTCACCGCGGCGAAACAGGCGGGCGTGACCGATTACGACATTATCGGCCTCAGCTATTACCGGAAATGGTCGAAAGAGCCGGTGTCCGGCCTGACGGCGACGATGTCACGCCTGCGCGAAGCCTATGGCAAGAGCGTCGTCCTGGTCGAGACCGCCTATCCCTACACGGTCGCCGACACGCCGGGCGCCAACAATCTGCTCGGCCCTGACTCGCTCGATCCGGCTTACCCGGCCACGCCGCATGGCCAGGCCAGCTACATGATCGACCTCACTCAGGCCGTGATCGATGCGGGGGGCGAAGGCGTGGTCTATTGGGCCCCTGACTGGATCACCTCGGGCTGCAAGGGCAAGCCGACACCCAATAACTGGGAGAACGCGGCCTGGTTCGACCGAACCCGGAAATGGGAAGCGCTTTCGGTCATGAACTTCCTGGATCATCCCTACACAAGGAAATGATCGGCCGGACCAGCCTTGCGAAACTTGCTCTTCAGATGCGCGCCGAAGTCCGGCAGAGTGAGGCAGCACCCTGGAGCCCCGCCCATGAAAAGCCCCGCTATCGCAACCGTCCTGCTCCTGCTCAGCGCATGCGGCCGCGCCGCGCCGCAGAACGATACCGCGCCGGCCCCGGTGGTCGAGGGCAATTATTTCGAACAGATTGCGGCATTGCCGGACGGGCAGCGCGACATGGTGTTGATGCGCGCCATCCAGGATTCCAACGTCCCCTGTCAGCACGTGACCGGCTCGGCCGTGCATGCAAAGGTAAGGGACCGCCCGACATGGGTCGCGCATTGCGTCGAAGGCCTGGACTGGATCCTCATCCTCGAGCCGGGTGGCATGATCCATGTCGTGAACCCCGGCCAGATCGGCGAACCGGATGCGACACCGGCTTCGAACGCAGCCACGAATGCCCAATGAGCCGGCTATAGCCACGGCAAATCCGTAGCGCATATCTTCCCGCTATATTCGGTATTTACACCGGATTCCGGCTCTATCTCGTGATTGGCGGAGAGGCCTGACTCCGATATCCCTGCCCGCCACAACCAATCGTCATTGGGGAGAGGGATATCATGCATCTCACGCATCAGAGCGGCACGCTGTCGTCACGCGACAGCAAGTTCATCGAGACCGATGCCCGTGTCGTCCGCTGGATCGCTCAGGCCGCGATCAATGTCGAGCTGTTCACCATCCCGCTCTATATGACCACGCTCTATTCGATCGAGGGCATGCACCCGATCACCGGCAAGGCGAATGATTTCTACAAGGGCCGGATCTGGCCCGGCGCCAAGGCAAGCGCCTCTCCCGATGGCGACGCGTCAAAGCCCGGCTGGGGCAACAAGCGGGCCTTCAACATCATCTTCTCGGTCTTCATCCAGGAGATGCTGCATCTTCAGATGGCCGCCAACATCGCGACCGCCATCGGCTGCACGCCCTGCTTCACTGAAACGGCGCTGCAGGATTCGGACAATGGCTGGACCTGTTACGGCCCGACGCTGACCACCATCCCGACCGTCGTCGATCTGCGCGACACCTCGAAATACACAGACGTGAAGGTCAATGTCGGCCCGCTCGACCAGGACCGGATCCAGCTCTTCCTCGCGATCGAGGAGCCGCAGGACGATGCCGAGCAGGATATCGTCCGCAACCCGGGCAGATATTTCCCCAAGGTCCCGTTCGATGGTGGCAACCTCGATTATGATCCGGCCACCGCCGACATCATGTTTGGCTCGATCGGCTATATGTACCAATGCTACCGCGATTATCTGCAGATCCGCTATGACGATGGCAGCTGCCTGTGGGACCATGTCTTCAACCAGGACGGGCAGCAGAATGATCTGTTCAACGCCTTCAGTTTCCCCGGCCATCCGATGCGCGAATATATGGGCGTCGAGACGACGGTCGCGCTGACCGACAGGGACATCGCCTTCCGCCAGGCGCTCAACATGATGAACGCCATCACCGATCAGGGCGAGGGCGCGACGCTCAAGGCGCGGCTCAAACTGGCCAGTGAGACTCGGCTGCTGACCTCGGTCGAAGTCCGCTACCGCCCCGACAAGGACGCGCTTGAATCGGATTATCCGAGCTATTCGGACACCGGCGAGCAGATCCCCTCGGGCGATGCTGCGGCGCGTTTCGACAATGACGGCGAGGATCATTTCGCCCGCTTCAAGGAAGTCCGCCGCTTGCTGCACGATGGCGGCATCCTGACCTGGGACAAGGCCGGCAAGGCGGGCAACTGGACCGCGGCCGACCTGACCACGCCCGATTTCGATCCGAGCAACAATCCCTATGGCCTGCCCGCGCCCGACCAGATCGCGACCGCGCTCAACAATCTCTACGCCGAGCCGGTCCGCGCCGAGAGCCATCAGAAATTGAGCCAGGCGGTGGTCGGCGCGATCAAGGGCGTGACGACGGTGCTCGACCAATATTGGAACCCTGGCGCCGCCTCGATTTCCTTCCCCTACCCGTCGATGGCGGGATCAGGCGACCGGATGGCGACTGCCTGGGCGGCGATGGGCATGACGCCCGATCTCAGCCAGGGCGTGCCCGCGCCCAATACTCACATCGTCAACCACACCTGCCAGGGGCTCGACCTGCACGCGCCGGACGGCATCGGCACCAACAGCTGCGCTCTCACCCAGGTCTATCACACCTGTCGCGGCTCGAACCTGTGCAAGGGCATGGGCGGCTGCGGCTTCGTCCAGGCGAGCACCGGCGGCGGCAATGGCTGCAGCGCCGCCACGCGCGGCACCACGAGCGAGCCGACTCCCGGCAAGCCGCAGGGCGGCGGCTGCTCGGCGGTCGGCGTGCGGGCCAAGGGCGGGCTGTGCGGCACCCCGACACCGACACCCAGCGGCACCACCTATACCGCGCCGAGCGACAATCAGTGCGGCGGGTTCGGCGGCTGCGCGGTGCCGATCTCGGCCTGCCAGATCTATCCGGTGAGCGGGACGATGGACCTGTTTCAGCTCGAGCCCGCGCCCGAGGCGAATGCCGGCGGCTACAAGCCGGTCAAGTTCGGCACGATGAACTTCAACAAAGGTGACAAGGTTGAGGATGTGGCCTTCAAGGCCTTCACCGCGGTTGCCAAACAGATGGGGCTGCCGGCACCGGTTCAGCAGCAGCCGGACGATATCCGCCTCGCCTTCCCACCCTCGACCTGAGGCCGGATGACGAACCTGCCCCCGCCCCCGCCGCCGGTGGAGCGCCGGCTCGGGCTGCCCGATCCCGGCGACGGGGTCGGGCTGCGCGAGGAACACTACCCGCACCTCATGCAGACGCCGCCCGCCACCTGGGGCGTGGACTGGTTCGAGATCATCTCGGAAAATTATCTCGATAATCAGGGCTATGGCCTGCATGTGCTCGAGCATGTCGCGGCGCACCGGCCGATCGTCATGCACGGCGTCTCACTGTCGATCGGCAGCACCGCACCGCTCGACATGGCCTATCTCGCCAAGCTCCGGGATCTTGCCGCCCGGGTCTCGCCGCTATGGATCTCGGACCATCTTTGCTGGACCGGGATCGGCGGCCTGAACAGCCATGATCTGCTGCCGATGCCGCTGACCGAACAGGGCCTGCGCCACACCGCCGATCGCGTGCTGGCGGTGCAGGACTTCCTCGGCCGGCCGCTGATCCTCGAAAACCCGAGCACCTATCTCGAATTCGTCGCGAGCCAGATGCCCGAATGGGAATTCCTCGCCCGTCTCACGGAACTGACCGGGTGCGGGCTGCTGCTCGACGTCAACAACGTCCATGTCAGCGCGTTCAACCATAATTATGATCCGCTCGCCTATATCGACGCGCTGCCGGCGGACCATGTCGTCCAGATCCACCTCGCCGGGCCAAGCGACCATGGCACCCATCTGATCGACACCCATGACAGCCCCGTGCCCGACGCGGTGTGGCCGCTCTATGCGCGCGTCTGGGAACGCTGCGGCCCGGTCGCGACGCTCCTTGAATGGGACGCGAGCATCCCGCCTTTTGACGAACTGCTGGCTGAGCTCGCCAAGGCGAAACGCGTCCGCGAGACGATGCCCGAGCGGGTCGCGGCCTGATGGCTGAGGTCGCCACTCTCCAGGGCTGGATGCAGGCGATGATCCTCGAAGGGACCCCGCGCGGCGCCCGCGAGCATGTCCGCGGCAACAACCGGCTGACCGCCGAGGCGCAGCTCGGCATCTACGCCCAGGCCTATCGCCTGCGCCTGCTGGAGTGCCTGCGCACCGAATATCCGGTGCTCGCGGCGCTTGCCGGACCGACCGCCTTCGATCTGTTCGCGCAGGGCTATATCGCCGCGCACCCGTCGCAATCCTACACCCTCTATGATTTCGGGGCGGGCTTTGCCGACTATCTGGAACGCGCGCGGCCGGCCGGCGACGGCACGCCGCAAACGGTCGAGGCGATCCCCGCGGCTCTGGCGCGGATCGAGCGCGCCAAGGCCGAGGTGCAGCGAGCTCGCGGCATCGAACGGGACGGCCCGGGCGTGCCCGAGACCGGGTTCGATCCGGTGATGACATCGATCCTCGGCCTTGGCGTGAGCGCGGCCAAGGCCTGGCGGCGGCCCGACAGCGTCCGACTGCTGACGCTCCCCTTCGACGTCACTGAAACCCTTGCCTCAGCCGAGCGCGGCGAAGCGCCGGTCTTTCCGGTCGCCGGCCAATCCCATTTTGTCGTCTCGCGCGTACAGTACAGGGTCGAATGCCGGCGGCTCGAGCTGTGGCAATATGACTGGCTCGCTGGCCTGCCCTGCGAAGAGGCCGAAAGCATCCCCGATATGAGCCTCGATCCGCGCCTGAACTCCTAGCTTGGGCTTGCAGTCGATCGCGGGCTGGCGTTGCCGATCGCCTAAGCTCGCGGCGAGCAAAAGGTAAACCTCACAATTTCTTCAATAAAATATAGAACGTTACTTCGCTGTCCTCTCTTGTCTCAGGTGATTAACTGATGATGGAACGAATCGTCCCGATATCAGTTTCAATACTCTTGAAGCTTTTGATCATGGGGCCCGATTAACACCGCAGTATGCTTTAATCTGCCGTCGATACCAGGGCCTTTCTGGGGAGACGCCGCGATGGCGCGTACCACATACCTAGTCGATGACGACAACGGCGTTCGCAATGCTTTCCGGAGCTTGCTTGAACTCCAGCCGGATCAAATCGTCCGCGATTTCAATTGCGGCGAAGCCTTTCTTGCCGAGGCAGATGATCTGAAGCCCGGCGTGCTGTTGCTTGATATCAACATGCCCGGGATGAGCGGGCTCGAGGTGCTGGAGGCACTTTGGTCATACCATCCCGGCAAATTCGCTATCCTGGTCCTCACTGGCATGGGTAGCGTGTCGCATGCGCTTGATGCGATGCGCGGCGGCGTGTTCGATTTCATCGAGAAACCGTGTGACGCGCAAAAGTTGTTCGACACGGTCAATGCCGCCCATTGGGCCCTGGCTCAGGACACCGCGGCGGCAGCTTTAGCGGCGCAGGCCAGAGCGCGCATTGGCAGCCTTTCCGGCCGCGAACATGACGTGCTGATCGGGTTGCTCGAAGGCAATGCCAACAAGGAAATCGCCGAAAAGCTCGACATCAGCTCGCGGACCGTCGAGATTTATCGCTCGAACATGATGGCGAAACTCAAGGTTCATTCGCTTTCCGCGGCCATACGCGTCGCCCTTGTGGCCGGCGTGACTCCACCCTCTGGTCTGCGCGCGGCGACATAAGGGCGGGGGCGGGGCGCCCGACTGACTTTTCCACTCCGCGCTCTGGGTTCGGCGAGCGACAAACACTTCCCGAACAAGCGCTTATTGGCCTCTGACCGGCAGCTTCGCGGTGAAAATAGTGCCCCCTTCGCTCGGTGACGAACAGGAGACTCGCCCGCCATGACGGTCGGCGATTTGCCGCACCAGCGAGAGGCCAAGCCCCCAGCTGCCCGCTGTCTCACTTGACCCAGCCGGCCGAAAAAAGGGTTCGAACACCCGATCGCGCAGCGCCGACGGGATTCCCGGCCCATGATCGCTCACCTCAATCACGATTGCTGCCTCGCCGCCTGACATATCGTGGCGAAGCGCGATCTCGACCGGAGCGGCGCCATGCTTGATCGCATTGTCGATCAGGTTGCGGATCAGGCGGCGCAACAGCGTCGGCGATCCAGCAATCTCGAAGGCGGGAGAGCCGGGCGGGACCTCGCACATCCGCACCGTGGCACGCGCCGCCTCTTCGGCCGCCAGCGCCAGGCAGTCCACCGTTTCGCACTGGCCAATATCGGCACCATGATCGAGCCGGCTTGCCAGCAGTATCTCCTCGACCAGCGTATCGAGCTCGGCAATCTCGCCGCGGATCACCGGCGCGAGCGTGCCGCCCGAGGCGTCGGCGAGCATCTCCACCGCCAGCGCGAGCCGCGCGAGCGGCGACCGCAGCTCATGGCTGGCATGCGCCAGCAGGGTCTTGTGCGCCGAGAGCAAGGCGTCGGTCCGGTCCGCAGCAGCGTTGAAGCTGGCCGCGACCGCGGCGATCTCGTCGCCGCCATCGACAACCGCGCGCCGCGTCAGGTCGCCACCGCCCCATGCCTCGACGCTGCCGCGCAGTGCCTCGAGCCGCCGGGTTATCCGCGAAATCACCGGAAAGGCGCCGATGCCCACCAGCATCGCGACCAGGATCAGCATGCCGAGGCTGTGGATCTGAAACCGGTGCATGAACGGCCCGGGCATGCGCAGCACTGATCCCATCGGCGCCACGCCAGCGAGATGCCAGACGATCGCGCCGAGAATCGCGACCAGCGCGACGCTGATCAGCACAGTCGGGTAAACCTGCCAGAACAGGCGGCGGCGGTACCCTCGCATCTCAGCCCTGATCCTGGATCTTGGCGAAGACATAGCCCGCGCCGCGCACCGTAATGATCCGGCGCGGTTGCGCGGGAAAATCCTCCAGCACCGCGCGCAGGCGGGAAATATGGACGTCGATCGATCGGTCGAACGCCTCGAGCTCCTCGCCCCGGGCAAGGTCCATCAACCGCTCGCGCGACAGGATCCGGCCGGCATGCCGGGCAAGGACAAGCAGCAGATCGAACTGATAGGAGGTCAGGATCTTCGCCTCGCCATCGATCCGCACTGACCGCGATCCCGCATCGATCTCGAGCCGGCCGAAGCGCAGCCTCGCCGTATCGCCGCTGTTGGGGCCGCTGTTGGGATCGCCCCGCCGCCGCAGGATCGCCTTGAGCCGCGCCAGCAGCTCGCGCGGATTGAACGGCTTGGGCAGATAATCGTCGGCGCCGAGTTCGAGCCCGACGATCCGGTCGGTATCCTCGCCGCGCGCGGTCAGCATCAGAATCGACACGTCGCTTTGTGCGCGCAGGCGGCGGCAGACTTCGAGCCCGTCGATATCGGGCAGCATGATATCGAGGATGACGGCGCTATAACCTCCGTCGTCGGTCACGGCCTCGATCCCAGCGGTGCCGCTGTGGCGGGCCTCGACCACGAACCCACCGTCGGACAGATAGTCGCTCAGCATGTCGGCGAGCCGGACATCGTCATCGATGATCAGAATCCTGTCGGACATCAGCGCGTGATGCTGCCTCGAATGGGAGAAAAGGGGGCGGCTCCGTAGCAGTTGGTGAACTGCGCGGCGCCCAAGGGCAAGAGCGCCTCGCACTCAACCTCACCCCGCGCTGCTGCGCAGCTTGCCCCTCTCCTGAAAAGGAGAGGGGAAGAAGTGCGCTCGTTACCTCACATACCGTGGCCGTGTTCCGCCGCCATCGCGACCAGCTTCGCGCGCTGATCGGGCCGCAGCACCTCGGCGGCATCGGCCATTGCCCCGGTCGCGGCGCGGCTCGCGCTATCGATCCTGGCGATTTGGGCTGCCCGAAGCTGCTCGAGCGCCGCCCGATCGACCGTCGGGGCCGCGAGGATCTGGTGGAGGGCCTTGTGGGTATTCCCCATGTCCTCATGCAACTTGGCCATCGGCTCGAATCCAGTGTGGAGGATCGATCCGATCTTCGCCTTCTGGTCGTCGCTCGCGTCGACCGCGTCGAGCATCTGCGTGACATGGCCCATCGCCTTGGCATGCATATCGCCGGCGCCCATCGTCCCATGCATCATGTGGTGCATGCTCACGCCCGCACCCGTACCCTGCGCCGACGCGACCAGGACCGGCAGCGCCGCGCCGCTTGCGACAAGGGCAGCGGCGAGCGCCGTCCGACGCACCCATCCCCGCCCGCCGGCGCGGCTCGGCATATCCGCTTCGCTGTTCGATATATCGTTCATCTCGATGATCTCCTCTGCGGCCGGGCCCGATGCAACGACGCTCGGTTGCGGCAGAGAGCTTTTGCTCCGCCCATGTTTCGCCCGTTCCGGGCCAATGTTAAGCAGTGTAAAGTTCGCCAACACAGATGCGGTCGCGACGTCAGGAGAAGCCACAAGTCTGGCGCAATCCCCCGGTCGATCGGGTTGCCTTCATCACCCTGCCCCGCGCACTTTGCGCCCCTGACTTTGAGCGGAAAAAGGGGCGGGACATGACTGACGGCACCAACGACACTGGTCACACGAAACCAACGCCCACGCCCACGCCGCCACCGCCGCCCAACATCCTGCTGATCACCTGCGACCAATATCGCTTCCCACGCTTCTCCTACGGCGCCGAAGGCGGCTTCGTGGAGGAACTCAAGCAGATCCTCGGCTTCCAGGGCGAGGTCCACGCGGACAATACGTACGCCAAATATTTCCCTGGCCTGCTCCGCCTGCGCCGGAATTCAGTTGTGCTGCGCAACCACAGCATCGCCGCGAGCGCCTGCACGCCGAGCCGCGCGACCATCTACACCGGCCAATATGGCACCAAGACCGGCGTCACCCAGACTGACGGCTTGTTCAAGAACGGCGATTCCTCGAACTTCCCCTGGCTCGAAGCTGACGGCATTCCGACGCTCGGCACCTGGATGCGCGAGGCCGGCTATTCGACCCATTATTTCGGCAAATGGCACGTCTCCAACCCGCCCGAGCATTCCTTGAAGCGCTATGGCTTCGACAATTGGGAAGAGAGCTATCCCGAGCCGCACGGCGCCCAGGCCAATAATCTCGGCGTCTATCGCGATGCCGGCTTCACGGACAGCGCCTGCGCCTTCATCCGCCGCCAGGGCCTCGCCTCCAATTACAACCGGGTCTATGCCCAGATGGCGGTCGAAGATCCGGCGACGACCGGCCCCGACACCGACAACATCCCGCCCTGGTTCGCGGTCGCCTCCTTCACCAACCCGCATGATATCGCGACCTATCCGGGCGTGATCGCCCAGGCGCTGCCTGCTGACGACCCGCAGCCTGTCACCATCGGCCCCAAGACCTTTACGCCGACGACCCAGTCGATCTTCGGCCCGCTGACGGTTCCGCTGGCGGGCGACGTCACACCGCCGCCGGTCGCCGGGACGATCCAGATCCCGCTCAACCCGCTCGGCTTTCCGCAGGATTGCGCCGGCCCGGCCCCGACCCAGAATGAGGATCTCTCGACCAAGCCGAGCTGCCAATATGAGATGGCCTATAAGGTCGGGCTGGCGCTCGCGGCCAAGGGCGGGTTCAACCTCGTCAACACCATCGTCGGTGCCGCCACCGCTGCGATCGCGGACGCGCTGCCGCACGGCGGCACCAACATCGACCTTCCGAACCATCCCTTCCGCGAGCAGGAAATGCAGGCCGCAGTGACCCAGTCGCTCAAGAGCTGCCTGCCGCTCCAGCTCTCGGATGATCCCGACACCAACTGCCTGCAGTTCATCCAGCTTTATGGCTGGCTCCATGCGGTGGTCGACACCCACATCACCGCGGTGCTCGATGCGCTCGAGGAATCGGGTCAGGCCGACAACACCATCGTCATCTTCCTCGCCGATCACGGCGAATATGCCGCCGCGCACGGCATGATGATCGAGAAATGGCACACCGCCTATCAGGAGGCGCTGCATGTGCCGGTGGTCGTGCAATTTCCGAACCCAGGCGACGATACCCAACCCGCCGCTGCCGGCGTGGTCGCGCCTGAACCGGCGCAACTCGACGCGCTCACCAGCCATATCGATATCCTGCCGACCGTGCTCGGCCTGGCGGGAGTCGATGCCACCACCCGCCGGGCCTACAGCGCCAAGCTCGCCCAGAGCCGCCCGGTGCCGCCGCTCCCGGGCGTCGACCTGTCGGAGGTCATCCTCAACGCGCTCAGCGGCGACGATGTGGAAATCCCGATCATCGAGCCCGATGGCTGCGTGCGCGAAGGCGTGCTGTTCATCACCGACGACGAGATCACCGCACCCCTGCCCCCCTCACGGACCGCGCAGGAGAAGCACAGCTACGAGGAGTTCGCGGTCTATCAGGAAGTGGTCGCCTCGGTGATCAGCGGCGACGGCGGCAAGGGCCCGGTCGAAAATCTCACCCCGGGATCGGTGAAGCAACCCAACCATGTCCGCTGCGTGCGCACTCATGATTTCAAACTAGCGCGCTATTTCGATCCGTCGGGCAAGGAGCCGCAGGAATGGGAGATGTATGATCTCAAGGCTGACCCGAACGAGGCGGTGAATCTGGTCGAAGTGACGGCGACGCCGCCGACCGCCGCGTCGGGCGTATCCGACCCGGCCGCTGTGCAGGCGACGGCGGACAAGCTGTTCGCGCTGTTGGAGCGGCTCGAGCGGCGGGATTTGTAAGGGATAAGGACATCCGTCCGGGGCGACAGCTGTCGCCCCGGACGGGAAAGCTGCGATTATTTCGTCGTGACCGTCGTCGTGGTGGTCTTTTCGGCGATCGCGTGACGCGTGGGCTTGCGGACGACCCGTTTCACGACACGCCGATGCGCAGCCGGAGCGCGGACGACGGTTCGCTCGGTCGTCGCGACCGTGGTCGTGGTCGGCGCGGCGGGCGTCGGCACCGGCACATAGACCGGCGCGGGCGGCGGCGCGTTGCGAAGCGCTGTGGCCTCCGCGCTCGCGTTTGCAGCGGCCTGTTGGGCGGCATCGGCACGATCATTGGCGGCAGCAGCGGCCTGTTGTGATTGCACCGCCGCAGCCTCGGCACTGTCACGGTCCGCGCGCACGGCGGCTACCTTGTTACGGTCCGCGGCGACGACCGCCATCCCGGCGAGCTCCGACGCGTGGCGCGCTTCGACGATTGCCTCGTCCTTCTTGCCTCTCGCCAGATCGGCCTCGGCATTGGCGAGCGCAGCCTGTGCGCGCTCATGGAGTGCGGGCGCTTCGCCACCGGCACCGATCCTCGCGCCGGCCTCGACCTTCGCGCGTGCCTCAGCGATCGCTATGCGAGCGCGTTCAGCTTTGCCCGGCCCCGCGAGTGCGGGCGTGGTGGAGAGCGCGAGCAGCGCCGACATACCGACGCCACGTGCTAATAGACTCAAGCGACTCATGAGCAAATCCTTTCCAGATTTTTTTGAGTGCGCTTCGAACGATCAAGTCAGCCATTAGTTTCGTTGCGGTGGCGATTGGGGTGAGTAGTGATGCAAATCCGACACGACTCGGCCGGCGGATTAACCAACTCTCGATAAGGAGATCTATTCTTTAAGCCATGTCGCGATAATTATCCGGTTAGCCTCAGTCTATATGGGGCGCAACCACCCTACCGCGCCACCAGGCTGGTGCGCGCGCAAAGATTCCCGCCCCTGCCAGATGTCTCCCGAACGCGACAAATGGCCGTTCGATCCACCGATACGACAAGGCGGCGATGGCGAAGGAAACCGGCATGGTCACCAGCACGGTGCCGAGCAGCACCACCAGCTCCCAGCGAGCGAGGGTTGCTGGCAGCACGGTCGCGAACAATAGCCGGGTGAAGGCGCACAGCGTCAGGTCGTGCCACAGGTAGAAGGAGTAGGAGAGCCGGCCCATCGTGCGCGAGACGGGGTTGAGCATGACGCGTGAGAGGACGGGGCTGGCGCTCCAGGCGGCGATCGACACCAGGCCGAAGCCCGCTAGCGCCATGTCGAGCACGGTCGCGAACCGCGCCTGATCGGGCGTGAGTGCGGCCGCCGGCCCGATCAGCAGCAGAAAGCAGGCGACGAACCCAAGCCCCTGCCCGCCCCGCACCCGGCCCAGCAGCGCCGCGAACCGACGGCCGTACGTCCTGACCATGCAACCGGCATAGAAGGCGGGGAGATAGAGCGGAACCAGATCGGGCCGCGCCTGCGCATTGAGCGCGACCGCCACGCCGACCAGCAGGGCGAGCACCCCGCCGTCGATCCACCATCGGCCGTGCCTGGAGAGCGCCGCGAAGAACGGCAGGAACAGGCACGCCAGAATCTCGACCTGAAGCGTCCAGGTCACCGGGTTATAAGCATTATTGTACAGTGCGCCGGTCTTCACCACGCCGATCAGCGAGGGATGGGCATAGACGGTACCGTCGATCCAGGGCTTCAGCCCGGAACTGACCTCGGCGAGCCGCGAGGGGTCGAGCACGGGCACGCGAAACACCGTCAGCGCGGCGAACGGCACGAACAGCGCCAGCGCCACGAGATGGGCTGGATAGAGCCGAAACACCCGCTTCAGACCAAAGGCGGCATAGGCGCCGGGCGCGCGGTGCGCCGGCCTTGCGTCAAGCGCGAGGCCCAGGACCAGCCCACTGATCACGAAGAAGGTGACGACCGCCGCCTCGCCGTTGGTCGCCCAGCCGAGCGGCCGGAGCACCCAATCCTTGAAGGCATGCTCAACCGCCCCGGCCTGCGGATTCGGGCCGAAGATCAGTGGGATACCGCAATGGCAGTACGCGACCGCCAGCGCCGCGAAGCCGCGAAGCGATTCCACCTGCGGCAGAAAATCCCGCTGATCGCGTACGGCGCTCATGACGCGCTGAGGAAGAGCAGCCAATCTTCGCCGAATTGTTCGGTGAGTATGCGCTCGGGCGTGATGGCTGCGGCATTGCCGGTGAAGTCCACATGGCGGAGCGCACCATAGATGGCGGTCAGCTCGGCGAGGAACGCGGCCGGATCGGCATAGCGCGCGGCGTTGAACTCGAGCACCATGTCCGGCCGGTGAACCGCGAAGGTCCGCGCCAGGCCGGCGATGATGCCCTGCTCCGCCCCTTCGGCATCGATCTTGATGAAGTCGACCCTGGGATGCGCCGTCAGCAGGCTGTCGAGCGTCGTGACCGGAACATGATGGGCCACGCCATGCGTCGACGAGGCCGCCTCGCCCGCGATGATCGCGGCGTTCTTGGGTTCGCCATCGGGCACGAACAGAGTCGCGGTGCCGCCGTCCGCGGCGCCGGCGGCGACCTCGCAGATGGTGGTACGCGCATCGAAGCCATTGAGCGCGACCGAGCGCCTGAGCAGCGCCGCCGCGGCCGGGTTCGGCTCGATCGCATAGACATGCCCGGCCGGCCCCACGAGATCGCCTAGCAGCAGCGAATAATAGCCGTAATTCGCGCCGACATCGACGACGACCGCGCCACGTCCGACCGATCGCGCCATGAACTGGGTCAGCCACAATTCCCAGTAACCGTCGAGCAGGATGTTGGCGCCGAAGCCGCTGTCACGCGTGTCGACATGGAATTTATAGCGCCCGAGGATGCGGCACAGGCCGATATTGTCGCCGAGATAGACCGGGCTCGCGTCCCGCCGGCAGGCATCCTCAAGCGCGGCACGGTGCAGGGTGCCGATATCGTGGAGGTGAAGCATGCGCGAGGTGTAGGTCGGCAAGGACGCTCCCGGCCGCAACAGAGCGCGCGCAACGCGTCGCACGCGGGCCTTGAGAGTCGGGCGGTCAATCGGCATGGGCCGCCTTTCCTTCGATGCTCGCATGATAGTGCTCAAAGACCCGGTCGGTTTCGTCAAACATCACCATATTGCCCTGGTCGAGCAGGATGACCCTGCTGCACGTCTCGCGCAACAGCCGCTCGGAATGCGACGCCTGGACGACAATCCCGGCACGGTCGACAAAGGCGGCGAGGCGCTGCTCGGCCTTGGCCATGAAGGCGGCGTCACCCATCGCGAACTGCTCATCGAGCAGCAGGATATCGGGCTGGAAAGCCGTTGCGATCGCGAAGGCGAGCCGCAGCTGCATGCCGGTCGAATAGGCCTTGAGCGGCACGTCCATATAAGCGTCGAGCTCGCTGAACGCTGTGATCTCGTCGATCTGGGCCATCACCTGGCGGGGCGTGAGGCCGACAAAGATGCCGCGCAGCACGACATTCTCGCGCCCGGTGCATTCGACATTCATGCCGAGCAGCGGATCGAACAGTGACAGCGCCCGCCCCGAAACCCGCACCGACCCGCTGACCGGCGGATAGACCCCGCCGATGACGCGCAGCAGGGTGCTCTTGCCCGAGCCGTTATGACCGATCAGGCCGACGCGATCGCCATTCTCGAGGCTCAGCGAGACATCGCGCAGCGCGTCGACATGCGCCGGCCCGTGCGCCGGTCGGCTGATGATCCCGCCGACATGGCGGAGCGCAGCGCCGAGCCGTGGCTTGCGCGCGCCGTAGAGCGGAAAGCGTACCGAGACATGGTCAAGGCTGATCGACGCCATGCTCAGAGCCAATAAGGAATACGGTGCCGGGTCGCCCCGAACACGAGCAGGGCGACCACGCTTCCGATCAGTGCGCAGCCGGCAGAGGCCATCCAGATCCAGGGCGCGGGGGGGGCGCCGAGCAACGGGCCTCGCACCTGCTCGACCGCGTAATATAACGGGTTCCAGTCAGTCAGGATGCGCAGGCTGTTGGCGTTCGGGCGCCAGATCAGCGGCGTGATGAAGAACGCGATGGGCATGCCGGTGCTCACCAGCCGCGAGACGGCGCGCAGCCGCGTCGCCGCGATCGACAACAGAAGCGACAGCCAGAGCAGGTTGACGCACAGCAATATGAACCCGGCAAGCGCCAGCAATGTCGACCAGGAGACAGGCACGCGGCATAACGCGATCACCGCGACGACCGTGACGAAGTTGAAGCCGAGCAGCACGATATTGCGCCACAAGGTCCGATAGACGACCGTCATACGCGGCAGATAGAGCTGCTTCAGGATATGCCGGGAATCGACGAACGCCTCGCACGCTTCCTGGCAGGTTGCGGCGACAAAGTTCCAGACGAACAGCCCGGTCACCACATAGGGCAGATAGGTGCGCATGCCCTCGCCGAGCACGCGGGCATAGACCACGCCCAGCGCCACCGCCATCAGGCTGAACGACAGGGTCGTCCAGAGCGGGCCGAGCCCGGTGCGCCGGAAACGCAGCCAGATATCGAGATTGCCGAGGGTGAACCATTGCGGCCAGTGCCGGGCACCATCGACCACATCGGCCAGCGCCGCGCCGAAGCGCGATCCATCGCCCGGCACCGCCCCTCCCAGCACATGATTGTCTGCTACTGGGGCAAGGTCGGGCCGGGCGCGGCTCATGCCGCGCTGCCCTGGGCAAAGTCGGCTGTGCGGGCCGGCAGCAGCGCGCTGATCCCGAACGCGGCATGGCGCCGTGGCGGCCCGAGCGGCCCCAGCACCGCCTCACGAAAGCCATTGAGCCCAAGCCGCTCCTCGACCATCGCACGTGCGGCGCGGCGCATGCCCTCGTACCGGGTCGGATCAGCGGCCAGGGCCTGCAAATGGGCTGCCGCCGTGGCCACATCGGGGTCAGCCCATTGCTCGCGCTCATCATAGACGCCCTTGCAATCAGCGACCGCGATCATTCGGAACGGCACGAGCAGCGCGCTGCTATCGTCCATGAAATCGAGATTGCCCGACCAGTTGGTCGCCACCACCGCCACACCCGCCGCCATCGCCTCGGCCATCACCAGGCCGAAACCCTCGGAGCGATGCAGTGAGAGCAGCACGTCGGCGCTCGCGATCAGGTCGAGCCGTTCCTCGTCGCTCAGCATTCTCTGCTCGACACGGATATTCGGTGCATCACCGATCGCGGCGAGCAGCAGCGCCATCTCCTCGGGCGATTCATGCGCCTGGGATACCTTGACGATCAGCAGCCGATCGGCGGCATTGCCAAACGCCTGTTTGAAGGCCTTGACCGCAGCGATTGGGTTCTTGCGCTGGAAGGAGGAGGCGAAGCTGAACATCGTCAGCACGACGAACTGACTGCCAAGACCGAAATGGGCGCGGCGCGGGGTGCCGCGACGCCCCTGCACCACTGGATGCGGCACCGTCCTGACTGGCTTGTCGGTGTGGCGTCGTACGGCATCGGATACGAAATCGCTTGGCGTCCACACCTCATCGACCTCGTCGAGCGCGCTGATCCAGAGATCGGGGATGCGCGCGAGCTCCCACGCCCAATAGCCGATCAGCCGCTTGCCGCGGAGCTGGCCGCGGCTCAGCAGCATCAGCAGCGGCGTGAGATGATCGGGATTGAAGTGTAGCAGAACCGTCCCGGCGCCGCGCTCCAGCGGTGGAGCCCGACCCTGCCCCGGTTCGGTGCCAAACACCTCCTCGATATCGAAGCTGCGCACCCGGTAGCCCAGCGCCACCAGCGCACGACCGCTGAGCCTCGCGCCCTCACCGATGCCCGTCGCGGTGCTCAATATGCCGGCGATGCAGACAGGGTCATCCGCGTCGGCATCGATCGGGAGTGGCCCGCTGCTGAACCGGGAGGCGATCGCCAATAGTCTTGCCCGCAACGCAACCGGCAGACGGCGCCAGACCATCTTACGAAAGAGGCGCATCACGGGACTATCGAATTTCTGCAAGGATCGACGACGGGACGGATCGTCAAAGGGCCGTTGGTCGCTCATCGATATGTCTTTGTCCTGGCGCGGGTTTTTCCCTGCCCAAGATTCCCTTTTGGCACAATGCTTTTCGCAGGTTGGAGAATATTGTCACCCCTATAGGGGGGTCGCGACACAATCCCTTGATAATTTATATCGTAATATCAGATACTTAATATTATGTCACTGGAGTGCTCCTGTTGGATGTGTGACATAATTCTCCAACAGATCCGCCCGGCGGGCGCCTGCCGCTTCAGGAAAGCGCCCATTCCAGCGTCAGGAAGACCTTGGTCGTATCAGTCGCAAACGCATCCGCTGAATAGCGCGCGAGCCGGGCCGCCACCGTCGTCCGGTGAATCTTCGCCTGGGCGAGCAGATCGATCTCATTGCCATAGTGCTGCGAGAGCCGGTCGCTGTCGAAATGATGATATGTCGCGCTCAGACTATAGCCGCTGACCGGGCCTTTGGTTTTCCAGCTCGCACCCAGCGTTCCGTAGAGATCATGCAGGCCATTGGGCGGCGTGGTGGTGAATTTGCTCGCCCAGCCCTGGAAGCGGAAGAAGGAGGCGAGCGGGGTCTGGAAACTCGTCAGCGCAGCCCCCTGGTCCGCACCGAGGACCTCGTAGCCGCCCGTCGCTGTCAGCACCTTGCCGCTCAGCGACGCCTCAGCGAGATAATAGCTAGCGGCGTAATTGTTTGGATTGTTGCGATAATCGCTCTGACGCGCATAGCTCGCGACATAGCCCAGCTTCCAGCCCTTCGCGATCGGCCGGCTGCCGGCAAAGCGCGCGCCATAGCTCTGGCTCGACAGGCGGAAGCCCTGCACCGCCGCCAGATCCTGATCGACCAGATAGGCAAAGCCGGTCAGCGTGCCGATCGGCGCGGCATAGCTCGCCAGCCCGAACCAATTGTCCCCCGGCACCGCTTGCGGCCGGGCACCCTTGCCGTCGATGCCGTTCACGGTGCGATCGCCCCAGGAATAGACCGCGTCGATGGTCAGCCGCGGCACGCCCGCCCAGGTCACCCGCACAGCATCGAAGGTCTGCTGGTTCTGCCGCCAGGACGCGGGGCCGACAAAGCGCTGGTCGGCAAGCTCGAGCAACTGCCGCCCGGCGGTGATGGTGACATGATGATCGGCGTAGCGAAGCTGCGCGCGGTTGAGCTCGATATTCTGGGGATCGGCGACCACCGGCAAGGGTCGGCCGTTGAGGCCGTCATTATAATGATTGTCGATCCCGATCGTCGCCTCGCTCTCGACCAGCGCCGACCAGGGACCGCTGCTTGCCTGCAGCCCGCTGCGGATCCGCAATGTCGCCGCGTCGGACTGGTCGGCGATGCCGTCCTGATCGACATGCTCGTAACGGAAGCGCGCATCGATCAGCGGCTTCAGCTTGATCTCCTGCGCCTCAACCACCTGGGCGCAGGCGCCGAGCGCCACGAGCGCAACGGCGCGGATCGTGTTGTTCACGAAAAATCCCCTCGATTTCAGGTGCATTGCCGGAAGGCAAAAAAGAGCAGGCGGTCCGACCATGGACCGCCTGCCCCAGGGAGGAACCTCAGGCCGGTTCGGGAACCAGGCCGCCGTCGATCGAGCCGAGCTCGCCCGAGGCACGCGCCTGGCGGCCATAGACGAGCTCGAACAGCGGGCCAGCCATCATCGTCGTGACGATCGCCATCAGCACCAGCATCGAGAAGAGCGTCGGGCCGATAATGCCTTTTTGCAGGCCGATATTGATGATGATCAGCTCCATAAGCCCTCGCGAGTTCATCAGCGCGCCGATGCCGAGCGCGGTCCGATTGTCTTCCCCGGCGAGGCGCGCGGCGAGATAACAGGCGCCGCCCTTGGCGAGGATCGAGGCGGCGAGAATGCCGATCGCGATCAGCAGCAAACTGGGCGAGTTGACCATGTCCATCCGCGTGTTGAGCCCCGAATAGGTGAAGAACATCGGCAGCAGCAGCACGACAGCGACTGGCTCGACCTTCTTCTTGAGCTCCTGCGCGAACAGACCGCGCGGCATGACCACACCCAGAATGAAGCCGCCGAAGATCGCGTGAATGCCGATCGCATCCATCAGGAACGCCGACATGCAGAACAGCATCAAGGTAATGGCGAGCACCGTCACGCTCATCTCGCCGGCGCGCTCGACCGCCCGACCAAGCGGCGCGAGCAGCTTCGCCCCGAACAGCAGGATGAAGGCGCCATAGGCAATGCCCCCGCCGATCGCGAGCACCGCGACACCGGGGCCGGCGCCGAAGGTTGCGAGGACCACCGCCAGCACGCACCATGAGCAGGCGTCGTCGAATGCCCCGGCCGTCAGTGACAGCGTGCCGAGCGCGCTATCGGCGAGACCACGCTCGTTGATGATCCGCGCCAGCATCGGAAAGGCGGTCAGCGCGATGCACGCGCCCATGAACAGGGTGGCATTGGCGGTCGAGATATCCTTCGCGAACAGCCCGGGCACGCCAAGCAGGAACGGCGTTATCAGAAACGCGATCAGGAAAGGTGCTGCGATGCCGGCGAACGAGACGCCCATCGCGCTCTTGGCCTTGGATTTGAACTTGTCGATCTGCAGCGTGGTGCCGACCAGAAACATATAGAGCCCGACGCCGAGCTGTGCCCCGGCATAAAGCACGTTGCGCGTTTCCTTGGGAAACAGCGCGCCCTGCATCTCCGGGAAGAGCAGGCCGAGCAGCGATGGCCCGAGGATCACGCCAGCGATCATTTCGCCAACCACCTGGGGCTGGCCGAGCGCCTTTTTGCCGATCCAGCCGACCACGCGGCAGGCGAGCAGGATCACCGCGAGCTGGAGGAAGAAGTGCACACTGAAATCGCCCGGCGTATAGCTTTTCGCCGCGGCCTGAACCGCTGGGCCATGTGCCGACAGGATCCCTCCTATCGTCGACCACATGCTATCGATAACTCCAACCCCGTCCGCCATAGATCCTCACCCCGTTTTTCGGTTGTTTTCCGCGATTGTGACAGCGCGGCCCCGCATCAAGGGCGCGAATTCGCCTGAAACACGCAACCGAAAAGCGCCGTCGGAGTGGCGCACGTTGTCATTTTTCCGGAAACCGCATTCTTCTTGTTGCAGACTCGTCACAGCGTAGTAATGTACCTACAAGTATCGACGCATAATGTAGGTACCTAGGCTCAGAAAAGAGGGTGCGATGAAGGTCATTGCCAGCCGCGAATTCAATCAGGACGTGAGCCATGCAAAGCGCGCGGCGCGACTCGAACCAGTGTTCATCACCGACCGTGGCAAGCCCACCCATGTGCTGATGAGCATCGACGCTTTTCGCCAGCTCACCGGCCAGACCGAGACGATTGTCGACCTGCTGGCGATGCCCGGTCTTGCCGATATCGACCTTGCGGATTCACGACCTGACAATGTCTGGAACCGGCATGAGGCGATCGGCTGATGTACCTGCTCGACACCGGCGTCGTCTTCGAGCTGCGCAAGGCACGCGCCGGACGGACCGACCCTGTCTTTGCGAGCTGGGCCTCGGGCCTGGCGCGGCAGAATCTGTTTATTTCGGCGCTCACGCTGCTTGAGCTCGACAATGGCGCGGCGCGGGTAGCGCGTGGCGACAAGACAGCCGGACTCGCGCTGCGCGAATGGATCGACAATCAGGTGATGGCCGCCTTCGACGGGCGGATCCTGCCGGTCGATGCGGCCGTGGTGCGGCGGCGTGGCCAGCTTCCCTATGCCGATGCCCGGGATGGCCTGCTCGCGGCGACGGCGGTCGAGCACGGCCTGACGATCGCGACCCGCAACCCCGCCGCCTTCAAGGCGGGCCGGATCAAGGTCCTGAATCCATGGACCTATACGCCCGATACCGCCGACGAAGATGGTGATTGGCGACTGGCCGCCAAGGCCGGGCCTTTGTGGCTCAAGAATCTGTTCGTTCGCGGGTAGGGACCGGCTTTGGGTCCGTACTCACTAGGGCCAATCGACAGTCAGGCCTCGAGATCCTCTCCAGTGGGAGAGGATAGTGTAGCTTGGCAGCTTGCTGCCTAGCGAAACTTGGTGAGGGGCTCCGGGAGCTATCGATAGCTCCCGGAGCCCCTCACCAACTTCGACTAGATCGCTTCGCTCTCAAGTCTTCGTATCCTCTCCCAAAGGAGAGGAGAGAGGGCGCATCGATCCGCGCTAGCCCTGGCCTGAAAACAGCGTCAGAGTGCGGCCGCCGATCCAGACCTGGCCGGTCTCGTCCTGTGTGACATCGACGCGGCCGGTGCGGCCGAGCTTCGTCCCTTGCGCCGCCACATAATGGCCGCTCGCCCGGCCGCTCGCGAACAGCCATTGGCCGACTGAGGCGTTGAGGCTGCCGGTCACCGGATCCTCGATCATGCCCCCATCGGGGCCGCTGAAGATCGCGCGGAGTTCGAAGGCGGTTTCGCTGCCGGGGGCGTGCGCGCCGACGATGCCGATATCGATCCTCGCCGCATGATGCCGCACCGGCTCGACCGCGAGGACATCTTCCGCCGAGGCGAGCAGCACCGCGATCCAGCCCGGGCCATTATCCACCCATTGCGCCGCGACGATCGCATCGCGGTCGATCCGCAGCGCCTCCACCACCTCGGCGATCTCGGCCTCGGTCGGTTCGCCGCTCCGGATCAGCGGGGGCGCGGCGAAGGCAAGCGCCTCGCCCTGGCGTATCTCGATCAGCCCGGCGCCGCATTCCTGCACGACTACGCCCTCGCGTTTCGGCTTTCCCCCGGCCTCGAGCCAGGCGTGGCAGGTGCCGAGCGTCGGATGGCCGGCAAAGGGGAGCTCATGGGCCAGCGTGAAGATGCGGACGCGGTAATCGGCGTCGGGGTGCGTCGGGGCCAGCAGGAAGGTGGTTTCGGAGAGGTTCAGCCAGCGGGTGATGCGCTGCATCTCCTCAGTACCGAGACCCTCGCCATTGGCGATGACCGCGAGCGGATTGCCGGTGAAGGGTTCAGTGCCGAACACATCGACGAGCTTGAAGGGGCGAGTCATGCGATTCCTCTTGATCAGGGACGATGGTGATAGGCGTTGAGCAGTAGCGGGTCATCGATGCGCGCCATCGTATCGGCCACGGCGTCGCGCCAACAGGTCGAATGCTGGATCGCGAGCTTCAGCGCGCTGAAGCTGACGTCGGACCCGCCGCACACCACAAGCGCCGCCGCTTCGATCCGCGCGAGCGTTCGCCGCGCCGCCGCCGGCGTGGCTGGGTGCAGCCCGGCCCTGTGCACGGTGACGGCGTAGCGATCGGGGCCGACCTTCTGCTGCGCGACGGCGGGCGTCGCGATCGCCGCGCAAAGGGTGATGCCAGTGAGGAATGGGGCGAGGGATGGGATGAGAAATGGGGTGCGCATCGTCTTCTGCTCCTGTCGGGCCGCCAGATGCGCGCAAGGCGCTGGCCATGACAGGAACGGATCGATACAATCCGGACAAACTGTACCGATCAAGAAAGCAGTACAATGGCGACCATCGATCTCGATATCACCCGGACCGGGCAGGTCATGCAGCTGATCCGCGACCGGATCGAGCGGCGATTGCTGACGCCGGGCGCGCGCCTGCCCTCGGTGCGCGCCATGGCTGAATCGACCGGTTTCTCCAAATCCACCGTGGTCGAGGCCTATGACCGGCTGGCCGCCGACGGTGCGATCCGCGCCCGGCCAGGATCGGGCTTCTATGTCGCGGCGCCGCTCTCGCCCCTGTCGCTCGACCGGATCGGCGCCTCGATCGAGCGCGAGGTGGATCCTTTGTGGATGCTGCGCCAGTCGTTGAATGGTCGCTCCGAGATGCTGAAGCCGGGCTGTGGCTGGCTTCCCGACAGCTGGCTGGCCGGGGCGCCGATCCGCAAGGCGCTGCGCGCAGTGGCGCGCAGCGATGCGGACGGGCCGCTGACCGCCTATGCCTCATCGCTCGGCGCGCCATCGCTGCGTGTCCTGCTCGCCCGGCGGCTCGAGGAACAGGGCGTTGGCGCCGCGCCCGACCAGATCTTGCTGACCGACAGCAGCACTCAGGCGCTCGATCTGGTCAGCCGGTTCCTGCTCGAGCCGGGCGATACCGTGCTGGTCGACGATCCCTGCTATTTCAACTTCCTGGCCTTGCTGCGCGCGCACCAAGCCAAGGTGGTCGGCATCCGGATGACCCCGACGGGGCCTGACATGGCCGCGTTCGCCGCCGCGCTCGTCGAGCATCGGCCGCGTTTCTATCTGACCAACTCGGCGATCCACAATCCGACCGGCGCGATGCTTTCGGCCGCCACCGCGCACCGGCTGCTGAAGCTTGCCGACGCGCATGATCTGGTCATTGTCGAGGACGATATCTTCGCCGATTTCGAGCATATCCAGGCGCCGCGCCTCGCCGCGTTCGACGGGCTCGACCGGGTGATCCGGATCGGCAGCTTCTCCAAATCGGTCACCGCCGCGATCCGCTGCGGCCATATCGCCGCGCGGCCCGACTGGATCGAGGCGCTGGCCGATCTGCGCATCGCGACCTCGATGTCGGGCAATCCGCTATCGGCCGAGATCCTCCACGCGGTGCTGACCGATGGCGGCTATCGCCGGCATATCGAGGGCATGCGCACCCGGCTCGCCCGGGCGACGGCACGGACGATGAAGCGGCTGCGCGATGTCGGCATCGAGCCCTGGATCGAGCCAGCCGCCGGGCTGTTTATCTGGGGGCGCCTGCCGGGCGGCCTCGACGCGACTGACCTGGCCCGTGCCGCGCTCGCCGAGGATATCGTGCTGGCGCCCGGCAATGTGTTCAGCACGAGCGGCATCTGGGGCGACTATTGCCGCTTCAACGTGGTGATGAGCGATGACGACCGGGTCAGCGCGTTTCTGGCGAAGGCGTGCGGCGGATTCGCGCACCAGCCCGTGTCGTGAACGTCACTCCAACCTAATGCACGTACTTCGCCATGCGCAGCAGGCACAGGAGCAACGTATCGAGCTGATCGTCATCCTCCCTTATGTCCCGCCCTGGATTGCGCCAGCGCCAGATGACCTGCATCGCCAGGGGATCGACCTTGCCGAACTCCTCCCTGAAGGAAGAGGCAAGATCGATATTGCTGATCGTAGGCGTATCATCGACGATCGATCGGAATATCGTCGAAGGTTTGTTGCCCGTGAGGATCTGGTTCATCATGACGGTAACACCCTTGCTTGAACAGGCTTCGGCGGCGACTCCGGTCTAACCCGTTATCGTTGCAGTCCTGTTGCAGATTTCGGATGCTCCGATGACAGCGGTTCATCCCGGCGATCAGCTCTGCCAATGACGGTGTCAGATCGCCGCCCGCTCAGACCTCAGCAGCGATCGCGCGCAATGCCTTTTCGAACGCTTCGGGCGGCTGGCCACCCGAGATGAGATATTTGTCGTTGATGATCACGGCCGGCACCGAACTGATTCCGCGTGACTGCCACAGCTTCTCGGCTTCGCGCACCTCGGCGGCATAAGCGCCCGATTCAAGCACCTCGCGCGCGGCGGCTGGATCGAGCCCGGCCTGTTCGGCGGCCGCGACCAGCACATCATGGTCGGACGGGTTCTGCCCCTTGGTGAAATAGGTCTCGAACAACGCATGCTTGAGCGCGCTCTGCCGGCCCTCGATCTCGGCCCAGTGCAGCAAGCGATGCGCATCGAAGGTGTTGTAGATGCGGCTCTGGTCCGTGCTCGCCATGGTGAAGCCGACGGACGCGGCGCGGTCCCGGATCGCCTCGCGGTTGGCGGCCGATTGCTCGGGCGTGGAACCGTATTTCTCGGCGATATGCTCGACGATATTCTGCCCCTCGGGCGGCATTTGCGGGTTCAGTTCGAAGGGCTGGAAATGGATATCGGCGGCGATCAGGTCGCTGGTATGATCGAGCGCTGCCTCCAGCCCGCGCAGGCCGATGATGCACCAGGGGCAGGAGACATCGGAGACGAAATCGATCTTGAGCGGCTTGGTCATGAAGGCATCCTGTAGCGTTGTCGCGGCCAATATAGGGGCGGAAACGGGAATGTCAGGACGTGCGGGATTGCGCCCGGCCGTTCCCTTCCCCGCCGCCTCCGCCTAGGATCGGCCGATGCGTCGCGCCGATCTGTTCGCCGGAATATCGATTGCGGGGCTGATGCTGCCCGAGGCGGTGGCTTACGCCAGCATTGCCGGCCTTGCGCCGGGGCGGGCGATCCTGGCGGCGATTGTCGGTTGCCTTGTCTATGCGATGGCGGGGCGCAGCCGGTTCGCGATCGTCTCGCCGACGTCGTCCTCGGCCGCGATCCTCGCCGCGGCGCTGGCGGCGATGCCGGGCGATGCAGCGATGCGGGGTGTGTATGCGACGGTCGCGGTGGCGATGGCGGGCGGACTGTTCCTGGTCGCCCGGGCGCTGAAGCTTGGCGGGCTGACCGGCTTTGTCGCGCGGCCGGTGCTGCGCGGCTTTGCCTTCGGGCTGGCGATCACCATCATACTGCGCCAGATCCCGGCGCTGGCCGGCGTCGTGGTGCCGGCGCCCGATATCGCTCGGCTGGCGATCGGGCTGGTGCGCGCCGTGCCGCAATGGCATTTTGCGAGCATCGCGACCGGGCTTGTCGCGCTGGTCGTGCTGCTCGCGCTCAGGCGGGTGCCGAAAGTGCCGGGCGCCTTTGTCGTGCTCGCGCTCGGCATCCTCGCATCGCATGCGTTCGACCTGCCCAGGCACGGCGTTGCGGTGATCGGCGTGATCGACGTGACGCCCGCCTTGCCGACCGTGCCGCATCTGTCGTTCAATACGCTCTCGCATTTGCTCCAGCTCGTCTTTCCGCTCGTGCTGATCCTGCTGGCCGAAAGCTGGGGGACGATGCGCGCGCTCGCGCTGAGGCATGGCGACATGATCGAGCCGAACCGGGAGCTTGGCGCGCTCGGCCTCGCCAATCTCGCCTCGGCATTGGTCCAGGGCATGCCGGTCGCGGCGGGCTTCTCGGCCGGTTCGGCGAGCGAGGCGGCGGGTGCCGCGACGCGCTGGACCGGGGTAATCGCGGCGATCGGGCTGGCGGCACTTGCCTTTGCCGCGACACCGCTCATCGCCGAGCTGCCCAGGCCAGTGCTCGCCGCGGTGGTGATCGCCGCGCTGACCCATGCGCTCGATCCGGCGCCGCTGCTCCGGCTGTGGCGGCTCGACCGCGACCAATATATCGGGCTGGCCGCCGCGACCGGCGTGCTGATGTTCGGGGTGCTGAACGGCATGCTGCTCGCAATCGCGCTGTCGGTCGTGGCGCTGATCCACAGATTCGCGACGCCGCCGCTGATCCAGCTCGGGCGGCTCGGCGACAGCCATAATTATGTGGATATCGCTCGCCATCCCGAAGCCGTGGTGCCTGCGGGTGTCGCGATCTGGCGGCCGGCCGAGCCCCTGTTCTTCGCCAATGCCGAGCAGGTGCTGGGCACGCTGGAGCGCCGGCTGAGCGCCCAGCCCGGCCTGCGCGAAGTGGTGCTCAGCCTGGAGGAGAGCTTCGACCTCGACAGCACCGCCCTCGACGCGCTGATCGAGTTCGACGCGCGGCTTTGCAAGAGCGGGATGACGCTGCGGCTGGCCCGGGCGCATGACCGGGTGCGGGATCTGCTTGCGGTCGCGGGGGCCGAGGCGCTGGTGCGGCGGAGCAGCTACAGCGTGGACGATGCGGTGAGGGCGGTCGGGAGTGTGATGTGAGCGAGGATCATGATCATTCAGGGGGTATTACATCTGTTGTCACCCCGGACTTGTTCCGGGGTCTATCGGGCCGCAAGAGCAACGTCTGTATACCCTGCGGAAACATGGATGCCGGAACAAGTCCGGCATGACGGGAGAAAGAAGCGATCGCCCCGCAATTGTGGTTCCCCATGCCAGGACGACCACCGGCTTCTTCTATCATAACAACCTGCGATCGCTTCCTTCCACCTCACTCTCGTCCTTAAGCGCCACCCCAGTCAGCCGCCGCGACCGCGCTTCGGTCATCAGCCACGCAATGCTGTCAGCCGCGCGCGCATAGCTCAGGCCGTGCGGCGGGCGGATGTTGGAGATGCAGTTGCGTTCGCTGTCGAGCCGGCCTGGTCGGGGTTGCCAGGTGAGATAGGCGCCGAGGCTGTCGGGCGCGCTGAGGCCGGGGCGTTCGCCGATCAGCATCACGACGAGGTCGACACCCAGCAGCGCGCCGATCTCGTCGCCGAGCGCTACGCGGGCGTGGTGGGCGAGTATCACCGGCGCGATCCGCCAGCCGGGGAGTCGGTCGAACAGGGCCCGCAGCAATGGGGCGGCGTGCGCCTGAATCGCGGTGGCGGAGAGGCCGTCGCCGACGATGAAGGCAACTTCATCACCTGTCTCCGTCAATTTGCCCGCGTCCGCTTCGGCAAGGCGGCGGCCAAGGTCCGGGCGCTGCAGATAGGTAGCATGATCCGGCGCGCGGCTCGCGACCTCGATCACTTCGCGCCCGTCGATCGCCGCGCTGAACCCGGCTGTATCGAACGCCGCGCCGACCGCATCCCGTGCCCGCGCATGGGCAAGCTGGAAATCGAGCAACGCGCTGGTCGGCAGCGCCTGCCCTGCCCGGCCGAGCGCGATCCGCGCCTGCGTCACTGCGCGGAGGCGGGTGGCGAAATCGGTCCGGACGGGCGGCTCAGCCATTCAGGAAAGCCAGAGCCGGGATCGCCTCATGCGAAAGGCGCGCGTGATCGGGAATGCGGCCGTCGATGCCGAGCAGGCCGATGCGTTCCATCCATGCCTCGAATTCGGGCGCCGGCCTGAGCCCAAGCGCGTCGCGCAGATAGAGCGCATCGTGGAAACTGGTCGACTGGTAGTTGAGCATGATGTCGTCAGCGCCCGGCACGCCCATCACGAAGGTGACGCCGGCCACGCCCAGCATGGTCAGGATCGTGTCCATATCGTCCTGATCGGCCTCGGCATGGTTGGTGTAGCAGATGTCGAGCCCCATCGGCAGGCCAAGCAGCTTGCCGCAGAAATGGTCCTCGAGCGCGGCGCGGAGGATCTGCTTGCCGTCATAGAGATATTCCGGGCCGATAAAGCCGACCACTGAGTTGACCAGCAACGGCCGGAAAGCGCGCGCGACTGCATAAGCGCGGCATTCCATGGTCTGCTGGTCGACGCCGTGATGCGCGTCCGCCGACAGCGCCGAGCCCTGCCCCGTCTCGAAATACATCACATTGTCGCCGACCGTGCCGCGCCGGAGCGCCAGCGTCGCCGCATGGGCCTCGCGCAGCAAGGCGAGATCGACGCCGAAGCCGCGATTGGCTGCCTCGCTGCCGGCGATCGACTGGAAGGTCAGGTCGACCGGCGCGCCGCGCTCGATCAGCTCGATGGTGTTGGTGATATGGGTGAGGACGCAGCTTTGGGTCGGGATCGCATAGGCCTGGCGGATCTCGTCGATCAGCGACAGCAATGTGCCGGCGGAGGCGACATTGTCGCCGGCCGGGTTGATGCCGATCACCGCATCCCCCGAGCCGAGCAGCAGCCCGTCGAGGATCGAGGCGGCAATGCCGGCGGGGTCGTCGGTCGGGTGATTGGGCTGGAGACGGGTCGAGAAGCGGCCCGGCAGGCCGATCGTGTCGCGGAAAGCGGTAGTAACGCGGATTTTCCGCGCCGCCGCGACCAGATCCTGGTTGCGCATCAGCTTGGAGACGGCGGCTGCCATTTCCGGGGTGATGCCGGGGGCGATGACCGCGATCTGTGCGCTGTCGGTGGTGTTGGCGAGCAGCCATTCGCGGAAAGCGCCGACGGTGAGGTGAGCGACCGGCGCGAAGGCGGCGGGGTCGTGCGTGTCGATGATCAGGCGCGAGACTTCATCCGCTTCGTAGGGAATGACGAGCTCGTTCAGGAAGGTCGACAGCGGCAGATCGGCGAGCAGATAGCGCGCGGCAACGCGCTGCTCGGCACTGGCGGCGGCGATGCCGGCAAGGACGTCACCCGAACGCAGCGGCGTCGCGGCGGCCAGCACCATGCGCAGGTCATCGAAGCGATGCCGTGTGCCGGCCCAATCCGTCTGATAGCTTGGCAGTTTGAGGTCTGACATGGATTCAGCGATTCATTTACCGGGCTTCGAAACAGACGGATAGATTGCGTTCTCGGAAAGCTGCGCCGGGCCTTCTCGCGACCAGAGAAAATCGGCGTGGCCCTGCTGGAAACGTCCTGCCGTCTCGACAGGTCCAAACACCGTGATGTAAGCCGCCTGTTCCCCCCAACAGCTCACGGAAATATAGTCCCAGCCGCGAAGAGGTCGCAGAATGACGTTGATTGTTTCCTCATCCTTTGCGCTCGAGGAACGGCCCATACCAACGACCTTGAATCGGGGCACTCCCCCTTGCGCGAGATCGAGCGTGAACTCAGCTGTCACGCGACCGATGCGGGGACAGACGCTCGATGCCCGGTCCGATATTTCGGTCGGTATTACCCATCCTTCGTCAATGGCCGGCACCACCTTTGAGGGTCCGGAGGATGGCGAGGAGATTTGCGCGACAAGCAACAGGGCGAAGACAAACACCATTGCATCTCCTCGAATAGAACGGTTCTTGCAGTGAACAGGTTCTGGCCGGATCCGCAATGGCCTGACATCAAGCTGACTGGTCGCCACGCAGGTCCTGTTATGGCCGACTCTTTCCCTTCTGATCGATCAGCACCGCCTGTTGCCATCGGCTTGGCGCCTTGTCGGTGCGGTGAATGCAGCCCACCCAGCAGCAGGGCCGCTTCTTCCCCTCCAGCAGTTCCTCACCGGTCCGCTCAATGCGGCGCTGGCGCGTCGCTGGCTGTTTCGCATCATCGACCCAGCAGATGAATTCATTCCGGCCGAGCGGCGTCAGGCTTTCCCATAGCGCAAGGACTTCGGGATCGGATCGAACGGCTGCCTGCAGGTCGTCACCTGCTTCGTGAACAGTGCCATGGGGAAAAGTGTTTGCCATGAGACCTCCGAACATTCCTATCCGACAGCGGAGTTCATCAACGCCGCATGGAAGTGCGGCTTCGAACCTGACCACCGCATAGCGGAATGTCCATGACTGGGTCGACTCCTGCCCGACGAGCTGCCCATCGCATGAGCATCGTTGCGCCACCCGCCTTGCCGTGTTAATATAGCAACACACATGGGAGGGGGCAAGCAGATGGCACTGGAAGACTATCGGCCACCAACCAAGGTGACGCTGGCGGCGTTATGGGCCTCCACCATGTTCTGCTACGCTTATGGCGACTATTTCGGCCTCTACATCCCCGGAACGCTGGCCGACATGAACCGGGGCGAGATGGGTCCGCTCGGGCACGCCACGCCCGGCATATTGATCGGCGTGGCGCTGATGATGGCGGTGCCGAGCCTGATGGTGGCACTGTCGCTCCTGCTGCCGGCGCGCGTTTGCAAATGGGCCTGCGTGATCCTTGGGATTGCCTATAGCGGGATCATGGCGATCAGCCTGCCGGGCTCCCAGCCCTTTTACAAAACGTTTGGTGCAATTGAGATCGCGCTGACGCTGACGATCGCCATCATCGCTTTTCGCTGGCCGCGCGCGGTCGGCCATGATTGACCAGGCGCCGCCCACCCAAACCCCTCGGGCATCGATCGCGCGGCTCGCCGGGGCGCTCTATCTCGGCACGATTGTCGGCGGCCTGTTCGCTGAACTGGTATCGCGCGGCTCGCTGATCGTCCGCGACGACGCCGCCGCCACGGCAACATCGATCCTCGCCAATCAGGCGCTGTTCCGTGCCGGTCTGGTCGGCGATCTGGTCATGCTTGCCTGTTATGTCGGCGTGACGGCGCTGTTCCATGACATGTTCGCGCCGGTGTCGAGGCGCGTGTCGCTGACGGCGGCTGCGTTCAGCATGATCGGCATCGCGGTCCTTGCCGTCGACAGCTATTTCCTGTTGGCCACCCTGCGGCTGCTGGATGCGCCATCCTATCTGGCGACGGCGTTCGATGCGCCGCAACGCGAGGCGCTGGCGCTCTTGTCCCTCAAGCTGCACGGCGACGGTTATGATCTCAGCCTCATCTTCTTCGGCGTCTATTGCGTGATGCTCGGCTGGCTGGTGTGGCGGAGCGGCTTCGTGCCCAAAGCCATCGGGGCGCTGATGGCGCTGGCGGGCTTCTGCTACCTGATCAACAGCCTGGCTGATCTGGCCGCACCGGCTTTCGCAAATACCTTATCGCCGCACCTGATGGACCCGACGCTGATCGGAGAGGCAGCGCTTGCGGTCTGGCTGCTGGTGTTCGGCAGCAGTGGGTTTCGGGGTCGCCGCTTGGCTCGGTGAATGTCGTCAGCGACTTTCTGTACAGTTGTAACGCACCGGGTAGGACCGCTTGTCGAGCTGATCGTGAAAATACTGAAACGCTTCGGAGCTGTTCTCGTCGAGCTTTCCGTCGCGATTCAGGGTCGCGATGCGCAGGTCGTTTCCCCTGAAGTCGGCATGCTCGACGGTAAGAAAAAGCCCGCGAACCGAGCCGGCCTTGTCCAGGAAAACGGCGCCCGAGACTCGTCCACCGTTCCGCTCTCCACCGGATGCCAGGCCGTCGAACTCAGCCATACGCTTGTCATTTGGGCCATTTCCGATGTGCCCCTCGATCTGATCCACCAACCCTCTGTGCGGCGCAGAATTCGTGGCGGGCAGCGATTGCGTGAAGCGGCATCTCAACTGGACTTGCGGCTTGTTCCAGAAGAGCAGGAAGATCAGGCTGATGCCGGCCGCGAGAAGCAATGCATTTACCGCGATCCTTATGAACCGGGAATTCGATGCGACTGCCATCTTGCGAGGATTGCATCCTTTCACCGCGTTCGCAACGGCAGCCGGCCGCGATTCAACATGACCACGGACCATGGCACAGATGCGATCGGGCGGAGCACCATCCCTGAGGCGCCGTCCCGCTCTTTCTCAGTTTGAATCTAATGGACGATCGGCGCTGGCTGTTAAGCCGTGAAACAGCCAGCATGCTGGCTGTTTTGCTGGCTGATAGCTGGCTGTTATCCGATAACAGCCAGCACGGTCTCAAGCTATTGAACCGAAGCAGGAAATTCCGGATCGATATCCAACATAACAGCCAGCAAAAAAACTTTGCTCCGGAACAGCCAGTAACAGCCGGCTGGCCCCGCCTTTGTTGGCGGCAAATCAGCCCTTGCTCTCATCCCCCACAACCGGCTCGAACACCGACCAGCCCGTCCGATGCACCAGTCGTTCCAGCGCCAGCGCACCGAGCTGCGAATTGCCCCGCGCGTTCAGCCCCGGCGACCATACCGCGATCGACGCCCGGCCCGGTGCGATCGCCAGGATACCGCCGCCGACGCCTGATTTGCCCGGCAACCCGACCCGGAAGGCGAATTCGCCCGAGCCGTCATAATGGCCGCAGGTCATCATCAAGGCATTGATGCGCCGCGCACGCTGCGATGAAATGACTGAATGGCCCGTCGCGGGGTTGATGCCGCCGGCCATCAGATAGCGCCCGGCGAGGGCCAATTGGCGGCAGCTCAACGCCATTGCGCACTGGTTGAAATAGACGCCCAGCGTGCGTTCGACCGGGTGACGGATATTACCGAAGGCGCGCATGTAATTGGCCAGCGCGATGTTGCGGAACCCCGTCTCCTGCTCGGCCGTCGCGACCGCGCCGTCGATGAAGATGTCATCCTCGCCCGCCAGCGCCCGGGTGAAGCGGAGGATCTCGCCGATTGCCTCACGCGGCTCGTGATTGCCGAGGATCATGTCGGCGATGACGATCGCGCCGGCGTTGATGAAGGGGTTGCGCGGGATGCCGGCCTCGGTTTCGAGCTGGACGATCGAGTTGAACGCGGTGCCCGAGGGTTCGCGCCCGACCCGCTCCCACACTTTGTCGCCGATCGCACCGAGGGCAAGCGTCAGGCTGAAGACCTTGGAGATGCTCTGGATCGAGAAGGGCTCCTCTGCATCGCCGGCCATATGGCAGGTGCCGTCGGCCTCGATCACGGCAATGCCGAATTTCGCGGGATCGATCGTCGCCAGCGCCGGGATATAGTTGGCGACTGCGCCGCGATCCGAGGCGTCCGCCATTTCTTCGGCGATCTCGGCGACGATCGTTTTGAGCGGGGAAGTTTCGGGCGGGGGCATAATGGCTTTTAACGAGCCACTCGCGCCTGACCAGCGGTGGATTTTGCGGGGACGCGGCTTGCCTTGCCGCCCGCGTGCGGGGAATGTGGCACGGGCAGCGTCAGGGAGCAGGATCAATGGCCGACATCATCAACCTGCGTCAGGCCCGCAAGGCCCGCGCCCGGACGGACGCTGCGGCCAAGGCCGCCGCCAATCGGGCGCGCTTTGGCCGGACGGCGCAGGAAAAACAGGCTGGCGAAGCTGAGGTCCGGCGCGCCGACAAGCTGCTGGATGGTGTGAAGCGCGATGACGGTGATGGCTGACGGCTTTCCGGGCCCAGGCTATTTCTTTGACTTCCAGTCTTTCTTTTCAGCTTTCGACGCTGGCTGCCCGGCCCCGCCAACCGCCGCCATCAGATCGGCCCAATTGTCCGGCGGATCGCCGGCTTCGAGCATCGCTTTGAACACCGCATAGGCATCCGTCTTCGCGCCATAAGTTCGGAGCGTCTCCGCATCATTCACCCAGGCATAGATGATGATTCTGGCCCTTGAGTTGAACTGGAAGAAAAGCCTGTAGCGGCCGTTGCCGAACTTCGCCCGGAACCAATGCTTGCGGCTCCTGCCCAGCGTCTCGCCCTGGCGGTATTTCCTGTCGGCCGGATCGGCGGGAATGATCTCATCCGTCAGCTTCATGATCGCGGCGAGGAGCTTCGTGTCGGCACTGCCCGTGAAGCCTTGCGGGTCTTTCACCTTCAGCGCCTCGACCCGCTTGATCAGCGTGTCGCGTTGCCCGGCAAAATGCGGATGCTCATAGAGTGTCCAGCCGTTGACGATACGCATCAAAGGAGTCGCATCAGATTGGCCCCTATCAGATTGGCCCCTATCAGATTGGCTGGGCATCCGAGAGATCAGCGTCGAGATCAACCTCGATATCAGCTGTCAGCGCGCGGGCGCGTGCTACCGAGGCCTCATCGACCGGCTGCACCATCTGCGGGTCGCGCTTGATGTTCGATGACAGGAATTCGAGAAAGGCATCCACCGCGGCGGCATCGTCGCCGAGGCGTGACAAGCTTACAGTCCCGCTCCTGTCGACACGATAGGCGATCTGGTCGCCCGGCTGCAGGCCGAGCGCCTGCCGCACGGCTTTGGGCACCGTAGTCTGGTTCTTCCCGGTCAGCGTACTGACCTGTTCGATAAGCGCCGTCATCGTCTGCCTCCTGGGAGGAAATGTAAGGATAATTCCTTACAAGATCAACCCGCACATCTGGCGCGACGCCTGCCTTGCCGAACTCCGTGTAACAAGATAACATTTCAGTTACCGGGGGAGAATCAGCCATGACAAGCACGCACCGCATCTGGATTGCGCTCTGGCTGATATTGGCGCCCGCGGCGCTGCTCGCCCAGTCACGGCCCCAAGCGGCGAACCCGAGCCTCAAGGCGAATGCGAACGGCGTTCGCGACGCGTCGCACGCGCGGGCGCTCGGCTTGCGGCGGTTCGACGTCTCGGTCGAGATGCGCGGCGCGGTCGCTGAAACCACTGTCACCGCCGCCTTTGCCAATCCCCTGTCGGAAACGCTCGAGGGCGATTTCCGGCTTGCGCTGCCGACTGGCGCTGTCGTCACCGGCTATGCGCTCGATATCGGCGGGCAGATGGTCGATGGCGTGCTGGTCGACCGGCCGCACGCCAAGGCTGTCTATGAGGAGCGGATCCGGCGCGGCGTCGATCCGGGCCTGGCCGAGGTGCTCCCGGGCAATATCTTCCAGACCCGGGTGTTCCCGATCAGCCCGCGTGGTGGCCGCACGATCCGGGTGCGTTTCGTCGTGCCGGTGGCTGCGGATGGCGGCTATGCCCTGCCGGTCACGATCGACGCGCCCGCCGAGGGCTGGTCGATCTCCGTCCATGCCAGCGGGGTGAAGGATGCCCCGGTTGTCACCCTGCCCGGTGGCCATGCGCTGACGCTGGGGAAAACAGCCGACGGCTTCGCCGCGAAGGCCGAAGGGAAATCGGACGCCATCGCCGGAACGCTCGGCATTGCCCGCGCGGCCATGCCCGACATGCTGCTCAGCCGCCATGCCAGTGGCGAGAACGAGCTTCAGCTCGGCGGGGTATTGCCGCCCTCGGTCGATCGCCCGGTCAGCGGGGCGGTGCGGATCTATTGGGATCGCTCGCAATCGCGGCTCGACAGCCATGTCGCTGCCGAGATCGCCTTGCTCGGCCGCTATATCGAAGCGGCCAAACTGGCCTCGGTGGAGCTTGTGGCGTTCAACAGCGCCGGCGCCCAACGACATGTCGCCACCAGCGCGGCGGATGCGGCCGCCTGGCTCGGATCACTGCGCTATCGCGGCGCGACCAGCTTTGCCGCCCTTGCCGCCCTCACCAGGGATGCGCCGGTCGGCCGGTGCCTGCTCTTCACCGATGGCGGCGCGACGATCGACCGCGACATCGGCTTTACGCCACCTTGCCGGCTCGATGTGGTGAGCTCTTCGCCGAGCGCTGACACCGCCTGGCTGCGGCACCTGGCGGCGGTGCGTGGCGGCCGGGCTTATGCGCTCGGTACGGGCCCAAATGACGATGCGCTGGCTGGCCTCACCGGTGCCGGTGGCGGCGGAGTCGTCGCGGTGCTCGATCAGGACGGCCGCTCGCTACCCTTCATTCCCCTCGACGCGCCTGCCGGGCGATGGCTGATCCTCGCTCGCGCACCCGCCGGCGGCCCAGTCACGGTGCGGCTCGGCTCGACCGAAGTGAAGATGGCGGTGGACGGCGAAGCAGTGCGGTTCGATGGCGATGGCGCGTTGATCGCCAGCGACACGCTTGCAACGCTTGGCGGGACCGATCAGCGCGCAGCCTTTGTCGCGCTGAGCCGACGCTTCGGCATCGCCAGCCCGAGCCTCTCCTTCCTCGTTCTCGAATTGCCCGGGGACTATATCGCCGCCGGAATTGAGCCACCGGCCAGCTATCCCGCCGAGGCGCTGGATAATTGGCGTCGGATGCTGAAACAGACCGACGGCCAGCGCGCCGATGCGGACCGCAATCGCCTCGATACGCTCGCGCGGCAATGGGCCGATCAGGTAGCGTGGTGGAAGACGCGCTTCGACCCCACCGCACGGCCGAAGCGGGTCGCGACTTCGGGCAATTTCGACCGGACGGAGGCGGGTGCGCCACCGCCACCGCCGCCACCGCCGCCGCCACCCCCGGAGATGGTGGCACCATCGCCCGTGACTGCCGTCCCAGCTCAGGCCATCGAGCTGCAGGAGGTCGGCAACACCGTTGATGTCGTCGTCACCGCCCGACTCCAAAGCCGGCGTTCGTCGGCGCAAGTGGTCGATAGCATCGCCGCCAACGACGTCGGCCAGTTGCCCGACAGGAACGGCGCCGAAGCACTCGCGCGTGCTCCGGGCCTCCTCCTTGGCCGCGCCGGAGGTGCACAGGTCGCTAACGCGGGCGCAAAAATCGAGGTCGATGCGTGGCAACCTGAGCGACCTTATCTCGAGCTCTATGACGGTGCGCCCGCACAATTCGATGCGCGCTTCCTCGAAGCGCAGGCGCGGCACGGCGCCCTCCCCGCCTTCTATCTCGACACCGCCGAGTGGATGCGCAAGCACGGGCGCGCCGCCGAGGCCGCGGAGATGGTGCTTTCAGCGATCGAGCTGCCGACCGCCAATGAGGTAACGCTCGGCATCGTCGCCGATCGCCTCGAACGCTATGGCCAGATCGATCGTGCTATCGAACTGCGCGAGCGCCAGGCAGTGCTCGACCCCGACCGGCCGCAGCCCAAACGCCTGCTGGCACTGGCCCTGGCGCGGCGGGCGGCCCTGCAACCGGCCCGCGCGGGCGCCGATCTCGAGCGCGCCGTCCAACTACTGACCCAGGTCGCGGTCACGCCGCTGGATCCGCGCTGGAACGGCATCGACCTGATCGCGCTGATGGAGGCCAATGCGCTGCTGCCGAAGCTCAGGCAACTTGGCGGCAAGGTAGAGCTCGACCCGCGGCTGATCACGCTGATGGATCTTGATATCCGTGTCGTGGTCGATTGGTCGGCGGATGCCAGCGACCTCGATCTCTGGGTCGACGAACCGAACCGGGAGCGCGCGATCTACAATAACCAGCGCACCGCCATCGGCGGCCATTTGTCCGATGACATGACCCAGGGCTATGGCCCGGAAGAATATATGCTCCACCGCGCGATCGCGGGCACCTACACGGTCCAGTCCAATGTGTATGCGCCCGACCGGCTCGACCCCAACGGTGCCTCAGTGCTGACCGCGCACCTGTTCCGCAATTTTGGACGGCCGGACCAGAGCGAGCAGGCTGTCGATATCGAGCTGACCCGCGACGACAAGGGTTCGAAGATGATCGGCCGGATTGTCGTGCCGGGTGCGGGCAACACCAAGCCCTGAACGTCAGGCGGGCGCTGATTTCCCGTAGTCGGCGCGGCCGTCGCGCGGCCACGTCGTCATATGGTGGGTTTCGGCCCAGCCCAGCTCCTCGCGATCGTCCAGCTCCCAGCGCGCGGCGAAGACGAGCCGAACGCTTTCAGCCAGGCTGCGCACGCCGAGCTTCTTCATCATGTTGGCGCGGTAGATTTCCACCGTGCGCGGGCTGATGCTGAGATCATAGGCGATCACCTTGTTGGCCTGCCCCTCGAAGAGGCGCCGCAACACATCGCGTTCGCGGCCGGAGAGATGCTCGATCTTCTCGCGTGCCTCATTCTCCACCAGCGCCGCCGCCCGGTTCGTCGCGAGGCGCGCAAAGGCGGTCTCGACCTTGGCGAGCAACACATCCGCCTCATAGGGTTTGGGAACGAGATCGACCGCGCCGGTCTTCATCGCCCGCACCACGAGCGGCACCGTGGTCGCGCCGGTCAGGAGCACCGGCACGATCCTGTCGTCGCCCTGGGCGCGGAGCGCGTCGAGCACCGCCATGCCGCCCATGTCCGGTATCTCGATCTCGAGCAGCAGGACTCCGGGATCGAGCGCGTCGATTGCGGTGAGGAAGGAAGCGCCCGTATCAAAGGTGCGAACCATCGTGTCAGGACGATTGCCGAGCAACCGAGTGACCGACTTGCGCGCCTCGGCATCCTGGTCGAGCACATAGACAAAGCGCATGATACTCTCCAGCGCGGAACATTATGGGGACATGCGGCAACCTGAGGGATTGCCAAGGCACTCGGAACTCGTGGTTAACGTAGCATTCATAATAACGCGGCCGAAATCCCCCGCATTTCAGGACTTTTACGTACCGCCGCTCGCACGGATCATTGGCCGGGTTCGCTGAGCCTGATCCCGCCGTCGCTTTCCTCAGCTTTGGATCAGAAAATCGGCTGAAAAAGCACTCGTTAACCAGCTCCGGCGTAAGCGTGGCGATCTGGACTTTTCGGGGGGCGGCACCGCCGTAATTTTCCGCATGACGATACACTGGAACATCGGTGCGCTCGAGCGACAGCTCAGGACGAGCGGACAGATGTTCGAGGCGGCCTTTCACGCAGCGGCGATCGGCAAGGCCATCGTCGCCGTGACCGGCCATATCGTCGAGGCGAACGAAGCCTTTGCGGAAATGCTCGGCTATCCGCCCGAAACGCTCCGCGGCATGCATTTCGCCGACTTCACGCATCCGCATGATATCCAGGCTGATCTCCACCTGTTCGAGGCGGTGATGAACGGTGAGCGCGCCAGCTATCAGCTTGAAAAGCGCTATCTCCACAGCAACGGGACGACGATCGACGTCCTGCTGAGCGCAACCCTCGTACGCGAGGAGGACGGCACGCCAATCCAGTTCATCTCCGAGATTGTCGATCTCACCGAACGCAACCGGGTCGGCATCGAACTCGAACAGGCCAATGCCAAGCTACGCAAGCAGGTGATCACCGATCATCTGACTGGAGTCTATAACCGGCGAGGCTTTGAAGAAGCACTGTCGGCATCGCGCCCTGACGAAATGGCGAGCGTGCTGCTGATCGACCTCGACGATTTCAAGGAGATCAATGACCGGCTTGGCCACCACGCCGGCGATTGCGTCCTTATTGAGGTGGGCAGGCGCCTGCCTGGCCTGGTCCGCGCGGGCGATTTTGTGGCGCGGGTCGGCGGCGACGAATTCGGGGTGATCCTGTACGGTGCCGACCGCGCGCTGACCGAGCAGACGGCCGCGCGCGTCGTGGGTGATCTCAGCTCCGCCTTCGAAGTCAATGGCGATATCGCCACGATCGGCGCCAGTGTCGGCGCTTCCTGTTCAGGCGTTGGCGGCGCGCCGCTCAGCGCGCTTGTCGCACGGGCGGATATGGCGCTGTATGCCGCCAAACGCGCCGGTCGCGGCACCTGGCGGCTCGCGGCCTGAGCCGGCCTTCCGCTCTTGCAAATACCAACCTGCATCGAACGCTTGCAGCACCCTGCCCATTGATTCCATCCAGCGCATGGTCAGCAGGTGCGATCGTTCAGCCGCTATTGCGACTGAGCCAGGGGAAGCCATTGTGCCAGCAGGTCGAACGGCACCGGCGTATAGAATGCCAACCCGGCGAAACCATCCCGATTCCACCGTACCTCGCCGGCGAGCGGCGCCAGGCCGTTGACGAGCAGGGTCAGCTTGAGCCCCGGTTTGAGCCGGTCAGCGCAATGGATTTTCGCCCCGCTCTGCGAAATGTCGTTGAGGATGATCGCGCGGTGCATCGCGCCCAGTCGGATCGTCGCGGGAATATCGAGCTCGACCCGCGGCGCGCGCGGTTCCGGCGCCGGCGGCGATAGATCGCGCAAGCCGAACACGGTCGCGATATCGATCCGATCGGCGAATTGCGCCCCGGCCACATTGTCGCGTTGCCAGACGATGCTGGCGCGGATCACTGCCCCGGACGTGAACTCGAAGGTGGCTGCACCGCCGATATCCAGGCTGGAATAGACGTGCGCCGTCAGGCCGCCGGGCGAGATGTTACGGACGAGGCACAGCGATTCTCCCGAGATCGTCCGCAGCTTCGCGACGAGATAGGCGGTGGCCTGTCGCGGATCCTGACGACGGTCCTGATCCGGCGCGGAGTCGCCCGGCGGCGAATCGCACCATTCGCCTTCGGCATTCCCGGACATCACCAGACTCCCTGCGATAATCTGCGGCTTCAACGGGCCCTCCCGCCGAGATGCCGCCAAAATCTCTGCGCGGCACATTGAGCCGGCCGAGGTTACGAAGACGTCAATGATGTCCCCGCAGTGGCTACAATGGGCGCCATTTTGTCCTGAACGACCGCACGGCCGGAGAGCGCCACCGCGCGGGCCTGTCCCACGCCCGAAAGGCCGGGCGTGCCGCCGATCAATCCATATTGGGATTTATCAATCCCGTCATCGATCTGCAACGCAGCGGTAACGAATATGACGCCCGGTAAAGCTACCCGCCCCCTCGACAATCGGGGGAATCTTCATGACCAGAACGGCATCGCTGCGCGCCGGCAGCGCATTTTTTGTATTGGCATTCTATGGCCTGGCCGCCCAGGCAGCCTCCGCCGAGACAGTGCGCGGGCGAATCGTCGATGATGCCAAGCGCACCGCGCTGCCGGGCGCGACCATCAGGGTCGATGCCACCGGCGCGACCGCAACCGCCGCCGCGGACGGCAGCTTCTCGATCGACGGCTTGCCTGCCGGCACCCAGCATCTGACGGTCGAGTATATCGGCTATGACAGCAGGACGATCGACCTCGAGGCGAGCGCCAGCCCCGCGATCACCGATATCGGCCTGGCCAGCCAGATCGCCGCGAGCGACATCGTCGTCACCGGCAACCGCCTTGCCGAACGCCGCGCGCTGCAGACCAAGAAATCCGCCGACAATTTCGTCGAGGCGCTTTACGCGAACGACGTCGGCAAGCTGCCCGACCAGAATGTCGCTGAAGCGGTGCGCCGGCTGCCCGGCATCACCGTCGCCAATGATCAGGGCGAAGGCCGCTATGTCATCATTCGCGGCATCGACCCGAACCTGATCAACGTCACCCTCAACGGCCAGACCCTGCCCGCGCCCGAGCCTGCCGGCCGGGTGGTCAAGCTCGATGACATCCCCTCTTCGCTGATCGCAGCGGTGGTGGTGACCAAATCGCTGACCGCGCAGCAGGACGCCAATGCGGTCGGCGGCGCGGTCGATATCCGCACCGTCAACGCGTTCGATCGCAACAAGAGCTTCTTCCTCGATGGCCGCGGTGCTGCGGGCTATTACAAGATCAACGGCAAGACGCCCTATGAGCTGGACGGCCAGATAGGCGGCATCTTCGGCCAGTTCGGCGCGGTGGTCTCAGTCAATTATTCGAGCCGGCCGATCGAATCCGAGAATTTCCAGGGCTCGACCAATTATGTGGCCATCGCGAACAGCAACCCGGTTCCCGACCAGAACGGCCTGCGCGACTATAACCTCACCCGCACCCGGCTTGGCGTGGTCGGCAATTTCGACTGGCACCCAAGCGACGATGTGAAAATCTATCTGCGCAGCAGCTATTCGAAGTTCACCGATCACGAGACGCGCGACCAGAACCGGCTTGGCAGCGAGAAGGGCATCACGCCCACCAGCATGACCACGGGCTCCTTCACCAGCGCGGTCGGCACGATCCTGGTCCGCCGCCGCGAGGAAAACGACAATACCAAGTCGATCACGCTCGGCGGCGAGTTCAAGCTGGGCGGGGGCACGCTCGAGGCGTCAGGCGGTTGGACCAAGGCAGTGAAGGCCGACCCGATCCGCAGTGAATATACCTTCTCCACCGCCCAGGGTGCGGGCACACCAGCCAAACAGCCCATCGCGGGCGTGACCTATGATCTCGGGACTGAACCGGTCTACAGCTTTGTCGATACGGCAGGCGTCTTCTCGACGCCGAGCCGCTTCGGCCTGACCAAATATAATCTCGAGACGCGCCTGGCGTTCGAGGAATTATGGCAGAGCCGGATCGATTACACGCTGCCGATCGGGCTGGGCGACGATTCTTCGATCAAGGTCGGCGCGAAATATCTCGATCGTCACAAGTTCAACAATCAGGACAAGCTCAACTACAAGAATGGCTCAGCCTGGTATCTCGATACGGTCGGTTATCTCGGTAACGCCAGTTTCTACGACGGCATGTTCAAGTTCGGCGAGCGCATCGATTATTATGCGGCACGCACTTATGCCGACGCCCATCCAGGCGTGCTCGCGCTTGATGCCGACGGCACGAAATCGGACACGCTCTCGTCCGATTATGATGTTCATGAGTCGATCAGCGCCGGCTATGCGATGGCGACGCTGAAGTTCGGTGGGCTGACGCTCGTGCCCGGCGTCCGCGTCGAGCATACCGAGGACAAGAACAGCGCGAAGCTCGTCACGGCGACCTCGACCGTCACCGACGGGTATAACAGCTTCGGCAGCAAGCAATATACCGACTGGTTCCCGGGCCTGAACGCCAAATATGAGATCCAGCGCAATCTCCTGCTGCGCGGCGCGGTGACGACATCGATCGGCCGGCCGAATTATGCCGATCTGGCGCCCTATGTGATCGTGGTCGACGGAACGCCGCCGGCCGTGTCGCTCGGCAATCCGGCGCTCAAGCCGTACAAGGCGCTCAATCTCGACGCCGCGCTCGAATATTATCTGCCGAGCCAGGGCGTGCTGTCGATCGGCCTGTTCTACAAGCATATCGACAACCCGATCTACGGCCAGACGCTGACGGTCGCCAACGGCACCTATGCCGGTGTGACCTATGCCAGCGCCAACGTCACCCAGGCGTTCAACGCGGATGACGAGACGATCCAGGGCGTCGAGATCAACGGCCAGGTTCAGCTGACCTTCCTGCCCTCGCCGCTCGACGGCTTGGGCATCTCGGCCAACTATACCCATGTCAGCGGCCATGCGAGCGCACCGGCGACATCCCGCTGTTCGACCAGTCGCACGACATAGGCAATGTGCAGATCTTCTACGAGAAATACGGCTTCGCCGCGCGCGTCGCCTTCTCCTACCGCTCGGCTTATATGGATGCATTGGGCAAGACCGCGGCACTCGACCAATATACCGACGCCAACGGCCAGGTGGACGTGCATGCGAGCTATCAGATCATGAAGCAGGTCACGATCTTCGCTGACGGCACCAACCTGACCGACGCGCCGTGGCGCCGCTATATCGGCACACCGAACCAATTGGTCGAGCGCGAACGCTACAGCTTCCTGCTGCGCGGCGGCGTCCAGGTTCATTTCTGATGGGGAAGCAATGAGGAAACTGATCCTGGCGGCGACGGCGCTTGCGCTGATCGCCGCGACCGGCGCTGAAGCGAAGCCCCGCGTGAAGGTCGAGCGCGTCGTGCTGCTGATGCGCCACGGCGTGCGCCCGCCAACCAAGGCACAGCCGATGCCGGTCGGGATCGCGGCCGATGCCTGGCCGGCCTGGCCGGTCAAGCCGGGCTATCTCACCCCGCACGGCGCACAAGCCGTGAAGCTGCTCGGCGGGTTCGACCGATCGGTGCTGGCGACGGGGCTGTTCCGCGGGCGCGGCTGCCCGGCGGCGGGCTCGGTTTCAGTCTATTCGGACAGTGATCAGCGCACGATCGCGACCGGCGACGCATGGCTCGCGGGCTTCGCGCCGGGGTGTGGTATCGCGAACGAGCATCATGCCCAGGACGATCCCGATCCGCTCTTCTCGCCGATCGACAGCGGCGCGGTGCCGTTCGACCCCACGCGCGCCAATGCAGCGGTGGCGGCCAATCTCGGCGCCGGCGGACTTGCCGCGATCGAGGCGAAGCAACGCGGCGTGCTGACCATGCTCGACCGCATATTGTGTGGCCCGAAGCCGGTCGCCGGCTGCGGCGTTTCGGACAAACCGAGCCGGCTGGTGCCCGCGGACACCGGCGCGCGGCCCAAATTCAAGGGTGCGCTCGATCTCGGCTCGACCGCGGGGCAGATCCTGCTGCTCGAATATGCCGAGGGGAAGCCGATGGCCGAGGTCGGCTGGGGCCGCGCGAGCAAGGCGGATATCGCCGCCGCCAGCGCGCTCCACGCGGTCGAATATAATGTGGTAGCCCGGCCGGACTATGTGGCGGCGAGCAACAGCGCGCTGATCGCGAAGCGCATGGCGGCGGCGCTGACCGATCCGGCCGCGGCCAAGCTGACCCTGCTCGTCGGGCACGACACCAATGTGGCGGCACTGGCAGGGCTGCTGGACCTTCACTGGCGCGTCCCGGGCCTGGCTGCCGACGATCCGTCGCCGGGCGGGGCGATCGGCTTCGAGCTAGTCCGGGACGATGCCGGGAAGCGCTTCGTGCGGGCAATCTTCCGCTCGCAGTCGCTCGACGGCATCCGGGCGCTGGCGCCGATACGGACTGAGGCGCTGACAGTGCTGGCGATCCCGGGTTGCCGCGAGGTGCCGGGGTTCGGGTGTCCGGTCGAGGCATTCAAGGCGCTGGTGACGCGAAGGCTTGGACAGTAACTTTCACCCTCTCCCAAGCCAGGGCTGAGCAAGACATGCCCCTTTCCTCATGTTCCCATTTTGTTCTATACTGCACCCATGCCCCGATTCGCCCCAGACCCTGCACGCATCTCCACCGCCAAGGCCGCGATTGCGGAATCGCCGGGGTGGGTGCGGGTCGGCCTGACCTTCGGCAACCAGCGGCTGCGCGAGGAGGCGCTTGAGGCGCTCGCGGTGACAGTGGTCGAGCGACTGGAGAACCCGCCAGCGGCTTATGATGCGGATCAGTTGCCGTTGGCGCTTTAAGCGCGGCCATTTGGCGATGCAGGCGTTGCGCAAGACGCTTTCGACGCCCCGGATGCGGTCATCCGAACGCCCGGATCAATCCCGGCCGCGCTCCAGCCGCTTCTTCATCTCCTCGATCCCCACCCGCTCGACCGCCTCGTTGCGGTTGGCGGCGGCGATGATGCTCGAGACGTGGCCGATCATCTGGCCGATCAGATCGAAGCTCTGGAGCGTTACGGCGTGGCGCTGCAGCATCTCCGGATCGTTCGCGAGGTGATTGCCGACGCTGTCGAGCAGACGGCGGATATAATCGAGCTCCTCGGACAGACGAACCTCGAGCTCGTCCCCCGTCTTCGCGAGCGGCACGGTGCTTTCCGGCCGCGGCTTGAACAGGAGATCGTAAACACCGTCCCGCCGCGCCTGCGACTGGATCTGGTCGATCTGCTGCTGGTTCCTGATGCGGTCTTCATTTGTTGCGGTCATCGAGATCTGCCCGGCGCCGGATGCGCTCCCCGGGAGAATGGTAGCGACTCATCTCTTTTAGACCGGTTAACGCCGCAAATGCCCGGCAGGCCTTGTTTATTTGGGCTCAGTGAACCGTTTCACCTTCACCGGCAGATCCTTTCCCTTTGTCCGCCGCGAGGGAATCTGGACCGGATGCTTCTTCTTCCAGGCGGCGAAGGTCATCGGGCCGTCAGGGGTGTCGATCATCAGATCGTCAGTCGAATCGGTCATCAGTGACTGGCTCCCCGGGAGGCTGAATGGTGCCGAGACAGGCAGGCGGCGGCTCCCTTCGCCCAATCTGTTACGGACAGAGAATGAGAATCGCCAAATCGGCGTAAATTTCCCCTCTTAACTCTGACAACGTATGAGCGGGCGCAACGTTCCGTTAACGCTCCCCACCTTATACATGTATTCATGTTCAAAGCGCTGCTCTTTGCCATGATGTTTCTTGTGATGGGCGATCTGGCGATCGACCGTGGCGAGCAGACCAAGCTTGTTGTTGGAATGGGCATGCGCGCGGGACACACGCTCGCAGAGTGGGGCAAGACCTCGATCTTCACCGGATAAGCACCGGGCCTGCCCAGCGTCCTTTTTACCGCAGGTCGCGATACAAATCCTCCTCGTCATCCAGCACGGCTCGCGCGATATCGCGACGGATCAAGCCAGCCCGGCACTGCGCGCGACAGCACTGGCTCGGCAAAGGTGCAGGCGAGCGCATTGGCATCATCAGGTGAGGCAAGGCCCCTGCCCTTCATGTCCTTTGCCTCCTCGAGCCGGACCGCCTGATCGGCATCGAAACTATATCCCGGGCCGGTAAGGCCCTCTTCGATCCCCTGATGATCGGGGATGCAGCCGCTCTCGAGCCAGTGGCGCATATTGGTCCACATCTCGGCGCGCTTGTTGGCGACGCGGATGCGGCTGCCGTCGACCCGATCCACCTCGCGGACGCGGGTGCTGTCAAACCAGACCTCGAACACATTCTCCACGCCGAGTTGCCGCAGCCGATCGACCACCGCGGCACCGATATTGCCGGCATCGACGAAGATCGCATCCGGCTTCCACCGCCCCGCCGCCAGCGCGATATCGTGCGCGAGCATCATCGGTTCGCGGCGATGCCGGCGCTGCCAGGCGCGCGACCGGGCGTCGCGGCCGCACCGGATGGCGAGCGTCGAATGATCGCCGTCGAACCGCGCGCAATCGACCCCGAAGATTACTGGATCCCGGCTGAGCTCAAGGCCGGGCATGCGGTTGCGGGCCGCTGTGACGCTGGCGCGGTCGATGAACTGGGTAGGTTGCGCGAGCACGGGAGCCAACTCGGGCTTTTCTGGAAGCCGGCGGAGAGTGCCGATGCGTTTTGCCGGGACACTCATTCTTCTCCCCTCCCGCTTGCGAGCGCCAGGTCGGTCAGGCCCCCGGCCTGACCTGAACGATGCGGGGCATCGTTCACCTGGCACTGGGTCGGGGGTGGGCTCCCGGTTCCAATAAGCGGTGGTCGCTGGGGAGAACGCGAGCCCGCCCCTACCCAGTGGGGAGAGGCATCAGGGTCAATCATTCCCCCGGAATGATTGAGGGATGGTTGGGGGCCATCCCGGCCCTGATGCCTCTCCCCACTCGCAAGCGGGAGGGGGGATTCAGTGGCTTCCTTCATCGCCTGCAACCGCGTCTTCCACCCAGCCCACACCAGCTCTCCCAGAAAATCCTGCACGCTCAGCCCCTCGCGCCGCGCGGCGACGATCATCTCGCGGGCAAGTTCGGGCTTGCGCTGCTGGACATAGGAGATCGCCACCGCCGGCACCGATCGCGGGCGCGGGCCCTTGCGCCAGTGCGGCGTCTCGTTGCTCACCGCCGCCGTGCGTTTCCCGGTCGACACAACCGTGATGCGCCGGGTGCGTTGGAAACGCTCCACCTCGATCAGCCCGCGCAATTCCAGCCTGCGCACGAGATTGACGGTCGTCGAGATCGAGTTGCAGCCAGTGCGTTCCTGAATGTCGTCGGCGGTTGGCGCCTGGCGCCCGGCCTCGGCCGCTTCAGCGATCAGCGCCAGCGCTACGCGCTCCATCTCGGGGAGCCCTTTGGTCCTGCTCATGCCGCCACCTGCGTCGCTACCTGGCGGGCCAGCGCGCCGATCGGCACGGGCGAGCCGCTACCGCGCCGCCCCGGCCATGCGGTCGGCGTCCCCTTCGCCCAGGGCCTGGCGTCGAGTTGCGCGAGATAGGCAGCGCGCTGCGCCTCGGACATCGCCGGCGCCGCCCGGACCGCGCCCTCACCTAACTCGAGCGCCTTGAGGAAATTCCCCGGGCTTTCCAGCACCCAGCCCAGTGTCGCTTTCCAGCCGCGCGTATTGCCACCGCAATGGAACCGGCTTGCCGCGATATTGTCGATGGCATCGAACACCGCCTGTTCGCCATGTGCCCTGGCACGTTGCGCCAGCTTCGCCTTGCGGCCAGCGTCGAGCGGGCGGGCCTGACAGAGCCCTGTCCGCGCCGCGGCTGCGTTCCACGCTGTCACCGTGCGATCGGCAAGGCCAGGAGCATTTGCCTCGAAGGAGAGCGGCAGCAGCGGTGCGGACTCCACATCGCCCGCGCCGACCGTCGCCGCCGAATCCTTGTTACGTTCTCTGTAGCGCGCCTGACGCTTCGCACCGGCTGATCTTGTGTCGTTTACGGCCTCCATCGCGGCGACCGCGCTGACGATTTGTTCACCCGGCATGCCGGCCGCGATCATATGCTGCAGCGCTGTGGCGATTACGCCCATCATGCTCTCCTCATGTGACGGATCACCAGCCGGCGATCGCGATTGATGATGGGGCGGTGCCACGAGGGCCGACGGAGCAGAGCCGCTTGCGCTCGACATTTTTTCGCGAATCACCGCCATAAAAAAGATGCTACGATATTTGTAGCTTTTTGGCAAGAAAAATACGCTATACGTTGCGACCGATAAACCGGAATTGGCGGCCCTGATGCTTGGATCCAAAGCCCTTCTCACTGAGCTCACCCGCCTCAAGGCGCAGGGGCTGACGACCAACGCGAAGCTCTCGCGCTTGCTCGAACTCCCCTCTTCGCGGATCGCCGAGATCTTCGCCGGCAAGCGCCAGGTGACGATCGACGAGATGAAAATCATGGTCGAGTATTTCGGGCTCGAGGGGGCTGCCCAAACGCCTAATGCAGAGACGCTCGAGCCGATCCTCGATGCGCTGCTCCCCCTCGCGCCGCCGGGAAAGCTGACGGATCAATCGCGGCGAGCCTTAGCCGAAGCGCTGTCATATGGTCTCGAGCTGCTAGGAGCGCCGTCTGCCAGTCAGGCCAGCCCGGATGCGCTAAAGGTGGCTGCGCGCGCAGCAGCCGCTCGATTTCGCGAGACAGCGACAGCATCGTGACGCGGCACAAAGCGCAATCGAGATAGCAGGGCGAGCAGGCGTTGACGCATTCGGGGCTGTCGAGCGTGGTGCGTTCCATGGGCGTGCGCGACTCCTTCATGTTCTAGATTTGTTCTGACCGAACAAATCCAACTTGTCTAGGATTTTTCCTATGATACGCCTGAGCGGATTGCCCGAGCCGTCGCGCCTTTGAAGGGCGATTGATTCAAATCCAGCGCTTCCCGTGCGCAAGCCATCCCTCACTTCAAGGAGGCGGCGATGGCCAGCATACCCCCGCAAATAATAGCCGAGGAACCGACCGCGGATCGGGCACTCGATCCGGATTCTGCTGCCTCGACCTTACCGGCCGCCGACCCGCAACTACCCGACATTTCAGTCCGCGCGGCAACTGAACCCGAAGCGCCCCCTCCTTCTCGTGCAGGCACTGCGCCGGACGCCACCATCGGGCCACCGCCCGCACCCTACTCCGCGCCCGCACCGGCACCGTCGACCTATGTCAGCGTCCGGGGCGGCAATATGGCGATGCGCGTTTTCAGCCGGGCGATGCAGGATTTGGGGGTCGCGACCGGTGGCACACGCGCGGCGACTCATGAGGAAGCCCATCATTATGTGGGAAATGCGCTCAGGATCGAGCAGGAGCTCGAGCGCGTCGCCCTATCGGCTGTCGGCAGGCAACCCGCGACGGACGAAGAGCCGGCAAATGGTAGCACGGGCCAAGCAGGCGGCGATCCCGGGTCCTCGCTCTCCTGGCTGAGAGCCGCCTCCCCTCCTTCGTCCACCGCCAATGGCGGGACAAGCCAGGCGACCGGCAACCTCACGGGCGCCCCGCAAGGCGCGACCGCTTCAGTAGCAGACGGCGCCGGCAAGACCCCGGCCCAGCCTGCGGGATTGCCCGACACTGTCGCGCCATTTGGCGGATACAAGGGTGGGAAGAAAGCACCGGGTGACTTTTTCCAATTCACCCAGGACATGCTGGGAACGACAGTCAGCCATCATGATGCCGCCAATGGTATCGGTGGAGGTTACTTCAAAGGCGATCAAAGCGACATAGCCACGGCTGCGGAAATTGCGAAAAGTACCATCGATGGAGCCAAGCTTCGCAACGATATTGAGGACTTCAGGCTTTTATCGTCCGCCCAGTATTTCGAAAATCTCGCGACGGAAGATTCGCCGTATAAAGACCAATATGAATTGATCGCGAAGATCATCAATACGCAAATAGCCATGGATACGGCACAGCTTGATCAGAAAGTGGGTCATGAGGCGCAGCAATATGGCATCTTCTTCGGGCAGGTAGCACGGCAGGTTTCCGCGCCGGTCGATGCTGTGATGACGATCAAGGAGCTCGCGGACGGAAGAATAACGCCTGCAGAAGCCGCCGTCGCCCTCGCCACGCTGGGTCATGGCCATATGCTCGGAAGCGTCGAGCGCATGGTCGCGAAGGGGGCCAAGAAGAAGGCTATCGAAAAGGCGGAAGAGACGTTCGAGGAGCCAACGAATCCCAAACCGGCCCCC
>Ga0307508_10000164_pt1 | contig 79943 bp, 103 predicted proteins | sample 9_EM_MG_FD_203089 | JGI IMG/M metagenome (GOLD analysis project Ga0307508, IMG submission 203089) | Populus trichocarpa ectomycorrhiza microbial communities from riparian zone in the Pacific Northwest, United States - 9_EM | ecosystem: Host-associated > Plants > Roots > Unclassified | place... | reverse complement strand
ACATATGGCAGCTGGAGAATAGGGGCTGGTGTGTCCTGGGGCCTATCTATGATCTTCCGCTCCAGTGGGCTCGAATACCTGCCCGGGTGGGTTGGACGAAGATCCCATGACCCCCCTAAATCGGAGCAATCTCTGTATGGGCTGGAGCGGGGCTGGAGCTTTCTGCATTGAGAGGGAAAAGCGAAAAGGAATTACGGGGTCGCTCACAACGTGTCACGTCGGTTTCTTGGCTGTTGGATTGCTTTTTTCTTTTTCTTCTTCTTTTTTTTTTTTGGCGGAGGCCTGGTAGTGAAAGCCAATAGCGGCTGCGTATGTAGTTGCAACCTGTGGTTGCGCTGCTGCTGCTGCTGGGGATCGCGTAACTGTGAGTAACCCAATGGGACACCCACTCAACAACGAAACTGTGCCGTCCCGAGAAGGACCGCCGAAACCCCAAGCTCCGCTAGCACTCCCCAGACTGCCGCCATAGCCGGCGTCCACAGCTCGAGTGGCAGCCAGAAGTGGATCGGGTCATGGGACCCCGGGCCGGTTACGTGGAGTCGCTACCAACTGAGTTCAATTCTAGCAGTAGATAGAATCAGACACAGACACACTCGATCCAGCAGTCCGTTTACAGTACAGTACACTCGCTACGGCCGTGAAACACTGCTCTTCCTGCTCTGTCTAGCGCAGTCTAGCCTCGACATGTGTAGATAGATATCTGCGGCGCTCTGCGCGGCGGCGGCGGAGCGACTTATAGTACATGTAAAGTGTGTACTGGGGCTCGCTCGCGGATCCCGAAGGCGATCGGGTACCTCTTCCAGAGACCCAGCCATGGATTCCACGAGTGACCACTCTCGCGGAGCCCCCGCAACTGTAGATACACACGGGGGCGAAGGGAGAAGTACGGGAACCGTGGGAGATCGTCGCAGAGTGGGGGCAGAGCGCAGAAACCGTTCTGGAACCGCCACGGGGGCTCGTTTGGCGGTGCGGCCCGTCCGTGACAACCGGCGGCCTTATCTCGTCGGCGGGGGCGAACAAGATGTCCACGTCCAGTGCAGAGTCCCCGGCTCTGAAGCGAGGGAGGGAGGGGGCTGGCGATAGGCATCCACACAACTCCCGATGCGCTGGACTTACGTGCCGCGTCACTCGTATGTACCGTTGCGGGCCCGCCGGAGGTGCCATGTGTTAACTATTCCCGAGAAGGAGTCGCAAACAAGACATCTGTATCCATCGGTAGACATTGCTCGTGCCTTCTTTGCTCCCGGAGTTCTCGCCGTACCTAGCAAAGGGAGCATCGGATTTGCCCGGGAGAATTGACGACAAGACCTGCTGGAAGTAGGTTCTCTGGCGGCAAATTTGAGCGACTCCTGAGTGGAATATCCTTTTTTCTGGAGGCATCATAATTATTTCGTGTCGGCTGAACTTCAGCCCCTGCTCTCCTGCAACCGTCAAAAACTCGGTCCCAATTGGCCTTGCGTTGAGTACGGAGGTATCATGACGACCGAGATGGACATCATTTTTTTTCCGTGAGGAGGTGTGGTCACTGGAAGCCCCAACACTTTACCCCTGTGTGCGACACAACCGCCACCACCCCACGCCGCCGAAATGCTGCATACACATCTAGGACCGAGAGACAGCACCCGCCGTGTTGTGCATAATAGTTCGTGCTGAAGCGGGAGCGGCGACAGCCAGGTGATTATATAACGGCCAGGCGACCGCTGAAACAGAGGGTGTCGGTTTTTAATGTGCTCCCATGGGACGACACCGATGCCGATCTCCGCGCAGATTCGAGAGCGAGCGAGCCATTGCCAGGTGAGCAGAGAGATCGCATCCCACTCCTCAGAGACTCCGTGCTGCGAGTGCGCGCAATTCTCCACCTCCCCTCGTCAACTCGGGGCCGTAGATCCGAGAGGAATGCGTGGCGACGCCCACGCTCTGCGGGGTAAGATGGGCGAGGCGCTGGGCGTGTGCGGAACCCCGCTGACCCAGAGCCATCCAGCCCTTGGCCCGCCGCGCCAGATAGACACAAGGATGTGTGGGGCGTCGTGTGGGAGAGCCTGCTGCGGCGCGCAGCCCCAGCCAGGCACAATCCGCACCCCCATCTAGCCGCTGGACAGTTGCAGCCAGACGGCCATTGGCGGGACAGGGGACCGTGGGGACAGCTGATTCCAGATGGATGGTGCGAACGGGCAGCCAACAAACACGGCGGAACCCCACCAACCCTTCCTACTGGGCGGAACCACGAAGGGCACAATGCCCTTTGTCTCTTTCTCTGCGGTGCGGTCATGCCCAAGCGATCAGGGTTCGGCGAATGCGACGGGCCACAGCTGCCATCCAGCATTTTCCCTAAGCGAAATGATATCAAGTAATCGCCAGCGATATCGAGCCGACGCCGCGCCGGGTGTAGACTCCATACTTACGCCATATCGTCGGGAAAAGGAGAGGCGGGTTCGACGAGGGGACGACGGGCTTTTAGATTGTGGTCCGGGGAGACTGGTTGGTCGCGAACGAATCTCTCTCGTGATGGCGAAAGGGGGGGGGGCTGAGATGGAAGTGTGGTGATGTTGGATCCCGGAAGAGCGGTGCTTGCCAGCCAGTGGCAGCGGATAGGCCGGGTTTATCGACCTTTGGGCGACTCTCCTGACCCCACGTCTCGACGATGCCATTCTTGGAGGTTTGGTGGGTTGTCGCGCGGATGATTGGTGCCTCATGCCAGCCGGGGTGCGAGTCGACGAGCCAGTGGTGGTGCTGGTGCTCAACCCAACCAACGGCAACACCGACAAGTACATCCACTTTGCAGCTCGACTGCTCCGATTCGTCGATGTTACACCACGTCGTCAATAACCGGGGCACGCCAGCCAACGGTTATGGCCGCAAACCCCATCCCTCCGTGAGAGATGGGCCCTGGTACGGTTCCATTTATTAAAGAAGATCCTCCTGTCCTGCTGCAGGGCTTCCGCCTCCCCTTGGTGAATGTGGTGAATGTGGTGAATGCTTGGGCCGGCCGGTGCTGCGTACAATAATACTATCGACACTGACCCGGACCTACCTTTCGCTTGGAAGCACAGCAGTTCCTCCGCACATCGCACACCGTGCACGGCACTCACATCCATCGGTCCGAAACGCATCCGCAGGAGGAATAAGAGAAGGACGCAACATAATCGGGGGGGGGAGAGAGAGAGAGACGGAGACCGAGACCGAGACCGAGGGAGAGTGATAGCTGGAATAGCTGGACGCGAGTGCAAACGACGCTGCCATGCTGGAATTCGAGGATCGGATAGCGTTCGACTTGGCTGTGTTTTTGCCCGGCTTCTTCCTGATAGCCTTGCGGCTGTGGGTGCGGAATCGGCATCGACTGCCGAATCCCGAGTTGACGTGGCTGCTGAGCGATGTGTTCGTCTCCTTAGCACTGATGATCGGCGCTTCGGTCATCTCGCTCGACATATGGTACATGCGGAGGAGGATACAGCTGAGGAACTACCCGCAGGAGGAAGACCCTGTCGGATTTGTGATGGAGTCCATAACCGTCACGGTCGAGTTTCTCAAGGTGTACGTCGATGCTTGCGCTTGCCGGATTGCCCCGCTGACTCCGGATGCTCGAAACAGGTCGCTCTTCAATCAGTATGCATACATCACAGCCTTGTGTAAGTCTAGCCCGTCGTGCGGCTGATCGGAACATGGCACTAACGTTGCTGCAGGGTCGATCAAGGCTGCGTTCCTCTGCAGCTACTACACTATGTCTCAGCATCTCTCCCTTAGGCTGAGGAGGGCCTTGAACCTGACGTGGGTGGCACTGCTCCTGACATGGCTGGGCCTTGTCTTTGGCTTCACCTTCTGGTGCCGACCCATTCAGCGCAACTGGTGAGTGCGGTGCGGTCCCCGTCGAGATCACGACACGTCTGCTGACGGACGACAGGAGCATGGACGATAGGATCTTCTGTTCGCCACAAGCGAAGCCGGAACAGGCCATTTTGGTCTACGGCCTGCACATCGGAGCCGATATTCCAGGTACATAGTAGCCGGAGCCCCCGATCCCACGCTTCACCCTCGGTGCTGACCGTCACATCGCAGTCTTGGCCATTCCCTTCTTCATAATCCACACCCTCAATCTCGGCCGCGGCGAGAAGTACGCGGTGGGGTTCATGTTCCTCCTCGGCTTCATGACCGCCGTCTCGTCGACCTTCTCCTTCGTGCTCCACATGCAGTTCATCCAGCTCGACCACGACCCGCACTCGAAGCGCGCGGCGCTCGAAGAGAAGCTCGAGGGCATCTACCTCAGCGCAGTGGCCGAAGTCTGGGGTGCTGTCTTTGTCGTCTGCCTTCCCAGCACGAGGATCGCGGTCCGGTGGCTGTGCCGATCCAAGGGCAACAAGAACCTGCCCCGCGACGACGGAACGATAGAGATGGAGGGGAGTATCCATCACGGGTTCGTCGCACGCCCCCCTGCCAGTGCGCCGCTGACGAAGAGGCAGTGATTTCTACACCTCGAAGAGCCAGGCTGGAGAGCTCCCGCCCTACGCCAACCGCGGGTTCGACTTTGGCCATGGTCGGAGCCCGAACGATTACGGTCACGCCGACGAAGCGAGCGACCGAAGCCTGCGGCCGTCGTACGCCCCGGTGCCGTTCACGCCCACGGTGTACGACGGCAGCTTCGATTTCGACGACGCGAAGGGCCCACCGCATGCGATGTGATCGTGCATGTGAGTAGGGGGGAGTTCATTTGTTTTTTCCTGCTTTATTTCATGGTTTCAGTCCTTTTTTTTCGGCGCATGAGGGGGGGGGGGTACTTGCTAGGGGTTGTCTATATCCTGGGGGTTTTTTTTTCTGGATTTTCTTTTGGACATGACGGTGATTTTATTTCTACTTTTATTTATTTTTCGGCAGTTGTTCGACTCGAGTTCTTGCATGTACATAGCACAACATATGTATGTAGTAACCAGCCTGCCTGTCTGGGCCTACGAAGAGGAAGGCGGACAGTATTTAATGAATTACTTAATGACACCACCATCGCGCCGTTTACACATGTCCAGATATCGAGACCCTTTTCCCCCAGCCTTTATGTAGCCGGTGTTTCTTGGGGAAGTGTCTGATATTAACTATTCCCAGGCATGTTCTAGAAGTACTTATGTGCACGAGGGAAAGGGAGGGGAAAAAAAACGGCGCACACGAGAAACCCCGAAACTGGCTAACTATGTACAGATAAAATGATGACAGAATTGCCACCACGGACATGGCTTGCGCGAGCATACCTACCCCCTGCGGAAAGTACTGTACAGCATTGTACGGGCGGTATAGGGCAGAGATGGAAGAGTGAATGGTCGGCTATCTATCTATTGGCACCTGGCGGGGGTCGGCGGAGGTTCGGAGACGAGACGTGTCAGCGGGGGATGCACATATCTACGCAGACACGTGCGACGTCGGGATGTACGCCCGTGGCAGGTCTTGGTCCGGTTCGGCGGATAACCAACTACGGACTGCTGGTTCACAGGTCGTCACGTGTTGGCGGTGAACGGCGGTTTGTACGGTGCAGTACAGTGGAGCAGTAAGGAGACAGTAGATAGTCTCGAGGACGGGAAAAGGGGTTGAGGTCGCGAGAGCAGTGACTAAGCGGAACGAGTGACACACAACATCACACAACGGGCTCGGCGGCAAGTGATCCCGTGTGCAGCACCCCCCGGCCCACCGCTCCGCCATGCGACTGATGAACCGTTAGCCATCGCCATCACCATCGACTCCGACCCTCGGTGGCCGTTCGACGGGCCGAGCGCTGACGGCTTTCCGATAGGCACGTGCACAGGCACCCGGTTTTCCGACGCGTTTCGTCGCGTCGTGACGCGGGCTGTGGGGCGCAACCAACCAGTCGGAGGGGGGCGTTCTACATAATCGGCATGGGCGGAGGTTTCGGGATGGTCCGGCGGCGAAGTCGGATCGGACCGTGCTCCAGGCTCTTGGAAGCGTTCCGGTCGCTTCGGTGCTGACTACGGGGCGCTGACTACGGGGCGTCGGTACGACAGCAGCAGTCAGTACGTACGACAGTGGCCGAGGTGATCGCCCGTCCAAACCATCCCCGTCCGCAGCGGAATACGAGGCTGATCGGCGCCCCTAACGCCACGGCAGGTTCGACGGGACCAACCGGGAGGGGTACTCACGCCGAAAAGCGGCTCTGTGGGGGGCTGTGTCCTGGCACATCGCGAGGGGGGAAAAGAAACATCTTGCCGGAGCGGAGATTGCGGCTCCATCGGGAGCGCTGTCGGCACGCCCCCGCGGCGGATCAACCGCGCAGACCCTGCCAACACTGGGGGAGCCTCGCTTCTGTTGGATATGGCCGGGTGTCTGCGGGATCGGCTGCATCTGGATCGAACCCCGTCTGTCGCGCCGAGAAGACGGCCTTTGCGGCGTGTTCCTTGCAGGAGGTGTCTCTCGTGCCCCCGAGAAAAAGTGCTGGGCCGAAACAAACATATCGGTGGTGCACAGAGTGACACGCTGTGAGTAGCTGCGGCCTTCGCCGGTGCCGGGAGCAACAGACGGATCGCCGTAGAGGTCTTGCGTCGAGACACTGGTCGACGTTTCCGCCAGCGTCTCCAGAGCCACCATCGGATGGAATACAGGTGCTCCATCGCACAGCGTGCAGACAGCTGGGCGGAGCGGCCGTCGTGGGCTGCCCCCAGCGGCGTCTTCCAGGCGGACGATGTGGAACTACAGGACTGGACATTCAGACCGGACGGAGCAGGACAGGTGGGCGGATGGACACGCACAGGCGTCAAGCCTGCCGAATTACAGCCGCCACCCTGCGAGGCTCCATTCTCTCCGCCCCGCCTGCCGAGCCAGCAGAGCCTCGCAGTCACTCGCCAGCAGAGCCTCGCAGTCACTCGCCAGACCAGGCACATGCCCTGATTACGCCGCAGATGTTCGTGCACACGCACACGGCTCTGTAACGGGGGATCCTGCGTTGGCTTCACTACCGCTGCTACTACTGCCGAGTGCATGTGCGCTCTCTGCCCAGAACGCCGCCCCTAAATCCTCCACGAGCAGCCAAAGGGAGCGAACGTGCCACATCACCACCGCCACCGCCGTCGCCATCGCCGTGCACGGGTGCACGAGCTAATACACGCAGCACTTGTAACCTGACGACCCGTCAGCGCGGACACGACGACGGAGCAGGGAGCCTACTGTTAGGGCCGGGACACTTGTTGGTTACCCAGGATCCGCCGGAACAGGAGAAGCGGCTGCTGTCCCAGCAGTAGCTCGTCGCGTACGGCGCTTTGCACATGCTGACAACGCAGCAGACGTTTTCGCTGCCGCCGTTGCAGTATCCGGTTTTCTGTTTGTTTTTTCCCCAGCTGGGTTAGTGGGAGGGAGGAAGTGAGGGAGGGAGGGAGGAACGGACGAGGAACCCGCTGCTGCCGCAGCTGCTCGGCTTCCCGCACCGCGCGACGTAGTTGTACTCGGAGCCGTACGGGTAGCAGCGCTCGCCGGGGCCGGGGAGCGCCCGCGCGACGAGGTCGGCGTCGGCGTCGGCGTCGGCGTCGGCGAGAGGGCTCGACGTGGCCGGCGCCAGGAGCGCAAAGAGGAGCAGCGGGATCGGGAGGAGCATTCTGCTGGCGGTGGCGGCGGTGGCGGTGGTGGTGGGCTGTTGCTGTTGGCGGATGTGCTTGGGTGGGGCAGGGAGGGCGCGCTCTGGGTGGTGGCGAGAGGATATGGGGGGATGCTGGGGAGAACGGAGCGGCACTTTATACTCGTCCTCCTCGAGGAATCGCCCCTCCGTCTCTCTGACCACGGCCGGCCGGCCAGCCAGCCGGGAGATACAGATAGCCCGCGGCGCAACGTGCGAGCGAGCGAGCGCCGGTGTTCTACTCACCTGCCTTCGTATATATATTTTTTTGTATTGCTTTTTACATTGCTCGCATGCGACCAATTTTGATCACGGCGAGCCTGCCCAAGCAAGATTGGAGCCCGGGGAACGAAGAACACACCTTCACATGGACCAGGACGTCCGCAAACAACTCGCCCCACCGGGGAAAACCCAGAGCAGACACCACTCCCTAGTCTGGTTTGACTTCACCCTCTCCGGATGAGTTTTGCTTGTCTTCGCGGGACACGGGTGAGTTTTCATCTGACATCCCAGGTCACTATGTACTTGCATACATACTTACCTACCCAAGTAGTCGCCCCGCGCGTCGAGACGTACGAGAGAGATGCACACGGTCCGGAGGAGCGCGGGCTGGATACGAGCGCCGTCGCCGTCGTGCAGGGCAGCGCGGATTCTCGCCCCGCGCATTCCGTGTGATATTGACTGCAGCGCGCGCGGGAATACGAGAGTTGCACAGCTCGCGGCGGGGGTTTTGCGAGCGTGCTGCGGGGGCGTCCGGACGCGAGGGAGCTCTGGGCATCGTGGCCGGAGCGCCCAGCAGTCTGCCCGAATCACCCCATGCCGTGCGCCGAGCAGCCAGTCCGGACTCGCTTCACTGCCGCCCCGCTCCGTCCCCGTCTCCCGCTTCCGGACGGCTGCCAGCGAGCGCGGTGCCGCGCGGCGCAGATGCGGATTGCGGACCGGTGCGGCTGGAGCCCATGTGGGACCGCATCTGCTGCCCCCCACCACGCCGCGGAAGACGAGACGGCGGTTTACGATATCGTAGACACACAGCGCGCCGATACGTAGCACCAATGGGCCAGAACCAAAATGGCGGCCCGATACCTGCCTGCACCCCCGCGGGAGCAGGCACTCGTCCGCGGCAAGTGCCAGGCTGTCGAATCCTCGAACACGCACTCGGACACGCATAGTCACGGTCGGTACACGCCTGTATTGATGCTGCTGCCAGCGAAAAAGAACAAGAACAAGAAGAAGAAAAAAAGGCCCGCGCTCCCCCGAGTCAAGCTCGATCCAGCGTATCGAGTCCGCGGTGTCAATACAAAAAGTTATACTCCTACACCGCCGATAACAATAATAGCAACAACAGCAGTGCCCGTCAACTCGAGCCGTCGAGTCTTCAACGACGCAGTAGGCAGGTAACGAAAAAGTAAAGCGCCCGAGGAAATGGGAAATAGAATACTGTACACACTCATATAAGCCGATGCTGCACCGAAACGAAGTGACACCGCAGACATGCACGCAACCCAAGAAAAAAGCAAGGAAACAAGCGAGACGAGAGCCCAATTTTGATAAGCACGATAAGCCGCCAGCGCGAGGCCCCTTTAGTTCGGTTCCGTTGGTTCCGGTCTGTCGGCACCAATAAACACCTCTCCAAGCGCATTCCTGTGTCGGCTTCCAGGGGCATCCTTCATCTCCCAGATGGCGCCAATGCCCTTCTCGAAGCCGAAGCTGTCGCCGCCATACGCAGCGAGGAAATCCGCCGTGTACATGCTCATCTTCAGCGTGGGAGGAAGTTGCTCGCGCGGCGTGAGCGTCGTGCATCGGCTGTGGTGCCGTGTGGGAGAGGTCGAGGTCGGAGAGGCGGTGGTGTGCGTTTCGTGGGACAGCTGTTTCTCTCCATCAGCACTGATCTCCCTCGATCTTCGGAAAGGGGGCGAACGTACACCCTGTGACTGAGGGGACGAGACGGCACAAGTGTTGATCTGTAGGCCCTCACGGGGCGAGCGCTCGCTATTGACCGGAGAGTTGCCCATCGCTCCTTCTTTCTCTTGAGTATATAATCTTTTTTTTTGTTTGTTGATGTTACTGAGCGATGGATGCGCCGGACGGAAAAAAGTAACACCGAAAAAGTTCTAATCTCGAAATCTCGAAGCCTCTCGGCTCAGCCCTCCCTGACACGATGGACCTCCAGAACACAGAGTATGTAAAGGAGAAAGCGGACGAAAAAAGAAAAAAAGAAAGTTGTAGAAAACACGAAACAGAGAGAGAGAGAGAGAGAGAGAGAGATCGGTGCAGCAGTAGAAGAAGGAGAGGAAGAAGGAGGAGAAAAACGAGAAAGAAGAAAAACAGTCGAAGAAAAGAAGAGAGCGGATTCGTGGCTCTTTAAAGATGTCCTCCTCTCACTTCCACTTCCCGGATCCAGGCAAGGGAGCGATGTAGGGTTAGGTAGCTAAGTCGCAATCTCTTGTCGCGATAGGGTCCGCGCGAACGGAAAATACAATCCTCTTGCGTGGGTTTTTATTTATTTCTCTGTTTCAGCCGCGTTGGAGCGGGGCCGTGGGTTGGGTTGCGGAAGCGGGCGTGCACGGATGGAGAGAGACAAGACACGGTTCGGGCCTGGAGCTGTGGGTGGGGGATAGCAAGATCCCCGATCACGACGACGACACGACACGGATATATGTCGTGCTGTGCGGAAACTCCAGCACAAGACACAGGGCACAGGAGGAGGCCGAGTGAGACAGAGGAGCGAGACGCAAGATGCGGCAGGTAAACGGTCGAGAAGATGTGCGAGGCACTGCGGAGCACGGAATGGAGATGGGATGGAGATGGGATGCAGATGGGATGAGGGATTGGATGTGATCGGTCGAGAGATGTCTTCGAATGATGGATGATTTGATCGTCGGAAGTAGTGGAAGAAGTGAAGTCAAGTTGTTTCGCTCCAGGTCGTTCGAGTAAGAGTGAGGAGAGGAAAGGGAAGAAGGGAGAGAAGGAAGTAGGAGTGTGAGGAGAGGGGAGGAAAGGGAAGGGAGGAAGGGAGGAGGCGAGAGGAAAGGAGGAGCAGGTAGTAGTAATAGCAATTGGCAGAGCTCAGTGAAGCAGCAGCAGCAGCAGCAATGTCTGTATGTACGCAATTGACGGCGGTGGGTCGGCTGACATTCCGCTCTGGTATGACGTTCTGCACTCTATCGCCTGTTTGCCCGCACCTCATAGGCCGGAGACTCGACACACAAACTCCGCCATACAAAAACCCTGAAAAGTGAAGGGAAAAACGCATGGTTCTATTTCCGAGAGAGAGAGAGAGAGAGAGAGCCCAAATCGAATCGTGAAGAAGCAAAAGTACGCACCGTCCGTCGCGATTGAAGTCGACGGGCGGAAATAGAACGAACCAATCGAACCAGGTGAAAGATAATGGAAATAATAAACATCTCCCCATATGCTCCCGTTTATGAGTTCCATTACCAATAGAAACAGAGATTTCCTCCTATCCGCGGCGCAGGGCTCAAAGTCCCTGTTGTGTAAATGCACAGGCAGAAGAAAAAAAAAGAAGAAAAAAAAAAAAAAGAAGAGCAGAAAAGCGGAAAAGCAGTCCACATTCCCCTGTGGTCACTCTACATCACCCGTACAAGCCATCAATGCCGATCCTTCGGTCCGGACGCGCCCCGCAGTCATACCACGTTCTCGTAGGCCATGTCCAGCCACACACCAACGGAAAGACAGACAGCCAGATGCATCGTAAAGACCGTGTATGTAGACGTAAACAAATCAAAAACTCCGTACAATGCGACCACACGAGTTCACCCAAATGCAACCCCCCCTTCCTCCCCCCACCGTGCCGCACCGCTCACGCCGGCCACATCCGCGATGCGGGTGTGTTCCGATTCCCAATGCATCGCTAAGCGGGAATCGTGTAGAGAACCTCGAGCGAGAAGCTCTCCGTGCACTGCGCCTTGCGGGCGCCGGTCGCCCGGCCGAAGTAGAGCTTCCAGCCGTCAGAGTTCTGGCACGCGGTCCAAGCATCGACGGCCTCGCCCAGGTACCCGAACCAGTAGTGGGGCTCGCCGAGGTCGTCCACTTCCGCGCTGATAGTAAAGTTGGTCTCGCGGGAGCCGTCGGGCTGGAGGGAGCGAAGCGGAATCAGCAAACATCCAAGGACAGCGGGACGACGGGGGCAGCGGGAAAACTCACTGCGGACCCAAGCTCCACTGCACTCAGACCGTCGGCACCCTCGGGCTGCAGATAGACGGTCCTGGAGGACTTTGTGGAGTCGAACGCGATGCCCTCCTCCGCGTTGTACCGGATGAACGCCTTGAGATCGGTGTGCGTGCCCGTCCACCAGCCGAGCGGGCCGCCGATCGCCTGGACTCCCGCACCCAGCCAAGCGATTTTCCCGAGCGACGGCAGCGGGTCCGGGGCGTCATACGAAGCGGCGAGGTTGAACGTCACGAGGCCGTTGTTGTCGGGGGCCTGCCGGGGGATGACGGCGGCGGCGGCGGTGGCCGCGAGCGGGGCCAGGGCAGCGAGGACAGCGAGCTTCATGGCCGGGGATGCTGGGAGGGGAGAACTAGATGTCGAGTAGATGGCGAGGAGACGGAGGATGGGACGAGGTTGGGGGATAGATATAGCAGCGGCCGCTGGGGGGACGCCTCGGCCGGGGGAAGACGCAAAAGCAAACAGGCGGGAAGCAGCCAGCTATGCATGAACCCAGCACACATCACCCGACGTGTGGCCGCCTTCTTGATCCAGTCGCACCAAGCCTGATGTGGACGACCTGCGGAACCGCGAGCGAGCGAGCAGGGCGGGGCAGGGGCGAAGACTCTGCCACAGGAGGCTAAGCTCGGCGTCCGCAGGGCGTCACCCGGCGTCGCGCGGGCCGGCAGAGAGAGCGAGAAGCTCGATGTGGCCGCAGCACAGCAGATCCCGACGCTGGAGAGGCGTCACGTCGCACGCTCGCCGCGAGATCTCTTCCGCTGGGCAGTCGGACAGATCGCCAGCTCTCCGGTCGCCTGCCCGTTTCCTCGGCGCCGCGCACCGCATCTCTCGATCGACCAGCGCCGCCCCCCAGCCCGCGCAGCAGCGCCTTCAGCGATGCGGTTAGCCCGAATGCGCGCGAGAAAGGAGAGAGCGGAGCCAGACAACTTACGATGCACACAGATATACTCGCATACACGCATGCAGCTGCAGGCACCGGCACAGGCGTTGCGACTGGATCGACGTGGGGAAATTCCCCAGGATCCCCCAACCCCTTCTTGGCCCTGTCGCCGAGCGCTGTTGCCGCAGTCCGTCCGATGAATCGCGAACTGGCCCGGCGCAGAAGCAAAGCCGGAAGAAGCTCCCCTGCTCGCCTTCGTTCTTTTCTTTCCGTTTCTAAAAATAAGATTGCCCGCAACGGTGCGTGGATGTGTAGAGTGCGTAGATATGTGGCCGTCCGGCGGGGGAGGAGAGCGCTCCGTCCTGGTGGCCGGGGAGTCGATGTCGTCGCGTCTTCCACGCCCTTCGCACCGGCATTCTGCAGACGGCGGAGAACTCGGCATGACGGGCCAGGAGACAGCCCGTCGCCCCCTCGAGAGGACCGTGCTGCATCCGCCAGTTCCGGATGCATCGGCATTCGATTGCCCTCGTCGCATCCCGATTGGCAGACCGAAGCGCATCGCCACCGCCGCAACCATCGCCGGTCTCACCGTTCTCCCCTGCCGCCCACCAAGTCTGGTCCCGTCCCTCCGACGGATAGCGGCGGGAAGTGTAGATAGCCGCATTCCCGCGTTGCGTGCCTCCGCCTCCTCCTGTCCATCCCACTCCCGCGCCCCCCAACCGCATCCGGACTGGGCGTTCGCATTCCAGACGACAACACCGGCTCGTGCGGACGGCGCTGCACGTCTCCGGCTTGACGGCTCTCTCTCTCCCCCTCCCGTCGCGCCTCGCCACCTGGCTGCATACATCGAGCTGGTGGTTGGTGTCCGATGTCGTGTCGCTATCGGCGTCGGAGCACCGCATATCGTGAACCGCCGCAGCTTCCGCTCCGCATCTCCTGCTCGCGAAGACTCGACCGCTTCGCCGCCGCGTGGGGGGGATATGCGGAGCGGGCGGAATACTGCACTCTATCTGCGGGGGGAAACGGCGCGCCTTCCGTTTCCGGAATGGTCTCGTGATCCGCGGCGAAACGAACCGGCTTGGTCAGCGCGCCGGGGACCGGTGGTGCTCTGCAAGCACCGATGCGAGGACAGTGGGCGGCGAGACACTATTCCGACTTTCGGCTTCGACTCCGCGCAGAAAGGGAAGGGCCCCGATGCAGTGAGAGAACAGGGCAGTGCTAAAGTGGTTGACTATGACTAACTAGTTGCGTCATAACTGCCACGTGAGCTCCGCCTATAAATAGCTCGCCAGATCGACGGCTGAATATCTAGCTCGCGATCCACGTAGAATGTACATATGTATGTACATATGTAGAATACATACATAGATACCAATGAGCACTGAGCAGGTGCCAGCCCACCGTTTTCTGGCTGTCTACCTCTGCCACTCCCGTTACGTATGTAGGTACGGACTTCTCCGCCCGTCTGCTAAGTATGTATCTAGCGCGTGGGTTCCGCAAGTCTGGCGATGGGGGCATGTATCTAAGCGTCCGCGATACCCGTACCATGTTGGCCGGAAACTCGGTGTGCACGTGTGGGTCGACTATGTAGGTAGAGGGATTTTGCGGTTTAGTTAGTTGGGGACGTAGTTGGGGTGATACTAGATAGTGGGATTTCCAGTGTCGAACAGAAAACGAGGTTTTGCGGATTCGGGGTTGGGGATGGGAGATGTGGCGCTACCAATACAAGACTAAAAAAATTTAGTGAAAATTTCTCCGCAACTCATATCATGCCCGCACTCAGCACCGTTCGACGGCGATCATCTGTGGTGGGTTGTCAGGTATATATCGTGGCTGTGGGCTGGTACTTTATCCACTGGTCGCATATGTAAGGAGGATAATCTCGAGGCTGAGCGACTTGCTCGGCAGCATCCCTATCGGTATCGCCCACTGCTCCATGTACTTGATGGACCAGAGTTCAGTCGAAGGGCCCGTATCGCCGTTGGTGTTGCCCATCGTGGAGTTGGTGAAGAGATCGCGAAAAATCCAGATTTCAACGCCCCACCAGCGTGAAATCCCTGGCCTCACCACGTCAGCGCTGTTCCCCATCTGCCTTACATAGAGGAGCATAGATATTTACTATTCCTAGCAAAGACATCCCCAGCCCGCTAGCGATCCCCAGTAGTTCGGGTTGTAGCCCAAACTCTTCGGGTTCGGGATCGATTGTTGTCGCCACAGTTATACCCCAAAACCCAACCCCAACTCGATCCCGCAATATCCTTCTACTGGACTCGCGGAGAGGTGAGTTCCAGATGGCGGTTTGCACGGAGGCAGGCGGCCGGTGTGTTTGCGCAGATCGGGAGATTTCTCTTCGGCGAGACTGCTGGAGGTACTGCTGGGTTCGTCGTCTGGCGGTTCGACATTGCGTGTGCGGGATCGGAGAGCAGGCAAGGCTGCTGGGTGGGGGCGGTGCAATGTGCAATGTGCGCACGGACGGGACGAGGGAGGAGGGGGAAGTGGAAGAGGCATTTATCGGGACCTGGAGACAGTATCAGCAGGAAGGCAAGGCAGTCTTCCATCGAGATGCCCAATGCGAACCGGGGCGGCGATCACATGTGTCCAGCTGGGTCTTCCATGGTGGCCGCGAAGACAATCAGCACATCTCTGCACCTCGGGCACGGGGGAACTGCCCAGCAAGGCGCGAACCGCACGGACAGAAGTTTTAAAGGAGGGGCAGAGACCGGTCTCGCCGGATGCGGGGGAAGACACCTGCCGCTTCGTCGATGGCCCTCTGCGTGTCTGCTGTGCGACCGGGAAAACATCGGTGCGCAGAGGAAGGCGGACGCGGGGTGCGGAAATGCGAGCTCGTCTTCTGCGCGGCGGCGGCGTGAGGGCTTCGTCTTCCCAGGCGCTTGGCTTCCGCTCCGCCGCGACCAAAGGCGACCGCGAGCACCGGCCGTTTGCGAGACGCGACTTCGCCGACAGCTCGGTGGGAGCGATTCGCGAGCCTGGGTGGGGCGAATTCACGGTGGCGACACACCCACACCGCCGAATTTCCGGCACAGCCATCCGAGCGAATCGAATGCAGCCGTTGCGCTCTGGAACCGTGGGAGCAGATGTCGGCGCGTGCAGGCGAGAGTGCGGCATGCAGACACAGTGCTGGCTATGCGAGGGCATTCCTGTGGGACCGACTGCCCATTTCGAGCCGGGCGTCGGATTCCGGCATCGTCGCCTCCCGGCGGATCATCAGATTTCGTTCGATTGCGTTTGGGAACATGCCGAGGGTGGACGCATGTATCTAGGCGCTTCGTGATAAGGTGTGCGGATTCCCGCATCAGCTGTGCAGGGGAAATGCGTTGGTGGTCGGGCAGAGAAGCCGCCCTGGCCTGTTCCAGAATCACCCTTCTCGTCGGAGCCACAATCGGGAATACGCCAGCAGCATGCGGCGCACACGTTTGACAGGCTCTCTCATGCCATATAGTAGGCATGCAGAGTAGTTATCACGGACAGGAAAGAAATATTATGGCGTCACCAGGTCGCAACCGTCCAGCTTGTCTCAGAGTAGAGGACCGTAGACACCAATGATTCGCAGAGACCTAAATTACGATCGGTCATGATCCACTACACGGAATACGTAACACAAGCACTGTGCGGATAGCCAGTTTGAATTATCATCCCAATACCATTCCATACAACCATTCATCGCAACATGTACGACTTCCGGCTTCCAGAACCCATACGACTACTTCTTTTCTCCCTTCGCTTGCTGACTCGGGCCGTCGACCGCCTTCTCGACGGTGCCAGCGATGCCCCCCTTGGCGGCATTGAACTGGGAGCCGATGACGCCGTCCTTATCGAACGGGCCGCCGACAGCTTGGGGGATCGACCCGAGAGTTCCATCGGCTTTTCACGCACGCGGTCAGCAACCGTCGATTTCTGCACGAAGACAGGTGGGGGGGGGGGGGGGAGACAAACGGTTGAACTGTCGTCCGACGGCTCCTGCAGACGACAGGATCGACGGGTTGGCAGGATCGGTGTTTTTTTTCTCGCCGATGTTCTCGGCGGCCCGGTGGATGGGATTGTCGTCGCCGGCGAGCTTGCGGGAAGTCATCGTGCGCGTCTGTGTTGCTGAGGCGAACCTTGTGGCTGTGGCTGTGGCTGTGGCGGTGACAGCAGTGGTGTGTCTGCTGAGAACGGTGCGGAGTGAGAGCATCGAAGCGGTTGATTGGAATATTTCTCAGAAGTCGATGAAGTGGCCGTCCTTTATATACGCTGGGGGGCGGCGGGGCTCATGCGGTGACTGTGACGTGATGGGGCTAATGACATCACGAAGTGGTGACGGCACCGATGCCGTTGGTTGGGACCGAGACGGGCCTGACGCCGTTCGCGGAAGAAGAGTTGGCTCGGGCCCGCAGCTGGCATGTGACGTCCTGGAAGGCTATGATGCGAATACATAAGTACATACTTACGCACAGTGTTGCGAAGATCGGATACCGGAAAGGTAATGGCGGCTCTAGACTACCATGGCGAACGATGGAGTCACGAATACCGGCTAGATATGTACTGCTCTACATAGTTGTGGCGCACTCCGGCAAAGATCACGGGGATCGGCCACAATGACAAGCCCGGATCCAGTATCACTGGTACGGTGTTGTGTGAATCGGGAAATCGGTAATGGCTTCGCATGATCTCGTGACGAAAGTCCATGCTCGCACGTACTTGCGGATCGACACGGGCGTGCGAGGAAATTGCATGGCGATGGTGGCAATGATTCATTGACCGCATGCGACCCTATTGGATCATGGTGATATTATGTACAGTCCTTTTTCCCGTTCACCGTCCTCCGCGACCTCGCACAGTCCGCCGGCGGCCCGTGGCGAGCCCTTGCCCCCGCCTGGCCATTCCCAAAAGAAAACAAGTGAAAGAAGAAACAGAGTGAGGGGGAGGAAATGGCATGACAGATCACCGATCATGTGCTGGCTTCGGCCGCCGCGAGTGACACAGCATGCAGGAGTCCCGACTCGGGAACCTCCGCCTTGGCGGCAGAATTCTCGCGAGATGATTATGTACCCACATATGATGCGACGAACCACGCTGACCTAATGGCTGTAGCCCAAGCTTATATATGCGCCGCGCGACCCTCCACTGCCAAGGTTCCTCCCAACGACGGCTTGCTGCATGGCTAGTCTATCTTGCCATGGCGAGGGAGAAATCCGACGCGCGCCTCGATCTGGGAACCTGGGAACCGCCCCACTGCCCAGTGCTGGTGCCAGTGCCCAACGCAAACGAGAGATCACCTCTTCAAGGTGTCCGAGGTGGAAAGGCCAGCAGAAAATCCTGTGGCCGGAGGTGCGGAAGGAAAGCGGGAGGTGGAACAGCCGGTGGAAGATCCAGGATCTACTTGCCGATGGGAGGTGTAGTCAGGCGGTGCTGGATTTCTTTTTCTTCTACGGATGTGGGAAGGCTAGTACTGGCTGAGGATGAGGCTGGCGCCAGGGAGCGAAGCGTGGGAGTGGGAGCTCCGGGAGCGCCGGGAGCGGGAAGAGGAGCGGAGGGCGGAGGTGGAGGAGCTGAGTGCTGCGAGGGAGTTGTGCCGATCACTGTTCCTACCCACGCCCTTTTTCATGGCATCCACAGATGAGGGTGGGATCTCCATAGGTCGCATGCGAGTAATGAATAAACAAAAAAAAAAGATGAGGGGTGAGGACCGGTCACGCTTTTCCTTCGCCATCTCTTGATTTGGCCCCCTTCCCTTTGTCATTTCCTTGGTGCCATCATATCTTCTGGGTCAGGCCTGGCACCATTTGGTTTTAAATATGCCTGTTTAGAAAAATCAATTCCTAATATCGTCATGTTTGAGGGGCCTGCAACTATGTAGCCGCCGTGCGCGGACTGCGGACTGTACATAAGTACCCTCGCCATGATCTGCCTGGGTCGCATGCGAGTAATGAATAAATAAATAAAAACAATCAATTCTGAACCCAGAGACGCGTGCTTGCTGCAAGGGCAAGCCGCAGACGATGTATCTAGCCTCGCGACGCCTTCGAAAGCCGCCTCGCGTCGGCGCAACAGCATAGCTGGGCGGAAATAAATCGAGCGGTTGCTTGGTAGTTGGGATCCTGCCGTCAACGTGTGGACGGAGATCCACATCTGGCTTCCGGAAAATGGTGAGGTGGGATCGTCTCCTTCCGGGCAGGGATTCCGATGGGGCTCTGGCGCGGAAACGTTGTTGATTCTCCGCCGAACATCCTCGGGCTTTGGTTCGTTGGGCGTTCCGTGCGTGCATATGTATGGCATGCCTGGTGTCTGACCGGTAGAGCCCCTGTCTCTTGCCCGAGTTTAAAACCTGGGCGAGGAACCCCCGGATCGAACGGCCATCAACCTTCTGCTCATCCGTTCACGATGCGTTTCTCCCTCCTGACGACACTTGCCCTCGCTGCCTCCGCCCGAGCGGCCGTCATGTTTGTCGGCTCGTACGGCGGCCAGATCTTCACCGTCAACCTTAATGACATCACGGGAGCATTGACTCTGCTCGGTTCGACGTCGGCGTCGGCGCCCAGACCTTCGTGGCAGGAGACCTCGCCCGTGGCCAAGGATATCCTGTACAGCGTCGAGGAGTGGGCTTCGAGCAACTCCTCGGTGGGCGCTGTCACCTCCTACCGCGTCGCTCCCGATGGTTCCCTCACGAAGCTGTTCTCCGCCACGCAGATGCGCGGGCCGGTGAGCATGGCTGTCTCGCCGAACGGAAAGATGATCTTCACGGCTAGCTAGTATGCTCCATCCCCTTTGATTCATATGGTCGAGGTGCTAACGCCATTCTAGCGGCGGGAGCACTGTCACTGCCTTCACGGCCAACCCCTCGAGCGGCAAGATCACCTTCCTGAAGGACTTCACCTACACCCTTTCTGCACCAGGCGCGATCCCGGAGCGTCAGGAGGCGCCACACCCCCACCAGGCGCTCTTCGATCCCACGGGCAAGTTTGTTCTCGTGCCCGATCTCGGTGCAGATCTCATCCGCATCTACTGCGTGAGCGGCACCACGATCGCCGAGCTGGCTCCCGTCGTCGCGGCGCCAGGAACCGGCCCGCGGCACGGCGCGTTCTGGCCGAAGACCGGCATCCCGAAGTACTACTACCTCGTCGGGGAGACGGCAAACTCCGTCCTGGTCTACGAGGTGGCCTACACTTCCGGAGGCATCGCGCTGACGCTCGTCCAAACCATCTCGACGCTGCCCACGCCCACCGGTACCACCCCGCCTTCGACCACCACCGCTGCGCCGTGGACCACCCCCTCCGCTGCCGAGATCGCCATCTCTCCGGACGGCAAGATCATCTACGTCTCCAATCGTAACGACAAGGTCTTTTCCGACACCACCGGAACGCACTCGGTCGCTACGTACGGCACCACGGACGAAGGCCTGCTGGAGCTCCTGGAGATCTTCGACTCGAGGGTCACAGTCCCGAGGCACATCACGACCGACCCTAAAGGGAAGTGGTTCATTGCGGAGGGGCAGGCAAGCGAGAACATGGTGGTCTTCAAGAGGGACGCCGATGGCACCGTGATTGAGCCGCCTGTGTCGACATTGGCTGTGCCCGGCGGCCCCGTATGTGTTACTTGGTCCGGGAGAACTTAGGTTGGGCTGCCATGCATTTGTTCGTAAGCTACCTATGGCTGGAGGGATCAAGTGGACACGAGGAATGGTAAGAGTACGTGCGAAGTTGGTGCTGGAAAGATACATACCCGCTAGATAGTTTCGTGATGCATCTAGGCCCAGCTTGTGTCTGGGCTCAGCACCACGAACCGAGCCAATCGGAGAAGAGTATGCGGGACTGTCCTTTCGAACGAGGAAGTGTGATTTTTATTTCGCATGCGGCCTACCCGCCGTGTCATCTCACTCCAGAGGTACTGCAATCGTTTGCTTTTCTGGGTCGGGCGGCCCATATATTGCCGACAAGAAAGAAATGTTTAACTTAAACACGATTATTTGGTGTGTAATATTCAGGCCTCGTTGCTGCCTAGACTCTAAATGTGCATTTCCCGCCCCCTGATCGGCATTGACTTTGGCCGAGGTTTCGAAATGCCGATAGATCTGGCGCGGCATACGAGGTTGTCGCACCTCCGTCCCCGTCCTTCATCCGCAAGGACCTTCCCGCCTGCCTCCGCCCATATGCAACTCCAGATTGCCCTGCTGCACCTCCCTATCCAAGAACTCGCTGTCCTTTCGGAGAGCAGTAAATCCCGGCTGGTGGGCCAGCCATCTGAACAGAGGGCAGTCCTATTCCGTGATGATCATACATACTCGGGGCCACTGTAGCCTGGAAGTCGGAACTAAAGAAAGAAACTGCGGCTTGCACTAGATATCTAACACTAGTTGACCGCCCCCACCCCATAGACACGTGAACCGATCGAATTGGCACTTGGAGGACCAGGTGACGTCTCGAACCCCACAGTCCGCGTTTATTTTTCTATATACATATATGTGGCCCCGCTCATCCCCGCTCCTCTTGTGGAGGTCCGTCACGCCGGCTCTGCCTATAAAAGATCCCAGTCAAGTGGGTCTGTCGCAGTCCGTCCGTTATCGGACAATGGCGTCTCCGGACCTCTCCACTCCCCACCCCCCCACCGCATCGACGCGTCCATCTCCACCAACCATCCACGGTAACTAAGCCATGCCACCGAAACGCCGGCAGGTCAGCTTCGCTGTCTCGCCGACACCGCCTCCGCGCTCGCGGGTCGCCGCAAAGCAGCGGATCGCAATCAAGACCGGCAGCTGGACTGGCGTTCCACTCGCACCAGGCTCGACCGAGACCACGAAGCTCTCGCCCGTGCCCATACCCACCAACATCCACATTGACCTGCAGAGCGCGAGGATAATCCCCGACCCCCACGCCGGCACGAACGAGAGGGACATCCAATGGGTCCACGAGCGCGCCTGGGAGTTCGAGACCGAGTTCTTCCTTACGCTGCCGTCGCTCGCGGGTCGCAAGGCCGAGCTGGTGTTCGAGGGCCTCGACACGTTCGCCACCGTCCGTCTCAACGGAAAGGAGATCCTCGAGTGCGAGAACATGTTCCTCGAGCACCGCGTCGACATCACCGACACGGTCCTGCTGATGGGCAAGCAGAACTCGCTCACCATCGTGTTCCATTCGGCGATGCAGCGCGGCGCCGTGTTGATGGAGAAGTATGGGCAGCGCGTGTGTTGGAATGGACACTACAACAGACCGTACGTGCGGAAGGCGCAGTATCATTACGGATGGGATTGGGGCCCGTCGTTGGTCACCTGTGGCCCCTGGAAACCGATCTACATCGATGTATACTCGGCGCAGATTTCGGAGGTCAGCGTGGTTCCGACGCTCTCAGCGGATCTGGAAGAGGCGACGCTTGAGCTACGGGCGACGATCGATAGTGCTACCGACGAAGACCTCGTAGTCAATGCTACGATCACCCTCCCGGGTGGCATGTCGGTCGCGAGTGGAATGACTTCGCACAACGGGAACGTCTATAAGCAATCTCGCACCCTCAACCGGCCTGACCTGTGGTATCCTCGCACTCACGGCGCCCAGAATCTACACGAAGTGGCGTTCCACCTGTATTCCGGCGACACTCACCTCCACACGGTCACCAAGAAGCTCGGATTGCGACGGGTGGAGCTCGTCCAGGACGCTCTTCCCGAGGTGGATGGGGACAACCTCTCGGGCGGGACTACATTCTACTTCCGCATCAACAACATCCCCGTCTTCTGTGGCGGCTGCAATTGGATCCCGGCGGACTCTTTCCAGCCGAGGATCACACGTGAGCGGCTGGAGGCCCTCCTCGGCTTGATGGTGCGTGGAAATCAGAAAATGGTGCGAGTCTGGGGAGGGGGGATATATGAGAGCGAGGAGTTCTACGAAATCTGTGATAAGGCGGGAATACTGGTGTGGCAAGATATCCTCATGGCATGTGCGGACTACCCCGCGCATCTCGACTATTTTGCCGATTCGATCCTCGAGGAAGTGGAGCAGAACCTCAAGAGGTTACGATGGCATCCTAGCTTGGTGATCGCGGCGGGAAGCAACGAGGATTACCAGGTGGCGGACGAAGAGTTGGGGTATGACAAGGACGCGCCGGAGGATACCTGGCGGAAAGAGCCGTTTCCCAGTAGGTGGCTGTACGAGAAGAAATTCGGGGAAATTGTCAAGCGAGTGTGCAATGGCGACGAGGGGGGGTTGGTAGGTGATGCTGGCAAGGGTGCAAGCGGTGTGGTCTACTGGCCAGGCTCTCCATTCGGCGGCGAGGACAGCACGGATCGGACGGTGGGCGATATTCACCAATGGAATAGTATGATATCCCTGGCTCGTTTTTCTGGTTCTCGCGGTGCTAACTCCTCTGCAGTATGGGGTGGGATCCAAGCACCGTACCAACGTTATCCCGATCTTGGCGGCCGCTTCGTCAGTGAATTCGGCATGCCATCATTCCCATCACTCACTGGCATCCCATACCTTCTCGGCTCGGCACCCGACAACCATCCACAGTCGGAGGCAATCGCACACCACACCAAAGCACACTCGTTCGAGAAACGCCTTCACCCTTACATCCTCGAGAATTACCGCATCACTAACGGCTCAATGGCGGAAATCGTCTACCTCTCGCAATTAGTCCAATCCGAAGCTATGTCTTTTGCCTTTCGCGGCTGGCGTCGTCGTTGGGGAAGCAGAGGATGCGGCGGCGCACTGGTCTGGCAGCTGAATGATGTTTGGCCCGCAATATCCTGGTCGATAACCTCATTTCCGGATCTACCCAAGCCTGCGTTCTATGCGATATCGCGAGCGTTACGACCAGTGGCGATCATTTCCCGTCGCCACACGAACGATCCAAAGCCGAATTCAAAGGTTGAGGCTCTGTGCAACAACAAAACCGCCAAGGCGGGGAAGGCGGCCATGCACTCCACCCCCCATATATACCCACCCAAGCGAAGCACTATCGATATCACCCTTTCGAATATCAGCCATCTACCCATCGAAGACCTCCGTGTAGAGATACGATACATTGCCATCATTGATTCCACCACCTCCACAATCCTCTCTCGGGATTCAGTCGTCGTTCCTGCCAACAGCGAGATCTCACTTGTCTCAAACACCGTCGTTCCCGAAGATAAGCCGACAGCCGTATTCGCCATCTGCTACGACGCGAAGGGTCAGGTCGTCGCCCGAGACGTGGACTGGCCGCAGCCGATGAAGTTTGTGGATTCGCACGCGACTCCGGGACCGCAGCTGCAATGGTGGGAGGGGGGCGTGATAATCAGCGCTGCAAGATGCATCAAGGGACTTGTATTTGAGGAGTTTGGGGGAGAGGTTTGGGACGACAATGGGGTTGATGTGGTTTCCGGCTCGGTGCTCGCTATCAAGGTTCTAAATCTCAAGAAGGGACCAAGGAAGATGTGGTGGTATGGCTGTGGGAAGTGGTAGTCAGTTAATCCTTAGAAGTATGGATATGTGAGCGGGAATTGATCTTTTTGGATGGCGCGGGGGGGACATCAATTTTAGAGCATTTCGCGTCCATTGGCCTGTTGAGACTACGGCGAACGCCAACAACAACACCAACCCGTATCCGTCCGCGAGTTTAGCTGTGGCTCTCCCTTTGGCCCTACTGCGTAAGCGCTCGGGCGTGCCAACACCGACTGTGGCTCAGCTGCTCGTCACCACCGTTGTGCTATCTACCTTTATGATGAAAAGGCCGCAGGATGCATAAAAACTGCAGCGCCATCCATCACACTATCTACACCAGGTCGTATTGCAGGCGGGGTCCGCAGCTAGGCATGCCTGCCTCCGGAGTTCCGGATCCGGGGGGCGGGCGGATTGTCACCCCATCTATCTACATACGTAACATTCCTCCTTTTCTGGTCGCCATTCCCGTCGGAAAGGCCTATTATTATTCCTCCACAATCCACATACCAAACCCTCAAGGCTCATTATACTACATGCATAGATAATATTCGCGGCTCCGTATACAAACAGATTCGAATCCTCCGTCGAGGAAACAACATGACCGTCATGCGTGTTCTGTGTCGCGTGGCGCCTGTTTCACGAGCTGGAAACCTGAGGAAACGCAAATATCCCATAACCACCCCCATATCGGAGTGGGGGTGCACGCGGGGCGGTTTCTTACATACATACATATGCGCCTGCCGCCGCTTTGAGAGAGCGGAAGGCGATATCAGGAAAGGCGGAAGCAGAGCAGGCGGGAAAAAAGTGAAGTATCCACCTACTTATGTACCTGTACACAACCCGCACTCGAGTGCAATACAGAACTCCGTTTTTTTCTTCGCACCTACCTACTAACTACGCGCGAAAGAAAAATCCAACTAAAAAAACGCAGACATGGCCTCCTCCTCCTCTTCCGTCCCCAGTCCTGCGCCCAATGTCCCCGCCGCCAACGTTGCCGTCCAGGCCTTCCTGGAAGTCGACCCTCGCCAAGACGACTCCGGCTATGAAGACCATGTCGCCAATAGCGGCTATGGATCCGAGACGACTTCCCTGGGCTCATCCGTCTTCAACTACGAGTACGAGAACGGCCGGCGCTACCATGCCTTCCGCGCGGGACAGTATGCGCTCCCGAACGACGAGACGGAGCAGAATCGTCTGGATATGATGCATCACATCTACTCGCTCCTGCTGGGCGGCAAGTTGCATGTCGCCCCGCTGACGGAGCCGAAGAGGATCCTGGATATCGGTACCGGGACGGGAATTTGGGCTATCGATATGGCTGAGTGAGTTGCCTCGTCGGTTGGTAGAAGTGGAGGTTGATGCGATATGATGTTGATGTGAAATAGTACGTACCGAGAGGCAGAGGTAGTGGGCACCGACCTCTCCCCGATCCAACCGGGATGGGTCCCCCCGAACGTCCAGTTCTTCATTGACGACGCCGAGTCGGAGTGGACGTTCCAACACAAATTCGACTACATCCACGTACGCGGCCTGGCCGGTTCGATCCAGGACTGGCCGCGGTTGATCGCCCAAGCCCACAAATCCCTGAATCCCGGCGGTTACCTCGAGATCCTCGAGGCGCCCCGTTTCGATCTCGTCAGCGACGATGGGACCTACAACGATAAGACGGCGCTGTGGAGGTTCTACGAGCTCGCGAATAAGGCGTCCGACGAGGCCAAGAGGAGCTTGAGTCTGAATCATGACTTCGAGAAGGAGTTCAAGGAGGCCGGGTTCGAGGATTACTGTGCCACCATCAAGAATTTGCCCCTTGGGACCTGGCCGGCGAACAAGAAGATGAAGGAGTTGGGGCAGTGGATGCAGTTGATGTATGGTCATACTCGCTCCCCTTCATTCTCGTGTTAACCCGTGATCAGGGTCAATACCGGATTCGAGGCATACGGCCTAGGCCTGCTTACCAGAGTGCTGGGCATGGACGTCGACGAAGCGAGGAAGCTGTTTGCCGACTGTGCGCAGGAGGTGCGGAAGCGGTCCGTACATGGGTATTACCCTATGTGAGTTCCCCCTCTCCACACGGTTGTTTCAACATAGATGGTACTGATGAAGGAATGCAGGCACATAATGTTCGGAAGGAAAGCGTGATGAGGGCGATTATTGAGGGCTGGCGAGCTTGCGTTTGAGGCCATACCGTTCTTTCTATGTACGTGTTTCCTGTATTTATCAGGCCTAGACACCGAAGTTAGAGGGCACATGCCTGGTACTGGGGTCCTATGAACTGTCTTTCACCTTCCCCGGGCACCCACATTTGACGGACTGACCTTGATGAAATATCTTGTGTTGTACTACCTTTTTTTTTTGTTTAATCATTATTTGCATGCGACCTATCTAGATCATGGCAATATACATACACACATTCCCGTTTCCCGTCCACACCCCCTCGATCAGTCCGCAGGCGGCTCGTTATGGTCCCCCCTTGTCCTCTGCCTCAAGAGTATAGAGCGCCTAAAGGAAGTGACAAAGGAATGACAAAGGAAGAGACTAAAGAAGCCAGGAAGGAGGGAAGAACTACAAGCGTTCTTCATCCTTAACCCCCAGCTCCTCTGCCCCCTACCCCTCTCCTCCCATCTCGTCCCACTCCCTGAGTTCCCACTCTGATGCCTCGCTCTGGGCATCTTCCTCATCCGTATCCGGTATCCGCCGCCCCACGTCAGTGGAGACGAGGAAGTCTAGGATCGCCGAGCCTCACCGCTCGTCTGCGAAGAGATCACAGGATCGTCTGCTGGCGCTTCCATTGCGGGCAATTCTTGAGAAGATGCTCCCGCGTCTGGGTCTTGTGCATCCGGCGCCGCCAGCACTTAGCGGTGAACTAGCTCTTCACCCACTCGAGGCACTGGCTGGTGAGATAGTGGCCGGTCTTCAATTGGTGGTACCTTGAGGCGAGCTGCTTGTTCGCCGTGGCCGGGATGAAGCCTGGCTCCTCAAAAGGCCGCCCACGCCTTCTATCCGAGGCGATCACCCGCCACCCGCCACCCGCCATTCCTGGGGCTGGAAGAGCGTGGGTGATAACACGTGAAATGGGAGGTAACTAGCTATATCTGTAAGGTTGGGGACTGGATCGGCCGGTCCGCAAGATTTCGCCAATCGGGCGGAATAGCGACGCATTAGCAATCATATTTCATATTACACGGTGTAAGCCGGCAATGTGCTAGATAGCGCTCTACCACCTAACCACCTGCATGCAAGACGATCAAGGTGACGTCGCTAAAGCCAAATTCCGCAAATGTAAATTAATCGAACGGAGCCCCCCGTCCCGTCCGCTCGGAATGGGCGGCTCGATTTGTAAAGCACGACGCTGGCCATCAACTAAAGTTCGTAAATAGAGAGGGCTCTAGCCTGGCTAGAAAGTGATCATAGTCGGCTGGATCCAGACCATTATTGCTGGCCAAGGGCAGCGGTGAACGTCACCACAACCAAAACTATTGGCTCTAATTTCTGTGCTTCTAGACTCACAGAGTGGATGATCAGTCGCCAGCGAGCAGAGCGGGGTAGATGGCACCGATATGTTTTTTTCCCGTGGCATGCACGTATGGTCGGTGGCGGCGTGGCCTTCTAGGTGGCACCCCACGCAATATGCAGACCATTTCAGAAGCGGCCGGCCCGAAGCAAACCCTGTCTCACTGCCCGCAAACATCTCCGACACGATGCCACCCCAAAAGTATACCTCTTTCCTGTTGGTTAACATGGCACCTGCCGACACTTCAGCGCTTTGCAGCGCTGTTGGAATCAGCGTTTACTCCGCATCTGCTGTCACCAGGAAGCTCGATACTTTCTTTTCCGACCGAATTCGAAACGAGATAGCCTGCGAAGGCCGACATCGGTCCTGAGCTCGCAACAACACCGAAACACCGCATTGTCCGAGAAGCAACATCACCCCGCCACAACCCGATTCAGTCCCGTCAGACGAGTGAGATCCCGTGCCCTATCCCCGCTCCACGATCGCCGACGTACATACTCTATTTCCCATCCCTTGTGGAAGATGGTGCTGAGAATGTTTTCCATATAGCCGGTCGCCGGAACGCCGCCAGGAGACGAGGGTGTTACCCGCAGAAACCCCCGCAGAAGCTAAAGACGTCAACGAATCGTGAATCTCCCCCGGAGGGTCCGACAGAACATACGGGAGACCAGGCACCGGCCGAGGACGTACGGACGAAAGACGGATCTCGAGCCACAACCCCAGCGAATACCTCTGCCGTCACACCGCAAGCGGGGCAACCCATAGAGAGGGCAGGGAGAAGCACATCACCCCCGATTTCCGAATCACCATCCGGCTCCGGCCATCCGCGTTCGCCATTGCCAAAGACCAGCAGCAGCAGCGGGCTCGAGATGGTTGTGTGGTGGCCCTTTGGCACACAATTGGCAGCGACTGCTACTGCTAGTCATTCGAATCAAAGCCCGCCATCGGAGTCGGCCCCGGCCAGCGAGGAGGGATCTGAGGGTGTTCCGGAAACGAGCAGGTATGTCTCTCGTATTCGTTGACGTGAAGTCGTTATTTGCTTCCGCTCACGTAGAAATTGACCAGCATTGACAAGCAACCCCCTGACATGAAGAGTGACGAGCACCATCCTGGGGTGAAGGTTGACGAGCACTATCCTGATGTGAAAGCTGACGAGCACCATCCTGACGTGGAGGTTAACGAGCACTATCCTGGTTTGGAAGCTGACGAGCACCACCCTGACGTGGAGGTTAACGAGCACCATCCTGATGTGAAGGTTGACGAGCACCACCCTGACATGGAGGTTAACGAGCACCATCCTGATGTGAAGGTTGACGAGCACCACCCTGACATGGAGGTTAACGAGCACCATCCTGATGTGAAGGTTGGGGAGCACCGCACGGACACGAACATTAGCGAGCACTGTCGTGGCATTGACGACGATACCTCTAACGGCCTAGCTAGGGCTACTTCAGTACCCAATTCACCCAGTCCCAAGCTGGACGCTCGTCAGTCAGAAGTAAAACCGGAACCCATTCACCCTCCGCTTGAACAAGATACCTCCAGCCACGCGAACTTGGCGGAAAGCCTTACAGAACTTACTCGACCGGAGATCTCTCCTACCACCAGTAGCGAGGATGCCCAGCAGACCGAAGTTCCGAGTCGAGCCCAGCCAGCCGCTTCAAGAGAGGAGTGTGCGGTAAAAAATTGTGGTGCCGTTTCCGATATTTTCTGGTGCAGTATTTGCGACACAGTATTATGCAACAGTTGCTGGTCCAAGCAAGTGGCCCACCAGGACAAGGGAGGACGCGAAAAGCACCTACAGAATGAACTGCGGTTCAAAACTGTGCTCTCATCGTTATTCGTTTCTGGAGCGTGTGTGGAGAACGACGAGTCAAAGTTTAAATGGTTTGAGGTCAACGCAGAAGGACATATCACCACCACGCATCGGTACACGGAGCTGTCTGTGGATGCGTGGCTCGACCGTCCACGATATCCCGCCTTGCTCAGTTTCGTCGGAGGCCCTGGTGCAGGGAAGAGCACCCTGATAAAAGCTCTGATGAAGGTAACAATAAACGGCCCTTCTGTGTGTTCCATTGCTGACGCCATTGCAGTGGAAGAACGAGGAACCCAGGATTCAAACCCCGGTGATTCAAACAATAATAACGGAAGCCTTCGAACTCCCCGGAGTTTGCTTATACGCTGATCCGTTCACAACCGAATCCGACACACCGTGGCTCTATGCGGATATAAATGAAGGTTTCCTTCCAGCGACACACCTCACGAAGGAGTCTCGCCCACTTCCTGGTCAGAGATCCAACCGTCAGACAGTGTCCGCAAGCAAACACTCTGCAAGGGAGACCTGCACAAGGATACTTCTCGCGCTTGCGGACGTCGTGGTATACGTTACTAGAAATTTACGGTAACGCCCCGGGGATGGGACGACAATTTTTTTTATCGTGTACTGACATCTTGAAGTACCATTGAAGAAACCCTAGCTGAATTGATCGTAATGGCGAAAACGATCCCGAGAGGACGGGCGTCGCCATATGTCGTTGTGGTAGTAAACGCCGTGGAAAACGCCGCTTATCTCCATCCTTCCGGTCGAACGCATGCCGGCAACCAGTCGCACTCGAGTTCTCGGGATTTCGATAACAGTCTCACGGACCTGATCCTGAATCAGTTCGCCCACTGTGTCCAGACAAACCCGGAGCTTATCCCATTTGTGAGGGAGCGTGAAGAAAAAGGGGAGATTGTCGCGGACCTGCGCAAGTTGATATTGTGTTACTACACTGGCATCAGGATCATCTGCATACCGGACCAAACGTCAAAGCCTTCGCTTGTACTGGCTCAATGTGATGTGCTGAAGGGGGAGGTGCACAATGCAGTGGAAGCGATCGCTCAGAAGAAAAAAGCCATGGGACTCCGTCTGAACAGCGAGGATTTGGACAATTATTTTGAAGATGCCTTCCATCAATTCCGCAAATTCCCTTCGGAGCCGTTCAGCATCGAACTGGATGGCCACCGCAAGGGATATCCCCAGACACGTGAGTTATGCCAAGCTGGTAATGAGTGCCCAATATCTGACCTTTGCAAAGTAACTGCAGCCCCAGACGAGCCCCGGAAATACGCCGAGGAGGTCTCAAAAACTTGCGGATTGCCTGAGCCCGAATCTCTGGTTACGAGTGCCAGCTCTTCTGAAAGCGTTGGTGCCGCTACCGCCGGATCTGGTCCTGGAACTGTACCTGTTTCGGAGGAAAATAAGCAGCCGGCGAAGAAACCCGTAAACGATACCACCCATAACGACAGGCTGTTTGCTATCACTCACGGAGAGGGATACAGTGCGGCCGGCAAGACCGATAACGCTCCAAATGCACTGGACAGTCAGCCTACACCAAGTCCCAATGCTACCAATGCATATGGTGGATGGAGCTCCGTCGCCCCCTTAAGCAAAGCGGCCAAGATTCTCAAGATCTTATTTCAGTTAGGTATCCCTACTAGCGACAATGCTTGCGATTGCGATCGGTGCCGGGCTACAACTAGTCAAATACGACCTAGTCAACTACTACAGGGCCAAGATGGCCGTCTCGGCCTCTGCGATCGAGATTTTTCAGCTTCGGGCAGCCCCCCCACACCCTTAGATGCGCTGTCCGATGACGGGAGCGAGAGTGGGTTGGAGCGCGAATCTCAGCAAGTGTTTCCTAGAGTCCTTATTCTTACTGGGTGAGAATATGCCTCTAAATCTTTTCATCAAACCAGCTGATAGATTCTTAGGGACCAAGCTACTATTCCGGAACTTTTGAAAGATGTTTTCAAGATGGTTGGAGAAATACCTCTGTATAATCTCGTCGACGTAATAATCATGTAAGCGCGATGTCCAGCAAGTTAAACGCTGCGGACTAACAGTGTAGATTCAGTACCAAAGTTATGATGGAAACGTTCGAATTCGGACCAACTGCAAAGTCGAGCTGCCCGCAGTTGGTCGTCATTTCCGAAGGCAAGGTGCCGAAGGACGGTAGGTAATCTCCACTCTCCTCCAGTGTTTCCGGGCTGATTGGAGACAGTGCGGCAAAAGCGAGGCTACCTGTATTTGAATTCTTACAACTGGGCAGGGTAAAAGCTCTGAAACTCACCCTGGTACTCGCATCAAGCTCACCTAGGCGGCAGTGATTCCAAGAAACAGCGGATTTCTTCAGAAATCTCGCAAACTACCAAAAACACCACTGAAGCCAACCCATCCGGGTCAATGTCCGGAACCGGCAAAAAGGTAGTCAACAAACTGCTCAATGCAACGTCCCGTGCCACTCGAAGGTTCAAACACCTCCCCGGCACAGAACAATCCAAAAAAAAGGAACCCTCTCCGGATGAGAATATCACAAGCCAGACAGATCGTACCTCCAGTAGCACACTCACTCCATCAGTCATACCAGATGGATTGTCAGTCACGGGGTTAGCAATCGCACTGGTCGCCGATATCTTCTACTTCACGCTGAACAAAATCCGAACCGTGAACAAAGTCCAGGACGAAGGCGATCTTACAGTGACCCTCTTTCAGTGTCAAGGTCAGTCACTTGAAATTTTCCATAGATCGAAACGGCACTAATTACATAAGGCAATATCCTGTGCCGTCTTAATGCGGATCCGCAGCTCATTGAGCGACTTTGGCAATTCCTGTTAAAACATAACGCAGAGTTCACCATGGGAGACGATGAGGCCAGTCCCGTCCAGTCGATTTCTTTAGAGCCTTACAGAGATGAGCCACCGAAACAGATTCGACTTTCAGTCGAATTTGACGTTAGCTCCATCGACACCACTATAAGTATCCGCCTCAGACAAGGGGGTATGGAACGGGTTGTCGGTGGGCTCCCGGCAACTATCTATGATCTGAAGAAGCTCCCCCGAGAACAAGCAGGTATTTAAGGCTTCCCGAATCTAACCTTGTTCATAATTTATCTCGTTACTTAGTGATTGTTCTAGGGTCTCTGTAGCTGCGAGGCGAATGGGGTCACTGTGGCATGGAGTGCTAGTGGGTCGCGGCAGGTGTTTGACGGAGTTGCGTCAGTCCATAGAATTCATACATAGACTAATTTCTTTTGCCTCATTGTGCACAACGTGAAAATCGGAAACCATTTGAGAGCCCAAACGTATGTAATACGGATCCCTATTTTTTTTATTCATTAATCGTATGCAGCCTATCTATATCATGGCGCTGTACATTCCCGTCCGCTGTCCCTGCGGCTCGGAAACCCTCGACGCGGAGCTGCTGCTGGAGGAAGTGGAGGAAGCCAAGGTGGAGGCGGAGAAGGATCGACCGGGGCTCACCATGTTCACGGATGGGTCACAGCTCGACGGCGGGGCCGCCGGCTACGCGGTGGTATGGAAGAAAGGCCAGTCCTGGGTGGGCATAGATACCCACATGGGATATAACTAGGAGGCTTACGACGCGGAGTGCGCCGCCTTTGCGAGGGCGCTGGGGTCAGCTTCCCGGCGGCCGGCGGCCCCGGAACGGGTCACGATCTTCACGAGCGCCCAAGCAGCCATCAAATGGATGGCGCCAGAGGATCCTGGCCCTGGCCAGCAGTACGCGCTCCAGGCGAGGAAGCACATCGCCACGTTGCGGAGGGCCAGGCCAGGCATCGTCATCGAGATTCGGTGGTGCCCGGCCCACAAGGGTGTCGCCGGCAACGAAAAGGCCGACGATTGGGCGAAAATTGCGGCGGAGGAGCCAGACGCCCGCGGGGTGGAATGGCTAAGCTTCCTGGACCGGGCAGAGGCGCGCGCGATGCCTCTCCCAAGGTCTCTCGCGAACATCAGGCGGGAGATCTCCGAGAAGAAGTGGGTGGAAGCGCGCCAGTGGGCTGGAGGCCGGACTTCCAAGACGAAGTACAGGATGCCGAAAAGCCAGAGGCCGGACGGCACGGCTGCTAGGAGCACCAAGAGGCTCACATCACAGTTCTACCAGGTGAAGACGGGGCACTGGCCTTACCGGGCAGTACCTCCACTGGACGAAGAGCGAGGCCACCCCGCAGAGCTGGTGGTGCCGGTACCACATTCAGACTCGGGAGCACCTCTTCAAGGTGTGTCCTGAGTGGAAGGCCCAACAGAAAATCCTGTGGGCGGAGGTGTGGAAGGAGACTGGGAGGTGGAAGAGCCGGTGGAAGATCCGGGACCTCCTGGCCGACGGGAGGTGCAGCCGGGCTGTACTAGACTTCCTCTCCACTACGGATGTGGGAAGGCGGGCGCCGGCCGAGGGAGATGCAGAGAGTGAGGTGTCGAAATGGGAGCCGAGAGCGGGGGGGGAGAGGGAGGTGGAGAAGGAGGAGATGGGCGCCGAGGGGGAATTGGGTGCTGGGGAGGAGCCACCGCTGTTCCTCCCTACGCCTCCCTTCATGGCGCCCGCAGGAGAGGAGGGGTAGGGGACGAGTCCCACTCTGTTTTGTCCTTTCCTTTGTCCTTTCCTTGAGTCGCTCTCTTCGGTCTCGGTTTCTTTTGTTTTCCTTTAGACCGGACGTCCTCCCTTTCCTTCGTAGTTTCCTTGGTGCGTTTTACACCTTTTCGGGACAGGCCTGGGCGGAGGGCAAAGGGGAGCTTGCAACGTGCCGCCACCACGCGGAGAGCAGGCGGGAAAAACGGGTAAAATGTACATACGCCGCCATAGTCTAGTTAGGCTGTATACGAGTATGATTAAACCAAACTGTCCTTGCGGCCCTTTGTGGCTCCCCCTGCCCTCTGCCCCAGCCTGCCCCAAGATAGCAGAGCGCGCCCAAGAAACCGCACCTGCTCCCTACCCCACTTCTGCCGAGGCCATGGAAGGTGTTGTGGGGGAGAACTGCAGCTGTTCCTCAACCTCAACTCCCACTTCTCAGCCCTCTTCCCCTTCCCAGGGCCACACTCCGATGCCTCGCTCTGGTTGTCTTCCTCAGCTGGGCCCGTAGTCATCTCCCCAAATCCGTGGTGGAGAGGAAGTCCAGAACCTCCTGGCTGCACTTCTCGTCCGCGAAGAACTCCTGGATGTTGAACTGATCATTCTCCTTTCCTGTGTCCCTTCGCACCTCTACCCACGGGATCTTCTGCTGGCACTTCCAGTGAAGGCAATTCTTGAAGAGATGCTCCCGTGCCTGGGTCTTGTATCGGCACCACCACTCTGGGCAGTAGGTCGGCTCTTCGTCTACTCGAGGTGCTGGCCAGTGAGACAGTGACCCACTTCAACCGGTAGAAACTGGAGACGAGCCGCTTGTTCGTATTGGCCGAGATGAAATCCAACCTCTGTCGTTCCTTGTGGGTGGCTTTGGCGTTCGCCCACGCCATTGCCTCCACCCAATTGGCATCGGTGATCGAGCGCTTCAGATGGGTGAGGGACCTTGGGGGGGGGCATCTTCTCCCGTACCGGCCCCCGCACCCGAGATATTCCACGCCATGAGGATCCGGCTTGTCTGCGGGTAGCTTCGCCCACTCGTCCGTCTTTTCGTTCCCAGGCACGCCCTTGTGGGCGGTGCACCACTGCAGTTCGATCTTTTGTATTAATCGCACGCAACCGGCAGTACGAAGCTACGGGGTTGAAGGGCCCTCCCGAGAGTGTGGTGAGGAGTGATACAATATGACCCCCAGTAATTTGTCACGTGCAACTTATCGGATTTATGACATCAACATCCCGGTACTCCGGTTGCCCCCGGTTTGCCCACCCCTCCCCGCGGCCACAACTCATCTGGTTATCAGAGAAGATAGTTGTTGATGGGGAGCGATTTTGATGTGGTTTGCGTTGTGCAATTGCACCAATATAATGCACTTTCGCTTCCTAACTTACGATTGGCTAGCTAACTTGGGCGCCGAAATGGAGCCACGCCCAGCGACTAATGTATGCATAGAGCGATCCTTGAGATACTGTCGCTTAGGAGCACATTTTCACCGACTCTAAAAGCACATCCTCTGAGATGCTATCAGTGGGGAATTGCTGATTTCGGTACCGCTGCTCGCGAGGTGTCACGATCTGATAGGCCTACAGCTCCAATATGTCATCGCCTTTGCGGGGGCAGCGGGCTTTGATCCTACCGTCGAGAGTTCGTGCCGGAACCTAATCCGGCTTAGGGTCGGGAAACCAGACACTGCAGTAAAAACTTCACACGCAATCCTCGATCGACGGAAGAACGAGAGGGGTTACTATCGGGGTCCTCGGGAGGGAGGGGGGTTTGCGTGAGTGAGGGGAACTGACGAAAGGTGTGTCCTCGCTCGATTGGTCTTTCGTCTTCGAGGTACTGCGCGGCCGAATGATTTGAGATGGAACGGACGGAATAGTAGGAGAACGATGCAGGGAACCAAAGTACCACCGCTTCATGAGGGGCATCAATGATTTTCTGGTGGGGCATTCTAGCTATCCTCTGACCTCACTGGTGTCCAGCTTAAAGTGCTCTCCCCAGCACAAGGCGCAGAGCATATCAATTCCATTGACTTCCGTCTAGCTACAAATACCACAAGACGCTGTCGATTTAGCATCCCACGAAGTATCACGGCAATGTCCAAGCCCGATTACCACAAACCCCCAACTCAAGTGGTTAATCCGCCTATTGCATCGATGACTCCCTCTGCCAAAGAACTCTTTCGCGCGATTTTTCTCAGGGCGCTGCGGCAAGGAGGAGACATGGCTCTGAGAGGCCCAAGGCCGACACCCAGCGACACATCTTTGGAATTGGTAGGTGGCCTCTTGGATATTGTTGGTTATCGGAGAAGGGTGCTTCAATCAGTCGAACCAAAGCAACGAACTAATTCCGTGCGTGTAATAGACGCCTCCCCCGTCAATCTGCGACGAGGATGGAAACGAGTTCGAGTCGGACGAAGAAGATATCGGTTGGCCAGATGACCAGTCCATCTCAACAAGGGCTTCCGAAAAGTCACCGGAGATAGCATCGGGAAAACTCCCGGAAAAATGCGAAAAAAACGATTGTACGGTCGTCACCGGGCTCCGTTGGTGCCACAAATGCGATATTGTTGTGTGCAGCAGATGCTGGACGCTACAAGCAGCGCATAGCCAGGAGCGACCGGGACGTCAAGCACATCCGAAGACGAGTCTCTCGGACAGAGATGTCGTTCGCCTTCTGCAATCGATAAGCCCGGCAGACGACGAGCGTGATGACCTTCACCAGAAGAACTACGAAACGAAATGGTTTGGAGTCACGACTGGGAACGAGTTCACACTCAACACTACCCCCCGTTTCTCGGAGATATGCGTCTCCAATGGCATCGGAAGAGATCAGTACCCAGCCCTGGTCAGCTTCGTTGGAGAAACTGGAGCCGGGAAAAGCTCCCTAATAACCTCTCTTGTGAAGGTAGTTCTTGGCTAGCCGACGCATATGACAAGAGCTGGCTAACCTGCAAACTTCCAGATCAAGAACCGCCGAACGCACCAGTCTCATGAGTTACCGATACCTGGAAGCCTGAAAGATGCAATCACACCAACGAGCAGCGATGTCCACCTATTTGTGGACCCCTCGACCTGTCACCCCGATTCCAAACGGCCGATTTTATACGCTGATTGTGAGGGTTTTGGTGGTGGAAACACTCGCCCGATAGCTGCGAGGGCCATATCAAACGAAGGGAAAACAGGCCGAAATTCGAGGTTTACACGTTCCAAGATGGCATGGCCTAAACCCGTTGAACACTCGCGGGCCTGGATGGTCAGGAATTTCTACCCGATGATTCTGTATACCTTCAGTGACGTGATATGTTATGTCACCAATAACATTCGGTAGGCTTCCCCGAGAAATGGTATTCATTACTCCCAGAGCTGATAAGCCTCCAGTAGACATGAGGATATAATCGCCACCCTAATAGAATGGTCCGGGGAAGTCTTCGAAGCCTCCATCAACCAGGCACTTCTACCATACGCCATAATCGTCATTAATTTTTGCGAGGAAGGGGTGAGCTATTCACTCATAGTTTAAGACTGGACCGCGCTGACCCTATTTTGTCTAGGTTGATGAGAAAGCCTTCATGAGGTTTCTTGATCGGGAGATCCCACCTTGCTCTAATCTCAGCGAACTGCAAGATGAATGGCATGAGAAGGGCAACCTCATAAAAACCATTCGCGAACTCGTTTTGTGCTATTATTGCGAAATAGAGGTTGCCTGTATCCCCTCGACGGCCGGAGTTCCTATCAACATCACAGGACAATTCGACAAGCTGCGGAGCACGATATTGAAAGCGACGAAGGCTACATCCGATGGACGCAAAGCTGCAGGAACACTCATGGGCGGCGAGAATCAGGACTTTTATTTCAGGCGGGCGTTTGATCATTTTTCGGCAAGCTATGGTAAGGAAAAAATCCCCTTCAATTTCTTGAAGGTGGAAAATCAATTCGAGAGTGGTTCCGGAGCCGGCGTCACGCATATCATCAAAGCAGCCACTCAACTTATGGGCGACAACAGATACGCAACCGGTATCCACTTGTTTACCGAACTGGAGAACCTGCTCGCCTCTGCAATAGTGTTAGATGCTAGGCGCCAGGACTTGGTTCTGGAATTAGGTATGTTAAAAATCTCGATTTTTCATGCCAATCTTGCTAAGTGCTCGGGGAATCGGAAGGTGTGATACTCAAAGAATACCATAAGCTGTGCCACGTCGCCAAAACGAACTTCTTCGCGAGCCATTGGCCGTGCAACTTTCAGGACAAAAAAGGAAGACGCTGCGTGAACGTTGCCAGCTCGCACAGCAAAGGTCATCAACTGTCCAACGGAAAAGTGGTCAAGGCAGGAAAGCACGATTCAAGCGGTACGGATTACGATTTCATGAACATGTTCCGGAAATTCATCAAGATGTCCGAGGGAAAAGACAATTCTCGGTCCAGTGTTGCCAGAAACCATCGGAAAATCCTCGCTGATGACAAATACCGCCATATGTGGTCTCGTTGCCACACCACCTGTTTATGCTGCCTATTTTCGGTTCCGGCACACGTGCTGCCCTGTGGACACGTTCTCTGCGACGCCTGCGTCGATGACTTTTCGAATAACAGCGACAATAGTTTTTCGGAGATCAACGGCAATGTAGTCATTCGTGCCATGAGCCAGTGCCCGCTCTGCCCTCCCACCAGCGAACTGGCAGTGTGCACTCTCCCCAAGGTCCCACGCCAGGCCGCTCCGAGAATTCTATCTTTAGATGGGTGGGTGTTCCTATGCCTGTTGTTGTCCGTTAAGCGCTGACACGGAAGCTCAGCGGAGGCATTCGGGCCATTATGCAACTCAAGATACTAGCAGCCATGGAGAAAGCTGTGGAGGAGTTCATTGGAGTGCATATGCCGATTCAAGAATTCTTCGACCTCATAGTAGGTACTAGGTATGATCCAGTCTTTCTGTTGGATTGCTGCGTCCGTCTGACATCCAGCTTACAGTGCCGGCGGTATCGTGGCTCTTGGTCTTACCGAAGGTGATATGTCGGTGAATACTTGCACGGATATGTTCTTCAGGTTTGCACACGAAGCGTTCAAGAAACGCGCTCTAATGAACTTGCCGGGTCTCAGATATCTGGTGGAAGCTTTACACCACAGTCGGTTCAAATCCACGGGATTGAATTCATCCCTGAAGAGGGCGTTTGGGAAGAAGTCCATGTTTGGAGAGTACAAGACGAACGACCGGGAGAGAATCAAGGTGGCGGTGACAATGGTGGCTTCTCCTCCCTTACTGGAACCGATGGTTGTGGGAAACTATAATCGCAATTCTGGAACGGGTGTGGTTGGTGGGTGTTTTACAGAATCCTTCTTTCTAAACCACCATACTGATGAATTTTAGATGGCAATCGTAAGACCTATGGGTTCCTGCGGGCGGAGAACAAAGATGGAGAACTTGCAGTTTGGGAAGCGTAGGACCCCACGCTACTGTTGACAACAGGCCTTGTCCATTGACTAGCTTTGCAGAGCACGGGCAACAGCAGCAGCACCTCGATACTTCAAGCCTTTCCACCACAAAGCATCGGGCCGAGTTTTCCTAGACGGCGCACTTCTGCACAACAACCCAATATGGGTGGCCACGGCCGAGGGTGCACTGCTCTGGCCGGATAATCCCCATCCAGACCTGGTTTTCTCAATCGGAACAGGATGTCAATCGCAAAGCAAGCAACCCAACAGAGAGCTTGGTGAACTCGTAAAGGCCAGCACTTTCGTCATGTATGTAAAGCGGTTAAAGAACATCATTGATCAGCAGGCAGAGATGAACATGGATTCACAGAAAGCTTGGGACGAATATATGGGGCGGTCTTCCTCCGGTGATACAGCGCTGCTGGACCAACGATTTGCTCGGCTTAATGTTGAGGTCTCGCAAGATCTTCCCAGACTTGATCAAGTCGAGGAGATGGGCAATTTGGTAGCCGAGGCGGAGACGTACTGCGAGGAAAATTCCGAGAGGATACAGCGCCTTTCCGCAAGACTCGTTGGTTCACTGTTCTACCTTCAGCTCGACATTATGGATCCTGTTGAGGGTCCCCAAAGACATTTCCTCTGCAAGGGTTTGTCTGCCTTCTACCCTTACCTAATGCATTAGATACAATTCGCACCGCTGACAATCATATTGTAGGAACCATCCGATGCCGCCTAAAGCGGCACACCGGGGCACTTAACAGCCTTTGCAGGCGGGTTGGCAATTTTCGAACGGTCTTCTGGTTGGACACCGGCAACGGGCCCGAACCACTGCTACAAGTGGGCGACGTGAAACTTCTGGACGACGGCGGCGCGTTCGCATTCCGCACGGAGTTCACTGTGCCAATGTCGGGACAGAAGGTGCAGATCCTGATGTCGACTCAGAACGCATGCTGGCCGCCTCATACCTTGATCAGTGGCTTTCCATACTCCGCCGAACAGATGAAGACTGTACTTCTTTCTGCCCCCGAGTCGGCAGCGTCAACAGTCATTGTGACATCGCCGCCAGAGACAGTAACGTCAGCAGTACCACTGGAGGTTCTGCCAGCGGTCACACAGGCCCCAGAAAGCACAGGGATCACGGTACCTTCTAAGCCTCTAGGAATGCGAGACGTTATGTAAGTGGAGCTTGCGGAAAACTGGAGAGGAAAGGAAAATAACGATAGCAGCGAGAAGGTCACACAACTGACGACAGATGCCGACAGCGACACCAATGACTCGGACGAAGATGTCGACTGATTGGCTGCTTTTTGGGGTGAGATTCCAAATTCTTCGGAAGTTGGTTTCCAAGGGAGGGCTCGTGGGGGGTGGGTGTGAATGTTTACAGAAGAGAGTGCGTCGGCAGGAAGTCCAGTCATAAATGGTGTTCAAATCATATCATGTATTCTTTTACACTGTAGGCGTATGTTGGTGTTCGGTGGATAATGACATCACCCATGAGGTGGTACTCTATATACATAAAAAGGCGAAGTAACAATAAGCCTCGCTAGCTCAATGGCTAGAGCGTCAGACTTTTAATCTGAATGTTGCGGGTTCGAGTCCCGCGTGAGGCTGCTTCTGTCTTTTTTTTTTAATTATCCATTTGTCTCTTCTCTTTGCGATCAAGGAAAAAGTGCCTGGTGGTTGACAACTTAGGAGACAAACGTTTTATGTACATCCCTGCACCGGCGGCCTGCACCTCGACTGTTATCGTGTAATCGGCGAGATGCATGAACCTCAACGGTTTAATACGGGTGTGTGCATTAGATAATGCTTCCGAACGCAAGGATTAGCCCAGAATGAAGCCCGCTGGAGACTGTGGTATGTATGTAGTACTCAAAGACGAGAGAGTAGGAACCCTTCAAGCCAAGTTGCACTTCCAGAAAGGGAACACAAGGATATGCTCGGGCACATACAACCGTGTATGAGTAGAGGAAACTATCAGTTTTTCTTTTGGCTATCCGGCAGTGCGATCGATTATACTGATTTATGTCCACCTTTACAGGGGACTCCCGAACGAAGTATGTATGGGAGGAGATGAAGTGAGAAAGGCATGAAGCAGGAACGTAGAGAGGCATCCCCGTCGTGAAATGTGTAAATTACATAGTCAAGTAAAACACAGAAGGTTATCGCAGCAAAACACCACCCAAGAACGCCCACATCATGCTTCCCCGATGCTTGTCGAACACAATCCGTCTACGTCTTCGCCCTTCCGAGGACCGTTTCGGCATCCGTATCCGCCCCGTCGTCCTTGCTCCAACACTTCAGCTTCCCCCTCACCTCCCGAAACACATCGCCCCAACCACCTCTCCTCTTCCTTCCGACGATCTCACCGCCCACCTTCACCGATAGCCGTTCCTCGCCCCACCACTTGAGAGCGTCCTTCGTCCCCGTGCCCTGGGTGCGCTTGAACAATCTCTCGACACCCCTCTTCGTCTCGGCACTGCAACCGAGGGACTCATCCATGCCCTGGATGGCCGTCGCCACGAGGCCGATGGTGGGGGTGCACGAATCCCAGATCTCGAGGAACAGCTTCTGCGCGGTCGCTGGCGGCAACGATAGCTCGCGTCCCAGCAGCCAGGCGTAAGTGGTGATGAACTGCGGCGCCGGGGTCTGCAGCGGGTCCCATCCGAGCGTCAGGAGGAAGGTGAAGAAGTAGGATTGGAGGGCGAATGCGGTTGCCGCGGTCGAGAGGACGGTCGGCTGCGCTTCGGCATTGGGGTGCGTCGGGAGCGGCGTGGCTGGAGGCAACGGTAGCGTCGCAGTGCGCAGCGCGTGGCTGCTCGGGATGAGAGGCGCCGAGGACCGCGGGGTCGAGTGGTGCGTGCGCGGTGAGGCCGTGGAAGTCGGGAGCGAATGCGTCGTTGCTACTGGCGAATACAGCACGGGCGCGGCTGAGGGCTTATGGTAGCGGTAGGTTGTTGTTGGAGGTACCATTGCACCGGTTTCGCTGGTAGGACGGCTATCGGGAAGGCTGGCCGGAAGGATGTGATGATACGTTGCGGTGTTTGTGTTGTCTGGAGGTTGTTTGTTTGTGTGGTGGTGGGTCGTGACCCGACACGAATTGAATGGGTTAGAGATTGATATCTGGAGAGAAAGCGCCCCAGCAAATTTGTGCGCATAGAATCCTCTGCTGCCATCCGCCGCCCAGGCTACTTACTACTCTACATACATCACATATGTAGAGTTACACACTTCTTGTCAGTCTCGCTGTCGGATCCTCGCTGGCCCATCCAGGAACCAACCAGTCAACCAGCTAAGCAACGCGTTATCTCTCCCACCAGTTAAATTCCGTTCTTCCCCACGGCCGCCGCAGAGTCTCGGTCCAAGCTACATACTCGGGGACAGCGCTCCTGCAAGGGACTGCCGTGATTGGATGGTCCTCTGTTTTGGAGTTTATCTCGGTGGCTGGGTGGCGGGAGAAGAACCCCCTCCGAGAACAGGGTTTTGATCCAATTCCACTACACATCCAACAAAGTGCTGATTCCACTGCGCATAAGCACTTTCTCGCGAGGTACCAAAAACTCCGCAGGGACAGTTAGCTCGTTTCTGACGATACGTCGCTCCGGTCCGGCAGTTGGCTTCCGGCACCAGCCAGACCTCACTTCCGCCTCCATACTCGACGGTAGGGATTTTTTATGTACATATGCTGAACAATACATACATATGTATCTATGGCAATTTGGAGCCTGCAGCGAAAGCAATGCGGGGGACCGCGAATGGCGTGGCTGCTACTGCGATGTGACCAATACCTAGATTACCAATGTGGCTAACATGACGGCCGATCTATCCAAGATTCCATCACCGGGATTACGAAGGAGACTCGTCGATGCACTTTTCTTTCTCTTGAGACTTCCGGAAGGTGGTGCCACGATAACCTTCGGCCTCTACTCTAGCAGATTTTCTACTATATACTTGGCGTGTGTTCATAACTACTGGTCGGCGGGCCCGTGAACTCTTCTCTGCACGTGCTAAGGCCAGGCTCGCAATGTCACTTGTTGGAATATCCTAATATATACGAGCTTGTTCAGCTCCAGGTTTGTACTGTCCACCTCCATTACGACTATATAGACGCGCGTAAACACAGTCCTGATTAGACCGCGTTATCCCACGTATCTAGCGAATCGAGTGAGTGATTAGAACATTTAGTAACTATGGGAGACAAGAGTGATGTCCACCTGCAAAATTTCCATCAAACAAAAAACATCATGATCAATTCTAATACAGAATCGGCTCTCCTCCAGCATCAATCACAGCCCGAAGCCAAGCAGGAATACTATCAACCAATCTATCCAACACCGTGATAGCTATCCGCCACGCAGTCCGTATATACATTGTAAGAACTCAACGTCAGCTGCGCGTTCCCATGTCTCACCCAACTTCGTCTCCAACTCCCTCTACACCGACTCAATAGGATTCAAATCTGGCGATTGTGCAGGCCACGGTAGAGTCTCCATTCGTTCACGCGTCGGAAGTGTTTGGCTGCTCCTTTGTGGCCTGGAGCGTTGCCTTCTTGAATATAGTTCCATCCATACTCTTCGCATCAGTGGTGCCAAAAGGGGAGCAACATAGGTTCCATGACTTGCTCCACGTACGTTTCCGAGTCGACTTTCGCTTGGTCAGGAATGAACAAGAGTTCCGACTTTGCTGTGAGGCGTAGTCCATCTCTATACAAATGGCTTCCCAACTAAGGCGACGGTGTCCAACTATTACGCGTAACGAAGAATCGAAGCCGTTCTCTTTCGGTGGCGTCAAAGATCGTGGGTCTGCCTGATCGCTTTCTGTTCGAGGGTGTGCCGTGCTGCGCCCAGTGCTCGTAGATACGTGCGCAAGTCCTCCTGTTGATTCTCGGTGTTCTGCCGATCGTCTATATAGTTCCGTCCGGCGTCGTCGCGCAGGGGGATGATACGTATTCGTTCGTCACGCAACGCCCCTTCTCGGGTACGCCCTTCGAGTGCAGCTGCCGAACGACGAACTTTTTTGCTTCATGTGCTTTCGAATTGCAAGTACTAATATAGATGGCTTTAGGTAGTGGGTGATAGTGATGATATTTGGTATCTCTCCCTGTACTACTTACAGTACTGGCTACGTGGCTGTGGTGGCGATGGTGCACACCAGCATTTCAGCCAAGCCGCTAACTACTCACGGCTATGAGTTTTAGGGTGGACGTCACATATACCCCAACACCCCAGCAACTACATACATGCGAAACGCTTATGTAGCAATGGGGGCGATTTAATAAAATATAATCAAAGCGCTTGAGGGTTACAGGCAACGGGCGGTGCAAGGCATTTCGATGTGCGTCGGGGGCGCTGTCATTGTACTACACCCAGTTAACTATCGGCGTTTCGGCTTCGATGGTTATAACGATGCGTCCCTCCATCTTCGCGCTTCGTATTTTATTTCATCTCCACCGAGATACACTCGGAAACGACGTCGCATCTCATGGAGCCGTCGAGTCTCACCGGGTTGACGCGCACATCGATCGCGCCCGAAACCCATGAACTCATCCCCGACGGAGCATCTTCACCGTACGAGTCGGGCTCGTACAGAAACCTCCCTCCACACCTCCCCCTGCCACTAGGAAAACGGAAGAGCCGAATCGGATGGAGACCCACAACACTGAAATTGCCGTCGCTGATCGCCTTTGCCGTCCTGACATCGATCCTCATAGTAGCGACGACGTACTTGCTTGACCGATCGAACAGGAATGGTGCCATCGTCTTCACTTCTTCGTCGACAAGTCTCGTTGCGTTCTGGTGGGATTATGGACCTACGATAGTTGCAGTGCTCTACGGACTCATCTGGGCGACTATCGATCATGATTTGAAGCGTCTGGAGCCGTACTTTCAGCTTTCGAGCCCCGCCGGCGCCACCGCGGAGAACTCGCTGCTGCTTTCTTATCCGTACATGCTACAAGTATGGGTCCCGTTCGTTTCTATACGCAAGAAGTATGTTGAGGCCGCGGTATGATGGAGAGTGGGATAGCAGTGGGCGAGTATGTTAACCCGAGATGCAGGCACTGGGAGGTCACGGTTTCCGCGTTGACTCTCCTCACGATCGTGCTCGGCGTAGCCCCACTCATGAGCGCATTTATCTCTCGTGAGAATAACATCCACGTTACCACCGAATTCGTCATCGTCCCGGCAACTTTCCTCCCCTTCGAGGCGCAAGCCAGAAATCTTACGACCATGTTCTCGTACGTTGCGTACAGTCACATGTACCTCAACGGGTCTCTGCCGGAGTTCACGCAGCCGGATTACGCGGTGTTGCCGTTCGTGCCGGCATCATCGCTGGGTAGGATCGGCGGAAACTGGACTGCTAATACCACGCGCTACGAGGCGTATTTGGACTGCGAGGCTGCAGGTGTGAACAAACCTGGGAGATTCTGGAAAACCAACATGACCGGGACCAACTGGGTCAGCCAGTCAAGGAATTGCTCCATTGATGGTACGAAGGTGTGGATGAACCCCACTCAATACGCACCGTGGTTCACATCGATGCTCGATGTTGATAAACTGGATGAAGCATGGGAGGGGGATGGTGTGAACTGCACCGAAAAACATGCGCTAGTTGGCCTATGGCGCCGTATACAGTCTCCACGGATCCCCAGTGAATTCATAGTAACCACTCAGAATCAGTCGGTGGTCTTTTGTTACCCGGTACATCTCCAGCAAGAAGTCGAGGTCACCGTTGATGCCGGGAGTCGGCAGATTGTTGCGCTGAATGAGTTGGGGCCAAAGACGGCGTTCGAAGGTCTCAACATTACGAATTTCGAGTCCCTCATGCTGGGAAACGGTTTGACTTCGAACGCCACAGATTCGTTTTTCACTTGGCATCTCCCAAGTCATCTGTCGCAAATGAAACAGCTCCCTCAGTTCCACGAGTTGATGGACCAGTACATCGACGAGATTGCGGATGCAGATAGACCGGCTAGTAACGAAACGGAGCCGGTGAATGTGTACATGTCCCCAAAAACCATGACGGGGTTTGGTCTCACGAGAGAGAGGCGCATGGAAGCACTTCTGGATCACTCAAAGCTTGGGGAAATGTTTTCTTCGGCGTATCGCTATCTGTTTGCTATGGCGGTGGGGGCGGAGCTTACCCGTCCTGGGTCCGAGGCGTCCACGGCAAAAGGGCTGCAGAATTTCGAAACTGCGGGTTATGTGGTGGATAAAACATGGGCACGTATTTTGCAGGCTGCGCTGTCGGCGGTGTTGTGTCTCAATATCGCGTTTGTTGCCTTTTTGTGGAGGCGGAGGTGCGATCTCGCTGGTGAGCCGGGAAGTCTGGCGGCGATCATGGCTGCCGCCGACTCGAGTGTGTTGCAAGATTTCCATGACGCCGAGTACCTGGACGAGGCTGGATTATCTGCGTCCCTGCGACAGAAAGGGAATCGGTACCACCTGCAGGATTTCAAAGTAGCCACTATTTCCACAGAAAAAGATGATGGGACCAGCCCGAGAGGAATCGGGACTGGGGCTTACGAGATGGTTCCGATGGGCCTCGACGAAAATAGAGGAAATCCGCATATAAAACTTAACCGCTCGCAGATCACGCTCACGAAGCCATGGGGCCTGACTCTCATCCCAGGGTTCCTCGCGTGTGTGGCGGTCCTGTCGGGCATCATACTCCTCTGGGTGCTCTATGCACGGAACAATACTCGCACAGGATTCCGAGAGCCGGCGAACCAGTTCGTGTACGACCTATATACCTCATATATTCCAACGATGGCTGCATTGTTCTTTGAGGGATTCCTCGTCCTTCTTGCCTCCCATGTCACGGTGATGTACCCATTCCGGCGGCTGAAACGGGGGCAGACAACCGCAGCCACCCTCAATATCAATTACGATCAGACTTCGCCCCATCTACAATTTGCCAGCGGAGTCAGAACTCAAAACTTCCTACTCGCTGCTCTCAGCGTGTCCATCTTGCTCGCAAATGTGCTCGCAGTCTCGCTCGGTGGTCTGTTCTTCAAGGAGGCGAGGGCATTCCTGGAGGCAGGTAACGCGACACTCAAGGCGTCGGTAGACTCTCTGCACAGCTACGTACCCAGGGCCTTGGTTGAGGGTGCGGGGGACGATTCGGCCGAGGCCTTCTACATTGCCGCCGGCCAGGATCTTGGTTTTCGGCAACCGACCTGGGTCACTGATCACTTCTATTACGTCCCATTTTCGGTTCAGAGCACTGCAGCCAACCGCACCAACTACACCGCCGAGACCTGGGGGGTCGGAATCACTACCACCTGCGAGAAAGTACCAGAGTCGGAGGTGGCGATATGGACCGCACTTCTCCCAAGAGTTAACGTTTCCGAAAGGCTCGACATCTTTGAAGTCCCGACATTCCGCGGCAGCCCCAACGACTCCTTGGTCACAGATGACACCGTGACCAAATGGGGGGGGTACGACGAGCCCAAAGATCCACTCCGCGAGCTTCCATGGAAATGGGAGCTCAACAACAACTTCAGCGAACCGGCCACCACCTATTGGGGATATGCTCCGGCGCCGTATATGCAGCAAGATCTAGGTGGACCGTGGGACTTCTATGGAGGCTGGTTCAAATACGACTTTGAAAGACGAAACGTCACCGTAAATAGGCCGATGATTCGACTGCCTCCAAATAGAGACCCTTATGTCTCGGATGCGCCCTATCAGGACAAAACTGTTGAGGGGGTTACGAACTACATTTCCTCCTACTCCCTAGTCCGCTGTGATTACGAGCCGAGGGTGGTCAAGAGCGTGGTCACGGTCGATCCCAGCGGCAATATCCTCAAAACCTCCGACATCGACATCCCCGCAGTGATCGAGGGCGCAAAGAACACAACCGGGATGCAAATCATCCTGTCCTCGTTCCAAGAGATGGTCAGCCGTGTAACCGGCACCTCCACTAAAAAAATGAACCGGAGCAAAAACACGGCCATCACCGATCCTCGCCCGAACGACTGGCTATCCTACCTCATCGATCAGTTCGCCACAACCCCGAATTTCGACCTTTACAAGGATGCGGACGAGGCAGCTCGCGCCATCGAGACCATATACCCGAGACTCTTCGTATCCTTCCTCCGAGTCAACGAGGACGAGATCTTTGGAAGCGGCATGAACGGGCCGAGCGTGGCAAGTACCTACATCCGTTGGGAGGAAGACCGTGTCATTATGGCCCCCGAGGCCTTCTGGGTCTCTGTCGTCCTTCTCGCCTTCTTCCTGCCCACCATCGGGTGGACCTACAGAAGCCTCTTCATGAGCTTCCTGAACCACTCCCCAGAAACACTAGCAGGCATATATGCAGCCATATATAACAGCCCTGCCCTCGAAGACACGCAGGGCACCGAAGTGTTGAGGTCGAGGGAGAGGAAAGTGAGGATGGAGGCGAAGGGGAACAGGTATGGATACGGATGGCTCCTGGGCAGCGATGGAGGCAGCCGTTTTGGAATCGGAATAGAGCCGATGCTGGCTTGCAAGGAGCCGGGTGGATCGGATGAGTAGTGTGGTTATATGTTTGACGTTTTTGGGTATTTCAATTATTTCTTTCGTTTTGGGCGCAATATTAGAAGTTAGCTGGCTTCCTATGGAAATTCTCCGGTCTTCTTGATGCATCACTCCGCTGCAGATTTGTGGTGATGAATGTATGCTCGGATTCGACGAGTGCTACATACCTACTGTAATCGCCGAGTGCAGATCTCCCGGGAATGCAGAATGCAGATGCATAGAGAGTAGCACGAGCAAGGATAGTGCAGCCTGCATGAGCCCGTGACCAGTTCGGAGAGCATTCACGTCGTGAGCTCTCTCCGTTCTTCGCACCAGCACCCCCCATCCCCATGCGTCTCCGTCTCCCCGCCGTCCTCAGCGCGCTCGTCGCCCTCCCCGCCTTGGCAGCAACACCGGAGCAATGGCGCACGCGTTCCATCTACCAAGTGCTGACCGACCGCTTCGCGGTAGCCAACGGCTCGACAACTGTGCCGTGCGACACGGGGGCACGCCGATACTGCGGCGGGAGCTACCGCGGCATCATCGAGCAGCTCGACTACATCCAGGGGATGGGCTTCACCGCTGTGGGTGTTCTTCCTTCCTTCCTTCCTTCCTTCCGTCCTTCCCTCCCTCCTTCCTTCCCTGCCCTTTCCGTTGGCCGCGGGCAGCAGTGCTAACCTACTACAACGTGTCATCACATGAAAAGATCTGGATCTCGCCTGTGGTCAAGAACATCGATGGCTTCACGGGGTGGGGCGAAGCGTTCCACGGATACTGGGCCCAGGACATCTCCCGGCTCAACCCGCATTTCGGGACCGCCGCGGACCTGAGCGACCTGAGCGACGCGCTGCATGCCCGTGGGATGGTGCGTGCGGGCAGTGGGGGCCGGCTGTTCGTTGTGCGTAGGGATAGCGAGTGCTGACGACCGACCCTGTGCTGCGGGTGTAGTATCTGATGGTCGATGTCGTGCCGAACCACTTTGCCCATGCCGGTGATGTAAAGGGCATTAAATACGACGAGTTTGGCGCGCCTTTTGATAAGAAGAGCGCGTTCCACAAGCACTGTTGGATCACCGACTACGATGACCAGGAGATGGTCGAGAATGTACGCATGGCCCCAGGCTTGTGCGCGAGAAGAAGGCTGATGGGGCATGGCAGTGCTGGTTGGGTGACAAGAGGGTTGCGCTCGTGGATGTCGATACCACGTTACCGTGGGTGCAAGAAGCCATGAACTCGTGGGTCAAGGAGCTAGTGGAGACTTATCGCAGTGAGTTTTCATACACAAGGACAAGACCACGGGCACTAACTAAAGGAAAGTCGACGGGCTCCGAGTCGATGCGGCCAAGCACATGGGGAAGCAGTTCCTGTACAGCTTCAACGCAGCAGCTGCAGTGTTCTCGATGGGCGAGGTCTACCATGGGGACCTTCAGTATACTTGCCAATATCAGACTGCCCTCGACGGGCTGTTGAACTATCCGGTGCAAGTCCTCCGGTCCAACACTGACTCTCTGGAGCCAGCGCTGACCCCAGCAGATGGTATGCACTCTCTCGTGCCTTCCGGTCGCCGCGAAGCGACATCCTCCAGCTTGCCGTGACGATCAACACGATGCGTGACTACTGCCTGGTATGCACCCGTGCTTTCCTTTTCCTACTGCTGCTGACTGGAGCCAGGACACCGGTCTCTTCGGCACCTTCTCGGAGAACCACGACCAGCCGCGGCTGCCGTCGCTCACCAGCGACCAATCGGTGGGCCATCCGTCCGTCCGCGTCTGGGTGCGCGCCTTGGCTGATCGAGTCGTTGTAGCTCATCACGAACGCATTGACTTTCACTCTGATGCATGACGGCATTCCCGTCATCTACGAGGGGCAAGAACACCAGTTCTCCGGCGGCACCGACCCGCACAACCGCGAAGCCGTCTGGCACACGGGCTTCTCGCGGGACTCGCCGCACTACCATCTGCTCGCCAAACTGAACGCCTTCCGCGCGGCGATGCCGCACAGCTACTTCGCCGACAAAGCGCGGGTGATCCACATCGCGCCGCCGCACACGCTCGCGCTGCGCAAGGGCATCGCCGTCAGCATCGTCACCAACCTCGGCGCGAACTCGGGCCGCCAGTACATCACCCTGCCCCAGGGCAGGACCGGCTGGATACCGGGCAGCTGGGTGGTCGACGTCCTCACCGGCTACCTCACGCGCGTCAAGCTCACGGGACAGATCCAGGTCCGCATCGACAGCGGCAAGCCACGTGTGCTGTACCCGCTCATGGGCCTGCACGAGATGGGGCTGTTCAGGGACGTGGCCGTGCCGGCCGTTGGGTGGGTCGAGATTGTGATGGACTGGATGCGGGGATGGAGCTGGTGGGAGCTCGGCGTGGCAGCGTTGGGGTGGAAGCGGAAGGAGCTCTGATCCGGACGGTGCTGTGTGCCTTTGGATATCGGCAGACGGACGCAGGATCGAGTAGCGAGCGGCTGAGTTAGACAAATCTCCGACTCTGTACCACCATTTTCGCCTCTACCGATTTTTTCATTTCGTCGGTGCCAGACAACGGAGCGAGTGACCCGCAATGAACGCTCCGTACAGAGTCGACGCGCGCAAACAGGCGGGAAGCAGCAGCCGGGCCTATGCACAGCAGCAGCAGCAGCAGTGCGGTCCACTGCTCTGTGTAAGTATGTGCCCGCCGTCGGACCGGACCGGAACGCGCTTCCGAGATCTCGTCGTCCCGTCTCGTCCGTCCGAACACGGCAGGACGTTCCGCTCTCCGCAGACAAGCCCGCCCCCCCCGAGCCAAGGTGAGCTCTGCTGGTCGTCGGCGAGACCCGTCTTGGCGTGGCCTTGTTCTCTCGGTCCTGCCCCCATTCGCTCGACCGGCCGGAGACAACAGCCAACAGCAGCCGCAAACACACACCTTCGCCCTCACCGTCACGGTCCTCCCCGATCCGTGCGTGCGTGCATGCATAGAAAGTTTGCCGCCGGCCCCCACGTGTTCTCCACACAGTGTGGGCAGGCGGGTTGGGAATCCAACTGGTACATGAGTACTTTTATGTAGTACATTGTGTATGTACGCATTACCACGGACGGCAAAGGGGGGAGCTTGCAACGAGCCGCCTGCAGACTTATAGTATCGACGTCGCGGTCGGGCTGCGGACAGTATGTATCTACATAGATTGTGTCTATCGTCGCGCGATCGATGACAACCCAAAAATGTGTGTATTGTGTATTGTGTATTGTGTGTATCTCTCCGGATGGGGACAGCTACATTTGCGAAAAAAACCAACACCGCTTCGGTGTTCGGTTAGCTGCCAACAACAACCCTATGTATGTATATTTGAAACAACTATCGTATACTCTAAGTACCGATGACAGCGAAAGAGGCTAGAAGTAATTTAGATATTACTCTTTTCTTTTTTTGTATGTAGATGTACCTACATACGCAGCGTGGTTGGGTTGCAGCCGAGTTTCAAAATAAAAATCTGTGCATGAGTAAAGGCACACAATGCCCGTCGTTTTACTGGTGGTACATACACAATACCCACCAACCAAAGTACCGTGTGCCCACACCACAAGACGCCTGCAGGATCTGAAGTGGGGTAAGGTGAACCGCTGTCGAATCCAATCAACCACGTTGCCATCGATCGATTTCATCACCATGCCCCGTTTCCCATCGCCTCCATCCGCTCCAGTTCACCAAAGCCATACGCATTGGGCAGGAATTCGATGACTTCAAGTCCTTCAAGGTTGCAATGCAGGACTGGACCCCGCAAATTCAACCTTCCGCTTCAAAAAATTCGGACAGAATACACAATACAGTTATCTGTGGGCACGCGAATACCGGATGCCCTTTCAAGGCCAACGCAACATATTCTCTGGCAAAGGAGTGAGGAAGAACACAATTGCCCCAGGCGTACATAGAGCCGGCGGAAGGGAGTCCGGCTTCCCGGCACGGCCCGCCGCAGCGTGTCCCTCCTGCGGCCGTCGCCATCGGCAAGGTAGCAGCACCTGCAATGATCCAAGACGCTGTCGCGCATAAGCATGGAGTTCAAATTGGCTACGAAGCAGCCAAAAAAAGCGAGGGGAGAAAAACCGATGATCTGTATACAGTCCCAAGCAGCCGATGCGATGCGTACTGCCGATCCCGGAAGCGACTGCGATATTGGCTACGGAGGACCGTGAAGGTGCACGTCGATTCCATCGCCTCTTTGTTTGCCCTGGCGTGAGCTGCGATGCATTCGAGTACTGTCGTTTGTTCCTCGCAATGGACGGTACCTTCACAAAGGAGATTTTCAGCCCCACTGTTCTTTTGGCCATATCTGTTGGTGCCGACCAAAGGAGAACCAGAGCCATCGTGACGGTGGTTTCTTTACATCTTCACGCAGCGATACCGAACCCCAATAGCTGGGGCAAAGGCGAGCAAGAAACCGTAACCCCCTCCCCCGTCACTCAGCTCCTCCGCCTCCACTCTCCTCTCCTCTTCCCGCTCTCTGCACTCCCTGCGCTCCCACTCTGACACCTCGCTCCCCGCGTCTTCCTCAGCCGGGACCAGCCTCCCCACATCCGTGGTGGAAGGGAAGCCCAGAACCGCCTTGCTACACCTCCCATCGGCAAGGGGGCCCCAGGATCTTGAACCGATGCTTCCTCCTCCTACATAGTCTCCTTCAGCACCTCTGCCCACACGATCTTCTGCTGGGCCTTCCATTCTGGGCACACCTTGGGGAGGGGGTCCCGTGTTTTGTGTTCGGCACCGACACCGCCAGCACTGAGCGGTGGGGGCGGCTCTTCGTCCACTGAAGGCACATAGTTACTGCCTGGAGAGGCAGTGACCTGTCTTTACCTCGAGAAGACCATTATATAATTCCCTATTCGGGATATCTTTAGCGTGGATTAACTTTTTCTAAACCATGAATATCTGGGTACATACACACGTCCCGAGTGGGAGCTGTGGGGTACAATGTAGGTATCTGCTAGTGGTTGCTTGGGTGGCCCTATTAGTAAATTGGAAAATAGGGGACGAAATCTGTCTAAAATGAATTTAAAAGATACCAGAAAAAAAAGGGAATTAATTTGTATGTCCGCGAGTCCCCAACTACTCTAGTTTGCAGCAAGAGGAGAGTGATCGACATAGATCGCTGTCCCCTTCGCTCCGCGTTCGCCTTATGTATCTACTAGATATCTAGTACTCGTACACACATAGATACACACTCCCCCGCCTGCCGACCGATGACGCATGCATGCCGTCTATCCTCGATGGCCGTCGAAAGCGTTGCCCCACTTCACAGCAATCATCCCATCGTTCGAGTTCGGCTTCTGGAGTGAATCGATGATATCCATATGTAATGCATGTAATGTATGTATGTATGTACCCAACGAGCGAGCGAACGAGCGGGCGCGTGTTGCTGAAAGAAATTAGAGAAACCAAAGAAAAGAAGAAGAAAAAACACAAGATGTCTCCAAAAGCGAAACACCTCCCCTCCTCCAGATACCAATATTCACAAAGAAACCCCCCCCAATCCAGTCGTCCAGTCGTCCCGTCGTCCTCCCAGACCATCCCTGTCCCGTCCTATTCCCTCCCGAAAATATCCCTCGCCTGGCCGCCCCCTTTGCAAGATAAAAAGGAAAAAAAAGCCATATCCCAACGTATCCAAAAAGAGCCTGTATGTATGGAGAGAGAAAAAAAAGAATGCCAGAAGAAGAAAAAGATGAGAAAATGGATCCCAAACGAAAGGTAAGAATGAAAAAAAAAAAAGAATGAAAAAAAAGTATACAACCGTAAAACTCCGTCCCATCCATGAACTTGTAACAAGAGTAAGAAAAGGAAAGAAAGAAAAGGAAAGAAAGAAAAAAAAACCGGCGGCTCAACCTAGCATGGCGCGAAGTCCATCTTATCGTCGCCATCCGGGGATGGAAACCAAGAGGATTCGCAGACCATCATCCGGTCTTCGTCCTCCTCGTCGCTCTCGACCGGAAGCTGGGGCAGACCCCGCTGCTGCTCCTCGGCATCCACGGACCAGAGACGATCCGACTTCTTCTCGGCGCATGGCGACTCGGCGGCCAGGCCCTCCTCCTCCTTCTCGATCTCGCCCATCTCCAACTCGACGAGCTTGCGCACCCACTCGGAGCTCTCCTCGTCGCCCATCGTCTCGCCGTGGGCCTTGACCCACTCCTTGAGCCGCTCCAGTTCCATCGCGCGCTCCATCGCCGTCGGCTTCTCGTAGACGTCGTCCGCGTCCTCGTCCTCTTCCTCTTCGGGGAGGTAGTGTACGACGACGTCGTCGCAAAACCCGACGTGTCGCTCGCGACACAGCTCTCGTCCGCGCGTCTCGGGCTGGCGCGCCGGCATGAAGCTGGCGGCCGGCGTGCTCGGCTGGTGCAGCGACATCGCCTTCTTGCTGTTGACGAAGCGCCGGCGGCGCCGCTTGTCCTTCATGTCGGGCGAGTCGGGCGAGTCGTCCGAGGAGCTGCTCGACGCGGACGACGCGGGCGACGGCGCTGTGAGCTGGCGGTTCATCTGCGTGTTGCGACTGGTCGGCGACAGTGCCGAGAAGGGAGTGCGGCTCGTGGGGGTGATCGGGGTGTTGACGGTCAGCGGGGTGATCTGGAGCGAGAGCTTGGGCCGGGGGCGCGGGCGCGCAGTGGGGGCGGTGCCAGCGGAGCCGGCGACCGGGAGCGGCGCGGCGAGAAGCATCTTGCAGTCGGGGCTGTGCTTTGCAGTTGAGGCAGCGAAAGAGTTTCTCTCCCCGTTGTTCTTCTTCTTCTGCTCTTCGGTCTCGTCGGGGCGCGACTCGGATTCGCGATGATTGCCGTGGTCACTTCTGTTATCGTCGACACTGGCGCTGTTGCTGTTGCTGTTGCTGCTGCTGTGGCTGGCGGTGTTGGGCGATTTTGGACCTTGGTGGGGCCAGTACGGATTGTAGGTTGGGTAGAGTCTTGCGGAGGATAGAACCACGACGGCGGCAGCGGGGGCAACGCTTCCCTTTAGTACGTCTAGCGCTGGCCAGTCCCATAGTGGGGTGCCACTAGCACCGGTGCTCGTGTAAAAAAAGCCTTGGTTTTTCTGAGCGCGGGCGCTGGTTGGCTGGCGGCCGGGGGGGCGGATGTATTTTTGCATCGGCGGGGATGAATGCGGCATGGCGCGGGAGGATAGGAGGACGGTGCCAGGTATGCTGGTACTGGTTAGGTGTGGGCGACAAGAATAGAACGGAACGAGTTGCAACCTTGGTGTTTGTTGGCTTGCTTTTGCCTTTGCTTTTGCCGGGAGTCTTGGCGGTATGGATGACGACGGGGGGGACTCGGACTAGAGGAGGAAGAGGAGAAGGGGCGAGGGCGAGAGAGGCTGGAGATGAGGACTCGGGGTGGAGGGTGTGTAAGAGTATGTGGTGTGTAAGAGCATGTAGTGTGTAAGTAGCATCGGGCGTCTTGGAGCGCTTCACATTGAAAGCCGGCCGTGCGAAGCCTGCGCCAAACGAGGCTAGACCGTGGGCACTGCGAGTGCCACACATGCACGGCCACCGTGACCGTCGTCTTCGTTTGCACCGCCACACCGCTCCCGGTGCTTCCGCGCAACCCCGCCCTCTCCAGATTCCCGCCGGATCGATCTCCTGCCGTTTTGCCTTTCTTCCGAGCCGACCACGGAGAATCACCATCCGCGAAAACATCCAACTCCCCTACAGATTCTGCACGCGAAAAGACCGAAGAAAAGACCGAGCTCCGGAATGGCAAGGGCCCAAAAGCGAGCCCTTTCCGCACCGGTGCTATCTAGCAGCTGAGGAGACACATCCACAACATCCACAACATCCACGAGCTTGGAACGAGCGACGCCGGAGGATCTCGCCTCCCTCTGCGCCTCCAGCCTGCGTGTCCGTCCTCCGCTGTCGAATCGAAACGACGCGATGGGGCGGACGGGAGGGACGGCGTGTCTATCTAGAAGAAACCTTTTCGATCAACATGAAACACGGAAGGAAACGCGAAGAAGCAAACAAAAAATAATTATGCATGCATCTGTGCATGTCGAGCTAGTTACAACACATCCGCGCATGCATCATATGCGGATCTCCAGCCTCCTCCCTTCAGCTGCCCGGGTCCGAAACCTGCGAGAACCGTATCTGTCTATCTGTCTACAGGACAGATGTACACGCGTATCTGCGTCTGCAGAACCGGCAGTTCTCCCTCGTCGATGCGCGGCGGATTCAATCTCCCGAGAATAGAGTGGAGCAGAGCAAATAGAGTGGGAATGTGTCCCAGGCAGGCATCTAATTCTCTGTCCACGTATGTAGACTGGCAGACTAACGGTACAGTGAAGTCATGCGTTTTTCGCCCAGGTCCCCCCCCGTGGGCCGGTTGGCGGGATGAGGATAAGAACAAGAAGAATATGCAGCGTTCCTTTCCGTTTCCTCACGGCCTGGAGACCCGAGTCTTTCCCCCCGCCCCAAGGCAGCGTGTGACATGCGTAAGCCCTGCATGTGCGCAGACGGAGTACATACATAGACGACATACTCTAACTACTCTACATAAGGGGCGGCGATATGCAACGGCTGCGATTGCGGGCGTGTATCTATCTATCGATCGGCCGGGCGTAGGAAGGAGCAGGCATGAAAAGGAGAAGGAGAAGGAGAAGAGAAGGCGCACTATGCACTGTGGATTACAATCCCAAAAGAGCCTGGCCGCCTTGTCTTTCTCGCCCGGGGGAGGATCAGGAGCAGCATCCGGAATCTTCAGGCAGGCAGATATGTGCAACTCGGGTACACTGCGACGTCACGAATAGCCCCCCCCCCCGGTCCGTCATCCCCCTCAAACAAACCCCCACTCCAGCCAATGTCGCGCCGCGGCCGGCAAGAGAGAGAGTGAGTGGGCGCGCTTCTCTGCTCGTGCTCGCACGCTGTCCAGGTGCGGAATAGTGTGTATCTGCCTAGCTGTGTGTCGATGGACGTGGGATCCTGTGTCCACCTCACACGTTTCGTTTCGTTTCGTTTCGCAGGGCCTGTGTAGGGGGCAATCCCATCCGGCCCCACGTACCAGTTCACATGGATATCTACATCCCCATATCTGGAGTTGGTGCTCGGAAACGAAGCTGCGTACCCCGCCTGTGCACATACGTATGATATGTATGTACGCGTCGCACGCCGCCCTCGGTAGATATCTGGCGAATGTATCCCCGGACTGCGCCACCAGCGACTGCGGATCGCGAAGAGCACATCCGACGGAAACGCGAATCCGTGCGTATGCACCCACATGGATATGTAGATATTTCGAAGAGAGGGGGCGGATCGCGCGCTGGATAGAGTAGGTACATAGTCATATCAGGGCGGGGAGGAAACACAGTTAGAGCCGGAGTTTCGCTGTGACAACGCCCCGTGCCCTTTCTGTGGCTGGGTGTGGCTGGGCGCTGTGTGGCTGGGGAGAGTGATCAGGCCCGCTACTTTACGTACGCATGTTCATGTTTTTTTTTTGGGGCGGGGGGCATGTCCATGGCACTTCTGCATTTGGAAACCGCTCGTTCGACAGCACCGGACGGAGACGGAGAGTATCATACAATCAGCCCTCGGTCCGATACGTCGTTTGGCGGCCTCTTCAATCGTTGCTCACGTGAAACCTCCATCGCGGCATCAGATATCACTCGGTTGAATGTCGCAGGATATTAGTTTTTCCGGCAAAAGTCTAATATGGCCTACTTTTTGGGCCACTCAGTCCTATCTACCCTGCTTTCTCGGAGGGAGAAAGGTCAAACATATACCCTACTTTTGCCACCGGTAACTTTCGGTGTGGCGCAGCAACGCAACACAACTTCACTACACATCCATATGTGCTCGCGATGTTTATACCCATAGGTGCAGTGAACAGCGGATTTAATTCTTCTGAGTAAATCGCTGGTCGGATATGGGCATCTTGAGCGATTTCGCCGTAGGAACATACTGCGATTGTGACCCACATTACCGCACTGGAGCATTGTCTGGCACATCACCAAGTCTACCTGCCACCGCATTCCTCCTGTCCAATCGCCCTCGCCTGTGTTGCACATCCCCATTTCGCATCATCTTCTCTATAGGCCTTCCTCGGGCTCGCTCCGGAATGAGTGGATAGCAGCGGGAATCCGGCAGTATTTCGAGGTACCTGGTGTCAACGGGCTGGATGTTCCGGGGGTATATGTCCAACGATAGGACTCCAGCGTGAACACATTCGGGATGAAATCTCTGGGCTACTTCCGCAACTCGAGAATCAGTGCAATCGCATGGCTGCATGGAATGCCGTTTACTTGAAACCTTCCGCAAGCACACGTACGCGCCGCCAGGTTCCACGATGTACCTCTTGTCTTGGAAGGATGTAATAACACCACGTGTTGCACTGGCCGGCTCAACTTCCCTCTGTTGAGCGTCTTCCGACGCTTCGGAAAGTAGCTTCAATCCAAAGGGTGGTATATTTCGCCCCGGGCACTGAGAGTTTATGCAAGGCATCCTCCAAACGAGCGAAGGACTGGCACATCGCTCGATCCCAAACCACATCAAGCAGATCGATGATGGATAGCAAACGGTCCTGTTTCAACGCGATGTTGACCGATTCTGCAATGTTGCTTGACATATGCCCCCATCGCTTTGCCGCCATGAAAGCGGTTGCCTACAGAGTACGGTCAATGCCCTTGGTGCAGGGGCATATGAAGATCCGCTCGAAGCGATGAGTCTGAGGGTTGGTGACAGTAGTACAAATGACGTTGGGGTTTGACTTTCGAAGACGGTGGATATAGTGAGGTAGCAGTTGGTACGAGCTACCTAGCTACGTCCCAGTATCTGATACTTCACCCACCGAGCTGTCTGGCAGCCGACACGTCCACTTCCACTTCAACTGCACAGCTTCAATATCGGCAGCTCTCTCATCTCGCGTGCGAACACGATCCACTAGTGCCGAGAACTTTGAGAATAGGGAGTAACTTAGGGTGGTGGAAGGGGATAGATAGGTACAGCGCTGCACATATTGCGCTGCCCTCTTGAACCTAACTAGTGAGATCTATCTGCTACATATCTGCTGGATCTGCTGGCAATAACCGTCGCCCTACTTGGTGGGGCGACTGACATATTGGTTCTAAAAACCGGTGTCCTATTTGGCGGGCAGACTGACATAGTTTTCTATTTGGTCGGAGGATTGGTCTGCCGGCAAAACCAACCCATTGACTGAATTGCACGTCTGCCGGCCGACAGGCTGGCCAATTTATAGACTGACTAGCCCATTTGTAAACGGTAAAACTTCCCGGCTGGCTAGAACATATATATTGCGAGAGGAGAGGAGCATAGTGAGATTCGAGTTGCACAACTCGCACCAGCAGTATATCCCCACCCGGGGGAGGACGGGACTGGATCGCACTTGCGCCTAGTTGCTTATGCACTCCATGTCCTCGGTGGGGGCAATCGCGACGATGCATCGCATCATCACCGAATACTGAGCGTGATACTCTTTTTTTCCGCCACACTGTAACCATGCACATATATGTGCGTTGGGCTGACTACACCCTTGCAGCGACCCAGGCGCCCGCGACAGCCGCATCCTCCGCGTAGGTCAGGTGTCCGCCGATGGGAAACGGGAGCCGGTAGCAGATGGGGTCGTCGTCGTTGCAGAACGTCCTGACGTTGTTGTTCAGCGAGCCGGGGAAGGCGTCGCCCTGGATGGTGGTGCCGTCAGACTGTGTTCTCGGGAAAGGGAGGCGGCGAGGGGGGAGCTCACATTGTATGGGTCGCCGAAGAGGACGATCCCGGCGATCCTCGAGTACAGTCCGGTCGAGAGCTTTGCCGCGGCCTTGTGCGTGACCTGTGCGCCCTGGCTGTAGCCGCCCCAGATGATCCGCGCGCTGGGACACTGCATCGCCGCCCTGTTCGTCAGTGCGACCATGCTGTCCGCGCCCTCGTCCGAGCCGCCGGCGAGAAAGCCGAGCTTCTGCGCGTCAGCCGGGATGCCACACACGGACGAGGGGGCACTCACCACACTGGCGCGGTACGGAAGCACTCCCTGGACGATCACACGGCTCGGCTCCGAGTCGGACAAAGCGTCCACAAATCTGGGGCCGACTCCGTTGCCGATGTTTCCGCTTCCTGTCGGGGAGGGCGAGGTCTATCAGTACGGATGGACGCGGGGCGGGGGCGCGCGGAACGAACCATAGGTGCCGCGGGCAAATATGACAACGACGCCGCCGCACTTCCCCTCGATGAGGTCGTTGCGCGTGTCTCCGGAAGCGCGAGTCGTTAGCGTGGGCGCAGCGGAGACGGCATCCTGGAACGCCTTGTCGATCGCGTCGTAGATGGACCGGTCGAGCGCCACGGTGGTCGGACCGTGCTCCGCGCGGCGGCTGATGGCAACCGGAGAGGCAAGCACCGCGCCGGCAAGGCACAGGAGGAGGAGGGGGAGGAGGTCAGTGAGACGCATCCGTGCGGAGAGAGAGCGATTAGCCTGCGGGCTGATGGGGTGAGAGGATAGCGACGTCGAAGAACTGAATGGCCTTCTATCTGGTGGAGGGATGTTGTCTCTGGTTGGATTGTCGTTTCTGGTTGAGCTGTCGCCTCTGGTTGAGCTGTCTCTGGCTGGCTCCGACGGTTTTGTACTCGCCCGCCCCCGCAGCTGACGCAGCCCGACGGACCCGCCCCTTGCGGCGGGACTCCATCCACCCACCCGGAGGGGGAGGCTCCCTCGGCGGTGGTGCGCTCCGCCACCGGGCACCCACGCCCCGCTCAGCCGGTGCATGCAGTGCAGCGATGACGTAGTCCTCCGTTGCACATCACGGTGCTGCGGAGGGCGGGGCCGGACATCGCCATCGAGACCTGGCGGTGCCCGGCGCACACGCGAGCCCCAGGAAACGAGGAGGCCGACAGACGGGCGAGAGAGTCAGACGCCCGCTGGGTGGAACGGCTAGGGTTCCCGGACTGGGCAGGGGCACGCGCGGCGCCGCTCCCTAGGTCTCTAGCACACCTCAAGCGGGCGACCCCGGTGAGGAAATGGGCGGAGGAGGCGAGGCAGTGGGCGGGAGGCCGGGCCTCCAGGGAGAAGCACAAGATGCAGGGTGGCACGGCTGCGGGTAGCTCCAAGAGGCTCGTCTCGCGGTTCCGCCGGCTGAAGACAGGCCACTGCCACAGCGGGCGGTACCTCCACTGGACGAAGAATCTGCCCACCGCTCAGTGCTGGTGGTGGCGGTGCCGGACGCAGACATGGGATAAACCTCTCCAAGGTGTGCCCCGGGTGGAAGGCCCAGCAGAAGATCCTGTGGGTAGAGGTGCGGGAGGAAAGCAGGGCGGTGAAGACCCGGTTTAAGATCCAGGACCTTCTTGCTGGTGGGACCGTCTTGTTGATGGGATCTTCTTGCTGACGGGGCCGCCTTGCTCATGGGGCCGTCTTGCTCATGGGACCTTCTTGCTAATAGGAGGCGCAGGCAGGCGGTGCTAGTCTTCCTCTCCACTGCGGATGTGGGAGGGCTGGTCCCGCCTGAGGAAGGCGCGGGGAGCGAGGTGTCGGAATGGGAGCGCAGGCCGAGCGGGAAGAGGAGAGGAGGGTGGAGGCGGAGGAGTTGGGTGCCGGGGAGGAACTTTCCGCTGTTTCTCTCCACGCCCTCCTTCATGGCATCCGCAGTCGAGGAGCAGGGGACGGGCGCTTATTCTTCCGTTTGTTCTTCCTTTCTGTTCACGATCTCCTTTGTTCTTTCCCTTTGCGACTTCCTTGGCGCGCAACAACGGCTTGGCGGATTGCGCACACAGGGCCTGGGCTGAGGACCGGAAGAGCGCTCCGTACGTGAACACAGAAGTGCAAAACCTGCAAATGACGGAATTCCGCTGCTGCCTGGCAGAGAGGACACGGCCGAGAGTGAAGGGCTGGACTGCATCGGACAGTCGTTCCCTCAGGGGGGGGGGGCACCAATTTTATTCCGCATCTATAAGCCTTTCCAGACTACGGCGAACACCACCAACAACGCCAGCCCATATCCGTCCGCGAGTCGAGCTGTCCTTTTGGCCCTCTTGGCCTGCTCAGTAGCTATCTTACACTTCACCATTGTCATCACACTCCACCTCCATCAACTCCTCCTCTCCTGCTACCTCCTCCTGCTCTTCCACAGTGCCATTGCTTGCTTGCCCACTCTTCCTCTCTAGCCATTCTTCCGACATCCAGAAACTCGAGTATTGCCTCAGTGCATCGTTCGTCTGCAAAGAGATCGGCTATACGGAACCTATCCCTTCCACGCTTCGTTTGTGCTCGCACTGCCTTCCAGAGCTTTCTGCTGCTTCTTCCAGGTGATACACACCTAAACAGATGCTCGCGAGTCTGAGTTACTCCGGGTTGCCGCACCACCAGCACAAATCATCTTCCCTACTGCCAATCAATTTCAGATACTGGCCAGTAAGTGCATGTCCTGTCTTCAGTTGGTAGTATCGAAACGCTGTGGTCTTCCTTGTCTTTGCTGGTCCTGGGTCTGGGCGGTTCTTTCGCCACGCACGGCAATTGACGTTGTAGGCCGGATTGGTTATACATGAGCAGGCCCAATTCTTGGCTTCTTCCCCTCTGCCATCTGTCTTGAGAGATGTGCTAGTGAGGGGCACACGTCCAGCTCGGTTGTCGATGGTCGTTCCCTCAGGGAGGATCGAGTTGCGAAAGCAGCTGCCAAACGCGCGCTGTGGTGGCCGTAACTAGGCGCTTCCGCGCCTGTAGGAGCGCTACCGGCGGGAGCCCTCGTGCTGGGCCGGCGGAGTGCAGCCATACTTACTGCGCCGAGATATGTACATACTCGGGGTTGAATAAACAAAAAATAAAAATAGATACATACTCGGGGCGTGAAATGCTGTGTCAAGATTAGATTTCCGGAAGACTCTAGAAGGTCGACCTTGAAGGTTCTTTGTCATGCAGCGGTAATTGCCGCCAGCGGGCACACGGAGCTGATAGAACTGAATACGTGCATAGGAGAATCGGATCTGGACTCCGCGAGGCTTCGTCTTGCCTGACGAGAAGCATCACCGAATCTGCCATCGTCATCTCCATCCGTATTATCCGGCACGCTGGTCGACCGTGTCTGGGCGTCCGATGCCGACCGACCAGCAGGCCCGATCGGCGCTCCGGAACCGGTTCTCGCACGAACGGGGCAGGGACAGCGGCTCGCGGCGTGTGCGCCCCTGCGGGGAAGCGCCGCCTACACGGACAGAGCAGAGTGCACAATCCGCCCAACCCAGCCCACCTCCGACGGACCCCTTACTCAGCGGCGGGGGAGGGGGGGCCTTTCTGTCTCAGCGGAAACGCTGGATGTGCCAAGCAAGGGCCGTGTGAAACTTCCCGCAAACTTTTTCAACGGAAGGCAAGATGGCCGAGCGGTCTAAGGCGCCAGACTCAAGCTTTAAGTCTTCTCCCAGTAAAACTAGGAGAGCATTCTGGTCTCGAAAGAGGCGGGGGTTCGAATCCCCCTCTTGTCAACATTTGTTTTTTTTTCTTGTCTCGTCGCTCGAGACTTGTATTCGAGTACGTAGATTGCATAAACCGGGGTCTCGTCGAGCTTTGGTCCGCTGAATTCCAGGAGGTGCAACTTCGTCCGGAGGAGGGCAGGGAGAACAAGGGTGCAGATATAACTAATGCAATTCGTGCGTATGTATGTAGTAGACTGTGTAGATCGGCACCAAACCTCCACCGATACCGCCAGAAACTGCAATTGTTATGGAATCCGTATGAACGAGTACTGATTTCTATTGCATCGGGCACTACCACCAGGCTAGCGCTAGACGGTTAGCAAAAAGGCTGGGGTTAAAAAAAAAAAAAACTCGACATATCGACACAGCGAGTGTCCATCTACGTATCACGAGAAGAACGGCGAAAGGGAGGCAGTGATAAGAGGCGGGGTTCGAGCCCCCGCTTCTTCCGAGACCAGAATACTCTCCCAGTTTGGCTGCTGGGAGAAGACTTAAAGCCCGAGTCTGGCGCCTTAGACCGCTCGGTTGTTGGTGGCGCTGCTTGGCCGTGGCTGCCATGAGGGAAATAACACGATGGATTTCTCTAGCAGTAGTGGGGGGTATCATAGCATATCTATCTGCTTGAAGGCACCGGCTACACTCCTCGCCCGCCGTGTAGATATCCCGAAAAACCCACAACTATAACCGCGCCCGTGCATCTACTAGGTATATATAGCTCCCCCATCAACCAGCAAGCAAGCATCATGAGGCCTGTACGAGCGAGACTGCCAGTGTCCTGCTACTTACCGAGCCTCAGTCGGGAGTTCCGGCCAGTCTACACCACCGTCAGCACTCTTCGTCTTTCTTTCTTTCTTTTTTTTTTTTTTTTGGGGGGGGGGGGGACCAACCAAACACAGTCCTTTCCTCGTTCCTCTTGCTCACCCTGACACGATCGCCGACCCTCAGCACGACGCCGCCGCCATCCTCGCGTCGGCGCAAGAACGCGTAGCGGCCGAAGACCGGTGAGAACTTTACCCCGCTGTCGACCCTGCGGTCCTTCATCAGCAACTTCAGCGGCTGCCTGTGGTTCTCGACGAAGCCGCCGGTGGCAAAGTCGACGTTGAGGCTCAAGCACCTGCCACAGTTGGCCGTGCACAACAGAGTCGCCGGCGCGTCCTCGCCGATCTCGAGCTCGGCCCAGTAATCCTCCTCCCACGGCTGCAGCGGCTCTCTCCCGTCCTCGTCGTCGGCAGCGAGGACGATGTTCGGTCGGAATTTGCGCACGTCGACGTCGTCTCCGGTGCGCGCCGAGACTGCCGCGAGCGAGGCCGCAGTGGTGACAAGGAGCGGCGCGCAGTCCGCGAACGTGATCGCCGCATCCTCCTCCTGTTGCTGCTGCTTCCCGGCGGCGGCGGCGAACCACGAGGCCAGGAACCCGGGCTGCTGCTGCGCCGGCGCGATGTTGCCGAGCACTTTCCGCGTCGACGGACCGATGAACAGCAGCCGCGCGGCAAAGCCCAGGTGGCGCGAGAAGAAGACGTCGGCGTCGGCGCCGACAGCGAAGCCCGTGCACGCAGACAGGTGCATCGTCACCTCGACGGCCTCGCCGAGCACCGGGGGGACCAGCGGGATCCGCAGCGTGTCGCCGGCGAGCGTGTGTGTGACCTCGAGCGACGCCGAGTCGTCATCGCCGTCGGTGATCGCAACCGAAAACAGACACAGCTGCGAAAGGTGGCCGATGTGCAACGGCGTGTTCTGCGGCGCGCGGACCAGCACGAACGTGCGGTCGTGCGGGAGCCCGAGCGCCGTCACCGTGCTCGACTGCAGCGCGATCGGCAGCAGCGACTTGATGGGGTGGATGTAGAGCGCCGAGATGTGCATTTTTTTTGCGTTGCTCTTTCTTCGTCTTCGCGGGGAGGGGCGGAGGGAAACTGCGGTGGAATCAGAAATAGCGGTTCCGAGCAGCAGGGATCGGAGAATCGTCGTCACACTGAAGGCAAATCCCGCATAGCGTCGGATGACTCCCCAGCGAGTGCTGTCGTGTGCGTCACAAGCGCTCGGTTCAACGCGACGTCGCGGCCGCGGCTGGATGTGGGCTCTGTCCATGAGGGCGGTCCGTCTCTGAGGCGCCGCGCCAGGGGCCGACACCCAGCGCGCAATCCTGCTCTAGGAGGGTTGGAAGACCGAGGGATGGACTGGAATGGCTGGTTGGGTGTGTCCGTCGTCGCCGCCGTCGCTGGTGGCAATGTCGCCTCAACTCGGGCTGGAGGACACGCATTCCGAGCTGGGGTTCGAAACCCTCAGTCCTCCGTCCGGCGATATTCCTGCTTTCCCCCCGACTCCATTGCACTCGAATTGACCGTGTGTGTGTGTGTGTGTGTGCATGTGCATCCGCCAAGCCGTCTTCTCGGTTTTTTTTTCGTCGAGCCTGCGATCCGCAAAGGATCCAGGTGCGCACACGGACTGCGGTGGGGATCCGAGAAAGCTCTGCGATGGCGATGGCTAGAGTGGAGTAAGCACGATGGAGTGCATAGATAGGGAGGGTAGGAATGCGGCGTGGAGGGAACGGACCTTGCAGAACGCAGGAGGGCCAGGCACTCGATGCGGGAAGACAGCAGAGTCTGTCTTGGCGCGCCCGACGGCAACGTCCATCGCGTCCGGAATCGAACACGCGCAGAAAAACAGTCATCCATACCGCACCGGATCTCCGCACAGTGGGCGGATATCGACGGGGTCGCTGCAGCCCTGGCTAATGGCTGTTGGGATTACCCAGATTTACCCAGATTTACCCAGGTTTTTTTTTCCCATCCCTCGGCCGCACACTCTACTTACCTGCCGTCCATCTCGCCCCCGCCGCGGAACGGCACTGCAGCGTAGGACCTCGGCTGCGGACTGATATCTGCGACGGGCTGGGAATCCGTGGCAACGGGGGATCGGATCAGGCGGGCGCACCCATACAGACATGTCGTTCGATACGCGGTCGGCTCCGTGAGCGGGACGGTGAGAAGGAAGAGAGCGACACGCGCCGCGGGAACGGACGACGGGCACAGCTCGGTCCGTCCCCGCACGGCAGGCCCCTCATGGCTACTTACTGGCTGCGCTACATAGCCGCCAGCGGGGCAAAGCCCGCCCCACGTGATGGCCGCCTGTGCCTCGGCATCCTTCGGCAGGCCATATCCCTGGTGACGTGCGAGATCCTCAAAATCCCGGGAGACCGTATGGACCTCCTCCTCCTCCTCCTCCCCCTCCTCCACTGCAACTCAAATTCGCCGTTATGCCGTCTCCAAAGATCGTTCTCTACCACTACGTGCGACCCCCTCTTTCCCTCCCCCTACGCATCGCTAACCGCCCACGCATGGGCCCACGTGCAGTCGTACTCGCCGTACGCGCGCAAGATCTCGTTCTACCTGACGCTGCGCGCGCTGCCGTTCCTCGAGTGCCCGCAGCCGCTGATCATGCCGCGCGCGGACCTGGCTGCGCTGGGGATCACGTACCGGCGGATCCCGGTGGTGGCGCTGGGTGGCCGAGTGGTGCTGGACACGTCGCTGATCCTGGCCGAGCTGGAGGCGGCGTTCCCGGCGGGCGCGCTGGGCGGCGACGCCGCCGCGGTTGACGGCTGGGCGCGCTGGAGCGCGGCGCTGTTCCGCCACGCCGCCGCGTGCATCCCGATGGACCTGCCGGCGATGCGGAACCCGGCGTTTCTGCGCGACCGCGCCGACTTCAGCGGCGTGCCGCCGGGCACCGCGAACCGGGCGCGCGCCCTCGCCGCCGTCGACCGCGGCTTCGCGCGCGTCGAGGACGCGCTCGCCGACGGCAGGGAGTGGATCCTCGCCGGCAACGCCGTCACGCTCGCCGACATCAATGGTGTGCTCCCTGGCCCACCCAGCAAACTAGTGCTGACGAACAATCAGCCGTCTGGATCCTGCACTGGATGCAGACGCTGCCCGGCGCCCTGGCGGGCTCCGACATCTCGGCCGCCAAGTATCCGCGCACGTACGCGTGGATCGCGCGCTTCTTGGCGCGCATGGGCCCCGTCGCGCGCGGGACGCGGGTCTCCGGCGCCGAGGCGAAGGAGATCGTGCTCGCCGACGGGAGCGCTCCCGATGCCGCCGCCGTCGAGGAGGTCAGCGTTGTCCCCCGCGACACCGGCAGGACACATCCGCAGCTCGGTCGCTTGCTCCGCCGCGAGGCGCACAAGGTCACACTGCAGGTCACGCCGCCCGGCGAGGATAGCAGGACCATCCTCGTCGTTGTCCCCACCGACGGCTTCGAGCTCGTCAAGGTCGCGACCGGCGCGAAGTTGTAGCGGCCCCGCCGTTTTGTGTGTATGATGCTCTAGCGGGATGTCACGAGATCAATGAACTTTTCGAGCAGCACTCTTCTTCCCCCCTTCGTGAATCCCCAGTGCGGACTCCGTTCACGGAATCTCCGCCGCATGTAACGGTATGTCCCTATGTGTGCACCAACACGGGGTGACTTGGAACTTTACGCAAGTCATTGGAATCGGGTAACTATCGTCGCTCCTAAAAACTCGCGACGGCAATGCGCTTCATAGTTTCTACTAGCGCCGGCGGTGGGCTCTGCATACATACCAAATCGCATCCAAAAACAGTCGTCATATCCCTTCCTCTGGCGTGTCTGTGTCTGCGTGCCTGTCGAAATCTCATGACATGCATTAGCGCGATTAATTACTAACAAAGCCGAGTGATATCAAAAGCATTCCCCCGCGCGCATACAAATTTTGCCACACAAACTCATCAAGCATCCTCTTTCGCATACCACCTCTCTCAGCACTTGCATGAACGGAGCTTGGTCAACTCCTCCAGTTTATGTTCTTCCGCCTGCACCCCACTACTGCTAGCCACCTCCTTTGCATGCTTCCACTCGTACTTCCTGTACTTTGAAAACAGTATACGGTGGGTCTTTTTGACATGAGTCCGGCGTATCTGTTCACGATGTGGTTCAGTAGACTTTTTTTTTGCAACGAGCAGCCTTGGGCTTAAGTTCAACAACTAAAGTCTCCCGAAACTCTGGGGTAGGGCAATTGATCTTGATTGCTTTGTCTAAGGGTTGTTTCGTTTCGATAGACGTGATGAGCGTTGCGTGGGAGGCGAGGTCGTAAAGAAGATGGGAATTGACAGCACTAACGTCCAGCAAGAGGTAGAACAGACAGAGCCAATTGCGCCGGGTACGTTGATGAGTCTCGTGTAGGCAGCACAACACTGGTCAGCGAGGCCCACGCCATTCCTACGGTGGCTGTAATCGTCTACCACCGTCGGCATGAACACCGGCATTCTCTCCTTCGTTCCATAGGTTCTCCGGGTGGCGGCAACGTCCGTACTCGTAGGCCGTGGCTTTTTTTTTCGTTCTTTAAGCGTTACCTCGTTTCAATTTCCGCCGAATTGGCTCGTGTAGTACCACAGCCACCGGTCAACCTACTTCGGAGCATCCGAAGCAGTGGAACTGTCGCAAAAGGCACTGTCCATGTGGACGGTGTATCGGTAACCGATGGAGCCGAGATATTCGCACAGCAGCTGGTAACAACTTCTGCTTGATGCTCGCATACTGGTTGGGTGGACTCAACTATTTTCTCGGAAGTTTCGTCATCCTAGTACAGCGAGAATATGCCAATGGGGCGACAATGGAGTGCCTTCGGGAAGCCTTGCCTCAGCCATATGCTCTGGCTTACTATGAGCGAATGCAGCGAAAATGGGATCGAGGAAGTCACCGGAAGTGCAGTGCCATCTGACATCGTCGGATGGTGGCGTGCTTGATTGAAATCGATTTGCCGCCGGGGAAGAATGTGATGTCGAGGAGTAAGGAGAGCTGATCACGCTTGGGTTCTCTGTTTACTCTACTCGACCCACCGCGGCTGAGCCTCTCTACTCTACGCAGTCCGTGACGTTGTGCCGTAGCGAAACCTACCCACCCCGCTCTCACTCGACTTTGACGTTGGGCCAATTAACACGCTAACCCCTTTAGGCGGCGCTAATATACATGTCATGGGATTCACATGCGGTTCAAACAAAGGGATACATAAGTACACAGTTGCAGCCCCTCACTCACGTACATATAGCCTGTTTACGGGGGCGGCGATTGTGGCCGACCAACTCCATTACACCGCCGACAAAACTGAAGCGGAACATCTTGTAAAGCCCCCCTCGGCCTCGCCCCCCCGCCCCATGAGTGATGGGATCGACACGTCTAATTTCTTGTCGTTTCCGTTCTCCTTTCTTCGTGGGCCACCCACTGGGTCTTCGCAGGAAAATTTCTGCCGACAGTGCCTGTGAATCAGTGATCCGATAGCACATAAGCGAGACAACTTGTGGATGAGTTCGGTAGCAAGTCCACAAGGAACGGCGTTGCTGCCGCCGCCGGGCGCTAGCAGAACTATGTATGGCACATTTTGTGGTGAAACGTTTCAGACTATGGCATTATGGTGGATGGTTTCCAAGGCTACGGCATTACAGAGGTTTGCCGTGTTCTTGGATATGCATTACTCGCGGGCATCTGTCCATCCATGTGCAATATTCGTTGTTGAACCCGAACCGCCCGCACTAACGTCGGTCACGAGCTACACATAACTAGCACATACAAGGTGGACGGTTGTTTCCTGGCTTCCATGATCTAGAGTAGTTTCTGTGTACATACATAATACAAAGAGTTCCTGCGGGAGCTATGGGTGCTACTTTCATTCTCCTCCGCTGGATCCGCTGCCCCCCCCCCCCTAGACGGCATCGGCGGTACCCACGGTATCCGCCGAATTTCCCGACAGCAGGGAGACGCTGCAAACTGCGGCGTGGAGTTCGATATCCGCTAAAGCCATCTTCAGCACCGGGTCCGTCGCGGCGGCCGCAGCGCTCTCCACGTCTCCGGCAGGGCTCGGAGCCGTCTCGACTGGCGCGGCACAGTACGTGCGCAGCGGGCTTTTCCCCCCGAATGTCTCCCGCGTGTCCCACTTATCGTCCAGAACGCCGGACGCGAGCTTGACCTTCTTGCTCTGGGCACGCGTGATGACCGTCTCGATGCTTCCGTCCGTGATGATGTAGTAGACGAACACGTCTTTCTTCTGGCCAAGGCGGTGACTCCTCCCCATCGCCTGCTGATGGGACAAGGGTGAGTAAGTCGTGTCGAGGATGACCACGCGATTGGCGGCCGTGAGGAGATTGATGCCCTGGCCGGCTGCCCTTGAAGACAGGAGATAGACGTCCGTGGTTCCCTTGTTGAAGTGCTCGAGGTCGCGGCGACGGGTCTGCTCCTTGGTCGAGCCGTCAAGTCGCAGGAAAGAGAAGTCCGTGCGTCGGTGGAGGGTGTATTGGATGTAGTCCAGGGTAGCCGTGTAGTTGCTGAAGACGAGAACACGGTCGTCGACGCTTTTGCTGTGTTTGATGATCGAGAGGAGGACGAGCATCTTGTTGCTGTACGCTGGGGAGAGGACATCTTGTTCCCCGGCGAAGATGGATTTTAGGCATTCGTTGGCCTTGTCCGGGCGATTTGCGTCGCGCTCGTACTGATCGCAGAACTCATCCAGATCACTGATTCCCGAGGATCTCCAGCCGTAGAATACACTTCTCCAAGCCTGAGGGTGACAGCAAAGAGTGCCAAGGTGATGGCACAGCGCCAACCAGTGGCGCAACCTCTCTCTGTTCGCTGGACTGAAGCTTGGATGCGCCAGGCTGTCACAGCGGATGATTCGGTCGTAGACCTCGAACTGAAGCGGTGCCAACGGAACCCAGATCTGGAACTCTGTCTTTTTTTTCAGCAGCTTCTCGGCCACCGCCATGCCCAGTCTGTGAGTGATCGGTTTGGCGATCTCCATGGCTCTCATCATCCGTTGGTGGGCATCAGGTACCGCATTGGTGTTTATTTGCGCGATCCGATCTTGGTCATTCGGTGACAGCCATCCCAAGAGGGCCAGATACTCATCGAGTGTATTTGCGAGCGGCGTACCCGACAAAGCGATCCGGAAGGGTGTCTGTATCGACTTAATCGCAAGTGCTAGCCTCCCGTCTTTGTTTCTGAAGGCATGGGCCTCATCTGCCACGACGATGGTAGGGCCCTCCACCAAAATTCTCTTTGTCTCTTTCGCGCGTTGTATCTGCTCCTCGTCACTCTCAGAGCTTCCCAACAGCGTGTTAAGGTCGTGAGACTCTCCGGTTTCCAAAGCTCGTAAATCTCTCGCGAAAGCTTCGTAACCCAATAGCAGGATCCCACCGTCCCGATACCACTTATTGTACACGTCTAGCCGGTGAGAACGTGCGGGGGCTACATACACTTGCTCGAAGAATTTCCGTTGTTCCGGTGATTGTCCGATCGCCTCGTGCCACTTCTGGAATTCGGCGCGCCAGTTAGCTACCAGCCCCCCAGGCATGAGGGTGAGCACGCGGTTCGCTGAAAATTGCCTCAATTCAACGGGGCCAGGACTCATAGCCCGATATAAACTATGCAGGAATACGATAACTTGCAGCGTTTTTCCGAGGCCCATAGAGTGCGCAAGAAGTGCGCCTGTCTTGTGAAGGACCAGCCGTTGCCAGAGGTGCGTGATACCATCCTCTTGATGCTGGCCAATTGCGCGCCTAAACTCGGGGTCGATCGCGAGGTCCAGGGGAGTGGGGGCGATAATGAAGGCGAGTTGCCCTGTGAATGCCCTCCCATCAGGAGTTTCCCTGCGCTCTCGCGCTGTTGGGTCATTGGCCGGTATCATAGGGGGGTTGGTGGACGTTGGTGCCACCGCTGACTGTTGTTCTGCCGGGCTGTACATTCAGAAAAGTCAGAAGGAATCAGATGCTACAGATTTGTGGGGGTGTACCTATCGATATCGGGAGCGTTCATATCGACATCAAGAGCGCCAGTATCGACATCAGGATTGGGAGCGTCCGTATCCATTTGTGATGATGGTGGGAGATCGGTATCCATGTGGAGAAGAAAAAATGCCCGCGCAATGGGACCTCCATTTATATGTAGATGTATGCCCCCAACCCTTCTACCCTCTTCCAACGCTCCCCAGGGAACCAGTGCGATCGACGGGTGGAGGAGATTCCATAGCGGAGTAAGGCTTCTGCAATTGGCCGTTCGAACGTACTCGTTACTGCCGAACGGCGTGCCAGACTATGCTGATTGCTTGCTCGGTGGATTGATTCCACAGCGGGACCGAACTGCAAAGAAGCCATATGCTCACAAAGGGAAACAGGGGGGAAACCCCGATCGGGTATTGAACTGAGGGAGCTATTCATTCGAGGCATCCACGCTCTGCTTTCTGCACCTTTCTCTCATCTCAAAGAACCTCGGAACGAGAGCCAGATAGAGCCCCCTTCGAATTACAATGACCGATGGCCGTTTGCCCTGAGATCCGCTTGCCGCGCTCCGACCAAAGCGCCTGATAACGTCGGTTCGCCCGCCGACAGCAACCGACAGGGGACGCTGAATTTGGCACTGGCCAAAGCCAGTTCTAGACAGGTGCACGCGGATTTGCCGGCCAATTGATGAGACTGGAGAGGTAGCGAGGGGCGTCATTGTTGGATGCCCGATCCGAGCGCAAAAGATGCCAATAGAATTCAAAAACAAACAGCACTTGGGGTGAGCGAAGGTCATTGAGGAGCAGAAACCTGGGGATGCATTTGGTGGAAGGGGAAGTATGTCACACAAGTGACTGATCTACCAAACCTTATCTTATCATGGTTTGATCCCGTCCCTCCTATATACCCGCCACAACCTTTGCGACGCAAACCTACGTACCATGGCCGAACCCTCCTCCATGTCCCAGGAGGAGCCCTCCTCCGCAACGCCCGTTCCCACAACCCCAGCTCTCCTCACCCTGCTCACGCCCACTCCTTCAGTTCCCGCTCCACTCCGCCAACATGCGCACCGTCTCACCGCCTCGCTCGCGCGCTTCCGCGGCCACTACGAACCGCAATACCCCTCACGAATCGACTCGCTCCTTACGTCGCTCCTCCTACCGACCAGCCACGCAGCGTTGATAAACACCTACACCGTCAAGCCCTACGCGCTTCCGGATGACCCCGCAACAAGCGCATTACCCTGGTTCGCCTCGCCAGCGTACATCTCCTCCTCCGCGCTTCCGCCGCCACAAGCCTCGCCGGACGGAAAACGCACGCACTACCTTCTCGATGCGGCCTCGCTCCTTCCGGTCATGGCGCTCTCGCCGGAGCCAGGCATGCGTGTGCTGGATCTGTGCGCGGCGCCGGGTGGCAAATCCGTTGCGATTGCACAGTTGCTACACGGCAGCGGCGAATTGCACGCCAACGAGCCCGACCGTGCGCGGCGTGGACGGCTGAAGGCGGTGCTGACCGAGTACCTTGGGGAACAGCCTTCCGTCTCGGTAAGGGTCACGGGCGACGATGGGTCGCGGATCGCCGGCGGTGGGTACGATCGCGTACTGGTCGATGCGCCGTGCTCGAGCTCGAGACATATTCTCCGGGCGGCGAACAAGGCGCTGCGGTCCGGCACGGAGAAGGGATTAGAAGATCTCCTCGCGTGGACGCCGAAGAGGGCGGCTAAGTGTGCGGTCCTGCAGAAGATGCTACTGCTGTGCGCGCTGGAGAGAGTCAAGGTCAGCGGGAGAGTCGTGTATGCTACTTGCTCGATCGATGACGCCGAGAACGATGGCGTGGTTAAAGCTGTTGTCGGGAAGGAATGGAGGGGACGGGCAACGATTGTGAGGCCGAAGGGAGAGGAGGCGTGGCCCGGGGAGAGGACGAAGACCGGATGGATCGTACTGCCCGATGTTGGCGCCGGGTTGGGACCGCTGTTTTTCGCTGTGGTGGTTAGGACTGCGTGAGGGTCCCAGAACTGACATCATGTGGATTAAAGCACCTCGTGAGCTGTGATTTCACGCTCTGACGATAATATCTTGTGGCAAATTTAGGTTTCGGTAGTCCCCGAGCTCTCACTACCCAGAGACGTCACTACCCAGACCAAACGAAGCGCAAAAGTTCTGTAGATCCTCTTCCCTATCAGGAAAAAAAACACTACACCTAGGGGTGAGAACAAAAGAATGGTGGCAAGAGGGGGGATTCGAACCCCCGCCGCTTTTAAGACCAGAATACGCTACCAGTTTGGCTGGTAGAAGACTTAACCCGAGTCTGGCGCCTTAGACCGCTCGGCCATCTTGCCTGTTGTTGCATGTGCTTCGCTCTTGCTATTTGAGCCATCTCTTACTGGAATGCTGACAAATTGAAGGAACAAGTCAGCCATTCGGCCTGACCACAACTGCTCGTCGCGGATAACGATCGAAGGTGTGGTATGTCTCCCTCTACACATGTGAGAACTGCTGGAAGGGGTGTGGGCGAACATCAATTTATTCCGCCTAGTAACAGCTGCCGGGTGGGCCCCGGCGAAGCGCGAGCAGAGTGGTTGTGTGTGAGGCGCACGGCACGGAGGGGGAGAGATTTCGAAATTAGTCAGGCGCAGCCAGACGCAATAACATTTCAAATGACATATAGGAGACTATCCATCCGACAGCGGTATCCCACAACATCCCGCACGCCCTCGTATTAGACTACTCCCTCGCCCTGAAGCGCAGCTCACAAGTGCCCAGGGCGATGGTGATGTAATCCTTGCACTGCTCCCGATACCTCTTCTCGCTATATCCATCTCCGATCTCGATCGCGAACTCCGACACCACGCGGGCGACGACGAGGCGCAGCTCGTTCAGGGCCATCTGCTTTCCGACGCACGAATGCGCACCATACGAGAATGGGATGAACGCTTTGGGCTCGAGGACGAGCGTCTCCCTGTCTTCGAGCCAGCGGTTGGGAAGCCAATCCTCGCCGCGGGGGAAGTATTTGGGGTCTGTGAGATTCGATTGACAGGTTAGCGCAGTGGCGGTGGTGGTGGGAGGGGAGAGAAGAGATACCAGTCATGACGGTTAGATGGTGAGCTCTGGCAACTGTGTATGGAGGGAGAAAGACGCCATCGATTGTTATCCCGCCGGGAGGCACAATGCTCTCGACGCCTGCAGGGATAGGATTCCACAACCGCAAACTCTCATCAACGACAGCACAGACCACGGGCATACTATTAGTGGCCTGTACATTCACGGCCCCATCATGCTCCCTAACCTCCTTTAACACCTTCTCCTGCCACTCCGGGTGCATCGCGAGCTCCCTCAACGTATTGGTCAGAACCGATGAGGTAGTATCGCTCCCAGCGGCGATCAGCAGCATCGCGTTAGCGGCCATCTGCGCCCGCGAAAAAGGACCCTTCAGGACATTGGTGAAGACATCATTCCTTCTGGACCCAATCTCCAGCCTCTTCGCGATCATATTTTCCGTGAGGGCCACGAATTTCCGCATATACTTGTCGTGCGGTGCAAACTGTAGTATGTCGACGAGGTTCCTCAGTGACCCCATGATCGCGGCGGTGCGCAAGAAACTCTTGAAAAAGTCGTTGTACTCTCTGTTGCCGCCGCCGAACTGTAAGCCCTCGTCTACGCCAAAGCCGAGGTCGCTCATGACATCGAACGTAAAATCCCCGACTCGGGCGTTTGCATCCACCTCGGCCCCCTTCGTACCCCGGAGGACGCAAACGAACTGCTCCACATGTTTCTCGACTCGGGGTGCGTACTCGGTGACTCTCCCGCGCGTGAACGCCTTCTCCCAGGTGGGGCGCCACAGCTTGTGCTGGTTGTTATCGCGCGTCGTGGCGACGTTCCCCGAGCCGTCGCCGAAGAGTTTACCGATCTCATTCGTGGGGCCGCGCTGGCGGTGGTTCGGCGTCGGGATCAGAAGCCGCAGCGCGGAGAGGGAAGTGATGGAGACGTGGTTGGGCCCGGTCCGGATTACGGGCCCGTAGAGCTTGTGCAGAGCTCTAGTATTGAACGAAAACTGGCCGGAGGCGTTGAGGTAGGCCTCGTGCAGCTTCGAGGCGGCGGCAATCTTGTGACCAGGCAAGTGGCGCAGAGGGTGGAAGTATAGACGGTATATCACTGTCGTCACGATCAGGGAGGAGAAGTAGACAAAGTTGATTCCTGCGAAGGAGGAGATAACCGCGGTGGTACTGGAATTGGTCCGGACGAGAAGGAATAGCAGGACGGCATCGAGGAGTCCCCAGCTGGCGAGCACGTGTATCGTGTTCACCTCGACGATGGGACAGATGATACGCTGTGTCAGCGCACCGAACAGGAGGGCAAGATGGAGCAACATGGGTTTGGGTTCTGCATTTCATCGATGGGGGACGTGTTCCTTAAGTATGGTATGTATTGGGAGGCAGCGGGGATACTGCCGGGATATCATCGGGAGGGTGGGGGTGGATAGCGAGGGATTGGTGCCCGTGGAGCATCCAAATAGCCCCAGGAGGAGGGCTCGGAGCTTTGTGTGTGGGGCTCACTGGCAGCTTCCCTGGCAACAACGATGCCCGCCCCCAATTCGGAAGTGATGAACCACAGCTATGGTCGCTCTACACAAGAGAATTCCTTTTAAGAGGACCCACTCTACAACAGAAAGAGTCCAGGTCCCGACGTCCTTCGTATAGAGAATAAGAGAATTCTTCCTATAAGAGACCCCGAAAAAAATTGTATGGGGTTATCTTATAGTAAGGGTCCTCAAAGTTGTCTGGGTGATTGGGCTAGTGGAGAGTGGTTCTTATTAGTTGGGCGATCCCCGAAATCTCCAGCTCACGCTTTCCAGCCAGCTCTGGAAAACTGGAAGTCCAGCTCGCCGTAATGAGTCAACGATAGGCTCAGGGATCAACCGAGAACTTAGACGGGAAGTTTTGCGAAACTGCGGTTCTATTCGCCGTCTGGTCAAGCCCAATATCGTCACCCGAAAAGAAACAATGCCCCGTTTATCCAGAAGAAAATCCGTGCTTGAGCTGCTCGACACCGACATCCACGCACAAACGATACTCGACGCCATTTTCGAATCTGATGATGAGAATGTGTAAGAGATTGCTATCAGGATCAGATTCTGAAGAAAGTGATGAAGGTGATGCGCCAAATATCCTGATGCCGGTGAGTTGATATTCCAAACAAAATCTGTGTTCATTTATTGACGGAATTTAAGACAGCCTGCTGGATACCCAAGCATCAGCAGAGCCGGATGCTGGAGACCTCCCAGCCCAGTTACTAGCCTGTGGCCCTCAAAGTCAACTTTGAGGTCTAGACGTTGTGATTGGTCACTTTTTCTCAACGCGTTCCCAGCCAGCCCAATCACCCAGCCAACTTTGACTCGGACCTCTAGTGAGCGAGGGTTAGGGGCTGGAATTTTGATTTAACAGGGGCAGTCTTTTCGTCAGATCATCATATGCCAAACCTCCATGGTGCAGGATCCAGGATGCTTCAGATAAGTGCAATGGGAGAGAAAATATCCAGGAAAGGTGATCTATTTGTATTGATACAAACAAAAATCCCCGGATATGCGTGAAGTTTTTCACCCGGAGTTTTGTATAGGGCACTAGTTATCACTCGATACCAAGCCATTTATATAAGGGAACTTTATACATGAGAATTTTTCCTCCAAATCTCCGGATCTGGTGAAGACGCGATTAGCAAATATAGTGAATCGACTGTACTCGAAACGGATCGATCTTGACTGCGTTGTTGCACGTACTCTACATACTACATAGTGTGACATGCTGTTGCCCCTGCGGGGAATACCAGCATCGTCCGGCATATGATCAATATCCGTGATATGTATATAACGTAGTAGCGCAGGAAGTGAACCACACCTTAAGGTGAATAATCGGTGCACGCTGATTCACCAGCCTAACCTCTTGCAGATGGATCCCCTGTTGCTTTGCCAACACTGCACACTTAGATATTTCGACAATGCTCAACCAGATCGCGAGATTTAAATTTAAATTTATCATGACTCACATGCGACCTTGTTAGATCATGGTGGGGCCGAAGGCCCGAACCTCCGACTTCCCTATCGCGGTGTAATCATCGCGACACCGATCCTAAGACGCTCGCTCGTACATGAATCAAAGGGCATTATGGAGGTTCTGTTGGCCTCCGTGCACGAGAACTAGAACTATCACCACAGCAACGGACCAAGGACCTTCCATGTAGAGGAAAGCGTAGAAAAGTTTGCATGCTAATTATTGTGCAGACCAGGGCCCTGGTCAACGCCGTGAACTACTGGAGTGCACGAATTAGCGTGCACAATAGAATGTAAACAAAGACGCTGATTAGCCAGCGTGCCATATAACCATGGATAGAACATGCGACGAAGTACTCCATCAACTTTGCACGAGAAATTTCATTCTGTATTCTTCAAGTCATCCCTGAGAATGCCGCTGAAACTTTACACCAGCAGTCATAGCAGTTGTTTCCCTAGCTGTCGATACTCCTATACCGATGCTTTTACTCCACCCGCTACACGTCGTCAAAAACTACACCGTAAAATGCTGACAGAGCCAAATCGATTTTCGCGACCGTACAATGTATAAAGAGATCGGATGCGGCGGATCGAAAGAGATTGATGCACCGAGGCCGAACAACTGAAAATCGAATGAAACAGACAAGATCTGGCGGAGTTATGGGGTGATGAAGATGCTGAAAGAACGATACATATGCAGACAGACACAGAACAGAAAAAGTCGACCGCCACGGTACCGGGAAGTTGTCCAACACCGCTGCTGAGGTTAGTTCTAGTGCACGAAATGTACGGAACCTCCCATTTTTCGTACACTAGCTAAACCGATT
>Ga0307508_10000163_pt1 | contig 80086 bp, 80 predicted proteins | sample 9_EM_MG_FD_203089 | JGI IMG/M metagenome (GOLD analysis project Ga0307508, IMG submission 203089) | Populus trichocarpa ectomycorrhiza microbial communities from riparian zone in the Pacific Northwest, United States - 9_EM | ecosystem: Host-associated > Plants > Roots > Unclassified | place... | reverse complement strand
CGGTGGCCGCCGGCCATGACCTCGCGGCCAAGATCGCCGGGGCCGAGATCGACGTCATCGGCGGCATGGGCCACGACCTGCCGGAGCCGCTGTGGCCGCGCTTCGTCGCCGGCATTGCCAGCGCGGCAGGCCGGGCATAGAGAGCGCGGGGATAATCCCCGCGTGACAAGCCCTGCCCACAACCCCTGGCGCCTGTCGGTCGCCTCGATGATGGACTGAGCTGAAAACGTAGCATCGGCGCCACTTTCCAGGATGCCATGTGCACCGCGTGTGCACTGTGCGGAAAACCGATTCTCGACAGCACGCTGATCGCACGACCCGGCGACCTGAAAATCGGATCGACGTACATGCGGCCCACTGCGGTTCGCTACGCCCGAACCCGACGTGGTCGACTGACCTGCGGTGCACTTTCAAGACGCTTCTCAAGGGATGCTCGGGACGTCCGATAACCCATCTGCCCTCGTGCTGAAACGGTAGACGGCCGTGCTTGCCCAAGCGTCGTTGTAGGGCGCTTGCCAAGCCCGGGACCCTTTGGGTCGTGTGGGTTCGAATCCCACCGAGGGCACTTCCTGGCTGGTCTTGGCAGAGCTGGGACGTGTGCAGTGACGGGAGGGCGGCGTAGGCGAGAGGTGGGAGCGGCAGGCGGATTCGAGCCAGGCGCTCGCCTCGTAACCCACGACAATCAGCCCGATGAACGACATCACGGCATGGTGGGGCGCGGGGACTGGCACTGTTGGGCTCGTCCTGTCGGTCTATAACGCGTGGCACACGCGCCGGCTCACGCGGCCTGACGTCATCGTGGAGCCACGCTTCACCGCGTCGATCTACGACGATGCAGTCCCGAGCGCGCTTGCCGTCCACGTTGTGAACAGAAGTGGTTTCGAGATCACCATCATGAATGCCGCGATCGTCGCACGTGACGAATCAGGCAAGCCGGGCAGCATGCTCCGCTTGGAAGGGTTTTCGAACGGGCTGCCGATGCAGCTCGCGGCCAGGAGTTCTACCGACATTCAGCTGACCTTGCGCACGACGATTGCGCTCGCCATGGATCAACTCGACCATGTCTTTGTCGAGCTGGCGACGGGTGAGCGCTTCCGGTCATCGAAGCGGCACCCCTACGCTGGGAAGACGCTGAAGGAGATCCAGCGTCACAGGAACGAGCACGGCAACCCTTGAGCCAGTCCAAGCTCGCCCCAGTCACCGGCAGAGCTCGCGTGACGGTCACGCGTGACGCCGTAGCGCGAATGTCGGCCCCTTTCATCTGCAGCGTCAGCACACTGCCTCATATCGGCCAGCGCGGCTCATCATCGTGGCGCGGCGCTGGCGGATCATCCCCGTGGCGCGGAATCAGCGGCCGCGCGTCAGCCAACCATTTGTCAAGGCTCAGCCAGCTTCCTGTCGATCGACCGTCTGGCCTCGCACAGCGCGTTGTCCGCTGCGAGCAAGCGCGTATGAAAACGCGCCGCAGGGAACTGTTGCCACGAAGCGGCGCTGCGCCCGGAGGATGTCACTGAGAAGCTGGCAACGAATCGATGTGTCCACGTCGAAGATAGCTCACCAAGCTCCGCGCCGTCCAACTGCGGAAAGACTTCGACGGATCGTGTTCTGATAGCGCAGCCTTTGTACGTCGAGCATTGTTCACCGTTCATAGTGGAACCAAACAAAGCGATGTTTCGATCCTGTCAGGGTGCACCCTGTGCCAGGACCGAGGCGTCGGACAAACACCCATCGGGGAGCGCCCCGAGCGGGCGAATGTCTGTAGGCCGACACGCCTATGGTGGGGCCTGAACGCCGTTGTCGTCTCGCTCCGCCGGTCCGGCACAGGACACGCTCTCAGGTTGCGCACACGGCATGCCGATAACCGACGTGCCGCATCGTCGCGGCCACATGGGGCACTCCAGATGAAGCACGCCTTGATGGTGGCGTTCCTCGTAGCGCTTACTGCTACCGCTCCTGCACTTTCAAAGGGAAGGCCAGTTGTTGCCGGCGCGCCGAGTGCATCGGCCCCGGCGACCGCGCTCGATCGGACTGCCGGCGAAGGTGGGCTAATTGAACATCGGTCCTACATCAACAGAGACGGCGCGACCGTGCATTCGCCGGCGCACACCCTGACTGGCACGGCGCCTGGCGGCGCGTCCGCGCAATGCCGCGACGGCTCCTACAGCTTCAGCAGGCACCGCAGCGGGACGTGCTCGCATCACGGGGGTGTCGGCGCCTGGCTCTGAGCAAGTGCAGCCGTGCCCGTTGCGGCACCGATGTAGGGGCTGCAACCGCGAGCGTGTGCACCTCGTGCGCGACGTAGATTGCGCTTCCAGGTTCGCCCGGCTACAGCGACTTCTGTGCGCGGCGATACTGTCCCTTCGGAGGTTCACGGAATGCGAAAGATCTGGATCGGAGCGGCCGTCTTCGTGGTGACCTGCATCGCGGGCGCCGTGTGGGGCTACAAGCTGGACTTGACGAGCGACAAGTGGGCCTCTTGGGTCCAAGCTGTTGGCTCTATCGGCGCGATCCTGGCAGCGGCTGGCGTCGTGGTGTCTCAACACGAGCTGGAACTCGCACGCGTCCGCCGCGAATCCGCGGCGAAGCTTCAGCAGATGTACGAAGCCGCATTCCAGATCGTCGGTGGCGCTGCACAGATCGGGGCCAAAGCCGCTTCGTGGGCCGGCAACCAGGGGCAGCTCATGGCGGATCTGGAACCCGTGCACTATGAGCTCAGCGTCCTCGTCGACGCGCTACACAAGATCGACGTGATGAAGTTCGATCGGTTCATCGCGATAGAGGCTGCCCTCGTCGCCAAAGTCGCCGGAGGTCGCTTGCTGAGGTCGCTCGCGCACGCGATCGCGTCCCCGGGGATGAAGAACGAAGACCGAGAGCACCTTCTCACAGCGATTGGAGATCGCAATGCCGAGCTGAAGCAAAGGGCGCAAGCCCTCGATGCAATCATCCAAGAACTCAAGAAATCTAACAGCTGAACTCGCCACCTCACGGGGACCGATTCATGACTTTCAACTCGTACGAGGATGTTGACAAGTGGGTTGCCGCGAAGGGTCCCAATGGTGCGGAGAAGCTCCGCATGCGGATCGACGCAGGCCAGATCTCCGGGGCGCGCGCGACGATTGGGCGAGCCTGGCTACTTCGCGAAGAACGACAGGCGAATGGTGTCGCGCAGTCGAAAGAGCAGGAACTGGCGGAGCGCCAGACCATCGCCGCCGAAGTCGCCGCCGATGCGGCGCAGCGCGCGCTACGGTACACGATCCTCGCCACCGTCGTCGCGTTGGTGTCGGCGTTCATCGCTGCACTCGCTTACCTGACCCTGCCCACGTGAGCGTTTTCATTGAGTGCGGCTGCGGGCCGAGCGGCGCACCGGGGAGCTGTTGAAAGAGCTGGCAAGGGCGCCAACGGCTAGCGGTGGAGACCTGAGATCGGCCCCCAAGCGCGCGGAGCCGATGCAGCCTTCTCCCTACGCCGAGGGCTTGCAGTCAACCGGCATCAGCACGCAGACCGCTAGCCGCTATCAGGCCTTGGCCAACGTCCCCGCGCCGGTGTTCGAGCAAGCACTGCGCGCCCCCGAGACCAAGCCCACGACAAACGGAATCTTGCGAGCAAACGGTGCGCGCACCAATTGCTTTTCAGCGCCGAGGGCGTCGTAGGGCGGTCAGCTTGCGGCGTGTCGAGCATTGCCTGCAGCTGCTCGGCCAGACGGGTGCGCTGGCCCCTTGAGCGCTTCGATCTGATCGAACACCGGCCGAACGTCCCGATCGAGCAGAGGCTCACCCCGCAACCAGCACCCCATCGACCCAGGGTGCAGCTCCTACCAATCGGGACGCTCAGCGGTGACTCGAAAAACGAAGTTGGCGCCGTCACACAGGTGCACTGAAAACCTGTGCCCGGAGGCGCCACACGCGCGGGACAAGCGCGTGCCGGTCGGCGCCCATGGGTAGGGACCTGCCCCGCGGATCGCACCGAGCACCGCGGGGCGCCTCCCGTCTCTATGAGCGCCGGCTCTCGAGACGGGAAGATTCGTACCTATCTCCGGCCGCGCATCGCCATGTCGGCATAGTCAGACGTGTCGCGCTCGTCGACGGGCCGTTGATAGCCGCCGGTCGGGTCGAACTTCGCTACACCGCTGTCCCGCCAGGCACGGAACGCGTTCATCACGAGGCGGCCGCTGCTGCTCGACACGAGTGCTTCGGCATCCTTCAGCGCAGCATCGGCCTTCGGATCCATGCGGCGCTGTCGGGTGCGCTCGTCCAGGGCGTTGATCGTCCGCAGCGCGCTGGCCAGGGCCTTGATCTTTTGCACGTCGGTGTTCATGGGGCCTCCTCAGTCGAGCACGATGCGATGTGCGTTTGCGGCCTGCACCAGCTCGGCCTCGTCGTCGCGTAGCCGCTTGATCTTCTTCTCGAGTTCGTCGATCTTGCCGGCACGCTCGGCGAGCGGCAGGCCCTCGGCAGCGGGCCACTCGATCGTGTCGACGACCCGGAAGAATTCCTTCTTCAGCGCCGGGCCGAGAAGGGCCATCAACGCCTCATCGATCGACTTGGCATCCGGGCCATTCGGCCCTGGCTGCACGGCGAGAACGGCCATGAAGCTCCGTGCCGTCTGCGACTCGAGGTCGGCGAAATGCTGCGGCTTGCGCAGCATGGTGGACAGCTGCCGCTGCAGGCGTTCGCCGTACAGCTCGGCACGGCTGTCGATCCACTGGCTGTAGAGCGCTTTCACGTCAGCGCGGCAAGTCGGTGCGCAGCGGACATCCTCGAGTTCGCGCTCCGCGGCGGCGATCTGGCTGCGAACACTGCGCACGCCGCCGTGCAGATCCTGGACGCCCCGCAGCGCCGTCTTCAAGAAATCGGTCAGGGCCATGGCTCAAGCTCCTACGTTGGTGATTCGCGCCAGGTCCTCGGCGGGCACCGGCGCAACGCTGATCTCGTACAAGTCGACGGCGCTGAACTCGAGCACATCGTCGACCACCTTGAACCCGTCCCGTGTGGCCGCGATCCCGACGGACAGCCCGCTCACGTCGCCAGCGCGGATCAGCGCGAACGCGTCACGCCCCGCGGCCACGTTCAGGTTGATTTCCCCGTCGGCGAGCAGCCCGATGCTGTCTTCGCTCAGCGTCGACCAGCTGCCGATCGGCTTGTCGCTGTCGTGCTTCCACAGCATGACCAGCGGCACCCGGTGCAGCGACCCGCGGAAGGCGCCGGGCAGGATGCGGCTTTGCTTGCGATTCGTCGTGCCGAAGACCGCGGCGTAGCCACGAATGCGGCCGCGATCGTCGGCGGTGAGCATCGTCTTCGCGCCGGCGCCGAGCGTGAGCGGCGCGTCGAGCGTGAACCGCTGCGTCTGCGGCGCCATGCCAGTGACGATGCCCGGCGCCCGAAGAATCCGGACGGCACCGCGCGCTTCGGCGCGCCGGTAGGCGAGGTATTCGGCTTCGCTCCCGAACTCGGCGCGCAGCAAGGGCGACAGGCTCCAGGCCTGCCGCGCCTCGGCGGTGACTGCTTCAAGATCGACATGCATGGTTGGGGCTCTCCGCTCGTTGGTGTCCTGACGCATTGCAGTGTCCGAGAGCTCGTCGGAAATTTCAGCGCCAAACGTTTCCGACGATGTCCTGCAACCGGCGCGCCGTCAGGTCGCCGCTCCCGTCGTTGAACTTCACAGCCCAGAACAAGGCGGCGCGCAGCGTCGTCGCGTCCTCTGGCGGCGCTGCGTCGTTGCGCCAGGCGAACCATGCGCCGCGCGTCAGGAACGCATCGAGCTCCGCTTTGAGCATCGCCGCGCCGGCGGTTGGGCCTGACGCTTCGACCTCACGCGCCGCCAGCACGAGCCACTTGTCACGCCTGTAGCGGCGCCGGCGCGCGGCGGTGATGGGGAACCGCAAGTAGGCCTGCAGCGGAGCAGCTGTGCCGTCCTCGATCCATCGGTCGATCTCCCGAAGGTGCTCTGCGACCTCGGGGATGTGCCCGGCCGCTGCGCGCATGCGCTCGAGATGATCGAAGCCGTCGGGCGAACTCACACCGGTGGCGCCTCGAGATTGGCGATCTGCGCGAGCACGCCGAAGCACTCGTCCTGGATCAGGTCGTAGACCTTCGCTTCGTCGGTCTCTGCGGCCGCTACAGCCTGCAGGCGTGACGGCATCTGCAGGATCGCGTCGCGCAGGCCCGAGAGCCGGCGCGCGAGCTCGGCGCGCAGCGCGCCTTCGTGGCGCAGCACGCCCTTGCGCTCGAGCAGCCGCAGCTCAGCGTCTTGTGCTTCAGCGATCGCCAGGCGCGTGCGTGCGTCCTGATACGGGTTCGGCGGCGGTCGCTTGGCGCGCGCGTGGCCGTTCGGTTCGGCCCTCTTCGATGCAGCGGTCTTCTTCGCCGGTGAGCCACTCACTGCGCGGGGCCGGATGTTCGCCGCTCGCCATGCGCGCGCCGCCTCGAGCGAGTCGATCGGCATGCCTTGCCGCTTGTACCTGGTCACCAGGATCGGATCGATTCCGAGACCCTTTGCAATGGCGTCTTGTGTTGGCATTCACGCGCCTGGACATAGACAATGCCGCAGCCCAGTTTCTGGGCCGGCCTCAGGCCGCTCCGCCTCCTCGACCCTCTGGTTTGTCAGAGGTACCTTGGATCTCCTGAGAGCGCTCTTGCATGCACGAGCAATAGCCACGCGCGGCAGAGGCGCCGGCGTCCCACTGCCCGGCTTCGTGACCGTGGATGCGCGAGAGCAAGACCTGCAACGCCTGAAATAGTTGAGGCTTTGCAGGTGCCGTTGCAGCAGGCGTGCGGACGGGCGATGCAAGGCCCTTGCTATGGCTTTGCATGCGGTCGATTTCCGAGGCTCTGCCCCCTTGCATCGACCCAAAGCCCTGGGCTTTCTTCGTGATGGGATCGCAGTCACGGCGCCTTCTCCTTGGCCGTGCGCGCCTGGAGTTGCTCGAGCAGTCCGAAGGGGCGGGCGGGCAAGCCCCTTCCGAGGGGATCGGCATGGTCAATGCGTTTCGCGACCTGAGGGCCGCCCGCTGATTTCGGGGCACTCTGGACCTGGACAGGGACGATGCCAACACCGTGGGCAGCAGCAGGATCGCCAGTCCCTGCGCCCCGCACCCTGGCAATTGCAAAGGTGTCCAATTTCTGTAGCAGAGGAGTTTCGGCCATTTTTGCTGTTCGGATCGGCCGAAGTCCTTTGCTGGCGCGGTCTGCAGCCCGATTCATGGGGGTGTCCGTCTGCTCCAATTTCCGTAGCGCTGGCGTCGCCTCTGCTCCAATTTCCGTAGCGCTGGAGGCCTTCACTGCTACGGAATCTGTATCGTCACGCTCCAATTTCCGTAGCGTCGTTTTTTTTCGATCGACCGCTTCCTGCTTCCGCTGCACCGCGCGATCGCGCAGCGCTTTGAACCCTTCGTGCAGCAGTTCCTCTACTTCGGCAAGCGTCTTGCCTGGATGCCGATAGGCGTGGCTGGCCTCCATCGCCGATATGCCCTTCTTGGGGAACGGGAGCACCGGTTCATCGGTGAACGCGTACAGGCTGCAGACCTTGCTGCCGGCTTCGACGCCGCCGCCGCGCGTCTTGATCAGGAAGCCGAGCGCGAGCAGCTCGTAGAGCGCGTCTGACAGCGTTGAGGGCGACTTCCAGCCGCGGTGCTTGAGCTTCGACAGCACCGCTTCGATGTCGCCATTGTTCGTTCGTCCAAGCGAGGCGCGCAGATCGAAGAACAGTGCGCGCGCCGACCAGGAGAGGCACCGCCACGCCAGGCAGTCCAACAGGTCGCAGTACACCCGAATGTGCCTGCCGCGCGGATCCTTAAATGGCCTGGCCATTCGTTGTCCCAACCGCCAGGCGCTTGCAAAGCTCGACGACGAATGCTCTCGTCGCCGGCGAGTTGCGGCCATGACGCGCGGTGAGCTCTACGAAGCGCAGCCAGCCCTCAGGTGGCTCGATCGAGCCGTCGCGCAGGCCATCGACTACCTGCTGCCCTTCGAGGGCTCCTATGGCCTCGTGCGCGGCCGCGGAGAGGGTTCGGCCATGGCTGGCCGCGCTCACAGCATCGCCTTCGCGACAGGGGCGCGATCCCGAATCTGGCTCTTCAGGAATGCCGCGACTGCTTCCCTGGGATAGAACACCCGGTTTCCGACAATGATGTGGGCTGGACCCCGGTGTCTCTTGCGCCAGGCCTCGGCGGTGCTCGGCGTAATGTCGGCCAGCGCCAGCAGGTCATCTTCGGTGAAGAGGTCGAGCTTCGCGGCGAGGGTATGTAGGCGGTCCGGCGTGTTGTCCATTGGTGCAGTCGGAGTAAACGATGGCCCAATTCAAACAACCCGGCATCCCGGAAACCCCGGTTATTTGCCGCGCTTCTCCAACTTGCTGTGCTCGTCGATCCCGTCTCTGACGTCCTGTCCGGTGACGGGACGCGCCTTGGGGTGGGCGCTGTTGTGCCGATCCGCGATGTCGTCGTAGAGGTCTTCCACGTTGTCTCGCCACTGGGGCAGGCGCTTTCGCAGCTTGAGGTCTTCGGCCCATTCAGCGTTGCGAACCTCGTTCCTGGGCCTACCGCCTCGCGCGCCGCTCGAGTGCGCCTTCGACGCTTGCTCCATGTACGGCTGTCGGAATTCGACCTGTGCCTCGGCTAGCCTCCTGAAGGCCCGCTCACGTTCGAGCTCGTATTCGTGCAGGTCGCCTCGAACAAGGGCCCGGCGCGCCGCCTTGGCGTGGCGAACCGCTTGCTGCAGGTACGGCCGCATGCCCGCCTACACGCGTGTGCGCACGCTGGCTGCGGCGCCCTGGGCGTTCCGGTCCTTGAAGGCCTTGCGTGCAACGTACCGAAGCTCGGCGAGCTGGCGGTCGACGAGCGCTGTCGCGCGCATTGCTGCAAGGAGTTGCGCGGCTTCATTCACGATACGCTGCCTTTCGTGGCCTTCTTGCTTCGATCGCGCCGCAGGGGGACGACGTTCTTCGACTCGGCTTCGTGACGCGCCACAGCGAGGTGCACGTCGGCCGGCTTGATGTCGGTGTACCGGCGCAGCATCGCCCAGGTCTTGTGGCCGGTCAGCAGGGCAACGCGTGGGATGTCCAGGCCCATACGGAAGAACTCTGCGGTCGCGCGGTGTCGAAGGTCATGGAAGTGCAGGTCGACGATCGGCGGCTCGAGGGCTTGGCAAGCCCGCGTGAATGCGGTCGAGACGGACGCGGCCCGTGCGTTGAAGACGTTGCCGACCTCGCGCCCCTCGATCAGCGGCGCGACGATGGCCCAGGCCTCAGACAGGAGCGGCACGGTCTGGTCGTTGCCGGCCTTGTTGCGCGGGTCTTTGCGATCGCGGATCACCACGGTACGCGCGGCGCGGTCTACGTCGTCGACTTGCAGCTGGCAGATCTCGTCCTGCCGCATGCCGCTGGCGAGCGCAAAGCGACACAGGGTGACCATGTCGATGCGCTGGCGCGTGTTGGCCTGCCAGAGGGCGTACAGGCGCCGCAGCTCATCGTCGGAAGGCTCACGCTCGCGCTGACGACTGCGGGTGTTCAGGCCGCGATGCTTCAGGCCCTCGCGTGCGTCGAGGGCTAGTCGATCGTTGATGTCGAGGTGCCTCGCGTGCCGGCCCCACTTGAGCACCGCAGACAGGAATGACAGGTCGGCGCTGACGGTCACGCCGCCGGCACCGTCTTCCACGCGCTGATCGATGAAGTCCCGCAGCGTTACTGCGTTCAGCGCTGCAAGACGGACCTTGCCGAGCCGCGTCTTGAGCATGGCCAGCGTAGCGCCCTTGGTCTTTCCAGGCAGCTTGGCGACGGTCTCGGTGTACTTGTCGATCAGGTCACCGACCGTCGCGCCTTTGGGCACCGGTGCGAAGCCGCCGGCGGCGATGTGGTTGGCTTGGCTCTCGATGCCCGCGCCCCAGTCCTTCGCCTCGCGCTTCGTTTCAAAGGTGGCCGCGCGATAGATGCCGGCACGCCTTACCTGTACGCGCCACTTGCCGCTCGGCAGCTGGGACAATGAGGCCATGTGCAGTCCTGTGTGTGCACTTCGTGTGCGTCCAATCCTGCCACCAATGTACCGTCAACAGTCCCGCCGTGTGCACCGCGTGTGCACTTTCTCCTGCACACGCCTCCTTTTGGTTAGTGGTTGGTAACTTGGAAACTACCGTAGATTCAGCGTTTTCACCGTGGCGTTTGTCCGTTGCGCCGATGATGGACTGGACGGACCGGCACTGCCGCTTCTTCCACCGCCTGCTGACCACGCGCACCCGCCTGTACACCGAGATGGTGACGACCGGCGCGCTGCTGCACGGCAACGTGCCGCGCCACCTCGACTTCAACGCCGAAGAGCATCCGCTCGCGCTGCAGCTCGGCGGCAGCGAGCCGGCCGATCTGGCGCAGTGCGCGCGGCTCGCGCAGCAATGGGGCTACGACGAGGTCAACCTCAACTGCGGTTGCCCGAGCGAACGCGTGCAGCGCGGTGCGTTCGGTGCCTGCCTGATGAACGAGCCGCAGCTCGTCGCAGATTGCGTGAAGGCGATGCGCGATGCGACGACGCTGCCGGTGACGGTAAAGCACCGCATCGGCGTGGACAAGACCGAGAGCTTCGAGTTCGTGCGCGACTTCGTCGGCACGGTCGCGCAGGCCGGTTGCGAGGTCTTCATCGTGCACGCCCGCAACGCCTGGCTGAAGGGCATCAGCCCGAAAGAGAACCGCGAGCTGCCACCGCTGCGCTACGAGACCGTGCATCGCCTGAAGCGCGAGTTCCCGCAGCTGACCATCGTGCTCAACGGCGGCATCAAGACCCACGCGCAGATCGACGAGCAGCTCGCCCATGTCGATGGCGTGATGCTCGGCCGCGAGGCCTATCACCAGCCGTGGCTGATGACGGATTGGGATGCTCGCTTCTTCGGCGACGCAGCGATCGCGCGCGACCGCGACGAGGTCGAGGACGAGATGGTCGACTACATGCAGCGCGCTGTCACTGCCGGCGAGCCCTGGTCGCATGTCTCACGCCACCTGCTCGGCCTGCGCAACGGCCAGGCCGGCGCGCGGCGCTGGCGCCAGGTCTGGTCGGATCACCGCCTCAAGAGGGAATCACCCGCCGCCGTGGCAGTGCAGGCCCGCAGCGCAGCCAATTCGGCGCGTCTCGCGCTGGCTGCGCTGTGAGCGTGACCTGCCAAAGCCAGGCTCACCGGCGGCGGTTGACCGATACTGGCGGTTGAGGACGGGGAGGGTTCGGGCTTGGCGAACGGCGCCCGCGACCTGTTTGGGTCCTTCGATGTTCAGCAGCCATCCGAACTTTCAAGGAGCAAATCAAGCATGTCAGTCAGCAGAAATATCGGCAAGTTTCTGATGGAGCCACCGCTTCGTCTCTTGGTCAAGGCTTTGTACAGGCTCGTTCCGGTGACCGTGGCGACGCGCGCGCTCTGGGATGTCTCGTCGCGCCCCAACTACCTGAATGGCGTCTTGCTCGCTGCCACTCAGGCACGGCAACAAGGCGTCGACGAGATCGCGGTCGTCGAGTTCGGTGTGGCCGGCGGCAATGGCCTGGTGGTCCTTCAGAACGAGGCCGCGGCCGTGGAAAAGGAAACCGGCATTCGCATCAAGGTCTACGGTTTCGACAACGGCCCGGGAGGCCTGCCGGAGTTCATCGGCGACCACCGCGATCACCCGGACGCGTGGCACCCGGGCGACTACCCGATGGACGAGGCCAAGCTCCGTGCCCGCTTGGCGCCGCGCACGACGCTGATCCTCGGGAATGTCCGCGACACCGTCCCGGCCTTCGTGCGCGAAGGGAGCGCGCCGCCGGTCGGCTTCGTGTCGGTGGATGTCGATCTCTACTCGTCGACGATGCAGGCCCTGCAGATCTTCTCGACGGCGGGCGCCAAGATGCTCAATCGCGCCTTCATCTACTTCGACGATGTGGATCTGCTGTTCACGCATCGCTTCGCGGGCGAGCTGCTCGCGATCGACGAGTTCAACAAGCTCAGCGAAACGATCAAGATCGATCGACTCCGTGGCTTCAACATCGACAGGCCGTTCCCGGAAAGGTCCTACCTGAGAATGATGTATGTCGCCCACAACCTACAGGCCATTTCGGACACACCGCCGCCTCACCGGCAACCGCTGATGACCCATGCGCTGCGTTAGCGGGCCCGATCCAGCGCGCCAGGGTCGGCGTCGGCGCGTTTCGGCCACGTCGCCAGCACCACACCGGCAAGTGCCAGCGCGAACGCACCTGCCTGCGGTGCGCTGAAGCGCTCGCCCAAAAACAGCACGCCGATGGCCGCGGCGCTCACCGGCAGCAGCACCGTGAAGATGCCTGCCTTCGCCGCCGGCACATGCCGCAGCCCGGTCATCCATAGCCACACGGTGACCATGCTGGCGGCGATCGAATAGAACAGCAGCAGCGTCCACGAACCCGTGCCGACGCGGGCGAAGTCGAAGCTCAGCGCCTGCCACAGGCCCAGCGGCGTGACGAGCGCCAGCCCCCACAGGTTGATCAGCGCGCTGATGCGCTTGGCGCTGACGCTGCCGGTGAGCTTCTTGCCGATCACCACGTAGCTGGCCTCGCAGGTCAGCGCGCCCACCAGCAGCAGGTTGCCGAGCAGCGATGAGTCGTGCGCCGCGGCTGCTGACTGCTTGGTGAGCGAGACGAGCGCGATGCCGGCGACCGCGCAGCCGATGCCGAGCATCACGCGCCTGGCGATGCGCTCTTTCAGGAACAGCCACGACATGACCGCCACCATGGCCGGCATGCCCGCCATGATCACGCCGGCGGCGAGCGCAGTGCTCATGGCCACGCCGAACAGCATGCAGATCGAGAACAGGAAGTTGCCGAAGAACGACTCGAGGAACAGCAGCCGGCGGTCGTGCGCGTTCAGCGGGGTGTCGCCGGCCCCGCGCTTCACCCAGCCGGCCATCGCTGCGGCCGCGATGCCGAAGCGCAGCCAGGCGAGCAGGAAGATCGGGAACACCAGCACCAGCACCTTCGACAGCCCGACATAGCTGCCGACCAGCGCCATGCTGCCCGCGAGGCAGAGGTAGGCGAGCCAGGGCGTGGCGGATGCGCGCGTCACGTCAGAACGCGGCGGCGTAGCGCTCGAGCTCCCAGGCGCTGACGTGGCGGGCATAGGCCAGCCATTCGTCGCGCTTGAGGCGCACGAACTCGCCGTGCAGCGTGGCGCCCAGCGTCTGCTGCATCAGCTCGCTGGCGGCGAGCGCGTCGATGGCGGCGTCCAGCGATTGCGGCAGCAGCGCGATGCCGCGCTCGCGGATCATCGGCAACGAGAACGCGAACAGATCGTCGGTGCAGGCCGGGCCGGGATCGAGCTCGCGGTCGATGCCATCGAGGCCCGCGGCAATCAGCGCCGCGGTCGCGAGGTAGGGGTTGGCCGCGGCATCGGGCACGCGCCACTCGAAGCGGCCGGGCAGGGTGCGGACCATCGCGGTGCGGTTGTTCGGGCCATGCGCCACGTAGGCCGGCGCCCAGCTCGTGCCCGACAGCGACTCGCCGACGACGAGCCGCTTGTACGAATTGACCGTCGGCGCCGCGAGCGCGCACAGCGCCGCCGCGTGGTGCAGCACGCCGGCCATGAAGTGGCGGCCCAAGGTCGACAGATCGCCGCGGCCGTCGTCGAACAGGCCCGTCGAGCCTTCCCACAGCGACACATGGAAGTGCAAGCCGCTGCCGGGCTGGTTCGCGAACGGCTTGGGCATCATCGAGAAGACCGCGCCGTGGGCCTCGGCGAGTGCGTGTGCGGCCTGCTTGAACAGCATCAGGTTGTCGGCGCTGCGCAGTGCCTCGGCGTATTCGAAGTTCAGCTCGAACTGGCCGTGCGCATCTTCGTGGTCGATCTGCTCGACCGCGAGTCCGCAGGCCGCCAGCGTCTCGTGCAACGCGCGCAGCAGCGGCGCGCGGCGCGGCAGGCTCTTCAGGTCGTAGCTGGGCTTGTCCAGTCGGTCGTTGTCGTCGAAGGGCAGCCATTGCGTGCCGGTCTTGCGCAGCAGAAAGAACTCGGGTTCGATGCCGGTGCGCAGAGACCAGCCGCGCTCGGCGAGCCGCGCCGTCGCGCGCTTGAGCACCTGGCGCGGACAGGCATCGAAGGGCGCGCTGTCGACGAAGCCATCGCCGACGATGCGTGCGTAGCCCGGCATCCACGGCAAGGCCTGCGCGGTGCTGGCGTCGCCGCGCGCGTAGTACTCGGAGCGCGCGCCGGTGCGGCCCAGGCCGGTGCCCCAGATCGACGGGCCGGCGAAGCCGGCACCGACGCGCAGCACGTCGTCGAGGCGCTCCAGCGGCACCCACTTGCCCTTGGCCACGCCGTGCACGTCGGTGAACTGCACCAGCAGCGTGTGCACGCCCTGCGCGGCCAAGCGCTGGCGCAAGGCTTGCACGGCGGCGTCGTCATGCATCGATGCGGATCCAGGTCGTCTTCAGCTCGGTGTACTTGTCGAACGCGTGCAGCGATTTGTCGCGGCCGTTGCCGCTCTGCTTGAAGCCGCCGAAGGGCACGGTGATGTCGTCTTCGTCGTACTGGTTCACGTGCACGGTGCCGGCGCGCAGCGCGCGTGCGACACGGTGAGCCCGGTTGATGTTGTCGCTCCAGACGCTGGCCTGCAGGCCGTAGGCGCTGTCGTTGGCCTGGCGCACCGCGTCGGCCTCGTCGCTGAAGCGGATCACCGACAGCACCGGGCCGAAGATCTCTTCGCGCGCGATCTTCATCTGGTTGGTGACGCCGTCGAACACGGTGGGCTCGACATAGAAGCCGCCGGTCTCGCTCATCACCTGGCGGCCACCGCTGAGGACGCGCGCACCTTCATCGCGGCCTGCGGCAATGTAGCCGAGCACGGTTCGCATCTGCGTGTCGTCGACCAGCGCGCCGATCTCATTCTGGCCACCGAGCGGATCGCCGGGCGCGTACTTCGGCGCCTCGGCCTGCACGATCGCGGTGAACTCGTCGGCGACCCGCTCATGCACGAACACGCGCGACGGCGCGTTGCAGCTCTCGCCGGCGTTGAAGAACAGGCTGCCGGCGGCCGTCTTCGCGGCGCGCGTCACGTCGGCGAAGTCGTCGAACACGACGAAGGCCGACTTGCCGCCGAGCTCGTTGTAGACACGCTTCAGGTTGCTGTGCCCCGCGTACTCGAGCATCTTGCGGCCGACACGCGTGCTGCCGGTGAAGCCGATCGCGTCGACGTCCATGTGCAGCGCGAGCGCCTCGCCGGCCTCGGCGCCGAAGCCGGGCACGACGTTGAACACGCCCTCGGGCAGCCCGGCCTCGAGCGCGAGCTCGGCCAGGCGCAAGGCGGTCAGCGGCGACTTCTCGCTCGGCTTCAGCACGACGCTGTTGCCGGTGGCCAGCGCCGGGCCGAGCTTCCAGGCCGCCATGATCATCGGGTAGTTCCATGGCACGACGGCGCCGATCACGCCCATCGCCTCGCGCGTGATCAGCGCCAGCGCGTTCGCGCCGGTGGGCGCGATCTCGTCGTAGACCTTGTCGATGGCCTCGCCGTACCACGCGATGCAGCGCGCTGCCGCGGGCACATCGACGGCGAGGCTGTATTGGATCGGCTTGCCCATGTCGAGCGTCTCGAGCAGCGCGAGCTCTTCGCGCGCGGCCATGATCTTGTCGGCGAATCGGACCAGCACCTTCTTGCGCGCGGCCGGCGGCATGCCGGCCCAGCGCCGATCGTCGAACGCGGCGCGGGCCGAGGCCACCGCCGCGTCGATATCGGCAACGCGGCCCCTCGCAACCTGCGTCAGCGTGCGGCCGTCGATCGGCGAGACGCAATCGAAAGTCTCGCCACTCAATGCCGCCACGCGTTGGCCGCCGATCAGCGCGCGGCCGTCGAAGCTCTGCGCGACAGCGCGCGCATGCCAGTCGATGCTGCTCATGTCAGCTCCTCATGCTCATGTCACCCTCAGAACGACACGACCACCGACGCGCCGAGCAGCGAGTTGCTCTTGCGGAACGTGCCATCCTTCGCGTCGATGAACACCGGCAGGTTGGCGCGGTCGTAGCGGTACTCGGTCTTGATCGTCGTGTTCGGGGTCAGCAGGTAGTTCACGCCGACGGCGAGCGCGTAGCGGTTGGCACCCTTGTCGCAGCCGTCGACCCAGCCGGTGCTGGTGCAGCCCAGATTGCCGTCGGGGCCGATGCCGTTGCGGCCGTCTTCGACCGAGTACTGCAGCAGCCCGCCGCCGTTCTTGTGGTTGTCGATGTAGTCGAGGCGCGCGACCGCTTCCCAGCGCGGGATGAACTTGTAGGCCGCGAGCACCGACGCGCCCCACCACTGCGAGTCGCGCAGCGTGCCGTCTGCGGCGGGGACGATGGACGCGTCCTTCTGCCGGCCGAAGCCGACCTGGCCCTGCAGCGTGAGGTCGCCGCGGATGAAGTAGGCGTCGAACTCGAACAGATCGAGCCGCGTGTCGGGCGCGTTGCCGTTCGCATCGGCCGCGAAGGGGCTGAAGTTCGCGGCCTTGCCGTGCACGCCGGCGAAGCCGAAGCCGTTGAACTCGCCCTTCGAATAGTCGACGCGGTACGCGAGCACCGGCGACTTGCGGTTGGCCGACTGCTTGGTCGTGTTGTAGTTGCCGAGCACGGTCTTGACCTCCCACTTGCCGCGCGTGATGTCGACGCCGGCTGCGGTGTAGGTCGTCGGCTCGGTGAAGTCGAGCAGCATGCCGCGCGTGACCAGCTTGGTCGTCGTCGGCTGGGTGTACTCGTAGCCCGACCAGTCGGGGATCTGGCCGGCGATCATGCGCGTCTGCAGGTCGCCGAGCGGGATCGACACCGAGGCTTCGTGGACGATCGAATTGCCGCCGCTGTCGGCGATCGAACCGGCGCCGCGGTTGGGCATCAGCGTCAAGCGCCACTTGGTGCCGCCTTCCATCTCTTTCTGGAAGTCGATCGCGGCGGTGCCGAAGTAGCCGTTGTCGTAGTTGTAGCCGTCGTCCGAGACGCGGTTCAGGAACTGGAAGCCGGCGCGGTTTTGGCGCTGGTTGTAGATGTAGGTCGGGTCGAAGAAGCCGCTGATCTTCAGGCCCTTGTAGCCCATCGCTTCCTGGTTGTCCTCGAGCGCCTCGGTCTTCACCGCGATGCGGTTGAAGTCGGCCGACTGCTCGGGCGTCATGCCCCATTGCTTCTCGGTGGCCGCGGGCTTGTCGGCGAGCTTCTTCTCGAGTTCGCCGACGCGCTCCTTCAAGGCCTTGAGCTCTTTCAGCAGCTCCGCGTTGGACTGGGCGAGTGCGGCACCGGGATAGGCAGCGGCCAGGGCGAGCGCCAGCGCGGCGGGCTTCCAAAGGTTCATGCGGTTCTCCTCGTGGTGTGGGGTTGTGTACTTGTTCTTGTCTCAGCCGTCGTCGCGCTGAGCCTGCGCGATCGCCTTGGCGCGCTCGCGTTCGGCGCGTGCAATCCAGATGCTGGCGACCACGGTGCCGATCGCGACCAGCGTGATGATGACGGTGGCGACTGCGTTGACGCTCGGGTTCAGCCCGAGCCGCGCACGCGAGAAGATCACCAGCGGCATCGTCGTCGAGCCGGGGCCGTTCAGGAAGGCCGACAGCACGACGTCGTCGAGCGACAGCGTGAACGTGAGCAACCAGGCCGACATCAGCGCCTGCGCGATCATCGGCAGCGTGACCAGCGCGAAGACCTGGAACGGCTTCGCGCCCAGGTCCATCGCGGCTTCTTCGAGCTGCGGGTTCAGGCCTTGCAGCCGCGCCTGCACGACGACGGTGGCGTAGGCCATGCCCAGCAGCAGGTGGCCGAACCAGATCGTCATCGCGCCGCGCTCGGGGAAACCGAGCGCCCTCTGCACCGACACCAGCATCAGCAGCAGCGACAGGCCGATGATGACCTCGGGCATCACCAGCGGCGCGTTCACCATGCCGCTGAACAGCGTGCGGCCGCTGAAGCGCCGGTACTTGACGAGCGCGAACGCCGCGAGCGTGCCCAGCACCAACGAGCTGCACGCGGTGAAGAACGCGATCTTCAGCGACAGCCACAGGCCGCCGAGCATCTCACCGTCGCTGGCGAGCTTGACGTACCACTTGAGCGTGAAGCCCTTCCACAGATTGGGCACCGGCGAATCGTTGAACGAGTAGACGACCAGCGCGACGATCGGCAGGTAGAGGAACACATAGCCGGCACCGAGCCAGCCGCGGCCGAACCCGCGCGCGAAGCCGGCGCCGAAGGGCGTGCTGCGCTTCATGCCGCTTTCTCCTGCGCTTCGGCCTGGTAGCGGTTGAACACCGCGAGCGGCACGATGATCAGCAGGATCATCACGACGGCCACTGTCGACGCCATTGGCCAGTCGTTGTTGCTGAAGAACTCGTCCCACAGCACGCGGCCGATCATCAGCGTCTGCGGCCCGCCCAGCAGCTCGGGGATCACGAACTCGCCGACGCAGGGGATGAACACCAGCATCGAGCCGGCGATGATGCCGGCCTTGGACAGCGGCACGGTGATCAGCCAGAACGCCTTCCACGGCGTCGCGCCGAGGTCGGACGCGGCCTCGAGCAGCCGCAGGTCCATCTTCGCGAGGTTGGAGTACAGCGGCAGGATCATGAACGGCAGGTAGGTGTAGACCATGCCGATCACGAGCGAGAACGGCGTGTTCATCAGCTTGCCCGGCGCCGAGATCAGCTCGAAGTAGGCGAGCGACTGGTCCAGGTGCAGCGCGGTCAGCGCGCGCCAGACCCAGCCGTTTTCGTCGAGCAGGCCCTTCCAGGCATAGACGCGCAGCAGGAACGAGGTCCAGAACGGCAGCATCACCAGCATCAGCAAGGCCGGCTGGATCGTCGCCTTCGCGCGCGCCATGAAGTACGAGAACGGGTAGCCGATCGCCAGGCACAGCAGGGTCGTGATCGCGGCGTACTTGATGCTCGACAGGTAGGTCTTGAAGTACAGGTCGTCTTGCGTCAAAAAGGCGTAGCTGGTGCCGCGCAGCGTCAGCTGCAGCACGCCGTCCTTGATGCTGAGCACGTCGTTGACGCTGACCGTGCCCATCTCGGAGACGCTGATCTTGAAGACGACCAGAAACGGGAACAGGAAGAACACGACGAGCCACAGGTAGGGCACGCCGATCACGCTGGTGCGTCCGCGCCGCAGCCAACCGAAAAAGGTCTTCATTGCGTCAACACCACTTGCGAGGTCGGCGACCACGAGGCCCAGGCCGTGTCGCCCCAGGTCAGCTGGTCGTCGCGATGCCGCGAGGCATTGCTCTGGCTGACCTTGAGCATCGCGCCGCTGGCCAGCAGCAGGTGGTAGACGGTGAAGCTGCCGAAGTACGCCAGATCTTTGATCGTGCCCTGCACGCGGTTGTGCGGCGCCTGCTCGTTCGCGGGCATCTCGCGCTGCAACGCGATCTTCTCGGGCCGCACCGCGATGCTGACGGCCATGCCCTCGGTGCCGGTGATGCCGTGGCCGACGTAGTGGCTGCAGTCGGCGCACTCGACGATCACGTGGTCGGGGTAGTCGCTTTGCAGCGTGCCTTCCATCATGTTGACGTTGCCGATGAAGTCGGCGACGAAGCGCGTCGCCGGCGTTTCGTAGATGTCGCTGGGCGCGCCGACCTGCAGGATGCGGCCTTCGCTCATCACCGCGATGCGCGAGGCCATCGTCATCGCTTCTTCCTGGTCGTGCGTGACCATCACGCAGGTGACGCCGACCTCTTCGATGATGTTGACGAGCTCGATCTGCGTCTCTTCGCGCAGCTTCTTGTCGAGCGCGCCCAGCGGCTCGTCGAGCAGCATCAGCTGCGGGCGCTTGGCCAGGCTGCGCGCAAGCGCGACGCGCTGTTGCTGGCCACCCGAGAGCTGGTGCGGCTTGCGCTTGGCGAACTTGCCCAGCTGCACGAGCTTGAGCATGGCTTCGACGCGCTCGGCGAGCTTGTCCCTGGGCATGCCGTCGCGCTTCAGGCCGAACGCGATGTTGTCCCACACCGTGAGGTGCGGGAACAGCGCGTACGACTGGAACATCATGTTGATCGGCCGCTCGTACGGCGGCATGCCGGCCAGGTCTTGCCCGTTGAGCACGATGCGGCCGGCGCTGGGCGTCTCGAAGCCGGCCAGCATGCGCAGCAGCGTCGTCTTGCCGCAGCCGGACGAGCCGAGCAGCGCGAAGATCTCGCCCTTGGCGATGTCGAGGCTGACATGGTTCACGGCCTTGTAGCCGCTGAAGTCTTTGACGACGTCGTGGATCTGCAGATACGCGGCCGTGGTGGCCGGGGCGTCGGTGCTTGCTGCCATGGGGCTGGTCTTGTCGGAAGGGGTCAGATGCCGGTCTTGAACGAGGTGTACAGGCGCGTCATCGTGCGGCGGATGTCGTTCGTCAGCGGCTCGGGGTTGGCCATCTTCTTCATGTCGGTATCGCTCAGGAACACCGTCGGGTTGTTCGCGACCTCGGGCTTGACGAACTTCTTCGACTCCTTGTTCGGGTTCGCGTAGAAGACCTTGTTGGTCAGGCTCGCGTCGACTTCGGGGCGCATGATGTAGTTGATCCACTTCAGCGCGTTGTTCGGGTGCGGCGCGTCGGTGGGGATCGCCATCGTGTCGAAGAACAGCACGCCGCCGGTGCTCGGGATCAGCGCCTGGATGTTCTGCCCGGTCTTGCCTTCGAGCGCGCGCTGCTTCGCGATGTTGATGTCGCCGGACCACCCGAGCGCCACGCAGATCGAGCCGCTGGCCATGTCGTTGATGTAGCCCGACGAGCTGAACAGCGTGACGCTAGCGCGCACCGACTTAAGCAGCGGCGCGACGCCGGCGTAGTCGGCCTGGTTGCGGCTGAACGCGGGCTTGCCGAGGTAGTGCAGCGCGGCCGGGATGATGTCGGTCGGCGAGTCGAGGAAGGACACGCCGCAGGACTTCAGCTTGGCGATGTACTCGGGCTTGAAGACCAGGTCCCAGGCGTTCTCGGGCATGGGCGTGCTGCCCAGCGCGGCCTTGACCTTGTCGACGTTGATGCCGACCGTCGTGTAGCCCCACAGCCAGTTGACGAGGTACTGGTTGCCCGGGTCGAGCGCGGCGAGCTGGGCCTGCACCGCCGGGTCCATGTTCTTCAGGTTCGGCAGCTGCGCCTTGTCGAGCTTGCGCAGCAGGCCGCCGTCGGCCTGGATCTTGGCCCAGTACGACGAGGGCACGACGATGTCGTAGCCGGTCTTGCCCGCCACCAGCTTGGCATGCAGGATCTCGTTGCTGTCGAAGACGTCGTAGCGGACCTTGATGCCGGTTTCCTTCTCGAAGTTGGCGATCGTGTCGTCGGCGATGTAGTCGGACCAGTTGTAGATGTTCAGCACCTTCTCTTCTTCCTGCGCTCGTGCCGGTCCGGCAAAGAGCAGCACGGCGACCGCAGCGCTTGAGGCCAGTGAGAGCAGGGTGTCGAACATCCGTTTCATGGTCTTGTCCTTGTCGGAGGGGGAAGGGTCGAAGTCGGTTGCGGCTGGCAGTCTAGCCAGCGCTTGCAAGGTGTCTGCCAGGCAAAGCCCGTGCCAACGCAAGCCGTCATGGGGTTCACAGCCAGTGGTTGCGGGTGGCGTCGGCGAGCGTGAGGTCGAGGCAGCGGCGGATCAGCGCCATCATCTCGTCGATCTGCGCGCGCGTGATCACGAGCGGCGGCGCGACGATCATGCGGTCGCCGACCGCGCGCATGATCAGCCCGTTGCCGAAGCAGTGGCCGCGGCACACCATGCCGACCTCGAGCGCTGGGTCGAACAGCGCGCTCGTGGCCTTGTCGCGCGCGAGCTGCACTGCGCCCATCAGGCCGCAGGTCTGCACCTCGCCAACGAGCGGGTGATCGAGGAGCGTCGCGAATTGCTCGGCGAGGTAGGGCCCGGTGTCGTCATGCATGGTCTCGACGATGTGTTCGCGCTGCAGCACCCGGATGTTCGCGAGCGCGACCGCGCAGGCGACCGGGTGGCCCGAGTAGGTATAGCCATGGTTGAACTCGCCGCCTTGTTCGATCAGCACGCTGGCCACACGCTCGCCGACCATCACGCCGCCGAGCGGGATGTAGCCCGAGGTGACGCCCTTCGCGAAGGTCATCAGGTCGGGCTTGAAGCCGAAGCGCTCGCAGCCGAACCAGTGGCCGGTGCGGCCGAAGCCGCAGATGACTTCGTCGGACACCAGCAGCACGCCGTACTGATCGCAGATGCGCTGGATCTCGGGCCAGTAGGTCTCGGGCGGCACGATCACGCCGCCAGCGCCTTGCACCGGTTCGCCGATGAAGGCAGCGACGTTGTCGGCGCCGACCTCGAGGATCTTTTGCTCGAGCCAGCGCGCGGCCACCAGGCCGAACTCGGCACGACTCATGCCTTGCCCGAGCTCGAACCAGAACGGCTGCTCGATGTGCGTGATGCCCGGGATGGGCAAGCCGCCCTGTGCGTGCATGCCGCTCATGCCGCCGAGCGAGGCGCCGGCCATCGTCGAGCCGTGGTACGCGTTCTTGCGGCTGATGATGACGCTGCGTTGCGGCTGGCCCAGCACGTCCCAGTAGCGGCGCACCATGCGCACGATGGTGTCGTTGCCCTCGGAGCCGGAGCCCGAGAAGAACACATGCTTGAACTGCGGCGGCGTCACTTCCGAGAGCAACTCGGCAAGCTCGATCGCCGGCGGTGTCGCGGTCTGGAAGAAGCTGTTGTAGAACGGCAGCTCGCTCATCTGCTTGGTCGCGGCATCGATCAGCTCGCGCCGGCCGTAGCCGACGTTGACGCACCAGAGGCCGGACATCGCGTCGAGGATCTTGTGACCGTCGCTGTCGCGCAGGTAGATGTTGTCGGCCGAGACGATCACGCGCGAGCCCTTGCTCGCGAGCGACTTGAAATCGGTGAACGGGTGCAGGTAGTGCGCCGCGTCGGCGGCCTGCCATTGTTGGGTCGTGCGGGTCATGGTCGGCTCCTTACACGTGCAGCAACAGGTGCTCGCGCTCCCACGGCGAGATCACCTTCATGAACTCGTCGTGCTCGATCTCCTTCACCTCGGAGTACACCGTGACGAACTCCTTGCCGAGCACGTCGTGCAGGTCTTTCTCGTCGGCGAGCCAGCCCAGCGCTTCGCTCAGCGAACGCGGCAGCTGGTACTCGGACAGGTAGGCGTCGCCCTTGCACTCGGGCGCGGGTTCGATGCGGTTCTTCATGCCGAGGTAGCCGCAGGCCAGGGTCGCAGCGAGTGCCACGTACGGGTTGGCGTCGGCGCCGATCACGCGGTTCTCGATGCGCCGGGCCGCGGGCGTGGCCACCGGCGAACGGATGCCGACGGTGCGGTTGTCGCTGCCCCACTGGATGTTGATCGGCGCGGCGGTCGAGCGCGCCAGGCGGCGGTACGAGTTGACGTAGGGCGCGAACAGCGCCATCGCGGCCGGCGTGTACTTCTGCAGGCCGCCGATGTACCAGTAGAACTCCTTGCTCGGCGAGCCGTCTTCGTTGCTGAAGATGTTCTTGCCGGTGACGGCGCTCACGATGCTCTGGTGCACGTGCATCGCGCTGCCGGGCTCGTTGGCCATCGGCTTGGCCATGAAGGTCGCGTACATCTCGTGGCGCAGCGCGGCCTCGCGGATCGTGCGCTTGAAGAAGAACACCTCATCGGCCAGCCCGAGCGGGTGGTCGTGGAAGAAGTTGATCTCCATCTGGCCGGCGCCGACCTCGTGGATCAGCGTGTCGACGTTCAGCTCCATCTGCTCGCAGTAGGCGTAGATGTCTTCGAACAGCGGGTCGAACTCGTTCACCGCGTCGATCGAATACGCCTGGCGCGAGGTCTCGGCGCGGCCGCTGCGGCCCTTGGGCGGGCGCAGCGGCGTGTTGGGGTCGGAGTTGCGCTCGATCAGGTAGAACTCGAGCTCGGGCGCGACGACCGGGTTCCAGCCTTCGGCCGCGTAGAGGTCGCAGATGCGGCGCAGCACCGAGCGCGGCGCGTACGGGATCATGTTGCCGTCACGGTCGAAGCAGTCGTGGATCACCTGCGCGGTCGGGTCGACGGCCCAGGGCACGATGCGCACGGTGGACGGGTCGGGCCGCAGGTGCATGTCGCGGTCGGTCGGGTGGATGACGTCGTAGTACGGCCCGTCTTCGGGGAAGTTGCCGGTCACGCCGATGCCGACGATGGCCTCGGGCAGGCGCATGCCGCGGTCTTCGGTGAATTTTTCGCGCGGCAGGATCTTGCCGCGGGCCACGCCGGTGAGGTCGGGCACGAGGCACTCGATCTCGGTGACGCGGCGTTCGTCGAACCAGGATTCGAGGTCGGCGAACGTGAAATTGCTTTTGTCTTGCATGGGACACCTGAGTCGTTGGGCGCGGTCGCGTCAGGTTGACGGAGCGGCGCCGGGAATCGAGAGAGCTTCTGCGGTGGCGAGGAGCGCCCGCAAGAAGCGCACCTAGCGATCCGGGTCAGGTGGCTCGGTCTCTTCACGCGGCACGCGGTGCCGGTCACGGTAGGCTTCGCAAGCGATGCCGAAGGCCTTGAACAGGCGCATCGAGACGGGGTTGCTCGCGGCCTGCCATTCGGGGTGCCACTGCACGCACAGGTTGAAGCCGCGCGCGTCGCTGACCGAGAAGGCCTCGACCAGGCCATCGGGCGCGAGCGCCTCGACGCGCAGGCCGGCGGCGAGCCGGTTCACGCCCTGGCCATGCACCGAATTGACCTGGATGCGGGGCTCGTCGAGCACGTCGGCGAGCACGCCGCCGCGCTGCACGACGACCTCGTGCGCGAAGGCGTACTGCAACTCGGCGGATGCGTCGCTGGGTGCGCGGTGATCGTGCTGGCCAGGCACCTCCTGCACCGCCTGGTGCAGGCTGCCGCCGAGCGCGACATTCGCTTCTTGAAAGCCGCGGCAGATCGCGAACAGCGGCATGCCGCGCGCGAGCACGCGCGGGATCATCGGCAAGGTCCAGGCGTCGCGGTCCGGGTCCAGCGGCAGCTCGGGGTTGTGCACGGCCTCGTCGAAATGGCTGGGGTGCACATTCGAGGCCGAGCCGGTGAGCAGCACGCCGTCGGCGAGATCGAGCAGCGCATCGAGTTCGTCCTCGAGCTCGGCGATGGACGCGGTCGGCACGATCAGCGGCGTGCACCCGGCGAGCCGCACCGCGTCGATGTATTTCTTGCCTGCGACATGGAACGGATGCAGGCCCAGCATGCGATTGCATCCGGGCACGAGGACGATGGGTTGACGCATCGTCACAGCATATCCCTCAGCCGGTAGTACGCCATCCCCAGCACCAGCGCCGGCGTGCGCAACAGGCGGCCGCCAGGGAAGGGCCGGTGCCGGATGCGCGCGAAGGTGTCGAAGCGTTCGGCATCGCCGGCGATGGCCTCGGCCACGAGGCGGCCGGCCAGGCCGGTCAGCGCCAGGCCATGGCCGGAGAAGCCCTGGAGGTAGTAGACGTTGGCGTGCTCGCCGGGCAGGCGGCCGAAGTCCGGCGCACGGTTCATCGAGATGTCGACGAAGCCGCCCCACGAGTACTCGATCTGGGTGTTCGCGAGCTGCGGGAAGGTCGTCGCCATGCGCCGCTGCATGCTCGCCGCGAGGTTGAGCGGCGTCGCGGTGCTGTAGCTGACGCGGCCGCCGTAGAGCATGCGGTGATCGGCGGTCGGGCGGAAGTAGTCGAGCACGAAGTTGGTGTCGCACACCGCCGCGCCCGACGGGATCAGTGTGCGGGCAAGCTCGGGTTCGAGCGGCTCGCTGGCCACGATGTAGGTGCCGACCGGCATGATGCGGCGCTCGAGCAGCGGCGCGACGCCGTGCAGGTAGACGTTGCCCGCGAGCAGCACGTGCGACGCGCGCACCGAGCCGCGGGCGGTGCGCAGCCTGGCCGTGGCGCCGGGCTCCATCGCGAGCACTGCCGAGCCTTCGAAGATCTTCACACCCAGCGCGGCGGCCGCGCGCGCCAGCCCGAGGCTGTACTTGAGCGGGTGCAGATGGCCGCCGAGCGGGTCGTGCACGCCGCTGTGAAAGCGTTGGCTGGCGATCCACTGCGGCATCTCGGCGGGCGCGATCCACTGCGTCTCGTAGCCGTAGGCGCGCTGCATGTGTGCTTGCCAGGTCTGCAGATCCTGCGCCTTGCGCGCGTTGACGGCGAGGCTAAGGTAGCCGCTGCGCCAATCGCAATCGATGTCGAAGCGCTCGCGCCGTTCGCCGATCAAGCGCAAGGCCTCCATCGTCATGTCCCAGACGGCGCGCGAGGCGGTGTCGCCCAATTGCTGTTCGATCACCGACTGGTCGCAGGCGAGGCCGGCGATCACCTGTCCGCCGTTGCGGCCCGACGCGCCCCAGCCGACCTGCTGCGCCTCGAGCACGACGACGCTGTAGCCGCGCTGCGCCAGTTCGATCGCGGCCGACAAGCCGGCGAGGCCGCCGCCCACCACGGCGACGTCGCACTCGAGCGACGACTCCAGTGCCTGATGCCCCGGGCCACGCGGCGCGGTGGCCACGTAGTAGGAGTGCTTCGTCAGTTGCTGGTCGGCGCTGAGCAGGGTCATAAACAGGTGTGCGCTAGGCAGGCCTTTTCAAAAGGAGTCGGTCGGTGATGCTGTGGGCGTGGCAAAGAGATCAGGCGTTCTTCTTCAGCACGTCGGCGATCGTGCTCACCATCTGGTCGATGTGCGAGTTCTCGACGATCAGCGGCGGCGACAGCGCGATCGTGTCGCCGGTGGTGCGGATCAGCACGCCACGTTCCCAGCACTCGAGGAAGGTGTCGAACGCGCGCTTGCCCGGGCTGCCGGGGATGGCCTCGAGCTCGATGCCGCCGACGAGGCCGATGTTGCGGATGTCGATCACATGCGGCACGCCCTTCAGCGAATGCAGCGCGTTCTCGAACACCGGCGCCATCGTGGTGCCGCGCGTCAGCAGGCCATCGTCGGCATAAGTGTCCAGCGTGCCGAGCGCGGCCGCGCAGGCCAGCGGATGCGCCGAGTAGGTGTAGCCGTGCGGGAACTCGATCAAGTGCTCGGGGCCGGTCATGAAGGCGTCGTGGATCGCCTGCTTGGCGAACACCGCGCCCATCGGCACGCAGCCGTTGGTGATGCCCTTGGCCACCGTCATCAGGTCGGGCGTGACGCCGAAGTGCGTCGCCGCGAACGGCGAGCCGAGGCGGCCGAACCCGGTGATGACCTCGTCGAAGATAAGCAGGATGCCGTGCTTGTCGCAGATCGAACGCAGGCGTTGCAGATAGCCCTTGGGCGGCAGCAGCACGCCGGTGGAGCCGGCGACGGGCTCGACGATCACCGCCGCGATGGTCGAGGCGTCGTGCAGCGCGACCAGGCGCTCGAGGTCGTCGGCCAACTCGGCGCCGTGCTCGGGCACGCCGCGCGAGAACGCGTTCTTGCTCAGGTCATGCGTGTGGCGGATGTGGTCGGCGCCGGGAAGCAACGGGCCGAAGGACTTGCGGTTGCCGACGATGCCGCCGACCGTGATGCCGCCGAAGTTCACGCCGTGGTAGCCGCGCTCGCGGCCGATCAGCCGGGTGCGCGCGCCGTCGCCGCGGGCGCGGTGGTAGCCGATCGCCATCTTCAGCGCGGTCTCGACGGCCTCGGAGCCCGAGTTCGTATAGAAGACGCGGTTCAGGCCCGCGGGCGTGATCTCGATCAAGCGCTCGGCCAGTTCGAAGGCCTTCGGGTGGCCCATGTTGAACGGCGGCGCGAAGTCCATCTCGGCGGCCTGTTCGGCGATCGCACTCACGATCTTCGGCCGCGCGTGGCCGGCATTCACGCACCACAGGCCGGCGATGCCGTCGAGGATCTGGCGGCCCTCGGGCGTCCAGAAGTGCATGCCCGAGGCCTTGGCCAGCATGCGCGGCGCCTGCTTGAACTGGCGGTTCGCGGTGAACGGCATCCAGTAGGCGTCCATCGCCTGTTGGGCCGAAGAGGCGGCAGCAGGAGCCGCAGCGGGCAGGGTCGTGGCGGGATCGTCTTTGTGCATGGCGAGAACTCCAGGGTGACCATTCACCCGCTGCGCAAGTGTGCGAGGCGGAAGCGAAAGAGTCTAGGGAAAGCGGGGCGCAATGTGGCGGCGCAATCGCCTGGGGTTGCCCCGCGGCGCTGCAATATCATGCGAATCGGGCTTCACAAAAAAGCATTAAATGCGAAACACAAGTACTCCAGTGAAACTGGATTCGATTGACCGCGCCATTTTGGCCGAATTGCAGCGCGAAGGGCGCTTGTCCAACCTCGAGCTCGCGCAGCGGGTCCACTTGTCGCCGTCGGCCTGCCTGCGCCGCGTCAAGGCGCTGGACGACAACGGCGTGATCGCCCAGTACGTCGCGCTGCTCAACCCGCGCGCGGTCGGCAAGCATGGCGTGAGCTTCACCATCATCAACCTGGAGAGCATGAACACGCCGCAGCTCGAAGCCTTCGAGCAGGCGGTGCGCGATCAGCCCGAAGTGCTCGACTGCTTTTACGTGGCCGGGTCGAACGACTACCTGATCCGTTTCACCTACCGCGACGCCGAAGACCTGGAACGCATCCACTCCGAGGTGCTGATGCGCCTGCCAGGCGTTGCGCGCTCGAACTCACTGCTGGTGCTGCGCACCGTCAAGAAGACGACGGCGTTGCCGCTCTAGCGATACGGCCGCACAGGTAGGTCCACACGAAGGCCGCGGCCGCCTGACTGCTGAGCTCGGCGTGGTCGTAGGGCGGCGAGACCTCGACGCAGTCCATGCCGACGAAAGGCAGATCCGCGAGCTCTTCGAGAATGCTCAGCACCTGGCTGCTCGTCATGCCGCCCGGTTCGGGCGTGCCGGTGCCGGGCGCGAAAGCCGGGTCGAGGCAATCGATGTCCAGGCTCAGGTAGACGGGCGGGTGGCCATGTTCGGCGAGCCGCGCACGGATCGCGCCGAGCACGCCGGCGAGTTGTGCTGGGCTTTCGAGCCCGCGCAGATCCCGCGCAGTGAAGATCTGGCCGCCGCGGTCGCTCACGTGTTCGCGCGCGTCGCGCGTGCCTGCCGAGCGGATGCCGAGCTGCGTGAAGCACGCGTCGATCACCAGCCCCTCCTGCATCGCTTCATAGACCCAGGTGCCGTGGCCGCTGGGCTCGCCGAAGTGGTCGGTCCAGGTGTCGCAATGCGCGTCGAAATGAATCACCGCCAGCGGCCGGCCCAGCCATGCGCGGTAGGCGCGCAGCAGCGCGAGCGTGATCGAGTGGTCGCCACCGAGCCAGCACATGTGGTGCGCGCGGATCAACTCGGCAACGAGCGGCTGCATCGCGGCGCGCATGCCGTCCAGGCTCGTGTTCGGCAAGGGCAGGTCGCCCGCATCGCCGAGCAGGCCTAGCGGCGAGACATCGAACAGCGGGTGTGTCGCGTCGCACAGCATGTGGCTCGCCTCGCGAATCGCCCGCGGGCCGAAGCGCGCACCGGGCCGGTTCGTGACCGCGCCATCCCACGCGACACCGGCGACGACGAAGGGCGTGGCCGGCGTTGGCACAGGGGCCTTCAGGAAGGAGTTTTGCGAGAGAAATGCGAAGGAGGTCATCGGCTGGCCTGGGGCACACTGGCGGCCGATGATACGAGTCCTCGTCCTGCAGAACCTCACGCTCGACGGGCCGGGCTACCTCGGCTCGTGGCTTGCACGGCAAGGCGTGCCCTTCGATGTGTTCAACACCGAGGCAGCGCAGGCCTACCCGGCGCGCATCGACGGCTACGGTGCACTGGCGCTGCTCGGCGGCGAGATGAGCGCGAACGATGATCTGCCGTCGTTGCGCCACGCCGAGCGATTGATCTTGCAGGCGATGGACGCCGACATCCCGGTGATCGGCCATTGCCTCGGTGGCCAGCTGATGGCGCGTGCGCTGGGCGCGCAGGTACAGGATTCGCCGGAGCCCGAGATCGGTTGGCAAGCCCTGCGCGTGAACGACACGGCCGTGGCACATGCATGGTTCGGTGCTGCGAGCGAACTCACTGTCTATCACTGGCACCGCGAGAGCTTCGAGCTGCCGCGCGGTGCCGAGCTGCTCGCCAGCAGCGACGCGTGTCCGAACCAGGCGTTCGCACTGGGGCGGCATCTGGCGATGCAATTCCACGTCGAGCTCGACCAGCACAAGCTGGCCGCGTGGTCGGCTTCCGTGGACCCGTGGTACCTGCGCATGCAGCGCGACTGCGCGACGGTGCAATCGGGCGCGGCGATGCGCGCACAAGCGGCCGTCGCATTGACGTCGCAGCAGCGACTCGCGGACAGGCTCTACCGGCGCTGGCTGGATCTGCCCTGAGTTTTCACGAGCGGGAACGCGCAATCCACATCGTGAAATTGACCGATGTTGCGCCGCGTCAATTTCTTTCGCACACTGAGAATTGAGCACCGCATTATGAAAATATGTACCTAACCTATTGATTTTATAAGGATCATTTTTTATGTCTTATATAAGACATAAGTCTTCTCATCGGCCAATGCGGTCGCTATTCTTGAACCCAGCAACCTTGCTTTTTCACCATCTCACAGGAGTTCAAGATGACCACACTGACCCGCGACCAACAGATTGCCGCCCTTGAGAAGGACTGGGCCGAGAACCCGCGCTGGAAGGGCATCAAGCGCAGCTACAGCGCTGCCGATGTGGTGCGCTTGCGCGGCTCGATCGCCGTCGAACACACGCTGGCCAAGCGCGGCTCCGAGAAGCTCTGGAACCTCGTGAATACCGAGCCCTTCGTCAACACGCTGGGCGCGCTCACCGGCAACCAGGCGATGCAGCAGGTCAAGGCCGGTCTGAAGGCGATCTACCTGTCGGGCTGGCAAGTGGCGGGCGACGCCAACGTCGCCGGCGAGATGTACCCGGACCAGTCGCTGTACCCCGCGAACTCGGTGCCGATGGTCGTCAAGCGCATCAACAACACCTTCACGCGCGCCGACCAGATCCAGTGGTCCGAAGGCAAGAACGACATCGACTTCTTCGCGCCCATCGTGGCCGATGCCGAGGCTGGTTTCGGCGGTGTGCTGAACGCCTTCGAGCTGATGAAGTCGATGATCGAAGCCGGCGCCGCAGGCGTGCACTTCGAAGACCAGCTGGCCTCGGTGAAGAAGTGCGGCCACATGGGCGGCAAGGTGCTGGTGCCGACGCGCGAAGCCGTCGCCAAGCTCAACGCCGCGCGCCTGGCCGCCGACGTGATGGGCACGCCCACGCTCGTGATCGCGCGCACCGACGCCGAAGCCGCCGACCTCGTCACCAGCGATGTGGACGACAACGACAAGCCGTTCATGACCGGCGAGCGCACCGTCGAGGGCTTCTACCGCAGCCAGGCCGGGCTCGAGCAGGCGATCTCGCGCGGCCTCGCGTACTCCGAAGTCGCCGACATGGTGTGGTGCGAGACCGGCAAGCCCGACCTGGCCTACGCCAAGCGCTTCGCCGACGCGATCCATGCCAAGTTCCCGGGCAAGCTGCTGGCCTACAACTGCTCGCCGTCGTTCAACTGGAAGAAGAACCTCGACGACGCGACCATCGCCAAGTTCCAGCGCGAACTCGGCGCGATGGGCTACAAGTTCCAGTTCATCACGCTGGCCGGCTTCCACAGCCTGAACTACTCGATGTTCAACCTGGCCCACGGCTATGCGCGCAACAACATGAGCGCGTTCGTCGAGCTGCAAGAGGCCGAGTTCGCCGCCGCGGAGCGCGGCTTCACCGCGGTGAAGCACCAGCGCGAAGTGGGCACCGGGTACTTCGATGCTGTGACGACCACGATCGAAGCGCTGTCGTCCACCGCCGCCCTGAAGGGCTCGACCGAAGACGAACAGTTCTTCGACGCGAAGCACGGGTGATCGAGAACCCAACGCGCTGTCGGACGACAGCGCGTTGGCTTGCCGGACCGCGTCCGGCATGACGATTCAGGCCGCATCGCGCGTGTAAGCAAACCCATACATCGCGCGCGAGTGCCGTAAATACCCTTAGAGTTTGGCCCTGCGCGCGAGCTTCGGGCCGGGAGGTCCCGGTGAAGAGCCGCACGCGACTCACAAAGGGCCGAACTCTGAATCACGCTTCCGAACTGTTGCCAGCCTTCCTCGCCCGGCTCGTGCTGAGCCTGGTGCTGATCTGTCCTCTCGCTGCACAGGCGCTCGGCTTCAAAGACATCGAGGCGCGCGCGCGCGCGCTGGCGTCCGACAGTTTTCGGCCGCCGGTCACGAAGCTGCCTTCGCAACTCGCTGCGCTCGACTACGACGCGCTGCGCGAGATCCGTTACCGCCCCGAGCGCGCCACCTGGCGTGCCGACAAGCTGCCGTTCGAGTTGATGTACTTCCATCCGGGCAAGAACTTCCCGGATGCCGTGCGCATCAACACCGTCGATGCTCACGGCGTGAAGCGCGTCGAGTTCGACCCCGAGCTGTTCGACTACGGCAGCAACAAGATCGATCCGCAGAAGCTGCGCGGTCTGGGCTTCCCGGGCTTTCGCGTTCACTATCCCGTCAACACGCGCAACTACAAGGACGAGGTGGTGGTGTTCCTCGGCGCAAGCTACTTCCGCGCGCTCGGCAAGGGGCAGATCTACGGCATGTCGGCGCGCGGTTTGGCGATCGATACCGCCGTGCCGACGGGCGAGGATTTCGCGCGCTTCACCGAGTTCTGGATCGAGCGGCCGAGCCGCACCGACACGTCCCTGACGATCTACGCGCTGCTCGACTCGAAGCACCTGACCGGCGCCTACAAGTTCGTCCTGACACCCGGCACCGAGACGCTGATGCAGGTGAATGCGCGGCTGTACTTCCGCGAGGCCGTGACCAAGCTGGGCATCGCGCCGATCAACAGCATGTACTTCTTCGGCGACAACCAGCCGAGCGGGCGCGACGACTATCGCCCGGAGGTGCACGACTCCGATGGCTTGTCCGTCGGTGTCGGCACCGGCAGCGGCGAATGGCTCTGGCGTCCGCTCGTCAACCCGAAGCGCTTGCTCGTGACCTCGTTCGCTGCCAATCCGCTGCAAGGCTTCGGCCTGATGCAGCGCGACCGCGCCACGAGCAGCTACGAAGACCCCGAGGCGCAGTACGAGCGCCGCCCGAGCACGTGGATCGAGCCGGTGGGCAAATGGGGGCCAGGCCGGGTCGAGCTCGTGCAGATCCCGACGCCCGACGAGACCAACGACAACATCGTCGCCTACTGGGTCCCTGACAAGGTGCCTGAGCCCACGCGGCCCTTCGACTTCGCCTACCAGATGCATTGGCAGCTGAACGGCCAGCTGCCTGTCGGCAAGGCCTGGGTCGTGCAGACGCGGCGCGGGCGTGGCTTCGTGAAGCAGCCGGACGGCGACCTGAACTTCATCGTCGACTTCGACGGCCCGCCGCTGCGCGAGCTCAAGCCCGAGACCAAGCCCGAGCCCTTCGTCGAGATCGGCGGCAACGCGCAGCTGCGCGAGAAGAACCTGTTCCTCAATCCCGTCACCGGCGCGTGGCGCATGACGGTTCGCGTCAAGCGCGAAGACGCCGCCAAGCCGATCGAGATGCGCGCGCAGATCAGGGACGCCGGGCGTATCCTGACCGAAACCTGGAGCTACATCGTGCCGCCGGAATCGGACAAGCCATGAGCACGCCGATGGACTCGCCCGATGCGCACATCGGGCCGATGCCGGCCGTGCATCGCAGTTCGATGGCAGAGCAGGCCTGGGCCGGCCACCCGCTGTGGCGGCCCGTGCGGCGGCTGCTGAAGAAGCAGCCGCCCCAGACCTGGGAAACCGACCCCGTCGAGCGACCGCTGATGTTGCGCCGCGCGCTGCTGCTGGTGCTGGTTGCGCTCGGCGCGATCATCGGCACCGACTACATGGTCGACATCATGCCGCAGCACGGCGACGACTGGGCCGAGCGCGGGCTGCTTGTGCTGTTCGCGATCTTGTTCGCATGGGTGTCCGCGGGCTTTTGGACCGCGGTGCTCGGCGCTTGGGTCATGCTGACCCGCAGCGACCGCCGTTCGGTGACGCGCGTGCTGCGCGGCGATGGCGCCACCGCGCCCATCGCACCGGAGGCGCGCACCGCGATCATCATGCCGATCTGCAACGAGGACGTCCCCACCGTCTTCGCCGGCTTGCGCGCCACCTGCGAGTCGCTCGCCGGCACCGACTCGGCCGAGCGCTTCGACTTCTTCGTGCTCAGCGACACCAACGACCCGGATGCGCGGGTGGCAGAGCAGGTCGCGTGGGCACACCTCACCGATGCCTTGCGCCAGGCGGGCCATGCGGTGCGGGTGTTCTACCGCTGGCGCCAGCACCGCACGCACCGCAAGGCCGGCAACGTGGCCGACTTCTGCCGTCGCTTCGGTGCCGACTACCGCTACATGATCGTGCTCGACGCCGACAGCGTGATGAGCGGCGACTGCCTCGTCTCGCTGGTGCGCATGATGGAGGCCCACCCCGACGCCGGCATCATCCAGACCGCCCCGCGCGCCGCCGGCCACGAGACCATCCACGCCCGCATCCTGCAGTTCTGCTCGCGCGTCTACGGCCCGCTGTTCACGACCGGCCTGCACTACTGGCAGCTGGGCGAGTCGCACTACTGGGGGCACAACGCGATCCTGCGCATGGCCCCGTTCATCGAGCATTGCGCGCTGCCGCCGCTGCCGGGCAAGACCTCGCTGTCGGGCGGCGTGATGTCGCACGATTTCGTCGAGGCGGCGCTGATGCGGCGCGCCGGCTGGAAGGTCTGGATCGCCTACGACCTCGACGGCAGCTACGAGCAAGTGCCGCCGAACCTGCTCGCCGAGCTCGGGCGCGACCGGCGCTGGGCCCACGGCAACCTGCAGAACTCGCGGCTGATGTTCGAGCCGGGCCTGCACCCGGTGCATCGCATGGTGTTCCTGACCGGTGTGCTGGCCTACCTTTCGTCGCCCTTGTGGCTGGCGTTCCTGGTGCTGTCGACCGTGCTCTTCGCCAGCCACTCGCACCTGGTGCCGACGTATTTCGTCAAGCCTTACCAGATGTTCCCGATCTGGCCGACCGCCAACTTCAAGCTGATGCTGACGCTGTTCGGCCTGACGGCCGTGCTGCTGCTCGCACCCAAGGTGATCTCGCTGTTCGCGATCATCGTCAAGGGCGACGCGCGGCGCTATGGCGGCATCACGAAGCTGCTGCTGAGTGCGCTGTTCGAGTTCCTGCACTCGGTGCTGCTCGCGCCGGTGCGGATGCTGTTCCACACCCAGTTCGTGCTGGCCGCGCTGACCGGCGTGAAGCTCGCCTGGAAGTCGCCGCCCCGCCACGACGCCGCCACCGGCCTCGGCGAAGCGCTGCGCCGCCACGCGCTCGGCAGCGTGCTCGCGCTGACCTGGATCGGCGCCATCCTGGCGAGCAGCGCGACCTTCCAGTGGTGGCTGTCGCCGGTGCTCGCCGGGCTGCTGCTCGCCGTCCCGCTCTCGGCCTGGACGAGCCGTGCCGGGCCGGGCCGCTGGCTGAAGGCGCGCGGCCTGTTCCTGATCCCAGAGGAACGAGTGCAGCCGCTGGTGCTGGCCGAGGCTGACCGCTATGCGGCAGCGTTCGGGGCGACCCCGAGCTTCACTGACGCGGTGACCGACGGGGCCGTGCAGGCCGATCTGTTGCGCTCGATCCCCGCGCGGCCGCCGGCGCGCGGTGCCAAGGCGCAGGCGCAGGCCCGGCTGGTGGCACGTGCCGCATCCGAAGGGCCGCGCGCATTGACGCAGGCCGACCGCCTGCGTCTGCTCGCCGATGCGCAGGCCTTGCGGGCATTGCGCGAGCGCGTGCTGGCGCAGGAGGCGCATCGCGACTGGCCGGCGCCTCGGCCGATGTCCGAATCGCTGCAGGCGGACGAGTCTGCGCCGTCGCCGCTGGATTCGATCGTGTCGGCGCACTGAGTCGCAGCGCGGCCGGCGGCTTTGACCGCCGACGGACGTTTCGGTTATGGTGGGCCGGCACGAGAATCACCTCCCATGACCGACGACATTTCGACGCTCCGCCGCATCCTGCGCGATTGCCGCACGATTGCCATCGTCGGCCTGTCGCCCGAGTGGCATCGCCCCAGCCATTTCGCGGCGAAGTACCTGCAAGTGCACGGCTACCGCGTGATCCCGGTGAACCCGCGCTGCGCCGAAATCCTCGGCGAGCGCTGCTACCCCGATTTGCTCGAGATCCCTGAATCGGTCGACATGGTCGATGTGTTCCGGCGCACCGACGACGTGTTGGCGGTTGCCCATCAGGCCATCGAGATCAAGGCGCGCTGCCTCTGGCAGCAGATCGGCGTCGTCAACCTCGAGGCCGACCGGCTCGCGCGCGAGGCCGGCATGGACTCGGTGATGAACCGCTGCGTGAAGATCGAGCACGCGCGGCTGTTCGGCGGCCTGCACTGGGCCGGCGTGAACACGCGGGTGATCTCGGCGACGCGGCCGCACTGACGAACGTCATCAGCATGTCCGACCACCGCTTCCAGCCCGAGACCCTGGCGATCCATGCCGGCCAGATCCCCGATGCGGCAACCGGTGCGCGCGCCTTGCCGATCTACCAGACCACCAGTTTCGTGTTCGACAGCGCCGAACACGCGGCCAGCCTGTTCAATCTCGCGACCTTCGGCAACGTGTACTCGCGGCTGTCGAACCCGACCGTCGCGGCACTCGAAGAGCGCGTCGCCGCACTCGAGGGTGGCCGTGCCGGCCTTGCGTCGGCGAGCGGCATGGCCTCGGAGGCGATGGCGCTGATGACCTTGCTGCAGCAGGGCGACCACATCGTCGCCGCCGGCGCGCTCTATGGCGGCTCGGTCAGCATGCTGGCGGTGAACCTGAAGAAGCTCGGCATCGAGACGAGCTTCGTCGACGTCGGCTCAGTCGAGGCCTTCGCCGCCGCGATGCAGCCGAACACGCGCGCCGTGTTCGCCGAAAGCCTGGGCAACCCGAGCCTGCAGCTGCTCGACATCGCCGCGGTCGCCGAGGTCGCACATGCGCACGGCGTGCCGCTGATCGTCGACAACACGGTGCCGTCGCCGTTCCTGTGCAACCCGATCCGCTTCGGCGCCGACATCGTCGTGCACTCGGCCACCAAGTACCTCGCCGGCCACGGCACGACGCTGGGCGGCGTGATGGTCGAGAGCGGCCAGTTCCCGTGGGACAACGGCAAGTTCCCCGGCATGACCGAGCCCTCGGTCGGCTACCACGGCGTCAAGTTCTTCGAGACCTTCGGCGACTTCGGCTTCACGATGCGCGCGCGCATGGAAACGCTGCGCGTCTACGGCGCAGCGCTGTCGCCGATGAGCGCGTGGCAGATCCTGCAAGGCACCGAGACGCTGCACGTGCGGATGGAGCGGCACTGCCGCAACGCGTTGGCCGTCGCGCAATTCCTGCGCAGCCATCCACGCGTCAGCTGGGTCAACTGTCCGGGCCTGCCGGACCACCCACAACACGCGCTGGTGGCGAGGCAGATGCGCGTGGTCGATGGCGTTCCCGGTGCGTCGGGCCTGCTCGCGTTCGGCGTGAAGGGCGGCCTGGCGGCAGGCGTGAAGTTCATCGAGGCCGCGCAGTTCATGAGCCACCTGGCCAACATCGGCGACACGCGCACACTGATCATCCACCCGGCCTCGACGACGCACCGCCAGCTCGACGATGCGCAGCAACGCGCGGCCGGCGTGCTGCCCGACATGGTGCGCATGTCGGTCGGCATCGAGCACATCGACGACATCCTCTGGGACATAGACCAGGCCTTGAGCAAGACAGGGGAATGACATGACAACGCTGTACGACCATGGCCTCGACAAGACCCCCGCCAACTTCGTGGCGCTGTCGCCGACCAGCTTCGTCGAGCGCAGCGCCGAGGTCTTCGGCGACTTGCCCGCGGTGATCCACGGCCAGCGCCGCTACACATGGCGGCAGCTGCGCGAGCGCGCTGCGCGGCTCGCGGCCGCGCTGCGGTCGATGGGCGTGGGGCGCAACGACACCGTCAGCGTGATGCTGCCGAACACGCCCGAGATGATCGAGGCGCACTACGCGGTGCCCGCGCTGAACGCGGTGCTGAACACGCTCAACACGCGGCTCGACGCGCCGCTGCTCGCGTGGCAGATGAATCACTGCGAGGCCAAGGTGCTGATCACTGACCGCGAGTTCGCGCCGACGATGCGCGAGGCGCTGCGGGTCTTGCGCGACGAGCATGGCCGCACGCCGGTCGCGATCGACGTGAATGATCCTGAGTACACCGGAGCCGGCGAGCTGCTCGGCAGCGTCGACTACGAGGCGCTGCTGGCTGCGCACGCGCCACTGCCGGTGCTGGCCGGTCCGCAGGACGAGTGGGATGCGATCGCGGTGTCGTACACCTCGGGCACGACCGGCGATCCGAAGGGCGTCGTCACGCATCACCGCGGCGCCTACCTGAACGCGGTCTGCAACGCGGCGACCTGGACGATGCCGCACTTTCCCAAGTACCTGTGGACGCTGCCGATGTTCCACTGCAACGGCTGGTGCTTCCCGTGGACCGTCGCGATGCTCGGCGGCACGCACGTGTGCCTGCGCCGCGTCGAGGCGCCGGCCATCCTGGCGGCAATGCGCGAGCACGGCGTCGACCATTACTGCGCCGCGCCCATCGTCCACAACCTGCTGATCGCGGCAAAGCCCGAGCTGCGGCAAGGCATCACGCAGAAGGTGCGCGGCATGGTCGCCGGCGCCGCGCCGCCGGCCGCGATGATCGAGGGCATGGCGCAGCTCGGCTTCGACATCACCCATGTCTACGGCCTGACCGAGGTCTACGGGCCGGCGTCGGTCGCGGTCAAGCGCGACAGCTGGGCCCACGAGGACCTGTCGGAACAGACCCGCTTGAACGGCCGCCAGGGCGTGCGCTACATGCTGCAGGAAGGCATGACGGTGCTCGACGCCGAATCGATGGCCGAGACGCCGGCCGATGGCCAGACGATGGGCGAGATCATGTTCCGCGGCAACATCGTGATGAAGGGCTACCTGAAGAACCCGGGCGCGACCGCGAAGGCCTTCGAGGGCGGCTGGTTCCACACCGGCGACCTGGCCGTGATGGAGCCCGACCGCTACGTCAAGATCAAGGACCGCAGCAAGGACATCATCATCTCCGGCGGCGAGAACATCAGCTCGCTCGAGGTCGAGGATGCGCTGTACCGCCATGCCGCGGTGATGGCCTGCGCGGTCGTCGCGCGGCCGCACCCGAAGTGGGGCGAGACGCCGCTGGCCTTCGTCGAGCTCAAGCCCGGCGCATCGGTCAGCGCCGACGAGCTGATCGCGCATTGCAAGGCGCTGCTCGCCGGCTACAAAGTGCCGCGCGAGATCCTGTTCGAACCGATACCGAAGACCTCGACCGGCAAGATCCAGAAGTTCCAGTTGCGCGAGCGCGCGAAGAGCACGTCCGCATTCGAGTGAGGGTTTCGACATGAACGACGACGACACACTGGTGCTGCGCCACACCGACGAGCGTGGCGTGGTCGCGCTGACCTTGAACCGGCCGCAGGCCTTCAACGCGCTGTCCGAGGCGATGCTTGCGGCGCTCGCCACCGAGCTGGCCGCGATCGCCCGCGCCGAAGCGGCGCGCGTCGTCGTGCTCGGCGCCGCGGGCAAGGCCTTCTGCGCCGGCCACGACCTGAAGGAGATGCGCGCCGAGCCGTCGCTGGCCTACTACCAGCGCCTGTTTGCGCAGTGCACGCAGGTCATGCTCGCGCTGCAGCGCCTGCCGGTGCCGGTGATCGCGCGCGTGCAGGGCATCGCGACCGCGGCCGGCTGCCAGCTCGTCGCGATGTGCGACCTGGCGGTGGCCAGCACTGACGCGAAGTTCGCGGTCAGCGGCGTCAACCTCGGCTTGTTCTGCTCGACGCCGGGTGTCGCGCTGTCGCGCAATCTGTCGCGCAAGGCCGCGTTCGAGATGCTCGTCACCGGTGGCTTCATCGATGCGGAACAGGCCCGCGCGAAAGGTCTCGTGAACCGCGTTGCCGAGCCCGATCGGCTCGACGCCGAAGTCGAATCACTGGTCGCGAGCATCGTCGCGAAACCGCGCGTCGCGGTCGCGATGGGCAAGGCCTTGTTCTACCGCCAGCTCGAGGCCGGCATCGACGCGGCGTACGCGGATGCCGGCCAGACGATGGCCTGCAACATGCTGGATTCGAGCGCGCTCGAAGGCGTGCAGGCCTTCATCGACAAGCGCCCGCCGCGCTGGTGAACGCAGCGGGCCGTCGCCGCGCTACATGCCGCTGTAGTTCGGCCCGCCGCCGCCTTCGGGCGCGACCCAGACGATGTTCTGCGTCGGGTCCTTGATGTCGCAGGTCTTGCAGTGCACGCAGTTCTGCGCGTTGATCTGCAGGCGATCAGTGTTGTCGGCGGTCTTCACGAACTCGTACACGCCGGCCGGGCAGTAGCGGCTCTCGGGGCCGGCGTACTTCGCGAGGTTGACCGACACCGGCACGCGCGCGTCCTTCAGCGTCAGGTGCGCCGGCTGGTGCTCGTTGTGGTTGGTGTTGCTGATGAACACGCTCGACAAGCGATCGAACGTGAGCGTGCCATCGGGCTTGGGGTAGCTGATCTGCGGGCACTCGGCCGCGGGCTTCAGGCGCGCGTGGTCGGGCTCGGTGCGGTGGATCGTCCAGGGCGGCGACTTCACGCCCATCAGCGGCAGCAGCCATTGCTCGATGCCGGTCATGAACGAGCCGATGTACACGCCCTTCTTGAACCACTGCTTGAAGTTGCGCGACTGGTTCAGCTCGGCATGCAGCCAGCTCTTCTGGAACGCGGCGGGGTAGGCGTTCAACACATCGTGCTGGCGGCCGGTGCCGATCGCGTTGAACGCGGCTTCGGCCGCGAGCATGCCGGTCTTGATCGCCGCGTGGCTGCCCTTGATGCGCGCCGCGTTCAGGTAGCCGGCTTCGCAGCCGATCAGCGCGCCGCCCGGGAACACCGTCTTCGGCAGGCTCAGCAAGCCGCCCGCGGTGATCGCACGCGCGCCGTAGCCGATGCGCTTGGCACCGACGAGGAAGTCCTTGATGCGCGGGTGGGTCTTCCAGCGCTGCATCTCCTCGAACGGGCTCAGCCACGGGTTCGTGTAGTCGAGGCCGACGACCAGGCCCAGCGTGACCTTGTTGTCCTCGAGGTGGTACATGAAGCCGCCGCCGTAGGTCATCGGGTCCATCGGCCAGCCGGCGGTGTGGATCACCAGGCCGGGCTGGTGGCGGGCGGGGTCGATCTCCCACAGCTCCTTGACGCCGAGCGCATACGACTGCGGGTCCTTGCCAGCGTCGAGATTGAAGCGCTCGATCAGCTGGCGGCCCAGCTGGCCGCGCGCGCCCTCGGCGAAGATCGTGTACTTCGCGTGCAGCTCCATGCCGAGCTGGAACTCGGCGGTGGGCTCGCCGTCCTTGCCGACGCCGAGGTTGCCGGTGGCCACACCCTTGACGCTACCGTCCGGGTTGTAGAGCACCTCGGCCGCGGCGAAGCCGGGGAAGATCTCGACGCCCAGGCCTTCGGCCTGCGTGCCCAGCCAGCGCACCACGTTGCCGAGGCTGACGATGTAGTTGCCTTCGTTGTGGAAGCACTCGGGGATCAGGTAGCTCGGCGTCGTGAATGCGCCGGTCTCGCTGAGAAACAGCACCTGATCGCTGACGACCGGCTGGTTCAGCGGCGCGCCCAGTTCCTTCCAGTTCGGCAGCAACTCGGTGATCGCCTTCGGGTCCATCACCGCGCCGCTGAGGATGTGCGCGCCCGGCTCCGAGCCCTTCTCGAGCACGACGACCGACAGCTCCTTGCCTTGCTCGGCCGCGAGCTGCTTCAGCTTGATCGCCGCAGCCAGGCCGCCGGGGCCGCCGCCGACGATCACGACGTCGTACTCCATCGCTTCGCGCGGACCGTGTTGGGCGAGGATTTCTGCGGGCGTCATGCGGCTTCCTTGGAGCTCAGAGTTGCCGCGATTCTACGGGCGTCGCGCGAGAATCGAACGACCGTTCGCGGGCTCTGGAGTGGGCTCTCCAGCAAGCGCTGCGTGCTATCGTTCCCACGCATCCATTGATCCGTTCGAGAGGGAAGACATGAGCTACAACATCGATCTGTCAGGCCGCGTCGCACTCGTGACGGGCGCCTCCAGCGGCCTCGGGACGCAGTTCGCGAAGACGCTGGCCAAGGCCGGTGCGGGGGTGGTGCTCGCGGGTCGGCGCGTCGACCGGCTGAAGGCCTTGCGCGCCGAGATCGAGGCCGACGGCGGCGACGCGCACGTCGTCACGCTCGACGTCACCGACCACGACAGCATCAAGTCCGCGGTCGCGCACGCCGAGACCGAAATGGGCACGCTCGACATCCTGGTCAACAACTCCGGCGTGAGCACCACGCAGAAGCTCACCGAGGTCAGCCCCGAGGACTACGACTACGTCTTCGACACCAACACCAAGGGCGCGTTCTTCGTCGCGCAAGAGGTCGGCAAGCGCATGATCGCGCGCGCCAAGGGCGCGGCGCCGGGCACGTTCACCGGCGGGCGCATCGTCAACGTCGCATCGGCGGCCGGCTTGAAGGTGATGGGCCAGATCGGCGTGTACTGCATGAGCAAGGCCGCGGTGATCCACATGACGCGTGCGATGGCGCTCGAGTGGGGCGCCTACGGCATCAACGTGAATGCGATTTGTCCGGGCTACATCGACACCGAGATCAATCACCACGTCTGGCAGACCGATCGCGGCCGCAAGCTCGTCGACATGCTGCCGCGCAAGCGCGTCGGCCAGCCGCAGGATCTGGATGCGTTGTTGATGATGCTGTGCGCGAACGAGAGCCACTTCATCAACGGTGCCGTCATTCAGGCCGACGATGGCTTTGCGTTGTAAACGATGACGCTTCGGTCCTTGTCGCTGCTGGAGGCCCGCGTGTTGGGCGTGCTGATCGAGAAGGCGCACACCGTGCCCGACAGCTACCCGCTGTCGCTGAACTCGCTGACGCTGGGCTGCAACCAGAAGACCGCGCGCGACCCGGTGCTCAACGCCACCGAGGCCGAGGTGCAAGACGCTGCGAACGCGCTGAAGGCACTGCACCTCGTGTTCGAGGCCAGCGGCTCACGCGTCACGCGCTACGAGCACAACGCGGGCCGCGCACTTGCGCTGCCATCGCAATCGATCGCGCTGCTCGCCACGCTGGTGCTGCGCGGGCCGCAGACGGTGTCGGAGCTGCGCACCGCGTCCGAACGCCTGCACCGCTTCGCCGACCTGTCGTCGGTCGAAGGCTTTCTGGACGAGCTGGCGGCCCGGCCCGACGAGAAAGGCGGCGCGCTCGTCGTGAAGCTGCCGCGTGCACCCGGTGCGCGCGAGCCGCGCTGGGCGCATCTGCTGAGTGGCGCCGTCGATGTGTCGTCGATGCCAGTCGCGGCCGACTCGGCCGACTTCGTCGCTGCCAGCGAGATCGCGGCGTTGAAGGCGCAGCAGGGCGCGATGCAAACCGAGCTCGAGCAGTTGCGCGCGCTCGTCGAGCGGCTGTATGCCGAACTCGGCGTGGCCCGAAGCTGAGGTCAGGGCTTCTCGGCCGCGTCCTCTGGCGATGGGGTGCTGTTGGGCGCCACGAGGTAGCGCGTCACGAGCTTGAAGTAGCGGTCGTAGAAGCCCGGCGCGGTGATGGTTTCGCTGGCGACCTTGACCAGCGCATCGTCGCTGCCGGTGAACGGCAGCGACACCGATCCGAGCACGCCGACACCCAGGCTCGCCGAGCTGTTGCTCTTCTTCAGCGCGTAGCGATCCTGCAGCGCGCTGACGAACACCAGCGTCTTGCCGGCGTCCTTGTTGGCCTCGGGCGCGCAGACGACACGGAACTCGATCTCGACGTGCGTGTCGGCCTCTTGCTGGAAGCTCTTGCGCGCGTTCACGAGGTCGGCGTTCGCCGAGGTCACGACATAGCCCTGGCTCAGCAAGGCGCGGCGCGCGGCCTCGCAGGTCTGCGCCTCGCTGGCGGCGAAGCCGCGCGAATAAGTGGTGCCGGGTTCGAACTCTTCGCGCTGGAACGCGGTGAGCGGCTTGGACGTCGAACACGCGCCGAGCAACGCGGCGAGTGCGAGCGGGATCGACAAGGGACGAAACAGCACAGGCATGAATGGACCGGAGACCCAGGCAACGAAAAGCACGATCCTACGCGCAGCGCAATGACGTACTGCCGTGCTCAGGCTCGGAGCAACTTCTGCACCAGCTCGGCCGTGGTGCTGGCGCCGTACTTCTGCATCAGCCGTGCGCGGTAGACATCGACGGTGCGCGGGCTGACGCCCAAGCGCTTGCCGATCAGCTTGCTGGTGAGCCCCTCGATCAGCAGCGCCGCGATCTCGCGCTCGCGCGGCGTCAGCTCGATGCCGACGCGCCGCCGCGGCGAGAGGTCTTCGAACGACCAGACGCCTGCCGCATGCGGCTGCGACGGATCGAGCGCACGGCCCGACACATGACACCAGAACAGCTCGCCGCGCTGCGGCCCGCCGACGCGCTTCATGACGCGCTCGTCGGCGTACCAGCCGCTCGCGTTCAGGCTCGCCGCGATGCGCGCGCCGGTGCGCTCGAACTCGGCCGGCGTCGGGTAGAGCAGCTCGAAACTCTGGCCGATCAGCGTGTCGCGGGCGGCGCCGAACATCTCGAGCACCTGGCGGTTGCAATCGACCATCAGCCGATTGCGCGAGAACACCAGGCCGATCGGGGCGAGCTCGAACGCGCTGCGGTAGTCGAGCGCGTCCGCGGTCTCAGAGGAGCGCATAGGTCGTGGTCGCGTGTGCCGCGAGCACGTCGTCGCCGAAGCTGATCTGGATGTCGCCGAACGCGAGCGTCTTGCCCAGGCGCAGTACGCGCGCGTGCACGTTCGCAAAGCGCGCGTCGGCCGGGATCGGGCGCAGGAAGCTGGTCTGCAATTGCACCGTCGTCATCGGCCGGAACGCGCCGAGCTGGGACATCACGGCCAGCACCATCGCCGTGTCGGCCGCGGCCATCAACGTCTGGCCCGACATCACGCCGCCCGAATGCACGTGCTGCGCCGTGACCGGCAGCGCCAGCAGCACCTCGCCGGCGCGCGCCTCGAGCACGCGCAGGTCGAGCGCGCGCACCCATTCGGCGAACACGGACTTCAGCGCGTGTTCGAGCAGGGACTTGTCGACGGCGGGCGCGGGTGTGTTCATGCTTAGGCGATTCTACGTAACGACTACGTAATCGCTTAAGTAGTACGCTTGGCGGCCGCAGCTCGCGGCAACCCACGGAGACGGTCCATGAAGAAAGTGTTCCCCAGCGCCGCCGAGGCGCTCAAGGGTGTCGTGAAGGACGGCCAGCTGATGGCGGTCGGCGGCTTCGGCCTGTGCGGCATCCCCGAGGCGCTGATCGCGGCGCTGCGCGACTCAGGGGTCAAGAACCTGACCGTGATCTCGAACAACGCCGGTGTCGACGGCTTCGGCCTCGGGCTGCTGCTCGAGACGCGCCAGATCAAGCGCATGGTCTCGAGCTATGTGGGCGAGAACAAGGAGTTCGAACGCCAGTACCTCGCCGGCGAACTCGAGCTCGAGTTCACGCCGCAGGGCACGCTGGCCGAGAAGCTGCGCGCGGGCGGCGCGGGCATCCCGGCGTTCTTCACGAAGACCGGCGTCGGCACGCTGGTCGCCGAAGGCAAGGAGCTGCGCGAGTTCGACGGCCAGACCTACGTGATGGAGCGTGCGCTGGTGCCCGAGGTCTCGCTCGTCAAGGCCTGGAAGGCCGACGAGAGCGGCAACCTGATCTTCCGCCGCACCGCGCGCAACTTCAACCCGGCGGTGGCGATGGCCGGCAAGACCACGATCGTCGAGGTCGAAGAGATCGTGCCGACCGGCAGCTTCGACCCGGACGCGATCCACTTGCCCGGCATCTACGTGCACCGCATCGTGCTCAACGCGCACCCCGAGAAGCGCATCGAGAAACGCACCATCACCGAAAAGGCAGGAGCCTGATATGGCCTGGACACACGACCAGATGGCTGCGCGCGCGGCCAAGGAATTGCAGGACGGCTTCTACGTCAACCTGGGCATCGGCTTGCCGACGATGGTGGCGAACTTCGTGTCGCCCGACATCGAGGTCTGGCTGCAAAGCGAGAACGGCATGCTCGGCATCGGCCCGTTCCCGACCGAAGACCAGGTCGATGCCGATCTGATCAACGCCGGCAAGCAGACCGTGACCACGCTGCCGGGCTCGTCGATCTTCGGCTCGCACGACAGCTTCGCGATGATCCGCGGCGGCAAGATCAACCTGTCGATCCTCGGCGCTATGCAGGTCAGCGAGAAGGGTGACCTGGCGAACTGGATGATCCCCGGCAAGATGGTCAAGGGCATGGGCGGCGCGATGGACCTGGTGGCCGGCGTCGCGCGCGTGCTGGTGCTGATGGAGCATGTCGCGAAGAAGAAAGACGGCACGATCGATTTGAAGATCCTGCCGGCCTGCACGCTGCCGCTGACCGGCGTGGGCGTGGTCAACCGCATCATCACCGACCTCGCGGTGATGGACGTGACGCCGCAAGGCCTGAAGCTCGTCGAGCTCGCCGAAGGCGTGACGCGCGAGGAGCTGCAGAGCAAGACCGGCGTGCCGTTGCACTGACCGCATCAGGCGCGGCGCGGCGATGCTGTTCGACCCCGAACGTCACGAGCCGCTGTCCGGCGCGCGCTGGAGCGAGGCCGCGGCGCGTCAGGCGATCGGCAGCATCGTCGCCGAGGCGTGCCGCAGCTTCGACGCCGATACGCTGTGGCCGACCCACCCGCGCGATATCGAGAGCGACGAGCCGGCGCTGCCGCTCGCCGGTTTGTACAACGGTGCCGCCGGTGCGATCTGGGCCTTACAGCGGCTGGCCGCGCAAGGTGCCGCCGAGGTCGCGGGTCTCGACCTGAGCAGCGCGGCCGCGACGCTGAACGAACACAGCCAGCGCTTCATCGAGGCCGCCGGGATGGAGCGCGCGTCGTACTTCCTGGGCGACGCCGGCGTCTTGCTGCTGCAGTGGAAGCACCGCGCCTCGCCGGACACCGCCGACGCATTGTTCGCGCTGGTGCACGGCAACCTGCACAACCCGGCGCGCGAGGCGCTGTGGGGTTCGCCGGGCACGCTGATCGCCGCGCTGCACATGCTTGAGGCCACGCAGCAACCGCGCTGGCTGGCGCTGTTCCGCGACGGTGTCGACATCCTGTGGCAGCAGATGCACGCCGTGCGTCACACCAACGACCCGGACCGCGAGGCATGGGTCTGGACCCAGGACCTGTACGGCAAGCAGCTGGTGTACATGGGTGCGGGCCATGGCTTCGCCGGCAACCTGTTCCCGGTGATCCGCGGTGCGCGCTGGCTGGATGAGCAGGTCGTCGCCGATTTCGAGGTGCGCGCCTTCGACGTGCTGGATGTCGCGGCCTCGCGCGAGGCGGCCTTGATCAACTGGGAGCCGGTGTTCGACCGCCACGCGGCCGGCTTCCCGAGCAAGCCGCTGGTGCAGGACTGCCACGGTGCTGCCGGCATCGTCTGCCGCCTCGCCGGTGCACGCTCGACGGCGCTGCAGGCCTTGCTGCTGCAAGCCGGCGAGCTGGTCTGGGTCGCAGGCCCGCTGCGCAAGCCGCCGGGTCTGTGCCATGGCACTGACGGCAACGGCTATGCCTTCCTGAAGCTGCACGCGATGACCGGCGAGACCCGCTGGCTCGAGCGCGCGCGGGCGTTCGCGATGCATGCGATCGGGCAGTCCGACGCGCTCGCGGCGCAGCATCAGGGCGGCCGCCGCTTCACGCTGTGGACGGGCGATCTGGGCCTGGCCGTGTACCTGTGGAGCTGCGTGAGCGCCGACGCCGCGTTGCCGACGCTCGACGTCTTCTGAGTCGTCAGCCGCCGGGCTTCGCGTCCTTCGCGGTCGTCTGCTGGTGCTGGATCTCCCTGCGCTTCATCGCCAGGTAAGCCTCGCGCTCCATCTCGTGCAGCTGCACCGGGTACCGCTCAGTGCCCGCATGCCATTCGCGCAGACGGCGCTCGAGCTGCTCGGCCGGCGGCAGCGGGTAGGCGATCAGGTAGGACTCGATCGCCAGAAAGTAGCGCATGCAGTTGCGCTCGACCAGCCCGCGCACGTTGTTGATGTAGACCGGCTGGCCGTCGGGCCTGTGATCGATCACCGTGAAGCCGACCTTGTCGCGGCCCAGCGTGGCCAGGTAGGCCTCCATCGCAATGCGGCCGCCGAAGCCCTGGCTGTAGGCATACGACAGGTGAATGAAGCTCGTCTTTGCATCGAGCGCCACCGCCTCGAGCACGATGTGGTAGTCGTGCGTGCCCATCGGCCCCGTGTCGGCATGCAACTGCACGCGCAGGTAGTCCGACGTGGACGCGACGACGCGGTAGCCGAACTCGACCGCGTTCGCGCTCTCGAGCGGCTGGTCGTACTTGCGTGCGGTCGCCACCGTCAGCGTGTCGGTGCCGGCATGGCTCCAGCGGCACATCTTCACGTCGAGGTGCAGCATCAGGATGTCGCACCAGTGCGGCATGCCTTGCAGCGCCGGCCCGACAGTCGCGAACCCCTGCGGCACGACCGCATAGACATCGCCACGCAGGTCGCCGGTGTCGTGCATCGACTCGATGTGGATCGGCCGGTTGTACGGGTTCGAGTTGAGCGACGACTGCAAGGCCGCATGCCGCGCGCGCAGCGCCGCCGCGTCTTGCGCTTGCGCAGCTTGGGTTGCCAGCACCAGGCACAGCACTGGGCCGAGCCAGCGCAAGGCGAGGTGCAGCGATCGGGCGGGCGTGTTGTTCATTGGCGTGGTTCGGTGGCGAGGGCGCGTGCGGCATCAAAGATCAGCGCGGGGCCCTTGTAGATGAAGCCGGTGTAGATCTGCACCAGGTCTGCGCCGGCCTTGATCTTGGCTTGCGCATCGGCAGCGCTGAGCACGCCGCCGACGCCGATGATCGGATAGGCGGTGCCCAGCGCGGCACGCAGCTGCGCGATCACGCGGTTCGAGGCGTCGAACACCGGCGCGCCCGACAGCCCGCCGGCTTCGTCGCCGTGGCGCAGCGTCTTCACCGCGTCGCGCGCGATCGTGGTGTTGGTCGCGATCACGCCGTCGATGCGGTGGCGCTGCAGCGTGGCCGCGATCACGCCGACCTGCGCGGCATCGAGATCAGGCGCGATCTTCACGAAGATCGGCACGCTGCGGCCGTGCTGCTGTGCCAGCGCGGTCTTGCGTTCCTGCACCGAGGCGAGCAGCGCGTCGAGCGCGTCGTCGCTTTGCAGCGCACGCAGGTTGCGGGTGTTCGGGCTCGAGATGTTGACGGTCACGTAGTCGGCGTGCGGGTAGACGCCGTCCAGGCATAGCAGGTAGTCGTCGACGGCGCGCTCGATCGGCGTCGCCGCGTTCTTGCCGATGTTCAGGCCAAGGATGCCGCCGTTCTGGCGGAACTGCGCGCGCTTCACGTTGGCGATGAAAGCGTCGAGGCCATCGTTGTTGAAGCCGAGCCGGTTGATCAGCGCGTTCGCTTCAGGCAGCCGGAACATGCGCGGCTTCGGGTTGCCGGGCTGACCCTTGGGGGTGACGGTGCCGACCTCGATGAAGCCGAAACCCATCGCGGCCAGGCCGTCGATACAGCGGCCGTTCTTGTCCAGCCCCGCGGCCAGGCCGATGCGGTTCGGGAACTGCAGGCCCGCGACAACGACCGGGTCGTCGACACGGCGCTGCGCCCAGGTGCATTGCATCGGCGTGTTCTGCAGGCGGGCGAGCGCGCCCAGCGTGATCTCATGCGCGTGCTCAGGGTCGAGGCCGAACAGGAACGGGCGGGCGAGGGCGTAAGGCAGCATTGACATGGCAGGCATTGTCGCAAAGGCATACTCGTTGTGACAGGAGCAAGAACCAGCATGGACAGAATCGAACGCGACACCTTTGGTGAGATCGCCGTCCCCGGCCACGCGCTGTGGGGCGCGCAGACGCAGCGCTCGCTGCACCACTTCGACATCTCGAGCGAGCGCATGCCGCCCGAGCTGCTGCGCGCGCTCGCGCTCGTCAAGCGCAGCGCCGCGCTCGTGAACCGCGAGCTGGGCGTGCTCGACGCGACCAAGGCCGACGCCATCATGACGTCGGCCGACGAAGTCCTCGCCGGCGAACACGACGCGCAGTTCCCGCTGTCGCTGTGGCAGACCGGCTCGGGCACGCAGACCAACATGAACATGAACGAGGTGCTCGCGAACCGCGCCTCGCAACTGCTCGGCGGCGCGGTCGGCGAGGCGCGGCTCGTGCATCCGAACGACGACGTGAACCGCGGCCAGTCGTCGAACGACGTGTTCCCGACCGCGATGAGCGTGGCCGTGACGCAGGCGCTCGACGACAAACTGCTGCCCGCGCTGGGTACGTTGCGCGAGACGCTGGCCGCGAAGTCGGCCGCGTTCGCCGATGTCGTGAAGATCGGCCGCACCCACTTGCAGGACGCGACGCCGCTGACGCTCGGCCAAGAGATCTCGGGCTGGGTCGCGCAGCTCGACCACGGCATCCGCCACCTGCGCACGACGCGGCCGCACCTGCGCGAGCTGGCGCTGGGCGGCACGGCGGTCGGCACCGGGCTGAACGCGCACCCCGAGTTCGGCACGCGGGTCGCGGCCGAGTTGACGCGCAGCACCGGCCACCCGTTCGAATCGGCGCCGAACAAGTTCGAGGCGCTGGCCGCGCACGATGCGATGGTGTTCACGCACGGCGCGCTGAAGACCGTGGCTGCGTCGCTGATGAAGATCGCGAACGACGTGCGCTGGCTCGCGTCCGGCCCGCGCTCCGGCCTGGGCGAGATCACGATCCCCGAGAACGAACCCGGCAGCTCGATCATGCCCGGCAAGGTCAACCCGACGCAGTGCGAGGCGCTGACGATGCTCGCGTGCCAGGTGATGGGCAACGATGTCGCGGTCAACATCGCCGGCGCGTCGGGCAACTTCGAGCTCAACGTGTTCAAGCCGGTGATCATCCACAACGTGCTGCAGAGCATGCGGCTGCTGGCCGATGGCGCGCTGAGCTTCGAGGCGCATTGCGCGCGCGGCATCGAGGCCGACCGCACGCGCATTGGCGAGCTGGTGCAGCGCTCGCTGATGCTGGTCACCGCGCTGAACCCGCACATCGGCTACGACAAGGCGGCGCAGATCGCGAAGGCCGCGCACAAGCAGGGCAGCAGCCTGCGCGACGCCGCGCTCGCGTCCGGCTGGGTCACCGGCGAGCAATTCGATGCGTGGGTCAAGCCCGAGGACATGGTCGGCGTGCGTCGATAATCGAGGGATGACTCAAGACGAACTCAAGGCCCTCGTGGGGCAGGCGGCCACCTCCTATGTGCAGCCCGGCAGCATCATCGGCGTAGGCACCGGCTCGACCGTGAACTGCTTCATCGACGCGCTGGCGCGCATGCCCGAGCGCATCCGCGGCGCGGTGTCGAGCTCGGAGCAAAGCAGCGCGCGGCTGCGCGGCCACGGCATCGAGGTGCTCGATGCGAACAGCGTCGAGTCGCTCGCGGTCTACATCGATGGCGCAGACGAAATCGACCACCACGGCCACATGATCAAGGGCGGCGGCGCGGCGCTGACGCGCGAGAAGGTCGTCGCCGACCTGTCGGCACGCTTCATCTGCATCGCCGACGAATCCAAACTGGTCGACAAGCTCGGGCGGTTCCCGTTGCCGGTCGAGGTCATCCCGATGGCCGCGGCCCAGATCGCGCGGCGCCTGCGTGCGCTCGGCGGCGAGCCGGTGCTGCGCGCCGGCGTGGTCACCGACAACAGCGGCCAGATCATCGACGTGCGCGGCCTGGCCATCGCCGACCCGGCCGCGATGGAGCGTGAGATCAACCAGTGGCCGGGCGTCGTCAGCGTCGGCATCTTTGCGCGCAACAAGGCGAGCGTGTGCCTGCTCGGCACGCCGCAGGGCGTTCGCAGCATGACTTTCTGACACATGCCCGGGATCGCGCGCTTCAAAAGCGCGTAACCTCAGGCTTGGCGCGCACTGCGTGCCAACCTTTAGCAGCAGACCCGGAGGACGGCCCATGGCCAAACCAAATTATTCGTTCGAGAAGCGCCAGCGCGAGTTGGCCAAGAAGAAGAAGAAGGAAGAGAAGCTGAAGGAAAAAGCCGGCCGCAAGGCGGGCGAGGGCGCTCCTGAAGACACGCCCGACGAAGACACCGCGACGGGCGACGCGCCCGCCGAACCCCAAGGCACACCCGCCCCTTGAGATGGTCAAGCGCCGCAAGCCTCCGAACGATGCTGCGGCGGCCGAGGCCGATCCGGCCACGTTCGCGCCGGCGCTGAAAGCGGGCTTCCAGGCCACCACGTCGCGGGTCCAGGAAATGCACCAGGCGATCTCCGGCAAGACCTTCGATCAGCTGCTGCGCGTGCCCGGGCTGTCGGTGCCGACGCGCATGGTTCAGAGCGTGCACGACGCGATCACGCAGGGCGTGTATGCCGCTGTCCGCCACGGCGGCGGCGCCGCGTTCTCGCTGGCGGGCCAGGCCGAACGCCTCGCCACCGATCCGGCCCGCGTGCCCGGCGCGCGCGAGCAGGCCGCGCGCAGCGCGCTCAATGGCGTCTTCGGCGACGAGTTGCGGGCCTCCGGCAGTGCGCTGGCGATCGGCATGGGGCTGTATGCCGGCCAGGCGCCGCTGGCGTTGACGCGCGAGGCCTTGCGCGGCTTGCAGCCGCGGGTCTGCGTGTTTATCCACGGCCTGGCCTGCGACGAGCAGAGCTGGGCCCAGCGCAGCGATGCGTGGCGCGAATCGCCGTGGGCTGACGCACTGGCGGCCGGCGAGCCGATGCAGTACGGCACGCTGCTGGCGCACGAGCTCGGCCTCAGCGCGGCCTACCTGCGCTACAACACCGGCCTCGCGATCGACGACAACGCGCAGCAGCTCGTCGCGCTGCTGACGCAGGCCGCTTCGGCCGCCCCGCAGGTGCGCGAGTGGGTGCTGATCGGCCACAGCATGGGCGGCCTGGTGGCGCGCCGTGCGCACGCGCTGGCGGCCGCGGCAGGCCTGGCGTGGGCCGCGCGCACACCGATGATCGTGTGCCTCGGCTCGCCGCACCAGGGCGCGCCGCTCGAGCAACTCGGGCAGCTCGCAACGACTGCGTTGAACGTGTCCGAGCTGACCCAGCCGCTGGCCCGCATCGCGAACGCGCGCAGCCAGGGCATCAAGGACTTGCGCGGCGGCCTCAAGGGCAAGCCCAAGCCGCTGCGCGCGCCCGCGCTGCGCCTGGCGTTCGGCACGCTCGGCGACGAGGCCGACACCGGCATGGGCTCGTTGATCGGCAAGCTGTTCGGCGATGGCCTGGTGATGCCGGGCAGCGCGGCCGACGACGGCCTGACCGGCGATGTGCAGCGGGTCGAACTCGCGGGCCTGGGCCACATGGGCCTGCTGAATCACCCGCGCGTCTACACGGTGCTGCGCCGCTGGCTGGGCGCGCCCGAGCTCACGCCGCCCGCATCAAGCGCCGCGCCCGGCGGCTGACGAAACGCGCCGGGTCGACGGCGTCGATCAGGCTCGCTTCCAGTGGCGCCGGCGCACCGGTGATCAGCGACGCCAGCACGCGCGCACCGAGCGCGCTCCAGGTGATGCCGCGCGAACCGAGTGCCGTGAACACGAACAGGCCCGGCCTGCGCGGCACGAAGCGCGGCTGATCGAGGCGCGACGCGTCGGCGTCGACGTCGGGCACGGCGCCGATCAGCGGCAGTCGATCGATGGCGCTCCAGCGCCATGCGGTGCGGCCTTGCATCGTGGCCGGATCGGCGTCGATCTGCCGGCCGATGAGTTGTGCGAGCTGCGCCAGATTGAGGCGGTGATCGGCTTCGCGCACGCAGGCGTCGTCGTCGCCGCGCTGCGCGGTGGCGCCGAACATCGCGTGGCCATCGGCACCGTCATCGAGCGTTGGCAGCAGATAGCCTGCGCCGGCGACCGGGATGCGCGGCAAGGTCAAAGCGCCTTTGGGCAATCGGCTGATCTGTCCGCGGATTTTCTCGACCGGCCAGCCGGGTGCGCCGAGCAGGCGCGACGCATCGTCGGCATTGGCAAGGACGACAGTGGCCGCTTCGCCGAGCGTCGCGCCGCTCGCATCACACAGGCGCCAGCCCGTACTGCCGCGCTGCAGCGTCTGCACCTCGGCACTGCAGCGGACCTCAACCTGCGGCGCGGCGCGTTCCAGCCACGAGCGTGCCAGGCCAGCGGGCTGTACCCAGCCACCGCCGGGATAGAACCAGGCGGCGTGATGAAGGTCGAGGCCACTCAATGCGCTGGCGTGTTCGGCGCCGACCGCCTGCACGTAGTCGGCCGGCAGGCGCAGCGCCTGCAGCATCGCTTGCATGGTGGCTGGCGACGTGTCGGCCTCGAGTCGCAGCAGGCCATCGACGGCGCCTGCGACACCGTGCTCATGCAGCGCGCGCAGCACCGATGACCGTGCCATCAATGCTGCTGCGCGATTGAAGCGCGCATGCACGCCGTCCTGCGCGTTGACGATGCCGTGGAACAAGCCAGCCGGGTTGCCCGAGGCCTCGGCCGCGATCTGCGGATGGCGCTCGAACAGCGTGCTGCGCCAGCCTTGTTTGGCGAGCGCCCAGGCCGCGGCGCAGCCGGCGAGTCCGCCACCGATGATCAGCGCATGCGGCTCGACATGCTCGCGTGCCGGGGCACGTGCCGGCGCCCGCCGCGGCGTGAATGTGGGCGCGAAGCGGGCGAGCGTGATGTCGCGCTTGCCGCCGGTGCCTTGCGCGAGTCGCACCTCGAAGCCCGCCGTCGTCAGGTGCTCGCGCAGCGCGTGGGCCGCGCTCCAGGTCGCCAGCGTCGCACCCGGCGCAGCGAGCCGGCTCAGGGCCTTGCAGACGCGCTGGTCCCACATGCGCGGGTTGGTCGCAGGTGCGAAGCCGTCGAGGTAGAACGCATCGACCGCCATCACCAGTTCGGGCAGCCATGCCTGCACGTCGCCGAGTGCGAGCAGCAGTTGCACTCGGCCGCCGTCGAAGTCGAGCGTGTGCAGATTGGGGGTGAGCGGCGGCCAGGCATGTTGCAGTGCGTCGGCCAGGTCGGGCAGGGTCGAGCCGGCGTGCGCAGTTGCGAGTTCCTCGCGGGTCAGCGGGTGCGCCTCGACGGACACGAAGACCAGGCGCGCACAGCGCTGCGGATCGTCGCGCCAGGCCTGCCAGGTCGCGAGGAAGTTGTTGCCCAGGCCGAAGCCGGTCTCGAGCACGACGAAGCGCTCGCGGCCCTGCCAGCGCGCGGGCAAGCCGTTGCCAGCGATGAACACGTGCCGTGCCTGCGCGAGTGCGCCGGCGCGCGGGTGGTAGATGTCGCAGTAGCGTGCCGAGAATGGCAGGCCGTCGGCGTTGAAGCTCAGTGCGGCCGGCTCGATCGGCGCGGTGTTCATCGCGTCACGCGCCGGCGCGCAGCGCCAGCCACGCGAGCAGCCGGTCACGGGCGTCGGTGAGGCCGCGGTAGGCGAGCACGGCCGGGCTCATGCTGGCGAGTGCGGCATGCAGTTGCTGCGCGTGCGCCGCCTGTTGCACGGCGTCGGCCAGCGGCTGCATCTGCACGTGGATCGTGAAGATCGCCTGCGCTTGTTCGGGCATCGGGATGAAGGTCTGGTGCTCGGTGCGAAAGAACGCGCCGGCCACCAGCGCATCGGCGGTCGCGTTCGCCGGCCACGGCGTGGTCGCGCAGCGCCGTGGGTGCTGGCTCAGCGTGGAGAAGCGCGTGATTGTCCAGACGAATCGCTCCCAGCGCTCGGCGCCGGTGACAAGGCGCGCGAGGTGGTCGCTCGCGGCGATCAAGGTCTGGTTGTCGGCCACCGGCGCGTGCACTTGCGCGAAGTGGCGGCCGATCTTGTCTTCGGGCGCCCAGTGCGAGGGCAGGCAGACCGCTAGCCATGGGATGTGGCCGGTGGCGCCATCGATCACCGCGAAGTCTTCGGCGAAGCTCAGCGCGAGCAGCGCGGCGGTGCGCGATGCGACCGGCAGCGCGCGCAGACACGCGCCGATCTCGGCCGGGCCGTCGCCGGCGGGCACGCCGCCGCGCAGCGACCAGCCCAGGTGACGGGCCTGCCAGCCGTCGTCGCCGTCCCACGCGAAGGCGTCCGGGTGTTCCGCGGCGGCATGCGCGGCCAGCGCGCGCTGTGCCGGCATCGCATCGAAGCCGGCGGACGTCAGCAGTGCCTGATCGGCATGGGCGCGCAACACCGCGAGCTTCTCGACGAAGGCGCGGTCGCCGAGGCGGTTTGGCGTCAGCTGCTGGGCGCCGGGCGTGAGCCGGCGCAAGCCGGGCTGCATGCGGAACGGGGCGCTGACGGCGGCGAAGTCAAACGGCATGGCGAATGATGGCGCACAAAAGACGACACCCAAAAGAGAAAGGCCCGCAAAGCGGGCCCGCTGTCCGACCTGGCGATAGCCGTTAAACCCGCTTCCGGTACTCGTGCGTGCGGGTGTCGATCTCGACCTTGTCGCCGGTCTGCACGAACAGCGGCACCGAGATCTCGAAGCCGGTCGCGATCTTCGCGGTCTTCAGGACCTTGCCCGAGGTGTCGCCCTTGACGGCCGGCTCGGTGTCGGTGATCTCGCGCACCAGGCTGGTCGGCAGCTCGACCGAGATCGCCTTGCCGTCGTAGAACACGACTTCGACCGGCATCGCGTCTTCGAGGTACTGGATCGCGTCGCCCATGTTCTCGGACTCGACCTCGAACTGGTTGTACTCGGCGTCCATGAAGGCGTACATCGGGTCGGCGAAGTAGGAGTAGGTGCACTCCTTCTTGTCGAGCATGACCTGGTCGAGCTTGTCGTCGGCCTTGTAGACGACTTCGGTGCCGGAGTTGGAGAGCAGGCTCTTCAGCTTCATGCGCACGGTGGCCGAATTGCGGCCGCCGCGGCTGTACTCGGTGCGCAGCACCACCATCGGGTCCTTGCCGAGCATGATGACGTTGCCGGCGCGAAATTCCATTGCGGTCTTCATAGCTGTTTCCGTTTTGCGTGTGGGCGCTGTTGTGCGCACCGTGTGTGCGACTTGTGTATGCGTGACCGGCCCTGTAGCTGGCCACGCGAAAAGCCTTTGATTTTAGCCTGTTTCGGCGACGAAGCCGAGCAACTGCGTACTCAGGTCGGTTTGTGCGAGCAGCTTATCGCGCCAGACGGCGCAATGGTGCCGCCATGCGTCGTCTGGCGCGAGCGGCTGAGTAGAGGCCGGCCCGGCGTTCCATTGACTGAAAGCCGCGCGCACCTGCGCCGATAAGGCGGACCTGGCGCTGCTCAGGAACAGGTCCAAGAACGCGTCGAGCTTGGCCTGGTGCACGTCGTCGTCCTGGGCATAGATCTGCCAGACGAAAGGCTTGCCGGCCCATTGCGCGCGGACGAACGAGTCCTCGCCGCGAACGAAGTTCAGATCGCTGGCCCAGAGCAGCTCGTCGTACTCGCGCTGCGTCAGCGCGGGCAATACCGCGGCGCGCAGCGCGCCCCGCGCCAGCGCGGGCCCGAGCGAGCCGCGCACCTGCGTCGCAGCCCGCCCGGCGGTGGCGAGCAGCAGCGTCGGCGTGCTGGCCCATTGGTCGAGCAGCGCGGGAAGCGCGGCTTGCTCGTAGCAGAACAGGCTCACGACTTGTTCGCTCGGGAGACGCTGCACGCCGTGTGCGTTGAGCCAGGTGGTGGCGTCGAACGCTTGTTGACGCTGCAGCAGATTGCGCTCACGAATCAGGCCGCCGGTGCGCGTCGAAAAGCCCGGGTAGAAAAACCACTTGCGCAAACCATTCGCCTGCGGCGAGGGCAAGCGGTGGCCACGCTCGGCGAAGCGCTCGGCACTGAGGTACTCGAGATTGATCCAGACCGGTGCCCGCTTGGCCTCGGCCATGCGCTGCACGAACGCCGGCGGCAGCGTGCAGCCGAAGGCTTCGATCACGACATCGCCGGGTTCGGCAGGCATCGTGCGGTTGTCGGCCGGCCAGCGCCGCACGCTGACGCCGGCGGCACCGCCGGGGGCCATCCAGGCGAGCGCGGAGTCGTCGTCGATCCAGAGGCGCACCCGCTCGCCGCGCGCCGCGAGGTCGGCGGCCAGGCGCCAGCACACGCCCACGTCGCCGTGGTTGTCGATCACGCGGCAGAACAAATCCCATTGCATCAAGGCATTATCGGCAGCGGCACAATCATGGTCGATGACCGACGCGCCCATTCCTACGACCCCCGACGACAGCGCCGACCCGGCGCGTGCGCAGCTGCTGGCCGACGTCGCCGCGCTGCCCAGCCTGCCTGGCGTGTACCGCTACTTCGACGCGCAGGACGCGGTGCTCTACGTCGGCAAGGCGCGCGACCTGAAGAAGCGCGTGTCGAGCTACTTCCAGAAGAACCATGGCGGCACGCGCATCGGCCACATGGTGACGAAGATCGTGCGCATGCAGACGACGGTGGTGCGCTCCGAGGCCGAGGCGCTGCTGCTCGAGAACAACCTGATCAAGACGCTCGCGCCGCGCTACAACATCCTGTTCCGTGACGACAAGAGCTATCCGTACCTGAAGATCGCATCGCACCCCTTCCCGCGCGTCGCGTACTACCGCGGCTCGGTCGATCAGAAGCACCGCTACTTCGGCCCGTTCCCGAGCGCGTGGGCGGTGAAGGAGTCGATCCAGATGCTGCAGAAGGTGTTCCGCCTGCGCACCTGCGAGGACACGGTGTTCAACAACCGCACGCGGCCGTGTCTGCTGTACCAGATCAAGCGCTGCTCCGGCCCGTGCGTGAACTTCATTTCGCCCGAAGCCTATGCGGCCGACGTGGCGCATGCCGAGCGCTTCCTGCTCGGCGAGCAGCAGGAGCTGATGAACTCGCTGCAAGCCAAGATGATGGCGCACGCCGATGCGCTGGAGTTCGAACAGGCGGCCGAGATCCGCAACCAGATCGGCGCCTTGTCGCGCGTGCTGCACCAGCAGGCGGTCGAGGACAACACCGGTGTGACGACCAAGGACGCCGACATCCTCGCGGTCAAGATCGAGGGCGGCCGCGCTTGCGTCAACCTCGCGATGGTGCGCGGCGGCAGGCACCTCGGCGACCGGCCGTACTTCCCCAAGCACGTCGAAGACGCGATGGCGTTGACGCCCGATGACGACGACGCGCCCGCGCCGGCCGCGCCCGAAGTCCAGGTGCTCGAGGCCTTCATCGCGCAGCACTACCTCGATGGCGGCGTCCCGCCGCTGCTGGTGCTCAGCCACGCGGTCGACAAGGCGTTGATCGAGGCGCTCTCGCTGCAGAGCGGCGTCAAGGTCACGGCCCAGCACCAGCCGCGCGAGCCACGGCGCGCGTGGCTGGACATGTGCATCAAAGGCGCGCAGCTCAAGCTCGCGCAGCTTCTGGCCGAAGAAGGATCACAGCAGGCGCGAACTCGTGCATTAGTTGACGCACTCGACCTCGGCGTCGACAACATGGACACGTTTCGCATTGAATGTTTCGACATCAGCCACACGGCCGGTGAATCGACTCAAGCATCCTGCGTCGTCTTCGAAACTCACAAGATGCAGAGTGCGCAATACCGACGCTACAACATTGACGGCATCACCGGCGGCGACGACTACGCCGCGATGCGCCAGGTGTTGACGCGCCGCTACGCGAAGCTGGCCGAAGCGGCGAGCCGCGGCGAGGCGCGCTTGCCCGATCTGGTGCTGGTCGATGGCGGGCGCGGGCAGGTGAGCGTGGCGCGCGAGGTGTTCGAAGAACTCGGCATCGATCTCGCGCGCATCGTCGGCGTCGAGAAGGGCGAAGGCCGCAAGGTCGGGCTCGAAGAACTGGTGTTCGCGGACGGCCGCGCCAAGGTCTACCTCGGGCGCGATTCGGCGGCGTTGATGCTGGTCGCGCAGATTCGCGACGAGGCACATCGCTTCGCGATCACCGGCATGCGTGCGCGGCGGGCCAGCGTGCGCACCGGCGGCAGCAGGCTCGAAGACATCGCGGGCATCGGGCCGAAGAAAAGAGCGAAGCTGTTGCAGCGATTTGGTGGTGTGCGGGGCGTTGGGAACGCGAGCGTCGAGGACTTGCTCGGCGTGGACGGCATTTCAAAAGAACTGGCAGAGGAAATCTATCGTGCATTGCATTGAACGACGCGCGCGTTATGCGCTGTGGACCGGGCTGACCGGCTTGAGCGTGCTGGCCGGGTGCTCGAGCACGACGCCGACTGCGCCGCCTGCGGCATCGACCGCGACGAGCCCGCCGGCGCGCACGTCGGCATCGAGCGGAACGACCTCCGCGCCGCTGCCGGCGGCGGCCGGCGCGGTGGTGTTGCCGCCGCCGGGCAGCGTGCGCAACTGGAACGAGGTGCGGCTGCAAGCGGCCAAGCGCATGGTCGCCGCCAACCCGCAGACGACCTACACGGGCGAGGTGCCGGAGCCGCTGCTTGCGATCCCTGTGCTCGAGATCGAGCTGCATGCCGATGGCAGCGTTCGCCGCATCGAGGTGATGCGCAAGCCGAGCCAGGCGCTCGACACCGTCAAGCTTGCGACCGATGCAGTGCACCGCGCCGCGCCCTTCGGCGATGTCTCGCGGCTGCCGAAGCCGTGGCGATTCACCGAGACCTTCCTGTTCAGCGACGACCGCAAGTTCAAGCCGCGCACGCTCGATCAATAACGAGAGCCCGACAAGCGCCGGGCCTCTGCGAACGAGGGGTTCAAGACTGCGGTCACAATGCCGGCATGTTTTTCAACCTGCCGACATTGCTCACCTGGGCGCGCATCGTCGCGATCCCGCTGATCGTCGGGGTATTTCATCTGCCGCTCGCCGAGGCCGATCGCAACCTGATCGCGACCGTGCTGTTCGTCGTGGTCGCGCTCACCGACTGGGCCGACGGCTACCTCGCGCGCAAGCTCAACATGACCTCGTCGTTCGGGGCCTTCCTCGATCCGGTGGCCGACAAGTTCCTGGTCTGCGCGGCGCTGCTCGTGCTGGTTGAACTCGCGCGTGTGCAAAGCCTGATCGCGCTCGTCATCATCGGCCGCGAGATCGCGATCTCGGCGCTGCGTGAATGGATGGCGCAGATCGGTGCGTCGCGCAGTGTCGCGGTGCACATGCTGGGCAAGATCAAGACGGTGGTGCAGATGGTCGCGATCCCGTTCCTGCTGTATCACGGCACGCTCTTCGGCCTGATCGACACGCAGCTGTGGGGCACCTGGCTGATCTACGCGTCGGCGGTGCTGACGATCTGGTCGATGGTCTATTACCTGCAGAAAGCGCTGCCCGAAATCCGCGCCAAGGCGCGATAGTGTCTGCCGTGGTCGCTGACAAGAGGCGCGCACTGATCCGCGCGATGCCGTGGGTCTTCGTGCTGATCTGGAGCACCGGCTTTGTCGTCGCGCGTTTCGGCATGCCGCATGCGCCGCCGTTCAAGTTTCTGGCGATCCGCTTTGCGCTGTCGGTCGCGTGCTTCGGCGCCTGGATTGCGCTCGCACGCGTGGCATGGCCGCGCGAGCGTGTGCAGTGGCTGCATCTGAGCATCGTCGGCATGCTGGTGCACGCGGGCTACCTCGGCGGGGTCTGGGCCGCCGTCAAGGCCAGAGTCGGTGCCGGCACGGTCGCGTTGCTGGTGGGCCTGCAGCCGGTCCTCACCGCGGTGTGGATGACGGCGAGCAGTGGCGCGGGCGGAGCGGGCAGGGCACGCGTGTCGGGCGTGCAATGGCTGGGCTTGGCGCTCGGCCTGGGCGGGCTCACGCTGGTGGTCTGGCACAAGCTGGGCGGCGGCGAGCTCACGCACTGGAACCTCGGCCTCACGATCTTCGCGCTGCTGTGCATCACGACAGGCACGCTCTACCAGAAGCGATTCGTCGCGCCATGCGATGTGCGCAGCGCGAGTGCGATTCAGCTCAGCGCCGCGCTGATCGTGAGCCTGCCGCTGGCGCTGGCCGAGACCGAGCCGGTGGTGTGGCACGCGCAGATGATCGGTGCGATGGCGTGGTCGGTGCTCGCGTTGACGCTGGGCGGCAGCTCGCTGCTGTACCTGTTGATACAGCGAGGTGCCGCCACCGAAGTCACCAGCCTGATGTACCTGGTGCCGCCGTGCACGGCCGTGCTGGCGTGGCTGTTGTTCGGCGAGATCTTCACCTGGAGCATGGCGCTCGGCATGTTGCTGACCGCGAGCGGCGTGGCGCTCGTGGTGCGTCGGCCAACGCGTTGACGCGGGCGTCGATGGAGCGATCGCTGCACTCGTTGCTTGCGCATGAATCGCGCGCGCGTCGCTGTGTTGTCAAGCGAGAAATCACGCACAAGCCCCCTGAATGCAGGCGGCCGTTCGAACGAATGATTGCGAATAGAATCCGCTTCCGCGCTTGACACTGAGTGAGTGCGCGGCTGTAATCGTTTGCGCTGCCGCGTCGCGTACTTGTGCAGCCCAAACACCCACCCGAATTCATTGTGAGATACCTTTAGAGGGGGAACACCCGTGAACAAGTCCGAGTTGATCGAGCACATCGCCAAGCAGGCCGATATTTCCAAGGCGGCTGCTGCACGCGCCCTGGAGGCCGTGATTGGCGGCGTGAAATCCACGCTGAAGAAGAACAACACCGTGTCCCTCGTGGGCTTCGGTACCTTCAGCGTCGGCAAGCGTGCCGCGCGCAGCGGCCGCAACCCGCGCACGGGTGCGACGATCAAGATCAAGGCCGCCAAGGTCCCGAAGTTCCGCCCGGGCAAGGCGCTCAAGGACGCACTGAACTGAGTCGGCTCGCGGGTGCTTAGCTCAGTTGGTAGAGCGGCGCCCTTACAAGGCGTAGGTCGGGGGTTCGAACCCCTCAGCACCCACCACCCATGATCACCCCGGCGGGCCGCTAGAATTGCAGCAGCCACTTCGACAAAGGCGAACCTCGGTTCGCCTTTGTCGCTTTCGTGAACACCGCGGCGAACCTCGGCTTCGCGCACTCAGTATGGGTTCTCATGTTTGATTTTTTCCGCAAGCACACTTGGCTTCTGCAAGTGGTCCTCGCGTTCGTCGTGATCGCCTTCGTCGGGACCGGCGTGTACCAGGGCTATGGCAGCCTGATGGCCGACGACAACGCGACCGTCGCCAAGATCGACGGCCGCAAACTGACCCGCAGCGAATGGGAGTTCGCGCAGCGCGAGCAGATCGAACGCATTCGGCGCCAGATGCCGAACGTCGATCCGAAGCTGTTCGACACGCCCGAGATGAAGCGCCAGTCGCTCGACGCCGTGGTGCGCGAACGCGTCACGCTGGCCGCCGCCGACAAGCTGCACCTGGTCATCACCGACGATCGCTTGCAGCGTCTGTTCGCGACCGACCCGCAGCTAGCGTTCCTGCGCAATCCGAATGGCAGCGTCAACAAGGATGCGCTGGCGGCGCAGGGCATGTCGTCGGAGATGTTCGCGCAGCGGCTGCGCCAGGACTTGTCCTTGCGCCAGGTCTTCCAGGGCGTGAACGGCACGGCGATCGCGCCGCTGGCCGCGACCTCGGCCGCGCTCGATGCGATGTTCCAGCAGCGCGAAGTGCAGGTTCAGCGCTTCGCGACCAAGGACTCGACCGACAAGGTCACGCCGACCGATGCCGACATCGAAAAGTTCTACAAGGACCCGGCCAACGCGCCGCAGTTCCTGGCGCCCGAGGCCGCGAACATCGAGTACGTGGTGCTCGATCTGGCGACGCTGAAGAAAGGCATCACCGTCTCCGACAAGGACCTGCAGGATTACTACGCTGCCAACGAGAAACGCTACACCTCGCTCGAAGAGCGCCGTGCCAGCCACATCCTCGTGAAGGTCGACGCGAGCGCCTCGGCGGCCGATCGCGCGAAGGCCAAGACCAAGGCCGAAGGTCTGCTCACCGAGGTCAAGAAGAACCCGGGCGGGTTCGCCGACATCGCGCGCAAGAACTCCGACGATCCGGGCTCGGCCGAGAAGGGTGGCGACCTCGACTTCTTCGGCCGCGGCGGTCTTGCCGCGAAGCCGCTCGAAGACGCGGCGTTCGCGCTCAAGGTCGACGAGATCGGGCCGCTCGTCGAGAGCGAGTTCGGCTACCACATCGTCAAGCTCACGGCGGTGCGCGGTGGCGACAAGCGCAGCTTCGAGTCGGTGCGCGCCGAGATCCAGAGCGAGGTGCAGACGCAGCTCGCGCAAAAGCGTTTCTCCGAGGCCGCGGTCGAGTTCACCAACATGGTCTACGAACAGCCCGACAGCCTGAAGCCCGTGGTCGACAAGTTCAAGCTCGAGCTGCGCAGCGCGCAAGACGTGCATCGCACGGCGGCGCCGGGCGCGAGCGGTGCGTTGGCGAACGCCAAGTTCCTCGAGGCGCTGTTCGGCGCCGATGCGGTCCGCAACAAGCGCAACACCGAAGCGGTCGAGATCGCGCCGAGCACGATGGTGTCGGGGCGCATCGTCAAGTACGAAGCGGCTCATCAGCTGCCGCTCGCCGACGTGAAGGCCAAGGTGCGCGATCGCCTGGTCACGCTGCAGGCTGCCGCGCTGGCGCGCAAGCAGGGCGAGGCGCGTCTGGCCGAGCTGCGTGCAGCGCCCGACACGGCGATGCCTGAGGCCGCGGTTACCGTGTCGCGCGCGCAGCCGCGCGAGCTCACCGGCGCGCTGATCGACGCGGTGCTGAAAGCACCCGCTGCGAAGCTGCCGGCGTTCGTCGGCGTCGACCTCGGCGACCAGGGCTATGCGGTCGTCAAGATCGCCAAGGTGTTGAGCCGCGATCCGGCGACCGGCGACGCGAGCCGTGCGCAGGCGCAGTACGGGCAAGCCTGGGGCGATGCGGAAGGGCAGGCCTACTACGCTGCATTGAAGACGCGCTTCAAGGTCGAGATCAAGCCGAATGTGCTGGCGGCTACCGACGCCGCGGCGAGTGGCGCGAGCGGAAGCGCGAAGTGAGTCCGCTATAATTCTTTTTCTGCGGTGGCTGTAGCTCAGTTGGTAGAGTCCAGGATTGTGATTCCTGTTGTCGTGGGTTCGAGCCCCATCAGCCACCCCAACGCTCACGCATGAAAACAGGCACCTCGGTGCCTGTTTTTATTTGCGGCGCTCACTTCATCGTCACTGCAGCTGCCAGCGCACCGACAGGTCGCGAATGATGACCCGGCAGCTGATCCCGTGCGGGCTGACCTCGCGCCACTCGACCTCGCCGCCGAGCTGCTTCACGCGCTTGCGCACGCCGCCCAGGCCCAGGCCATGCGACCACGCGCGTGGGTTCCGGCCGACGCCGTTGTCGGTGATGATGAGATCGATCTGGTCGCTTTCGAGGCGGAAGTCGATGTCCAGCTGCTGTGCCTGCGAATGCGCGATCGCGTTGCTGACGAGCTCGCGCAGGATGCGCGTGAGCGCCGACCAGTGCACGACGGTGAGCAGGATGTCGTCGTCGAAGGCGAACGCCCATTTGAGCTCGACATGCGCGGCCGTGAGGCGGTGCGACAGGTCGGACTTCCATTCGGCTGCGGCGTGCGACAGGCGGTGGTTCGACGCCGCCAGCCCGCGCGTCAGCGTCTTCAGGTCTTGCAGCGTGTGCCGCACGTAGTCTTCCATCTCGGGCGACTGGGCCTTGTACATCAGCGTCAGCAGGCGCGCGCCGATGTCGTCGTGCAGGTCTTGAGCGAGCCGCAAGCGTTCTTCGTGGCGGCCTTGCTCGACGGCCTTGTCGAAGTGCACCGCGCGGCGCAGCTGCTCGACGACGCGGTCGGTCAGGCGCGCGTCTTCGGCGGTGAACAGGCGCCGGCCATGCTGCGCGAAACGGATCAGCACCGACTGCGGCGGCGCGATCTCGCCGCCCAGCACCGGCAGCGGCACCAGCATGCTCGAGCCGTCGCCGGCGACGCGCGTCACGCGCGTGCGCAGATCGCCGACATTGATCTCGAGCGGTTCGAACAGGTCGCCCAGCAGCTGCGACAGCAGGGCCGGCGTGCGCTCGGGCCGCGCCTCGATCTCGCGGGCGATGCGATAGAGCTGCTCGAACATGCGCTCGGTGGTCAGCACGCTGCTGCCGCGCAGCTGGTTCATGACCCATTGCCGCACCGTCGAATACACACCGAGCGAGACGAACAGCGACAGCGTCAGCGCAGCGAGCTGGCCAAGCGAGAACACCGAGATGAACAGCAGGTACAAAGAGATCGCGACGGTGCTCACGGCCGCCAGCAGCGCGAACTCGCGCAAGATGCTCTGCGACTTGGCCAGGAACGGCACCAGCAGCAGCACCGCGGCGAGGTACACGTACCAGACCACGGCGGCGGTGTCGGCGATGTTGTGCGGCACGCTGCGCAAGCCATCGGACGCGGCCAGCGCCAGCGTCAACAAGGCCCAGGTGGCCGTGCTCACCACGCCGAATTGGCGCAGCACGATCGCGAACGGGTGCGGCTCGATCTGATACGACCAGCTCAGCAGGCCGACCGCCATCAAGCCCATCAACAGCACGACCGATTGCGTCCACCACCAGGCATGCGGCAGGGCGCCGGCCGCAACGGCCGCGACGATGCCGAACGCAGCGCCCCAGCCCGCGAGCGCGATCCAGCCCGACCCCGGCAGACGACGCGGGTGCAGGCACGCGGCATTCACCACCGCTGCGGCGGTGAACAGATCGAAGCCGGTGTGCAGCGGAAAGCCCCAGCGTGCGAGCGGCGGTCGCAGGCCGAACTCGAGCGCGATCTCGGTCGCGATCAACAGCAGATTGCCCGACTGGCACATTGCCATCACCGCATAGACGAGGTTGCGGCCCGTCGGGCGCTTGAGCATCACGATCACGGCGAGCAGGTACAGCGCCAGTGCCGCCGCGCACAGCAGCCACGACGCCAGCGGCAGCGCCGCGAGCCCGCCCGGCGCGGGCTGCAGCTCGACCTTGCTGCCGTCAGCGAAGAAGACGCGAACCCGCTCCGACGCCAGCGCCGCCGAGAGTTGCGCCTGCATGGCTTGCTGGCGCGTGCGGGCGGCATCGTCGATGACCCAGCGCGGCGCGCGCTGCAGCGCCAGCGCATCGACGAGCACCACGCTGTCGTCGACACCGATGATGCCGGTCAGCGCTTGGCCGACGTGGAGCTGCAAGGCCGGGTCGGTGCTCGAGGCGAGCTCGATCCGGCCTTGCGGGTCGCTGCGCCAGTGGGCGTCGATGCGGGCCGATGTCGACAGCGTGCGAACGAGGCTGGCGACCGCGAGACAACCAAGCAACGCGAACAGCACCAGCAGCACCAGCCGTTGACCTCGCCAGGGGCTGAGGCGCGGCGGCCCGTCGGCGCGCTCGCTCCAGCCGGCGTCGAGCACCGCGTCGCCGATCTGGCTGGGGATGCCGGTCCAGGTCGGCGAGCCGCGACCGGGCCAGGTGTTGTTCAGGCCGGCGACACGCGGTGGTTCGATGCCTTCATTGGCCACGGCACGCCTCGATCAAGAGCCGGCGCCGATTCGGCCCGTCAAACCAGGCCTTGCTTGCTGGCCAGCACCGCGGCCTCGGCGCGGCTCGAGACGTTGAGCTTCTTGTAGATGGACTTGATGTGGTCGTTCACGGTGAACCACTTGATGCCCATCAGGCTCGCGATCTCCTTGATCGTGAAGCCCTTGCTCAGGTAGGTCAGGACCTCGCTCTCGCGCGGCGTGAGGCGCTCGTGGTCGAGCGGCGCACCGCGGCCCATCGGCACCGGCCGGCTGCTCTGGAAGCCCGAGGCCAGCGGCGCCGGCTCGGTGCCGAGGCCGCCCACGCCGCCGCCCGGCCCATGCCGGAAATGCGTGAGCAGGCGCCGCGCGATTGCCGGCGACAGCGGCGGCTGGCCGCGCACGATCTTCTGCAGCTCTTCGACCAGCACCTCGAAGCGGTCTTCTTTCAGCAGGTAGCCGTCGGCGCCGCATTGCAGCGCGGGGAACAGATGGTCGTCGTCGGAATAGAGCGTCGTGACGATCTTGGTGGCCGGGTACTGGCCGAGTTCGGCGAGCAGCTCCATGCCGTTGCCGTCGGGCAATTCGAGATCGACGAGGATCAGCTTGAACGGGTCGGCAGTCTGCGCGCCGTCGCGCAGCGGCCCGATCTGCCGACGTGCGGTCTCGAGATCACCGGCTTCGGTGATCAGCAATGCGTCGCTGAAGCTTTCCTTGACCACACGGGTCAGAAAGCTCCGTGCGACCGGGTTGTCCTCAACGATGAGTACCTTGACTGCCATGCTCCTGGCGCCTCTAGTTCTTGTGTGCCGTGCATGGTAGCGCAATCGCCCGCGTGCGGCGACCCGTGCGGGCCGCGCGACGCTGTTTTGCGGTCTGACGTCGACCCGCTACGCGTTCACCATCACCAGCTTGCCGCGCACCTGGCGGCTGCCCATGATGGCAAAGGCCTTCGGCAGCTCGGTCATCGGCAGACGCTGGTCGATCACCGGTTTGACCTTGCCCTCGGCATACCACTTGGCCAGCTCGGCCAGTGCGGCGGCATTGGCCTGCGGCTCGCGCCGCGCGAAGTCGCCCCAGAACACGCCGACGATGGACGCGCCCTTGAGCAGTGCCAGGTTCCAGGGCAGCGCCGGGATGCCGCCCTGCGCAAAGCCCACGACGAGGTAGCGGCCGCGCCAGCCGATCGAGCGGAACACCGGCTCGGCCAGGTCGCCGCCGACCGGGTCGTAGACCACGTCCGGGCCCTTGCCGTCGGTGAGGCGCTTGATCTCGTCGCGCAGATTCGCGGGTGCGAGGCCGCCGTAGTTGATCGTCGCGTCGGCCCCGAGCTGCGTGCACAGCGCGCACTTCGCATCGCTCGACGCGGCAGCGATCACGCGCGCGCCGACGGCCTTCGCGATCTGGATCGCCGCGGTGCCGACGCCGCCGGCCGCGCCCAGCACCAGCACGGTCTCGCCGGCCTTCAGTGCGGCGCGATCGAGCAGCGCGTGGTGCGTGGTCGCGTAGGTCAGCACGAAGGCCGAGGCATCGTCGAACGCGAAGCCCTTGGGCAGCGGCATCACCAATGCGGCCTTGACGATGGCGTGCGTGCCGAAGCCGCCGGTGCCGCCGAAGGCCGCGACTGAATCGCCGAGCTTCACGTGCTTCACGTCGGCCCCCACGGCCTCGATCACGCCGGCGTATTCGGAGCCGGGCACGAAGGGCAGCGGCGGCTTCATCTGGTACTTGTTCTGCACGATCAGCAGATCGGGGAAGTTCAGGCTCGCGGCGCGGATCGCGACGCGGACTTCATCGGCCTTCGGCTCCGGCGTGGGCAGTTCCTTCCAGGCCAGCGCCTCGACGCCGACGGGGTTCTCGCAAAGCCAAGCATGCATGGCGTGTCCTCCTGATGAACTGCGGCGGATCATACGCAGCGGCACAGTGCCATCGCGTCACCGATGTGACGTGTCCATACAATCACCGCATGCGCATCCTGATCGCCAATGACGATGGTTATCTCGCCCCGGGCCTGGCCGCCCTGGTCAAGGCTTGCGAAGGCCTGGGCGAGCTCGACGTGGTGGCGCCCGAGCAGAACGCGAGCGGCACCTCGAACTCGCTCACGCTGCATCGGCCGCTGAGCGTGCACACCGCGAGCAACGGCTTCCTCTACATCAACGGCACGCCGTCGGACTGCGTGCATCTGGCCTTGACCGGCGTGCTGCCGCAGCGCCCCGACCTCGTCGTCTCGGGCATCAACAACGGCGCGAACATGGGCGACGACACGCTCTACTCGGGCACTGTTGCCGCGGCGATGGAAGGCTTTCTGTTCGGCATCCCGGCGATCGCGTTCTCGCAGACGCAAAAAGGCTGGGGCGAGCTCGACGCCGCCACGCGCGTGGCGCGCAGCGTGATCGAGCAGGTGCTGCGTGCGCCGCCGGCGCGGGCGCCGTGGCTGCTCAATGTCAACATCCCGAACCGTGCGGATGCCGAGTCGCTGCCGCGCGTCATCACGCGGCTCGGCCGGCGCCATGCGAGCGAGCCGCTGATCCGACAGTCCAGCCCGCGCGGCGACACGATGTACTGGATCGGCCCGGCCGGCGACGCACGCGAAGCCGGCCCCGGCACCGACTTTCACGCCACCGCAAACGGCCAGGTCTCGATCACGCCGCTGCAGGTCGATCTCACCGACCACGCCACGCTGCCCGACTGGGGGCGCTGGCTGGGGCAGGGCGTCTCATGAGCGGAGACGCGCGGCGCGGCGGCACCCCTAAATTCCCTTTGCGGCTCGATGAACTCGGCAAGCGTGCGCCGCTTGCGCCGGCCGCCAAGGCCGTGCCCAAGCCCAGCTTCAAGTCGAGCCCGACACCGAACCTGCCGGCAGCCAAGCTGCAAGCCACGGCCGCCGCGGCGCGCGCGGTGCTGCGCCCGCAGCGGCTGGTCGAGCATGCGCACATCGATGCGTCGCGCCGGGTCGCGCCGTCCGGCATCGGGCTCGATTCGGCCGAGATGCGCAAGCGCATGTCGCAGCGCCTGACGCAAGCCGGCGTGACGCACGAGGCCGTGCTGAATGCGATGGCCACGGTGCCGCGCCACCTGTTCGTCGACGCCGCGCTCGTCGCGCAGGCCTACGAAGACACGAGCCTGCCGATCGGCCACGGCCAGACCATCTCCAAGCCCTCGGTCGTGGCGCGCATGATCGAGCTGCTGATGGGCGGTGCGAACGCACGGCGCACGCGCGGCCTCGGCCAGACGCTCGAGATCGGCACCGGCTGCGGCTACCAGGCCGCGGTGCTGTCGCTGCTGGCGCGGCAGGTCGTCAGCATCGAGCGCCTGCGGCCGCTGCACGACAAGGCGCGCGAGCTGCTCGCGCCGCTGCGCAGCAGCAATCTGAGGCTGGTGTATGGTGACGGCATGCGCGGGCACCCGCCCAATGCGCCTTACGACAGCATCATCGCCGCCGCCGGCGGCGATGCCCTGCCCACCGAGTGGCTGGATCAGCTGGCGGTGGGTGGCCGGCTCGTGTCGCCGGTGCGCCAGGCCGGCGGTGAACGGCAGGTGCTGATGGTGGTCGATCGAACCGAGCGGGGCTTCGAGCACAACGCCTATGAGGCTGTGCACTTCGTCCCTTTAAAATCGGGCCTCGTTGCCTGATGCAGATGAACACGAGAGACGCATGTTGATTGAATCGAAATGGGCGCTTGCATTGATGCTCGCAGCGACGCTGCTGGCCGGCTGCGCGAACCCGCCGCACCGCGCGCCGGTCGAAGACCGCGGCCCGGGTGCGAAGGCACCTGCCGCGGCGACCGCGGGCACCGCGGCTGCCTCGGCTCCGGCCGACGCGACCAAGCCTTTGCCCGGCGCCGAGAATGCCGGCAAGCCCGGCTACTACATGGTCAAGACCGGCGACACGCTGATACGCATCGGCCTCGAGAACGGTCAGAACTGGAAAGACCTGGTCAAGTGGAACAACCTCGACAACCCGAACATCATCGAGGTCGGCCAGGTGCTGCGCGTGGTGCAGCCGGGTGTCGACCCGAACGGCGCGTCGACCAAGCCCGTGACCACGGCACGCGTCGAGACCCGGCCGCTCGATGCCAAGCCCGCCGGCCCGGCCGCGTCGGGCGCATCCGCGCCGGCAGCAGCTGTGCCTGCAGCGCCCGCCGGGCCGGCGTCGGTGGCGACGGCCGCTGCGCCGATCCGAGAGGGCGATGAAGAAGTGCATTGGGCCTGGCCTTCGAATGGCGCCGTGATCGCGCCGTTCGACGATGCCAAGGTCAAGGGCCTCGTGATCGGCGGCAAGGCCGGCGACCCGGTGCTCGCGGCGGCTGATGGCCGCGTCGTGTATGCAGGCTCCGGGCTGCGCGGCTACGGCAACCTGATCATCCTGAAGCACAACAACACCTACCTTACCGCCTACGCGCACAACCAGGCCTTGCTCGTCAAAGAAGACCAGACCGTGCGGCGCGGCCAGAAGATCGCCGAGATGGGCTCGACCGATGCCGACAGCGTGAAGCTGCACTTCGAGATCCGCAAACTCGGCAAGCCGATCGACCCGGCGAAGCTCCTGCCGGCGCGCTGACGCGCGAGCACTGACCGAATGCGACCATGGCCAGAAAGCGCGCACCGCTGAACGGCCATGTGCCTGCCGCCACGCCGCTGGTCAACGGCGTCACGGCGATGGGCGAGCCTGAATCGCCGGTCGAGTTCGGCATCGAGCCGGTCGCTGCGGACGACGACGCGGTCGGCGTCGAACGCATCGAACTGCCGGTCGGCGAAGCCGAGGTCGGCAACACGCTCCAGACGTATTTGCGCGAGATCCGGCGCGCGCCCTTGCTCACGCCGCAACAAGAGTTCGAGACCGCGACCCGTGCGCGCGCCGGCGACTTCGATGCGCGCCAGGCCATGATCGAACACAACCTGCGGCTGGTCGTGAGCATCGCCAAGAACTACCTCGGCCGCGGTCTGCAGATGACCGACCTGATCGAAGAGGGCAACCTCGGCCTGATGCACTCGATCGGCAAGTTCGAGCCCGAGCGCGGCTTTCGCTTCTCGACCTACGCATCGTGGTGGGTGCGCCAGAGCATCGAGCGCGCGATCATGCACCAGGCCCGGCTGGTGCGGCTGCCGGTGCACGTGGTGCGCGAACTCAACCACGTGCTGAAGGCGCGGCGCGCCCTCGAGGCGGCCTGCGCGAGCGCCGGCAACAGCGACCAGCCGGTGCGCGTCGAAGAGGTCGCCGCGGCCGTCGGGCGCCCGGTCAGCGAGGTCAGCGCCTTGCTCAAGTTCGCCGAACAACCGACCTCGCTCGACGCGCCGATGGAGCGCCATGCGGGCGAGAACGCCGGCGAGTCGGTGCTCGACGGCGTCGCCGACGATGGCGCGACCGACCCGATGAGCCTGACCCTGAGCAACGAAGTCGAGGTGCTGCTCACCCACGGCCTGGACGAGCTCAACGACCGCGAGCGTGAAGTGGTCGCGGGCCGCTACGGGCTGGGCGATCGCGAGCCCGAGACGCTCGAGGTGCTGGCCGAGCGGCTCGGCCTGACGCGCGAGCGCATCCGCCAGATCCAGCAAGAGGCGCTGCTCAAGCTGCGGCGCCGCATGGCACGCCAGGGCGTCGACCGTGACTCGCTGTTTTGATCTCGCTGCTTTGATCTCGTTCTCTGATCTCATTTTCTGATCAATGAGCGCGCATTCATTGACGCCGAAGATGGCCAAGCTGCTGGCCGACATCCACCGCGCCAACCGGCCGTCGTTCCCGTCGCTCGGTGCGCGCGGCGCCCGCATGGCCTATGAAGTGGCTGCCGAGATCCTCGAGCCGCCGCGGGCCGCGCTGGCGCGCGTCGAAGACATCCGCATCCCGGCCGCCGATGGCGTGGCGCTGCGCGCGCGCATCTATGCGGCCTCGTCCGCGGTGCTGCCGGTGCTGCTGTACCTGCACGGCGGCGGCTTCACGATCGGCAGCCTCGAGACGCACGACAGCCTGTGCCGCCAGCTCGCGCTGCGCAGCGGCGCCGCGGTCGTCGCGCTCGACTATCGGCTTGCACCCGAGCACCGGTTCCCGACTGCCGTCGACGATGCGTGGGCGGCGATGCAATGGCTGGCCGCGCACGCCCACCGCATCGGCCTGGACGGCACGCGCCTGGCCGTCGGCGGCGACAGCGCGGGCGGCACGCTCGCCGCGGTGTGCGCGATCCATGCGCGCGATATCGGCCTGGCGCTGCGCCATCAGCTGCTGATCACGCCCGGCACCACCGCCTACGCCGACACCCCATCGCACCGCCGCTTCGCGCACGGCTTCCTGCTCGACGCCGAGAGCATCGCGTGGTTCTTCGACCACTACATCGCGCACGCCGAGCGCCGCGATTGGCGCTTTGCCCCGCTCGAGGCCGACGATCTCGACGGCGTCGCGCCGGCCTGCGTGCTGCTCGCCGAATGCGATCCGCTGGTCGACGAAGGCCTGGCCTACGCCGACCGGCTGCGCGCCGCCGGCGTGCCGGTCGAGCTGGAGCTGACGCGTGGCGTCACGCACGACTTCATCAAGATGGGCCGTGCGCTGCCCGAGGCCGCGGCGGCGCAGGCGCTGATCGGCGCGGCGCTGCGGCAGGCCTTCGAGCGCGTCGACGCATGATGAGTCGGGCCGACTTCCATTTCTTCGAGCGCCTGCGCGTGCGCTGGGCCGAGATCGACGCACAGAAGATCGTCTTCAACGGCCACTACCTGATGTACTTCGACACCGCCGTCGCCGGCTACTGGCGTGCGCTCGCGCTGCCGTATGCGCAGACGATGGAGCGGCTCGACGGCGACCTGTTCGTGCGCAAGGCGACCGTGGAGTACGCCGGCTCGGCGCGCTACGACGACGTGCTCGACGTGGGCATGCGCTGCGCGCGCATCGGCAACTCGTCGATCTTGTTCAGTGCCGCGGTGTTCCGGCAGGATCAACTGCTGGTGACGGGCGAACTCGTCTACGTGTTCGCCGACCCGCGCACGCAGACCGCGAAGCCGGTCCCGCCGGCCTTGCGCGAGGTGCTGCTCGGCTTCGAGGCCGGCGAGCCGATGCTCGAGCTGCGGGTCGGCGACTGGGCCGCGCTGGGCGCGCAGGCGCAAGCGATCCGCACCGAGGTGTTCATCGACGAACAGAAGATCCCGGCAGCGATGGAATGGGACGATGCCGACCGCGCCTGCGTCCACGCCGTCGCGTTCAACCGTCTCGGCATGCCGCTGGCAACTGGCCGCCTGCTGCAACACGCACCGCGCATCGCGCGCATCGGCCGCATGGCTTCGGTGCAGACGGTGCGCGGCAGCGGGGTCGGGCGCCGGGTGCTCGATGCGTTGATGCAAGCAGCACGCGAGCGCGGCGACACCGAGGTGATGCTGCACGCACAGACCAGCGCGTCGGCGTTCTACGCGCGCGCCGGCTTCACGGCGCGCGGGCCGGTGTTCGATGAAGCAGGCATCGCGCACGTCGAGATGGCGCGCGCCTTGTGATTCACAGTGCGCCGAATGTGCTGTTGCGACGGCCTCGTGGGCGCACTGGCTTGATCAGGCTGCGCACGCGGGTCTTCTTGGCCGGCACGGTCTCGGGCGCAGCGTCGAGTTCGGACTCGGACACGGCGGCCTGTTCGAACGCGCCCGTCGCCGGCTCGTCTGTGTAGCGCGGCGGCCAGTTGCGCAGCGTCGAGCGGCGCAGCAGCGCGACGGTCGCGCCGGCGTTGAAGCTGCGTTCGAGCACGTGCGTGACCAGGTGGCGGCCGACGCGCTCGGCGATGACCAGCGTCGAGCAGCGCGTGCCATACGCCAGATCGGGCGTGCGGATGAAGGCGCTCGACAGCTGGCGTTCGCGGTCGAGCGGGATGCCGGTGCGCGGCAAGCTGTCGTCGGCCGCGATGCTGCGGTCGGCCAGCGCGGCGAAGAGCTGCGTGGCGAGTTCGTCGACCGACAGCGCGGCATCCATGGCCGTGCGCAGCCGGGCCTTGAGCGCGTCAACTTTGGGCCACGGTGCATCGAGTGGGCCGTTCGAGAGGCCGAAGATGCCGCGCTCCAGCCGCATCGGATGGGCCGCCGTGTTCGAGGCCCAGAAGCACTCGCCGCGCTGGAAGTCGGCCGCGATCAGGTTGAAGCCGTTGTGGCCGGAGAGCGCGGTACGCATCCAGAAGTTGCCGGTGAGTTCGCGCGCAGCGAGCCAGTCGGTGACGATGCGCCCGCGCGTCGGCGCGCTCGCGTCGACGGCCATGCCGCCGCGCACGTTCGTCACCAGCGCGAGGCGGCCTTGTGCGGTCAGGCCGAGCCAGGTGCCGCCGGACTCGAGGTCGCGCCCGCCGAGCACGGCCGGGTCGCCGGGCTGCGGTGTCCACCACGCCAGCCGCGCGGCAGGGCGCTTGAGGTACTCGTCGCGGTTCGATGCGAGCACGAGCGGGAAGCGCCGGCTCTGGTCGAGCGCGAGGGCTACGAGGCACATGCGACGAAGACTTCGGTATGGCGCGGGCCGTCGATGAGCGGCGCCAGCATCAGCGCCTCAGATTCGATGCGGGTCTGCATCGCGTCGCTGACGCCGTCGGGGCTCGCGTAGGTTTCCATCCAGGTCTGCGGTCCGTTCTCTTCGGCGGGCCGGCGCAGCAGGCGCGCGTTGAGTCGCGGATACAAGCCGCGCAGTTGCGCGTGCAATTGCGACACCGCGGCCTGCGCCGCGTGGGCATCGGCCGCGCGGACGCGGTAGTAGATGAAGAGCTCGCGCATGCCGGCAGCCACCGGGCGGCGTCAGGCCGGCAGCGTGGCGTCGGCCGGCACCGCGTACGGCAGCTCGCGCCGCACCAGCATCGCACCACCGGCTGCATCGACGTGCAGCGTGCCGCCCTCGAGCGCGGCGAGCTTGACCTCGACCAGCGCGACCGAGCCCGACGCCAGCGGCGCCGCGTTGACGACCATGCCCGCGGGCTGGCTCGCGTCGGCGCTGTGGAACACCTCCTGGCCGGCGGCCAGCGGCGCGCTGCACTCGAACAAGAACATGCGCCGCTTGATCGTGCCGCGGTACTGGCTGCGCGCGACGATTTCCTGGCCGGGGTAGCAGCCTTTCTGGAAGTCCACGCCGCCGACGATCTCGTAGTTGAGCATCTGCGGCACGAACTGCTCGACCGTGGCCGCCTCGATCACCGGGATGCCGCTGCGCACTTCGAGCGCGCGCCAGGCATCGGACGTGATCGCGGGCAGCGCGGCAGGCGGTGTCGAGCCGGCGATCATGCAGCGCATCACGCCATCGACATCCGGCAGACGCACGAGCGTGCCGTTGTCGGTCGCGCGCCAGGTCCAGACCGCGGCGTCGCCGATCAGCGCGCGTGCGCTGTCGCCGGCGACGCCGTGCAAGGCCAGCTCGGCGCTCGCATCGCTGAGCTTGCATTGCGCGCGCAGCACGAACATCGACAGGCGCTTCAGCGTTGCCGGCAGCACGCTCGCCGAACAGGCGAGCAGGACCTCGTCGCTTGCCAGCTTCCAGACCACGAAGCTCGCCTGCAGCCGGCCCTTGGCAGAGCAGAAGCCGGCCAGCCGGACCTGTGCGTCGCCGAGTGCCGCGACATCGTTCGTCAGCTGGCTTTGCAGAAACTTGACGGCGTCGGCGCCGCGCGCGCGGATCAAGCCCCAGTGCGTCAGAGCCAGCGCGCCGTTCAGGGCCATCGATGTGTCGTTCATGCGCGGATTATCATCAGTGCCCATGATTCTTGTCATCAAAGGGTTTCGGCGCCCGAGTCTCTCGCGCGGCGCTTGTCGTCGATGAAATCCTGGCGTGCATTGGCAGCGCTGGCGCTGCTGGCGGTACTCGCGGCCGCGGGTTTCGGCGCGTGGTGGCTGAACAAGCCGCTGACACTGTCGGCCGATTCGGTCGAGGTCTCGATCGAGCTCGGCACGCCACCGCGCGAGATCGCGCAGGCGTGGGTGCAGGCTGGCGTGCAGACCTCGCCGACGCTGTTGTACGAGTGGTTCCGCTGGTCGGGCCAGTCGCGCAAGATCCGCGCGGGCAGCTACGAGATCGGCCCCGGCACCACGCCGATCGCGCTGCTCAACAAGATGGTGCGCGGCGATGAAACGCTGGCCGTGGTGCGTCTCATCGAGGGCTGGACCTTCCAGCAGTTTCGCGCCGAACTCGCGAAGGCCGACTCGCTCAAGCCCACCACCGCAACGCTGACCGACGAGCAGATCATGCAGGCGCTCGGCGCGCCCGGCGTCGCGCCCGAGGGCCGCTTCCATCCAGACACGTACGCCTACAGCAAAGGCAGCAGCGACCTCGCAGTGCTCAAGCGCGCCTACCACGCGATGCAGAAGCGGCTCGACGCCGCATGGCAGGAACGCGCACCCGACAGCCCGCTGCAAAGCCCGGCCGATGCGCTCGTGCTGGCGTCGATCGTCGAGAAAGAAACCGGCGTCGGCGCCGACCGCGGGCGCGTCGCCGCCGTGTTCGTGAACCGGCTGCGCATCGGCATGCCGCTGCAGACCGACCCGACCGTGATCTACGGGCTCGGGTCGGCGTTCGACGGCAATCTGCGCAAGCGCGATCTGCTCGCCGACACGCCCTACAACACCTACACGCGCGCCGGCCTGCCGCCCACGCCGATCGCGATGCCGGGCAAGGCATCGCTGCTCGCGGCCGTGCATCCGGAGCCGACGAAGGCGCTGTACTTCGTGTCGCGCGGCGATGGCAGCAGCGAATTCAGCGACACTCTGGCCGACCACAACCGGGCGGTGAACCGATACCAGCGGCGCAGCAAATGACGGGCAGATTCATCACCTTCGAAGGCATCGACGGCGCCGGCAAGTCGACCCACATCGAGGCCGTCGCGCAGCGCCTGCGCGAGGCCGGCGCGACCGTCGTCTGCACCCGCGAACCCGGCGGCACGCCGCTCGCCGAGCGCGTGCGCGACATGGTGCTGCACACGAGCATGGACGTGCTCACCGAAGCGCTGCTCGTGTTCGCCGCGCGCCATGATCATCTCTGCGAGGTCATCAAGCCGGCCCTCGCCGCGGGCCACACGGTGCTGTGCGATCGCTTCACCGATGCGACCTTTGCTTACCAGGGCGGCGGGCGCGGCGCGCCGGTTGCGGTGCTCGAGCAGCTCGAGACGTTGGTGCAGGGCGCCTTGCAACCCGACCTGACGATCTGGTTCGATCTGCCCCCCGCAGTGGCCGCGCAGCGCCGCGCGCAGGCGCGCGAGGCCGACCGCTTCGAGCAGCAGGACCTGGTGTTTTTCAAGCGGGTGCGCGACGCCTATGCAGCACGCGCGAACGCGATGCCGCAGCGCTTCGCACGCATCGATTCGTCGCTCGCCCGCGACCTCGTCTGGCGCCAGATCGACGACGTGCTGAAGGCGCGCGCATGGTAGGCCCCGACGGCACGCTGCCGCTGCCCTGGCTCGCGCCGGTGCTGCGCCAGACGCTGCGTTCGCAGCACGCACACGCGTTGCTGCTGCACGGCCCGCAGGGCGTGGGCCAGTTCGAACTCGCGATGTCGCTGGCGCAGGCCTGGCTCTGCGAAGCCGCGCAAGATGCATCGCGGCCCTGCAGCCACTGCGCCAGCTGCAAGCTCGTGCAGGCGCGGTCGCACCCCGATCTGCTGGTGCTGATCCCCGAGGCAATGCACGCGGACCTGGGCTGGGGTGCTGGCGAGGGCGACGATGCGGCGACCGAGCGTGCGAGCAAGGCCAAGCCGAGCTCGGAGATCAAGGTCGACGCGGTGCGCCGCGCGGTGAACTTCGCGCAGACCACGTCGGCGCGCGGCCGCGGCAAGGTCGTCGTGCTGCATCCGGCCGAGCGCATGAACGGCATCTCGGCCAATACCTTGCTGAAGACGCTCGAGGAGCCGGTCGGCGCCACGCGCTTCGTGCTCAGCTGCGCGGCGCCGGACGCGCTGCTGCCGACGATCCGCAGCCGCTGCCAGAGCGTGACGCTGAGCCTGCCGCCGGCCGCCGAGGCCACCGCGTGGTTGAGCGGGCAGGGCGTTGCCGACGCTGGCGTGATGCTCGCCGCCGCCGGCGGTCAGCCGCAGGAAGCGCTGGCGTGGTCGCAGCAAGGCATCGATGCGGCGCTTTGGGCGCGATTGCCGGCGCTCGTCACGCAGGGCCTGCCGCAGGCCCTCGCTGCGTGGCCGCTGCCGCGCGTCATCGACGCGTTGCAAAAGCTCTGCCACGACAGTGCCTGCGTGGCTCACGGTGCCGCGCCGCGCTATTTCCCCGCGGCCTGCATCGTGCCCGGCGCCGACGCCCCAGCGCTGAACGCGTGGATGGCCGAGCTGCAGCGCGTCGCGCGGCATGCCGAGCACCCGTGGAACGCGGGCCTGCTCATCGAGTCGCTCGTGCAGCAAGGCCGGCGGGCGCTCGCGGCAGCGGCGAAAAGCGGCCCGCCCGCGCGAGTCGTTTCGGTACACTCACGCGCATGAGCGAACCCACCACGCGCGGCGCACCGCTGGCCAGCACGCCACCACCGAGCACGTCGCGGCCGAGCGTCATCCAGCTCGTGTTTCGCGAGAAGGGCGCGCTCTACGCCGCCTACATGCCGGTGTTTGCCGATGGTGGGCTGTTCGTGCCGACCACGCGCGAATACAAGCTCGGCGAAGACATCTACCTGCTGCTCTCGTTGCCCGACGATCCGCAGCGCTATCCCGTAGCCGGCAAGGTCGGCTGGCTGACGCCGGCGAATGCGTCGGGCGGTCGCACGCAGGGCGTCGGCGTGCGCTTCCCGAACGACGAGAAGACCCGCGGCCTCAAGCTCAAGATCGAAGAAGTGCTGGGCACGTCGATCTCGTCGGCCAAACCGACCCAGACGATCTGAAGCCGCCGCGCCACCGCGGCGCGCGCCCCTCTCGCATGTACGTCGATTCCCATTGCCACCTGAGCTTCCCTGAGCTGTGCGAGCGCCTGCCCGAGATCCGCGCCGCGATGGCCGCCGCGCAGGTCGATCGCGCGCTGTGCATCTGCACCACGCTCGAAGAATTCGACGCCGTTCACTCGCTCGCGACCGGCTTCGACAACTTCTGGT
>Ga0307508_10000162_pt1 | contig 80675 bp, 55 predicted proteins | sample 9_EM_MG_FD_203089 | JGI IMG/M metagenome (GOLD analysis project Ga0307508, IMG submission 203089) | Populus trichocarpa ectomycorrhiza microbial communities from riparian zone in the Pacific Northwest, United States - 9_EM | ecosystem: Host-associated > Plants > Roots > Unclassified | place... | reverse complement strand
GGATACCGAATTTACTGTTCGAATGACCCGTGGATATCTTCAGGTTGCCGCCCGCCATGATATTAGGCCGCAGGCGTATGCCTACCGGGTACCTGTGCCCGAACTTCTGGCCAAACTTGCGAAGGTTGGAAATACTGTCGATATTAATATGCACCCCCAGCTCCTGCGCCTTTTCTATTTCGCTGAAAGCAATGTTATTGGACGTGTACAGGATATTCTCCCGCGCAAACCCCGCCCGCACGGCCAGCTGCACTTCGTTCACCGAGCTGCAATCGATATTACAACCGATGCTTTTTATATAGCGCAGGATATTGATATTGGTCAGCGCCTTGCAGGCATAAAAAAACTTTGCGTCTGTAGCCGCAAAAGCAGCCTGCAGCCGCTCATACTGCTCCTTTATACGTTCTGCATGGTAAATATAAACGGGGGTACCAAACTGCCGGGCTATACCTGATAATTGTTCGGGGGATAATTGCGCTGCCATAAGAGTGCGAATATACTAAATACGTATGCCATACCTGAAAATCGCTGCCAATATTCTATCGGCGATTCACTGGTATGGCATACGTGGTACCCTTACTGAAATAGTTAATGCGTTATTCTTCTGTAGAACGATTGTCGTCTTCGTTGCCGGGTGCTTCATCGCCGGGCGCGTCTTCCTCACCGGGTGCTTCTTCCTCTTCAGATGCTTCTTCCTCACCAGCGGCTTCTTCTTCTTCACCGCCCTGCTCTGCTGTTTCTTCCGTGTAGGCTTCTTCTTCTTCACCAGACGCTTCTTCCATCGTCACTTCTTCCACCTGCTCCCCATCCACCATGCCGCTGATCAGCTCGCCATCCGGCGTAACGGCAAAGAATTCGGTGGACGATTCATCGGCTACCTGGCCTTCCGGGTTTGCGGCAGGCGCACCCGCCAGGCCTTCGCCATTAATAATCGTAGGCTCTACCACCTGCTCGGCCAGCACTTCCTTGATTTTAGGCAAATCGTCGGAGGTATTGATGCCAAAGTAGTCCATAAAGCCTTTGGAAGTGCCGTATACCAGCGGTTTGCCGGGCATGTTTTCATTGCGGCCGGTAATTATAATCAGCTCTTTTTCGAGAAGACGCTGTACCGCATAATCGCAGTTCACACCGCGGATGGCTTCTATTTCGCTTTTGGTGATGGGCTGCTTATAGGCAATGATGGCCAGGGTTTCGAGCGCCGCTGCCGACAGGCGCTTCAGGAATTTATCGCCGTTGAGCTGGGCAATGGTCTTATGAAAATCACGCTTGGTCAGGAACTGCCAGCCACCGCCGCTCTCCCTTACTTCAAAGGGATAGAACTCGCTCCGGTACTTTTCGAGTACGCCTTCCATGGCCGACTCCACCTGGTCGAGTATGATCTTATCTTCCATAAAGCCAAAGGCGTTATTGATGATATCCGTAATCTCGAGGGTAGTGAGCGGCTTGTCGCTGGCAAAAATCACCGCTTCAATATGAGGTATGATGTTTCCTATTTCCATAGTGTAATATCCGCTTTGAGGGGATTTTGTTTGTCAGCAAATCTAATTGGAAAGCATGCTTGCCGTACGGCAAAAAATTTGTACTTATCCACAAATTATCACAGAAAACCAATGACCTGCCCACAGTATAGCAAAAACAATGCAGGAGTTTCAATAAATATTCTTATATGAATGGCTTGTTATGGAATGCGGGTTTTGTTTTATCTTTAGCGTAGCATCTATTGCCGGTTCCTTACCTGCGCTGCAGGCCCGGCGGCCAACCGGTTGCTCTCTCCCGGAAATAGCAAAATAATGAGCCGGAATTTCCCAATACATACAAACTGAAAATAATATGGCTGGGTCAGGGCTGGGTTTCACCCGGGTCTCCATCTGGACTGCTATGGGTGTAATCCGCCACTGGCAAAGGTTTCACCCGGCTATCATATAGAGCCGACCCGGGTTAGACCCGGGTTAAACCCGGGCGAAGGGCGAGTGAAACCCGGGTGATAACCGGCCCGGAACCGGCAAAAAGCCTGTGTGTATTCCTAAGCTGACAGCTGCGGGAAACGTTTGATGGGCAATGTTATAAAAGAAAATTCCGGAACCTGTATGTTCCGGAATTTCCCAAATAGGTGCATTTTCAGTCTTATTACCCTTGTAATGCCGCCGCACCGCTGACGATTTCGGTCAGTTCTGTAGTAATGGCAGCCTGGCGGGCGCGGTTGTAAGATATCTTGAGGCTCTTTAACAGCTCGTTTGCATTTTCGCTTGCCTTATCCATCGCTGTCATACGGGCCCCATGCTCGGAGGCGTTGGCATCCAACACCGCTTTAAACAGCTGGGTATTGAGTATTTTGGGCATCAGCTCGGCAATCAGCTCTTCGCGGGCCGGCTCAAATATAAAATCGCTTTTTTTAGCGCCTTCCTTTGCCACTACCTTGGCAATGGGCAGGAAACGCTCTACCGAAAAACGCTGGGTGGCGGCGTTACGGAATTCGCTGTATACAACCTCCACCACGTCAAATTCCTTATTGCTGAACGCTTTTACCGCCGCCTGTGCGCAGGCCTGTACGTTTTCAAAGTTCAGCTGCAGGAAAATGTCTTTATGGGTAGCATCTGTTTTGAAGGCATTGTTCTTAACAAAATGCTCGTATCCTTTTTTGCCGATGGCCCAGATATGCACGTTGCCTTTGGAGAACTGGGTGGGATATTTTTCGCTCACCGTCTGCCGGGTAAGCTTTATCACGTTTGAATTATACGCGCCGGCCAGTCCGCGGTCGCTGGTGATGACGATAAAAAGCACTTTTTCTATCGTGCGCTCGGCCGAAAGGGCGTTGTCTGCCCCGCCGTCGGAACCGCTTACAATGTTCATCAGCATGTCCTGCAGCTTACGGGCATAGGGGCGCATCTGGGTGATGGCGTCCTGGGCGCGGCGCAGCTTGGCGGCGCTCACCATCTTCATGGCCTTGGTAATCTGCTGTGTACTCTGTACTGACTTGATCCGGTTACGAACCTCTTTTAATGCACCACTCATGGATTATAAAGGATTTGAGGCCGCAAAGGTAACGGAATGGACTGAAAATAGTACAGCGATTTTTCCCATTTTCCGGTATTTCCACACTTCCCGGCTCCCCCCGATTGCTTACCTTTGTCCCCCTGCCAATTTGTCTACCGGGATCATTGTAGCATTAAAGTTGACAGTAAAAACACACCCTCCGTGGGAAAAACAGTATAATACCAATATAACACATAGCATTATGATAGGTTTTCTTGCGAAATTATTTGGCGGCAACAAGTCGGAAAAGGACATTAAGCTGATCCAGCCCGCCGTTGGTAAAGTCAATGAATATTTCAACGCTTATCAATCCATTTCCAACGATGCCCTGCGGGGTAAGACGGCGGAATTCAGGGATCGTATCCGTAAACACCTGGAAACCATCGACCAGGCCATCGCTACCCAGAAGGAAGATGCCGAAAAGCTGGACGCTGCCGACATGACCGGCCGCGATACCGCTTACCAGCAGATAGACAAGCTCATCAAGGACCGCGACGATAAAATCGAGGAAATCCTGAAGGAAATCCTCCCGGAAGCCTTTGCCGTTGTAAAGGAAACCGCCCGCCGCTTCAAGGAAAATACGGAGATCGTCTCTACAGCTACGGAGCTCGACCGCCAGCTCAGCGTGACCAAGAATTATATAACCATCAACGACAACAAGTGCACTTTCAATAATACCTGGAACGCCGGCGGCGCCCCGGTAACCTGGAATATGGTGCATTACGACGTACAGCTCATAGGCGGCGCCGTACTGCACTCCGGCAAGATTGCCGAAATGGCCACCGGTGAAGGTAAAACCCTCGTATCCACCTTGCCCGCCTACCTCAATGCCCTGGCCGGCGAAGGCGTGCACATCGTTACGGTGAACGATTACCTGGCCCGCCGCGACAGCGAGTGGAACGGGACCATCTTTGAATGGCTGGGCCTGACCGTGGATTGCATCGACAAGCACCAGCCCAACAGCGAAGAACGCCGCAAGGCCTACCTGGCCGATATCACCTACGGCACCAACAACGAATTCGGTTTCGACTACCTGCGCGATAACATGGTGCACAGCCCCGAAGAAATGGTGCAGCGCAAACACCATTTTGCGATGGTGGATGAAGTGGACAGCGTATTGATTGACGATGCGCGTACCCCCCTTATCATCTCCGGTCCCGTGCCCCGCGGCGACGACCAGCAATACCATATCCTCAAACCCCGCGTACTGCAGCTCTTCGAAGCGCAGCGCCAGGTGACCAATAAATTTTTAATAGAAGCCAAGAAGAAATTTGCCGAAGGCAACGACGAACCTAAAGACGGCGGCCTGGCCCTGATGCGCGCCTGGCGCGGCCTGCCAAAGGCCAGCGCCCTGATTAAGTTTACCAGCGAGCCGGGCATCAAGGTAAAGCTGCAAAAAACAGAAAACTATTACCTGGCCGACCAGCAAAAGGAAATGCCCAAGGTAGACCAGGAGCTGTATTTTCATATCGACGAAAAAAACAACCAGGTAGACCTGACCGACAAAGGCCTGGCCATGATAACCAAAAGCGGTGAAGACCCCGAGTTCTTCGTGCTGCCGGATATCGCCGTTAAGCTGGGCGAGCTGGAAAAAGAAACCGGCCTCGATGCCGAAGAAATGCTGCGCCGCAAGGAAGCCATCCTCAACGAATATGCTATCAAGGCCGACCGTATCCATACCGTTCAGCAATTGCTGAAAGCCTATACCCTGTTTGATAAAGACGTGGAGTATGTGGTCATGGAAGGACAGGTGAAGATAGTAGATGAGCAAACCGGCCGTATACTGGATGGCCGCCGCTATTCAGACGGTCTGCACCAGGCCATAGAAGCCAAGGAAAACGTGAAGATTGAGGCGGCTACCCAAACCTACGCCACCATCACCCTCCAGAACTATTTCCGTATGTACCACAAGCTGGCGGGTATGACCGGTACCGCCGAAACGGAAGCCGCCGAGCTGTGGGATATTTATAAGCTGGACGTGGTGACCGTGCCCACCAATGTGCAGGCCATTCGCATCGACAACCAGGACCTGGTATACAAAACCAAGCGCGAAAAATATAAGTCCGTTATCGACGAAATCGAGGCCCTGCGCAATGCAGGCCGCCCCGTGCTGGTGGGCACCACCTCGGTGGAAGTAAGTGAATTGCTGAGCAAAATGCTGACGGGCAAAAAGATACCCCACAACGTACTCAATGCCAAGCAGCACGCCCGTGAGGCGCAGGTAGTAGCCGAAGCCGGCCTGGCCGGCGCCATTACCATCGCCACTAACATGGCCGGTCGTGGTACGGATATCAAGCTGGGGCCCGGCGTTAAGGAAGCAGGTGGCCTGGCCATCATTGGTACGGAGCGCCACGAAAGCCGCCGTGTAGACCGCCAGCTGCGTGGCCGTGCAGGCCGCCAGGGCGACCCCGGTACTACGCAATTCTATGTATCGCTCGAAGATGAGCTGATGCGCCTGTTTGGCAGCGACCGCATTGCCGGCCTCATGGATCGCTTCGGTTACAAGGAAGGTGAAGTGATACAGCACAGCATGATCACCAAATCCATCGAGCGCGCACAAAAGAAAGTGGAAGAAAACAACTTCGGCATACGCAAGCGCCTGCTGGAATACGACGACGTAATGAACAAACAGCGTAAGGTGGTATACGAAAAACGTAACCACGCCCTGTTTGGCGAGCGCCTGGCGCTGGACCTTGACAATGCCTTCTACATCGTGGCCGAAGGACTGGTAAGCTCTTTCCGCGAGCAGGAAGACTTTGAAGGATTCAAGCTGGCCGTGATTGTCAACTTTGGTATGGATACCTCCATCACCCAGGAAGAGCTGGAAAGAGGCAATGCCGCCGAGGTAAGCGAAAAGCTCTACCAGGAAGCCACGCAAAACTACCGGCATAAAATGGACGACCTGGCCAAAAGGGCCGTTCCCGGGTTCAGGAATATCCGCACCACGCAGGGCAATCATATCGAAAATGTGGTAGTACCGTTTACCGATGGCCGCAAAGGCATACAGGTGCTGGCCAACCTGCAAAAGACACTCGATACCGAAGGAAAAGAGCTGACAAATGCGCTGGAGCGCACCATTACCCTGGCTATTATAGACGATACCTGGAAGGAGCACCTGCGCAATATGGACGACCTGAAGCAAAGTGTGCAGACCGCCTACCTGGAGCAGAAAGACCCGCTGGTGATCTATAAAGTGGAAGCGTTCGATATCTTCCGCAAGATGGACAGCGAAGTGAACAGGGACATCGTAAGCTTCCTCAGCCACAGCGGCATACCCGAGCAGCAGGCCAATGCGCCCGTTCGCGAAGCCCGCGTACAGAAAACGGATATGAGCCGCCTGTCGGCCAATAAGGAAGCCATCGAAACAGCGGGTGAGGATTATGCCGCCAACGAAAAAGATTATTACAACCCTTCGGGCGACACCGCCGTAAAACAAGAGCCCGTGAAAGTAGGCCCCAAAGTAGGCCGCAACGACCCTTGCCCCTGCGGCAGTGGTAAGAAGTTTAAGAACTGTCACGGGAAGGACGCGGTCTAGGGCGTGAGAAGAATCGTGAAACGTCAAACGTGAGATGATCCTAAACATAACTAGTCATAAAAGAAGAAGCCATACTTAAAAAGTATGGCTTCTTCTTTTAATGTCGTCCCGGTCTCACGCCTCACGTTTCACGTCTCACGATTCTTCCTTACTTCAACCCATATTTATACTTATACCTTTCATTCAGCTGCGTCTGCTTGTTATCGAGGCTCACCTTGCGGCCCTGGATAAAGCAGTCGGTGATGATGCTGGTGCGCATATCGAGTATATCGCCTTCGCTGATAACGATATTCGCGTCCTTGCCTGCCTCGAGGGAGCCGGTCCGGGCGTCTACACCCAGTATTTTGGCGGCATCCAGCGTGATGGCTTCCAGCGCGGCTTCCTTGCCAAGACCGTAAGCGGCGGCGGTGCCGGCGTTAAACATCAGGTTGCGGTAGCGCGATTCGCCATGCTCGTCGTTGAGCGCAAACAGCACCCCTGCTTTTTTAAGCATGGCCGGTGTTTTATATGGCTGGTCCACATCGTCGTCTTCCGTTGCCGGCAGGCTGTGCTCTTCCTGCAGTATCACGGCAATATTGTTTTCTTTCAGCAACGGGGCTATCTGCCAGCTTTCTGCGCCGCCAACCATCACCACATCGAACCCGAACTCTTTGGTAAAATCGATGGCTACCAACATTTGCTTTACCTGGTCGCCGTGCACGAACAGCTTTTGCTTTTTATCAAACAGTCCTCTTACCGCTTCATATTTCAGGTTGGTTTCCTTATGAACCCCTTCCTGCAGGTAGGCCTTCGCCTCGCGGAAAAAAGTCTTTATGTCTTCCGTTCTTTCCAATGCCAGTTTTATAGGATCTGCTTCCGGCTCGGTGCCCGGTCCGCGGCGAAAGCCACCGCCGCCGCGACGGCCAAAGCGTGGCAGGAAGCTGGGCATGTTCAGGTGAATGCCGTTTTCCATTTTATAGGCCGCGTCTTCCCAGTTCCAGGCATCCAGCTGCACCACCGATGAGGAACCGCTGATAATACCGCCCTGCGGCGTTACGCCCGCCAGCAGGATACCGTTCGACTTCAGCGTATTGATCACTTTTGAATCGGTATTATACGCTACGATGGAGCGGATGCTGGGATTATAGTCGCCTATTTCCAGGTAGTCATTCGCGCCGCGTACGCCATTGGCTATTTCTTTCAAACCTACATCGGTTACCGAAAGAATAAGCCCGGGATATACCTGCTTGCCTTTGGCATCATACACCTTTGCATCGCCGGGCGGCGTAACGTTGGCGCCGATGGCTTCTATCTTGTCGTTGTTTACTTTGATGGAGCCGCCTTCTATCACCTGCCCGTTGCCCACATGAATCGTTGCATTGGTAATATAAAACACCCCTTTAAAGGCCGGAACAGGATATACGTCCTCCTGCGCCTGGCCAAAAATCGCCGCCAGTAAAAAGCAGCCCGTGGTGATGAATGATTTCGTTCGCATAATTATGAATGAGTTTATTTGTTAGCATTGACGTTTACGTCGGCGTGTGTGCTGGCGTCGTCGTCATCCAGCTCTACCGTAATGAGCCCGTCGCTGTGCGTTCCATGGTCGCCGCAGCCCAGCAGTACCTGGAAGCTCGGAGTAGCAGGCGCCACGGGAGAGCCGGTTCTTTTTTCACTGAGCATTTTTTGCACCAGGCGGTTACGCTCGGCCGCTATCTGCTTGCGCAGCTGCGCGTCGCGGTCGCGGTCAAAATACACGATGCCATCCACGATGGTCTTTTCCGCTTTGGCATAAATGCTCAGGGGGTTATCGCTCCATACCACGATATCGGCGTCCTTGCCGGTTTTGATGCTGCCCACCTTATCGGCTACATGCAGCGCAATAGCAGGATTCAGCGTTACCATTTTCAGGGCGTCTTCTTCGCTCATGCCACCGTACTTTACGCTTTTGGCGGCTTCCTGGTTGAGGCGGCGCGCCTGCTCGGCATCGTCGGAATTGATACATACGTTCAGTCCCACGTTGTGCATAATAGTAGCATTGTAGGCCATGGCATCGATCACCTCATTCTTATAATACCACCAGTCGGAAAAGGTGGAAGCGCTGGCGCCGTGCGCTTTCATTTTGTCGGCCACCTTGTAGCCTTCGAGGATATGGGTGAACGTGTTTACACGAAACCCGAATTTCTCGGCTACGCGCATCAGCTCCGTAATCTCGCTTTGCACATACGAATGACAGGTGATGTAACGCTTTTTATTCATGATCTCCGCCAACGCGTCCAGCTCCAGGTCCCTTCTTACGGTACTGGTGGCAGCGCCCTTTTTCTTTGCATCGGCCAGGGCCTTTTCATAATCGGAGGCGCGGGTAAAGGCGTCCATAAATATTTCCTCTACGCCCATACGGGTATCGGGAAAGCGGTTATTGCCCTGTGTGGCCGTGGTGCGTTTTACGTTTTCGCCCAGGGCGAATTTGATAAAAGGATCGGCGCCCTTGAATTTCATGTCCTGGTCGCCCGCACCCCAGCGCAGCTTGATAAGCTGTGTCTGCCCGCCGATGGTATTGGCGGAGCCGTGCAGTATATGCGAAGAGGTAACGCCGCCGCTTAGCTGGCGATAAATATTGATGTCTTCGGGATTGAGGTTGTCGGCAATGCGCACTTCGGAGGTCACCGACTGCGCGCCTTCATTAATGGAAAAAGCCGCGATATGCGAGTGCTCGTCGATGACACCGGCGGTGACATGCTTGCCGGCGCCATCTATTACTTTGGCGCCAGCTTCGGGCAGGCTCTTACCTACCTGGGCTATCTTACCGTCTTTTATTAATACGTCTGTACCTTCCAGCTTACCTTCTTTTTCGTTGGTCCACACCGTGGCGTTCTTAATTAAAATCGTTTCCTGCTTAGGCAGCTCGTCCCATCCATAACCATCAAAGGGATAGGTCACCTTACCCAGGCGCAGCGGCATTTTACGACGGACGGTGTCGGGCTTTTCTGGGGCTGCTTTTACAAAGCCGGCAGTCCATAATATTTTATTACCCGCCGAATCTTCCCCTACGCCCTGCCATACAGAACCATTGCTGGCGCCGCTTAGTCTTACGGTATTACCGGAACGGCCGCCGGGCGTACCGCCTTCGGGACGGGCCGCGCCTTCGGGTCGCTGACCACCCACGCCACCCCTGCGAACGGGTGTGGCAGAGAAGCTCAGCTTAACCAGCTTGCCATCGTAGCTAAACTTACCCGTGAGCGTGTCCTTGCCAATTACATTGGCCGCCGTGGCGCTTTTTACCTCCAGTATATAATTGGTGGTAGTGCCGGAAGCAGCCGTGAGCACGAGGTTATAGGTGCCGGCGATATTGTTCCAGTTCAGCTCGTTGACGGCATATTTCTCGCCCTGCACCCAGTTCTGGTAAATCACCGTTTTTTCGTTGAACACGGGGCCGGAGGTAATGATAAAATTGGCCAGCTTACCGGCATCGAGGCTGCCTACCTTGTCATACACGCCCAGCAGCGTGGCCGGCGTTTTGGTGAGCGCTTCAAATGCCCGGCCTTCGCTCAGGCCGTATTCGATGGCTTTGCGCAGGTTGGTCATGAATTGTTTGGTATCGCGCAAGTCGGAAGCCGTGAGACAAAAGTTAATGCCTGCTTTTTCAAAAGCGCCGGCATTGGTGGGCGCCAGCTCCCAATGCTTCATATCGGCCAGCGATACAAAGCGGGCTTCGTTGGGGTCTTCCACATCCATTGCCTGGGGAAAATCAATGGGCAGGATAAACGATGCCTTTGTATCGGCGATGTCTTTGATGCGCTGGTATTCGTTGTTGCCTCCCTTGATGATGTATTGCACACCGAATTCTTTGCCGATGCGGTCGCCGCGGAGATCGATCCATTTATCGCCGCCTTCAAAAATCTGCGGCAGCGACTGCTCTTCGTTGAATGCTTTAAGCGAAAGATTGACGCCTTCCGCCGATGGGTTGCTTTTATACCATTGTGCATCGAGGTAAGTCTGGCGCAGCAGGGCCACGCAGCCCATCATGGAACCGGGATAAGATTGGGTGGAGGTGCCTTTGCTGAGCGAATAATGTGCAGAAGCCTTGTCCTTTATCACCACCAGGTTTTCTTTTTTATTGGCCAGCGTTACAATAGCGCCGGTGCCGCGTACGATGCCATCCTTTTGGTGAGTGAGCACGGCGCCAAAGCCAGCATCGCGCAGGGTTTTGGCCTTTGCTTCGTCGGCCACAAAAATATCGGAGCCGGTAACATCGCTGCGGACGGCCTGGTTCCAGCCGAAAGCGCCTTTCTGGTTGGAGACAAACTGCTGGGGGCCGCCAAAATTAAAGGGCAGCACGGGGCGGGCAGTCGATGCCATGCCGTAGTCGCTGTAGATGTCTATAAAAGAGGGGTAAATGTATTTGCCGTTGCAATCGATTATCACGGCGTCTTTGGGAACCGCCACCCCTGCGCCAACGGCGACTATCCTGCCATCGCGTACCACCAGCGTGGCATTGCTGAGGGTGGTCTGCCCGTCTTTGACAATGGTAGCATTGGTAAGGGCATAGCTGCCGGTTTTGGGTTCCGCCACCCCGTTGACCGGGAAGGTTTGCTGGGCAGTGACCGGGTGAATAAAAAAAAGAGCTACAGGAAACAGCCATCCATGTTTCCCGCGGGGGAAAAGTCGTTTTCTCATAATTGCGTTGGTTTTGTGGAAGGAAGTTACGGGTTGGAACCGGGATTTATCGGGTTCCCTCCGTCCTAATTTAAAAATTTGTGACCTCCTGAAATTAATGAAATGAAGTTAACTTCGAACATTAAAGTGACCAGCGGGCGAACGTATTAAAAACCAATTAAAACAAGTGGTTGTTCACATGAATATTGCTCCCTATATCGATCATACTATTTTAAAGTCCACTGCTACCGTTGCCGAAGTAGAACAGCTGTGCATGGAAGCCGGCGCCTATGGTTTTGCTGCCGTATGCGTGCCGCCGCCCTTTCTCAAACGGGTAAAGGCGCTGCTGGAGCCCACGCATGTAAAAGCCGCCACCGTTATCGGCTTTCCTTTCGGGTATGCGGCCACGGAAGCAAAGGTGGCCGAAATAGTGCTGGCGCTGGTAGATGGGGCCGATGAGCTGGACATGGTGCTCAACCTCGTAGCCCTGCGCATGGGCGATTGGGCATTCCTGGCCAAAGAAGTAAAGCTGGCCGCCGAAATCATTCATAACAAGGGTAAAGCATTTAAACTGATTATAGAAAGCGGCATACTGACCGACGAAGAGATCATACAATGTTGCCAAAAGCTGGGCCCTCTGGGCGTCGACTTCATGAAGACCTCCACCGGTTATGCCGAAAAAGGGGCTACCATTGAGGCCGTGAGGCTGATGCGTAAATATTTACCCGTTTCGGTGAAAATAAAGGCATCCGGCGGCATCCGCGACTTCAATTTTGCCCGTCAGCTGGTGGAAGCCGGCGCCGACCGCCTCGGCTGCAGCGCCAGCGTAGCCATTGTAAAGGGCGATCCTGCATTTATAACAAACTCTTATTGATTTCTGGCCGAAATTTTGTTTTTCTTTACAGATAAGTTTCACAACACGGACGGTTTATGCAAAAAATACTCCTAATCGCCATCATTGGCTGTTTTTCGCTTGGCGCCTTTGCGCAGGCGGATTCTACCTCTTCCATCGTTATCCATAAGGACCCGCGTATCGATATGCTGGTTAAAAAGCAGGCCCAGATAAACGAGGAAACCACCCGTGATGCACGCAGGAGCGGACCCGGCTTCCGCATACAGGTAATCAGCACGAGCGACCGCAATGCCGCCATCAGCGCCAAAACAAAAGTATACCAGCTCTACCCCGAGCTGAAACCATACCTGCTGTACCAATCGCCTTATTTCCGCGTGCGGGTAGGCAATTTCACCGACAGGTCGGAAGCCGACGACTACTTCAAAGCGCTGTCAAAACAATTCAGCAATGTCTCCGTGGTAAGGGATATGGTGGAAATCAAACCGGAAAACTAAAAAATACCGCCTTACTTTTGCCCCGGAACAATTACTAATCCATTATGCTCCGGGAAAAAATCAGGCAACTCGCAAAAAAATATTCCACCGATTTTATTCAAGTCCGCCGTCACCTGCATGCCCATCCTGAGCTAAGCTACCAGGAGTTTAATACCTCCGCCTTTGTACAGCAGCAGCTCGACAGCATGGGTATCCCGTTTACCGTGATGGCTACCACCGGCGTGGCAGGGCTCATCAAAGGCAAAAACCCCGGTAAACGCACCATCGCGCTCCGCGCCGATATGGATGCCCTGCCCATCAAAGAGGAAAACAACATCGATTATAAGTCCCGCAATGAGGGCGTCATGCACGCCTGCGGCCATGATGTGCATACCACGGTATTGCTCGGGGCCGCCAAAATACTCAATGAGCTCAAAGACGAATGGGAAGGCACGGTAAAGCTGGTATTTCAACCCGGTGAGGAACGCAATCCCGGCGGCGCCAGCATTATGATAAAAGAAGGTGTGCTCGACAATCCACGGCCACAGGCTATTTTTGGCCTGCACGTGCATCCCGGCCTCCCGGTAGGGCGCCTCAGCTTTCGCGGCGGCAAGGTAATGGCCAGCGCCGACGAGCTGTACATTACCATCCGCAGCAAGGGCGGCCATGCCGCAGCGCCGCATCTTACGGCCGATACCATATTAATCGCCTCGCAGCTCATCGTGGCCCTGCAGCAAATCATCAGCCGCAACCGCAACCCGCATAATCCCTCGGTGTTATCCATCACCTCCTTCCAGGGGGGGTATACCACCAATGTCATCCCCAGCGAGGTAAAGCTGATGGGCACCTTTCGCGCCATGGACGAAGAATGGCGGTTTAAGGCGCATGAGCTTATCCGCAAGCTCTCTACGGAGCTGGTGCACAGCATGGGCGCCGAAATAGACCTGCACATCGACGTGGGCTACCCCACCGTATATAACCACGAAGCGCTGAACGACCGCACCCGCGGGCTGGCGGAAACCTTTATGGGCGATGCCCGGGTAGAAACCACCGAGCTGCGCATGGGCGCCGAAGATTTCGGCTACTATTCGCAGGTAATTCCCGGCTGCTTTTACCGCCTCGGCGTGATGAACGAAGCCAAAGGCATTGTTTCGGGCGTACATACCCCTACTTTCAATATCGATGAAGATGCTATTGAAATCGGTATGGGTATGATGGCCTTTATAGGAAGCAGCGTGGATGCAGACCAGCTGTGAGCTCGTAGCTATTCTTTTCGTACTTTGCACCCCATTTTCAAACCTATATGCAAAAGAACTTAAGAAGGGAACAAGCGCTGGAATACCACGCCAAGGGAAAACCGGGCAAAATAGAAGTAATACCCACCAAGGAAGCCAAAACGCAAAGGGATCTCTCGCTCGCTTACTCCCCCGGCGTGGCGGAGCCCTGTCTCGAAATAGCCGCCAATGTAGAAAACGTCTATAAATATACCGCCAAGGGCAACCTGGTGGCCGTTATCAGCAACGGTACCGCCGTACTGGGCCTGGGCGATATCGGCCCCGAGGCCGGCAAGCCGGTCATGGAGGGAAAGGGCGTACTGTTTAAGATCTTTGCCGATATCGACGTATTCGATCTTGAAATCAACGAAAAAGACCCCGAGAAATTTGTACAGATCGTAAAAGCGCTGGAACCCACTTTTGGCGGCATCAACCTCGAAGACATCAAGGCCCCCGAATGCTTTTATATCGAAAAAAGGCTGAAGGAAGAGCTGAAGATACCCGTGATGCACGACGACCAGCACGGTACCGCCATCATCAGCGCCGCCGCCCTGCTCAACGCGCTGGAAATACAAAAGAAAAAGATCGAGAAAGCCTGCTTCGTGGTCAATGGCGCCGGCGCTGCCGCCATCGCCTGTATCAAATTATATGAATCGCTGGGCGCTAAGCGCGAAAACATCAAGGTGTTCGACAGCAAGGGCCTCATACATGAAAGCCGCACCGACCTGGACGAGCTGAAAAAAGAGTTCATCACGGGCGGCAAGATGATGACATTGGAACAGGGGCTGAAAGACGCCGATGTATTTATTGGCCTCAGCAAGGGCAATACGCTCACACAGGACATGGTAAAAAGCATGGCCAAAAACCCCATCGTTTTTGCGATGGCCAACCCCGACCCTGAAATTACCTGGGAAGATGCTACTGCCGCCCGCAAGGATATCATTATGGCTACCGGCCGCAGCGATTATCCCAACCAGGTAAACAATGTGCTGGGCTTCCCCTATATCTTCCGCGGCGCGCTGGATGTGCGCGCATCGCGCATCAACGAAGAAATGAAGCTGGCCGCCGTAAAAGCGCTGGCCGCGCTGGCCAAAACACCCGTACCGGATATTGTGAACATGGCCTACAACGAAAAAAGTATTGCTTTCGGCCCCAATTATATCATACCCAAGCCGCTTGACCCGCGCCTGCTGAGCACCGTGGCCCCGGCGGTGGCAAGGGCCGCCATCAACAGCGGTATCGCCGCCAATATCATCACCGACTGGGATACCTACGAGCACAACCTCGACAAGAGAATGGGCATCGACAACCAGCTGATGCGCGTTATCGGCAGCAAGGCCCGCCGCGATCCAAAGCGTGTGGTGTTTGCCGAAGCCGACAACCTGAAAATCCTCAAGACCGCGCAGATATGCTACGACGAGGCCGTGGCTTACCCTATCTTACTGGGACAGGAAAAGAAAATCCGCGCCCTGGCCGCCGAGAACAACATCGATCTTGAAGACATGCCCATCATCGATCCTACCGATGAGCAGCACGACGAAAAACGCAAGGAATACGGCGAGCTTTTCTTCCGCAAGCGCCAGCGCAAAGGCCTCAACCTGTATGAAAGCCAGAAAATCATGCGCGACCGCAGCTATTTCGGCAGCATGATGGTGGAAACGGGCGAAGCCGATGCCATGATATCGGGACTTACCAAGAATTATGCAGAGACCATCCGCCCCGCCCTGCAGGTGATAGGCACCGAGGAAGGCGTGCAGAAGATTGCCGGTATGTACCTGCTGCTTACCAAGGCCGGCCCCCTGTTTATGGCCGATACAACGGTAAACTTCCATCCTACCGCCGAAGAGCTGGCCGATATCACCCTGCTGGTGGCAAAGGAAGTACGCAATTTTAACCTTACGCCCCGCATCGCGATGCTGAGCTATTCCAATTTCGGCAGCAGCGATTCGCCCGAGGCCAGGCTGGTAGCCGAAGCGCGGCGGATTGTAAAAGAAAAGAACCCTTCGCTGCTGGTCGATGGCGAAATGCAGGCCAGCGTGGCATTCAACAAAGAAATACTGCGCGACAACTACCCCTTCAGCGAGCTGGTAGATAAGGACGTGAACACGCTTATTTTCCCCAACCTGGCAGCGGGCAATATAGCCTACAACCTGCTCAAGGAAGTGGGTGGCGCCGATGCCATTGGCCCGATATTGTTAGGTATGAAGAAGCCGGTGCATGTATTGCAGCTGGGTAGCTCCGTACGCAGCATTTATAATATGGTGCTGGTGGCGGTAATAGACGCGCAGATAAAATGCAAAACGTCTACCGAGGAAGCCATACGCAAATCGCGCTGGTGGAAACGCTTCCGCAAAGTGTCGAAAGACATCTGATAGATATGTCGTATTTTGAGCCTTATAAAAGCAGACTACAGGTTAACAGATGACTATTTTTACCGAACTGGGCCGCTATCTTTTAATGCTCAAAGGCATGTTTTCCAAACCGGAAAACATGAAAGTATATTGGAAGGAATTTATGCACCAGTGTTCCGAAATCGGCATCGGCTCGCTGGGCATCGTTGTCATCATCTCTTTTTTCATGGGCGCGGTGTCTGCCGTGCAAACCGCCTACCAGCTGGTTAGCCCCATCATTCCCAAATCGTCTATCGCACAGATTGTACGCGATACGGTCATACTGGAATTTTCTCCTACCCTGGTTTGTATTGTACTGGCAGGCGTGGTGGGCAGCAAAATTGCCAGCGAGCTGGGCAATATGCGGGTGAGCGAGCAGATAGACGCCCTCGAGATAATGGGCATCAATACAAAAGCCTATCTTATCATGCCCAAAATTGTGGCGGCGCTGCTGGTGATACCCATGCTGGTGGTTATTTCTGCCGTATTGGGCGTGTGGGGCGGCCGTATCGCCGGTATTGGTTCGGGCATTCTCTCGGCCAACGACTACGATAAGGGGCTGCTCAGTAATTTCCTTCCCTACAACGTGTTCTTTGCCCTTGTAAAAGCTTATACGTTTGCGTTCATCATATCCAGCATACCCGCCTATTATGGTTATTATGTAAACGGGGGTGCGCTGGAAATAGGCCGCGCCAGTACCAGGTCGGTCGTGGTGAGCTGTATCATGATATTGTTCGCCGATTATATACTTGCCGCATTACTCTTACAGTAGAACGGATAGCACTATGATAGAAGTAAAAAACTTAAAAAAGAGCTTTGGCGATAAGATCGTTATCAACGATGTGAGCGCTGTGATGCAGGCAGGCAAGTGCAATCTCATCATCGGCACCAGCGGCAGCGGCAAGACCGTTTTTATGAAATGCCTGGTGGGCCTGTTTGAGCCCGACGAAGGCGAAATACTGTACAACAATGTGAGCTTTACCGATATGGATGATGAGCAGCGCAAGCAGCTGCGCCAGCAGATAGGCATGCTGTTCCAGGGATCGGCGCTGTTTGACAGCATGACGGTAGAGCAAAACGTGATGTTTCCGCTCAACATGTTTACACAGGATACCCTCGCCCAGAAAAAGAAACGCGTAAATGAGGTGCTCGACAGGGTGAACCTGAAAGACGCCAATAAAAAATTCCCCGCCGAAATAAGCGGGGGCATGAAAAAACGGGTAGGCATTGCCCGGGCCATCGTACTAAACCCCCAATACCTGTTTTGCGATGAGCCCAACTCAGGCCTCGACCCGCAAACCTCGCTGGTCATAGACAAGCTCATCAAAGAAATCACCCTCGAATACAATATCACCACCGTTGTCAATACCCACGACATGAACAGCGTGATGGAAAACGGCGATCATATCATCTACATGCACCAGGGCCTTAAAGAATGGGAGGGTAATAACCAGGATATCATCTTCAGCAAAAACGAACGCCTCAACGGATTCATCTTCGCCTCCGAGTTCCTGCGTGACGCCAAAGACATGCGCATGCTGGAAGCAAGGGGTAAGATTGACAATAACCGGAATATGGATGATCTCCTGAAGTAGTGAATAATCAATAGTGAATAGTCAGTGTCATCTGCTATTCAAAGCAAATGACGCACTATTCACCACCCATAACTCACTACTAAGCGTTATATTTGGTAAAACTTGCACGCATGCCCCTACTGGAAGTCCGCCACCTGGTAAAACAATACGCTACGCAAAGGGCGGTTGACGACATCAGCTTCTCCATCGAACCGGGCGCTATCTTTGGCCTGCTGGGACCCAATGGCGCCGGCAAGACCACCCTGCTGCGCATGATAACCGGCATATTTTATCCCGACGAAGGCGAAATCATTTTCCAGGGCAAGAAATTCAAGCCCGAAGAAGACATACTGCGCATCGGCTACATGCCGGAAGAACGCGGGCTGTACAAAAAAATGAAGATAGGCGAGCAGGCCATATACCTGGCGCAGCTCAAAGGGCTGAGCAAGCAAATGGCTTTTGCCAAAGTAAAGGAATGGTTTACCCGCCTGGAAATGCAAACCTGGTGGAATAAGAAAGTGGAAGACCTGAGCAAGGGCATGGCCCAGAAGCTGCAGTTTGTGATTACCGTGCTGCACGAGCCAAAGCTGATTATACTGGATGAACCTTTTAGCGGCCTGGACCCGGTAAACGCCAACCTTATCAAGGAAGAGATATACAAGCTGGCCAAAAAGGGCTGTACCATCATCTTCAGCACCCACCGCATGGAGCAGGTAGAGGAAATCTGCGACCAGATCATCCTGGTCAATAAGGGCCGCAAGCTACTCGACGGCAGCCTGCACCAGATAAAGAGCGAGTTCAAGGAAAACTTTTTTCATATCGGCTTCGACCATCACCCCGATGTGGAAACGGTGTCGGGCGTTTTTGACATCGTGAGCACAGAAGAACAGGGACTGGTGGTAAAAATTAACGAAGGCCATACGACCAACGAAGTATTGCAGCATTTTATCCGCCAGGGCACGCTTATCAAGGAATTTCATGAAATACTGCCCTCGCTGGACGATATATTCATCCGGTTGGTGGGCAAGACGGCGGCGGCAAGACAGTTCCAGCCGGCGCAATAATTATTCACCATCCCGAACCCCTGCTTGTTTAACCTAAACCATCACACCACATCCTGCTTTTATGAATAAGACCTGGCTTATCATCAAACGCGAATATTTTTCGCGGGTAAAGAAAAGAACGTTTATCCTGTCTACATTTCTTACACCACTGTTGTTTGCAGGCGTTATAGGCATTATAGTGTTTATTACCATCCGCAATTCCGATAAGGAAAAAATTGCGGTCATCGATAACTCGGGCGTATTTAAAAACAAGCTCGACAGCCTCAAATCGATTAAATTTTTCCTGAATCCCGGCGTAGATACTTCCAACTTTGCCGCCAAAGGCTATTCGGCCATCCTGTATGCCCCGCAAACCGGCGCTAACAACAAGCAGCAGTGGATACTGTATTCAAGAAAAAGCTTTGGGGTCATGGCCAAGAAGCAGGTGAACGAAAAAATCCGCAAGGAGATAGAAAACAATCTCCTGCTGATGAAGTTCCAGGTAAGCTCCGCCAATATAGATTCCATCCGCGCCATCGTCAATAAAATCGAGATCAGTCCCAAACGCATCGGGCAGGACTCACGCATTGAAAACGGCGATTCCGCCCTTGCCTATGGCATCGGCTACGCCGCCGGCTTCCTGATATATATTACCCTGTTTATTTACGGAGCGATGGTCATGCGCGGCGTTATGGAAGAAAAAACCAACCGCATTGCCGAAGTGATTGTATGCTCGGTCAGGCCGTTCCAGCTGATGATGGGCAAGATTGTGGGCATTGGCGCGGTTGGACTTACCCAATTCATTCTCTGGATCATTTTAATAACGCTCTTTTCCAGCCTGCTGGGCGCCTTTATCCCGGCCGATGTGCTGCTACAGGCGCAACAGGCCAACAGCGCCCTGCCCGGCGGACAGATGGCCATGCAAAACAACGAGGCCCTGATGCAGCTGGTCCGTACCAAACAAACCCTGGCTACCGTGAACTGGCCCCTGATTATAGGTTGTTTCATTTTTTACTTTATTTCCGGCTACCTGTTCTATGCCGCCCTGTTTGCCGCTGTGGGCAGCGCGGTCAACGAAGACCCGCAGGACGCGCAAAGCCTGATGTTTCCCATCACCATGCCCATTGTGCTGGCCATCATCATTATGATAAACGCCATCACCCATCCCGAAAGCGCGCTGGCTACCTGGAGCAGCATTATCCCTTTCTTCTCCCCCATCGTTATGATGGCCCGTATCCCTTTTGGGGTGCCCGGCACCGTACCCTGGTGGCAGCTGGGGCTAAGCATGGTCCTGCTTGTAGCGGGTTTCCTCTTTACCACCTGGCTGAGCGCCAAAATATACCGTACCGGCATCCTGCTGTACGGCAAAAAAATAACCTGGAAGGAAATGTGGAAATGGGCTTTCAGGAAGAGCTAGTATACTTTTTTTAAATAAGTTATATATTATGGGTACCTGCGGTACCCATTTTTTTTTACCACAGAGGTAAAAGAGGTTGGTTCACAGAGGGCCACAGAGGCGCTTGCTACGCAATAGGAGAATCGATGCGGGCATATTCGTCGCAAGCCGATTACGTCGTAGGCCTATTCGTCGCAAGCTGATTCGTCGCAAACGCCTTGACCACAAACAACCTCTTTCATAGCAAGCGCCTCTGTGGCCCTCTGTGAACCAACCTCCATACACCTCTGTGGTAAAACCTCCTGCGCCGGAGGTGCCCCCAAATGTTAAATTTTCCCTATCGCCCCACCCCCCATGCAACATTTTACGAAAACGCTCGTATATTTATACGAATAAATTCGTAATACACTACTACGCCATCCATCAAAACCAAATCGATATGCAACATCCCTCCAAACTAAGCGCGGGCCTGCTGGCGGCCATCATACTCGCCGCAGGCTTTGTAAGCATCTCCTGGTTTGAAAACCCGGTGGTAACCACCGGCGGCGACAACCAGTACGATACCGTTCCCAAACGTGAAAAAAAGGAACGTAAACAAAAAGAAAAAAGCAAGGAAAAACACAAGACCACCATCAGCGGCAACCTCGACCAGCAGATGGAGGAGCTCGATAAGTCGCTAGGCAATCTCGATAAGCAACTGGAAAGCAACAACTGGGATAAGATAAACGAGCAGCTCCGCCAATCGCTTGAAAAGCTCGATGCACAGAAAATAGAACGGCAGATAGAAGAGGCCATGAAGCACATCGACGCCGATAAAATCCGCCTCCAGGCGGCAGAAGCCCTCAGGAAAGTAGACTGGGACCGGATGTATGCCGATATGCGCAAAGCCATCGCCGAAACAAAGAACAGCTTCGATGCAGAAAAGCTGCAGGCCCAATTGCAAAAGGCGCTGGAGCAATCCAAAGCCGCCATGGAAGAAGCGAAGAACATTGATATGGATAAAGTCCGCCTCGAGCTCAACGAGGCCAAAGAAGAGCTGAAAGCGCAGCAGGGCAGGCTGAAAGAAGAAATCCTGCGGGCGCAGAAAGACATACAGGAAAACCTGGGCCGCGATATAAAGAAGGACCTGGAAAACGCCAAACAGGATATCCTGCGCGCCAAAGAAGAAATGAGAAGCTATAAGAAAATGCTGGCAGGTATGGAAAAAGACGGCCTGCTACACCAGAAAGAAAATTATTCCATCGAATATAAAGACGGCGAACTGTTTATCAACGGCAAACAGCAACCTGCCTCCATACGCGATAAATACAAACCTTATTTCAAGGGAGATAATACGACTATCAAAAAGGAGAAAGACGGCGATAAAAACGAAGAGGACGAGGACGATGACAAGGATACGATCTGATTTTCCTGCCAGGATGCGTGGCGTCACGCATTACGCAATTCCGGCTCACCGATTGGAGCATATATAAGGGTTCTCATGTTGTGTAAACGGGGCTTTTTCAGGTCCCGTTTTTTTGTCTTGCATAAACAGGGGCCGGCTACATGATCATGTAGTGACACCTACATACGGCCCGGTTATCTTCGGGCTTATTCCTATTGCAAACAAATCAAAAGCCTCATCAAATGAAGTACGTTACACCCTTATTCGCAGCGATGGTTGCCAAAACCATCCTTCGCTTCAGCACCTTCTTTTTACTCCCGGTCCTCCTGCTGGTATCCTGCAAAAAAGGCGATACCGGCCCGGCCGGCGAGAAAGGCCCTGCCGGCGCTACCGGTGACGCAGGTCCCAAAGGAACTGCCAACGTTATTTACTCCGCCTGGGCATACTCCACCACATTCCGCGATTCCCTGATAGACAATTCGAATATGAAAGTAGCCAACGTAGCAGCGCCTCAAATCGTAGATTCCATTTTAGCCAGGGGCACGGTCCTGGTCTATTTATCCTTTAGCCAGGGTACTTATATACTGCCATACACCAACTATGCCGGTAACAAGCTCAATACCATCAGCTATTTACCCATGCCAGGAAAAGTCCTCATCACCCGCTTCACGCACGACAATTCCGGCTCGATCGGATTGCCCGCCACACTAACCTACCGGTATATCATCATTCCCGGGGGCATTGCAGGCAGGCAGGCAGCCGTGAATTACAGTGAAATGACTTACCAGCAGGTATGCGACTACCTGCATATCCCACTATAATAACCGCCCCATCGGCATACGAGCTGGTATTAATAAAAGACCCGGTAAGCAGGTTGCTTACCGGGTCTTTTATTAATATTATTATACCTGTTATGACATACCGGCAAAATGCAGGGTAGACGGCATCAGGTCGGGCAGCATTTCGTCTTCGGCCATCTCGATATTCAGCTGGTAGTCTTCTTTTGTTTTGAGAATGATTTTTTCACGCACCACCCTTCTAAACCCGTCTTTTTCGAAAACGAATTTGTATACGCCGGGCTTAAGATCGATGAGGTTGAAATTACCGTTGGCATCGCTTACCACCACTTTTTCCTTGCGGGAGCTATTGTAGGCGGTAACAGACACGTCCTTCAGCGGTTTACGGTTATCCGCATGGGTAACAATGCCCAGCATGTCAGGATCTTCCTTTCGGTTGTCTTTCCCCCCGTTGTTGGCATAGGAAAAAAGACCTGCCAGCAGCAAGGCAAACAGCGGCAGTAATGATCTGATTTTCATGTTCGGGGCTTTAAGCGTTTATTGGTTTGAGTCAACCCATTAGGAGAGATTGCTCTTAAAGTTACAAAGATTTTAATGGATTCTGCAGGGCTTCTTCAAATTCCCGGCGAATTCCGGCTACAATATCCGCCGCCGGCCGTATTTCCCTCACCAGGGCGCTTACCTGTCCTATCTCCAGCTCCCCCTCTTCCAGGTTGCCCTCAAACATGCCCTTTTTGGCCCGGCCCCTTGCCAGCAGCTGCTTCAGCTCCTCTTCACCCGCGCCGCGGTGCTCGGCTTCCGCTACCCGCCGGGCAAATTCATTTTTCAACAGCCGCACCGGCACTATCTTTTTAAGACGCAGCATCGTATCTCCTTCGCTGCTTGCGATGACGGCTTTTTTAAAATTATCGTGCGATGATGCTTCCTCGCTGGCCACAAACCTGGTGCCCATCTGTACGCCCTCGGCGCCGAGCACCATGGCCGCCAGCATTTGACGCCCGGTAGCAATACCTCCTGCGGCGATAACAGGAATTTTTACGGCTTTTACAACAGCGGGCACCAATACCATCGTGGTGGTTTCTTCCCTTCCGTTATGACCGCCGGCCTCAAAGCCTTCCGCCACCACCGCATCGCAGCCCGCCGCCTCCGCCTTTTTGCCAAACAGGCTGCTGCTGACCACATGCACCACGGTAGCGCCGCTTTCTTTAAGAATGCCGGTCCATGTCTTTGGGTTGCCTGCCGAGGTAAAAACAACGGGCACCTTCTCTTCCAGGATGATTTGTATGTGCTTATCGATGTCGGGGTACAGCAGCGGTATGTTTACGCCAAAAGGGTTATCGGTGGCCGCCCTGCATTTACGGATATGCTCTCTCAATACATCGGGATACATGCTGCCGCCGCCAATCACTCCCAGCCCGCCTGCATTGCTCACCGCACTGGCAAGCCGCCACCCGCTGGCCCATATCATACCGGCCTGCACAAGAGGGAACCGGATATTGAAAAGATGCGTGATACGAGTGAAAGTTGGGTTCATGTGTAGCCAATCATTAGAGCGCAAAGATAGGCGGATTAAAATAAGGGGTCCGGTGGCGTATTTATATTCCCGTTCCGTTCCACAAACGGATAAGGCAGGTAATTCCGCTTGCGTTCGGTCGTTGGCCTGCCAAACCTTCTTTCATCGGCCAGCTTCAGTCCCGACATATATAATTCTATGCAACGGTGCTTATATATCTGCGTGAGCAGGTCTGCCTGGCCCGTTGTGCTGGTAGGGGGAAGCCCTGCTCCAACACCAAAAGGATCGGCAGCTGGCTGCTTGGTGACCACCCGGTTCAGCTGGTCAAGGCCGTTGATGAGATCGGTTTGCCGGGCATAGCACTCGGCTTTTATCAGTATTATTTCGCCGGGCAGGTATACCGGTATGGCCGTAGTGGTGGAATTATAAAAACCGTTGATCCGAAAACGCGGGCTGGCGCTTATCGAAATATAAAAAGGCTCCCGCTTGTCATTGGGATCGGGTTGCAATCCCACCGGCAGCCCCATGGCCGAATCTACGGGCTGGTAGATATTATTGGTAGACGTGGCCAGGGTGAAAATAGGGTTCGTAGTAAGCGTATTGTAAGCAAATACGGATTTAACGGTAAGGTTTACATTGGCCGCCGCCGCCAGGGCGGTCGTATAATTGCCCGCCAGTAACGAATAGCGCGCTTTCAATGCATACAGCGTATTGATGATGTCAACACTGCCCCTGGGTATGTTATTAAGAAAACTGCTGCTGATGGGATTGGCGCTAACAAGGGTCAGTGCGTTATCGATTACCGCGACGGCGTTGAGATAGCCCTGTGTATTGGTAACAAAGCCCACATTTGATACGCCCAGTGTATCGGCTATGCCGGCAGGCACATGATCCCAGAACATGGCCATATCCCCAATGGCCATTGCCTTGAAAACAGATGTGTAGGCAATTAAGCCGCTGGCGTAACTTTTATCGGTTACAATCCTGCCGGCCTGGCCTATCACGCTGTCGGCATCATAGATTATTTTATTGCTCACCGTCCATATACCGGTCACAACCGCATTCGTGTTCTGAATACTGCCTCCGCCCGTGCCCAGCTGCGCCTCGTCGGTATTACCCGCGTTTACCACATACAGCTGGCCCGTAAGCAGGCCGTCTGCCGTAATGGTGGTATATACCAGCCCCACGCGGGTGGCCGTATACCAGTTTTGCAGGCCTACGGCCACATCCGTCAATGCAATGGTGGAATTAAATGCCTGGCTGGAAGACGGGCCGGAAGGATCGGTATAATTTTTTTTGCAGGCGGCGGCAGACAGGGCCAGCAAAAGCACGCCTGTTATTGTTTTATGATGGAGTTTAATGCTTGCTTTCATAACCACGTTTTAATACGTTTAGAATTTTGCACGAATAGAAGCGCTGAATGTCCTGGGGATAGGAACCGTACCGAAATCGATTCCCCGGAGGATAGTGCTTTGCCCCCCGGCATTTACTTCGGGGTCATACCCCCTGTAATGATCCCAGGAGAAAAGGTTTCTTGCTCCCAGGCTAAAGCCCAGGCTGCCAAAGGGTTTTATCTTACCCATGTCATAGCTGAGCGCTACTTCGCGCAGCTTGACAAACGACCCGTCGTCTACCCGCCATTGCTGAATGCCATATATACCGGCAATATACCCGCGCGGCAGCTGGCCCAGGTCTTCCTGCTCGGCTACCTTTCCATTATCAACGCCCTGTCTTGTTCTGAAATCGGCATTAAAAACATTCGCTCCATGCACCGCGTCCAGCTGGACATGCAATCCGAGCCTTTTATAGGCGAGGTCGCTTGTAAGCGTAGCCGTATAATCGGGATTGGGATTGCCGATTATTTTTTGAAGCGCTGTGCCGGTGGGCAGGCCCGTGGCCGGGTCACGCGAGGGCGTATAGACAAGCGGGCTGTTCTGCGTGCCGGACTCTGTTTGGGGAATGCCTGCGGCATTCTTTAACTGGCCGCCATTGGCATCGGTGGCAAAGAACGTTCCATAAAAAACGCCGATGGGCTCGTCACCGATAATCGCCACGGGCGCACCGCCAACGGTATTATACAGAATCAGCGACTGCCCGATATTAAGCGCCTTATTCCTGTTGTGGTTATAAATAGCGGTCAGGTCCCAGGTAACCTCCTTTGTTTTAACCGGCGTAACGTTCAGCACCAGCTCAACCCCGTCGTTTTGCAATGAGCCGATATTATCCACCAGCGCAGAATACCCGTTGGTGGGGGCAATTAACCGGCTTATCAGCAAATCGTTCACACGCTTATGATAATAATTTACGTTCAGGCCGATACGGTTGTTGAAAAAGGCAAAGTCAGCTCCTATTTCCAGCTCCTTCTGCCTTTCGGGTTTTGCCTGCGGGTTGGTATAGGCCGTTTGCGATTCAAATGAAGAGCTTCCCACGAATGCAGCGGCTACATAGGTATTATACCTTCCATAGGCCGGAAGCCCGGTAAGATTGCCGGATTCGCCATAGGCAGCGCGTAGTTTAAATAAATCCCACCACTCAGGCATATGCAGCTGCTCCCAATAGTCCGTACCCGACAACACATAGCTGCCGCTTAGTTTGGAATACAGCTGATTGCGCTCGTCGGACCCGAATACCGACGATCCGTCCAGGCGGAGCGCCCCGGTAAGAAACAGCTGGTTGCGGTATTTAAAGTTTTGCTGAATAAATTCGCCGGATATCGACGATTCCGTTCTCCGGTCGGTGCCCGGTATGGGGGTGCTGGCCCCACTCACGGTTTGCACAAAGGGAGGCAGGCCGCGGCCCTGCTGCACCGAGAAATGCGTTCGCTGGTATTGCAATGAATAACCAAGCTGGGTAACCGAAGACAGCTTATCGCTGATAGTCCAGTTATAGGTGGCATTGAGATCGTGGTTGATAAGAAAAGAATTATTGGCGCCCGTGCTCGCATAGCCGTTTTGCGCAGGGTCAAGCAGGGTGCCGCCGCCAAAATAGGCAAGGCTCACATTATAACCATAGGGCGGCAGAAAAGTGGTGCCATCCTGGCTGTAGTTATCGATGCCCGCATGGTAATCAATCGTAAGGTTCTTTACAGGCGTTAGTTTTAGCCCGGCGCCGGTAATGATCCGGTTGGTTTGCTGCTGTTGCCTGAAATCTTCCATAACAGAAACGGGGTTTACGCGACCGCGCTCGCCCACGGCTTTCAGGTTGCCGAGCGCGTCCCGTTGATGTATATCATAATAATTGCCGATAATCGTAACGGCGTTGGTAGGAGAAAAAAACGAATTGCCGTCGGGCTTTTCATTGCTTTTGTCGTACACATAATTCATAGTCACATTCAATGTTGCCCAGTTGGTAAGCACCTGGTCCAGGTTGAGCCGGAAGCTATAGCGCGAAAAATCGGTGTTCTTTATGATACCCTGGTTGTAGAGATAAGCCGCGGAAGCATAATATTTTGTTTTGTCGGCGCCGCCGCTCACAGAAACGGAATTATCCGTTCCAATCCCCGTGCGGAAAATATCGTCCTGGTAATCATACCTGCTTACGGCAGTGGTATTGGTAAGGGTGGGCGTAAGAATCGTTTGTGTTTGTACGTCGGGGGCGCCGCCAAATTTCAGCGGCGCGCGGTTCACCTCCAGTTTTTTCCGAAGCCGGTTTACATTAAAGCTGCTGTAAAAATTGACCACCGGTGCTCCGCTGCTGCCTTTTCTCGTAAAGATTTGTACTACGCCGGCATTGGCCCTTGAGCCATAAATAGCCGCGGCGGCAGCGCCGTTCAGCACTTCCACCCTTTCTATATCATTGGGATTGATGTCTACCATCCTGTTTTGCCCTATGGCGCCGGCAAACGTATTACCGGCGGCATTATCGGGGTTGTTGCCACTGGCATAGCTTGCGTCGGCATTGGTAACACGGGTAGTTGAATTATCAACAATAACACCGTCTATGATATACAACGGCTCCGTGGAGCCGGAAATAGAGCTGATTCCTCTTAGCTTCACCGAAATACCACCGGCAGGATCACCTGAATTCTGTGATATCTGCGCGCCGGCCGTTTTGCCCTGCAGGGCCGCCAGCACATTACCCGTAGATCCTTTTGACAGCTCCGCCGCACTTACGCTGGCGATATAGCTGCCCAGTTGCCGGCGCGTGGTGCCCTGCGAAACGCCCGTCACCACCACTTCATCCAGGTTGGAGACGGATGCGGCTACCCGTGCGTCGACGGTATAGCCGGCGGCCGCTCCCACCACCAGGGGTCTTTCCAATAACGCATATCCTACGCCGGAAAATACCACGGTATAGTTGCCCGGTTTTATAACGGCAGTCAATATATAGTCCCCGCCGGCACCGGTGGTAGTTCCCATAGCCGTGTTTTTCAACAGCACAGATAACCCGGCTACCGGCTTACCGGCCGTATCTGTAACAGTACCCGAAATTTTTACCTGTGCATTCACGCCGGCAGTGATTGCATTGACCAGCAAAAGGCAGAAAATGTACGGCAGCCCGGTGGGGCATGCGAATCTGATCTTCCTCATAATGCAATTTTTTGGTTACTTAATGGTTGAATCCGGGGGTTTGTTTCAACAGGGTGCAGGCGTTTTTACGCAGGTGGTAGTATGCTATTATAGCAGATGTATCGTCGAAGAATGAATACGGGTTTTCCTACTTAAATATACGCATAAAACCGCATAAACAAAAAATAAAACGCATCAACTATACCAGCTTTGCGGGTTTTAGCTTTTGCCCGGGCAGGTTCATTCCATGCTCGTCCTATGCTCGTGGCAGGCTCATCCTATGCTCGTGGGAAGCGCAGGAATTAGCTTTTGCCCAAATCAATCTCTGTATTATCGCCGATATTGAGACTGCGGCTCTCGCCTTTTAATTCTGTATCGCTGCCGATAAGCGAATCGGTCAGTACGATATCGTTGATATCGGCAAAGGCGCCGATGATGGAGTTTTTAACGATGGAATAATTCATGGTCACATTCTCGCCGATGGCGACGTTGGGACCCACAATAGAGTTCTTTATATCGCATCCGGAAGCAATGCTTACCGGGGGAATGATAATGGCATTCTCAAACTGCTGGTTTTCGGCAATCACGTGCCCGAATTTTTTAAGCAGGGTGGAGTTGCTTTCCAGCAGGGATTCTTTCTTGCCGCAGTCGAACCAGTTCTGCACTTTATACGGCTGTATTTTGCAGCCGCGCTGTATCATGCACTCGAGGGCGTCGGTGAGGTTGTATTCGCCGCGGCTGCGCAGCTGCTTCTGGATATTGTTCTCCAGGCAGCTAAACAGGAAGCCGGATTCTTTGATGCGGTAAATGCCTACCAGCGCCATATTCGATTTGGGTATCTGCGGCTTTTCTACCACTTTGCTCACAAAACCATCCTCGCTTATTTCGGCTACGCCAAAATCGCGGGGATCGTCCACGCGCTTCAGGCCAACCATCGAAAACTCGTTGTTGACCACGTCCTGCACATTGTACTCGCAGATGGAATCGCCCAGCACGATAAATACTTCATCGTCGCCCACAAGGCTGCGGGTAAGCATAATGGCATGGCCAATGCCCTGGCGCTCGCTTTGCGTTACAAAATGACTTTGCAGGTGGGGATACCGCTGCCGCACATAATCCTGTATTTTATCGCCCAGGTAACCGACAATAAAGATGAACTCATTAATGCCCGCCTCGTGGAGCTGATCAACGATGATGCTCAGGATTGTTTTGCCTGCCAGCGGAATGAGCGCCTTTGGCTGTGTATATGTATGCGGACGCAACTTTGTGCCTGCGCCCGCGACTGGAATGATCGCTTTCATCTGTTATTATTTGTCTTTTCAAGGGCCAGACGGAACCGTCGTATTACCATTTCCTCCTGTGAGAATAATTTTGTTATGGCGGTTTCACAATTCGTCTCTGAAAAGACGTGTGAAAGTAAACAATTACACACTATTTTTGCGAACAATTTATCATCACATAATAAGCAAGCATGCAAAGAGACACCCAGGTTTTTGATCTTATCAACCAGGAGCTGCAACGCCAGCGCCATGGTATCGAACTCATTGCCTCTGAAAACTTTACGTCGCTGCAAACCATGCAGGCGATGGGCACTGTACTTACTAATAAATACGCAGAAGGATACCCCGGCCGCCGCTATTATGCGGGTTGTGAGATAGTAGACCAGACCGAGCAGCTGGCCATCGACCGCATTAAACAAATCTTTGATTGCGAATATGCCAACGTGCAGCCCCACAGCGGCGCACAGGCCAATGCAGCCCTGATGCTGGCCATCCTGCAGCCGGGCGATACCATACTGGGGCTTGACCTGAGCATGGGCGGTCACCTTACCCATGGCTCACCCGTTAATTTCAGCGGAAAGCTCTACCGGCCCGTGTTTTACGGCGTACAGAAAGAAACCGGCCGCATCGACTACGAAATGCTCGAAACACAGGCCCGCAAGGAAAAACCCAAGCTGATCATCTGCGGCGCCTCGGCCTATAGCCGCGACTGGGATTATGCCCGCATCCGCAAAGTAGCCGACGAGATTGGCGCCTTTGTTATGTGCGATATGGCCCACCCGGCCGGCCTGATTGCCAAAAAGCTGCTTAGCTCGCCCTTCGACCATTGCCATTTTGTTACCTCCACCACCCATAAAACCCTGCGCGGCCCCCGCGGCGGTATCATCCTGATAAAAAAGGATTTTGATAACCCCTTCGGCCTCAAGGATGTAAAGGGCAATATCCGGCCCATGAGCAATCTTATCGACATGGCCGTTTTCCCCGGCACCCAGGGCGGACCGCTGGAGCATGTTATCGCCGCCAAGGCCATCGCCTTCGGGGAGATACTCACCGACGAGTTTACCGTGTATGCCAAACAGGTTATTAGCAACGCACAGGCCATGGCGGCCGCTTTTGTGGAAAAAGGTTACCAGCTTATCAGCAACGGTACCGACAACCACCTCATGCTGATAGATCTGCGCAACAAAAATATCAGCGGTAAAAAAGCCGAACAGGTACTGGTAAAAGCCGAGATTACCCTTAACAAGAATATGGTGCCCTTCGACGATAAAAGCGCTTTTGTTACCTCCGGTATCCGTGTAGGAACGCCCGCTATCACGACCCGCGGACTGAAAGAAAAAGACATGCAGTTCGTAGTAAACGTAATCGACAACGTGCTCATGAATGCCGATGATGAGAAACTGATTGCCACCGTACGCAAACAGGTAAACGAATTCATGGCACAATTTCCGTTGTATCCTGAATTAGGTTAATTCTTCAATACTGTTTTATGATCCAACGTATACAATCCATATGGCTGCTCATGGCGGCCATATGTGGTTTTCTCGTAATAGAAGCGCCCATTTTCAAGGTAACAATGGCCAACAATGCATTTTCTTATGTGCTGGCGGCCAACAGCCTCCTGCTGTATGCCCTTATTATAGGCATTGCCTGTTTGTGCGTGATAGCCATTTTTTTGTTTAAAAAACGCCCCACCCAGGCCAGGCTCTGTATCATCAGCATTATACTGGCCATTGCCGCCGTGGCACTGGAAGTAAAAAATGTAGAAGACTATAAAAAAGCCACTCCCGGCATGGTAAAAGGCACCTACCAGCTCGGCGCGCTGCTGCCTATATTGATGATCATATTCCTTATTATGGCGACACGCGGTATTTATAAAGACCAAAAGCTGGTAAAAAGCCTCGACAGGCTGAGGTAATACTTCGTAAGATTGGTATGCCATAAGGAGCAGGTATGCCATAACTCCCCGGCGTCGCAAACAGTTATGGCATACCTTATTTCCCACCCTGGAAAATAATTTCCCATATTGGTCTGTTTTTTTCACCATTCCAGATCTTAACTCGCTTATTTTAAACTAATTACACATTGGCATTGTTTAGGTAATACTGTATGCAACAGAACGACCAAACATACTCTATCATATTTTCTTACGGACGGTTACCATTGCAAATGAAAAGCCCCCCGCCAAAAAAGCGGGGGCTTTGTCTTTTAAGGCCTTTTAGGCGTGCCACGGTCGTTTGCTATGTAGGCTAACCGTGGCACGCCGTGCGCGGACAGGGCGTGCCACGGTTAGCTATCGAAGCAAACGACCGTGGCACGCCTAACCTGTTTTCCCCAAGTTTGGCCCGCAGGCGATGGTTGCTTATTTTTGCCCTGCCCTGATTCACCTTCCTGTGAACTTCTCTATTTAAGGCCCATCTTCGCCTTTGCACCCAATAACCCAATAGTTATGTCCCCTAAAAAGCAATTGTTGCTGTTTTTTATTGCCGGTACCTTACTTGTTAGTCTCCACGCTTACTATTATTACCTTTTTGTGGCCGATGATTCGTTCATCTCTTTCCGTTATGTAAGCCGCCTGCTGGAAGGAAAAGGTCTTACCTGGACGGAAGGCCGGCCGGTAGAAGGCTATTCCAACCTGCTCTGGATACTGGTGCTGGCAGGCGCCGCAAAGCTGGTCCACGCCGAACTATGGGTCATTGCAGGATGTATCAACTACCTGTGTAGCATAGGAAGCCTCTGGCTGCTGCTTAAAATGGTGGCAAAAATTACCGGCAATAACCGCACGGCGCTTGCCTGGAGCACTGCCCTGTTTTCGCTGTCGGCCCCCGTGGCCATTTGGATCAACGGCGGACTGGAAGCGCCCCTGATCATGTTTCTTTTAATGCTGGCCCTCTATTATATTTTCCCCTATGCCATGTCTTCTGCAGAACCACGCGGCGCTGCCCATCCCCCGCAGGCCTACGCGCTCCTTAGGTGGCTATGGGCTGGTATTTGTCTCGGCCTGGTGGCCCTCACCCGGCCAGATGGTATCCTGTTTGCCTGGGCCATCAGCCTGGCGCTCCTGGCGGTGGAATACCTGCACACACCTGCCGGCAAAGCATCTTCGGGGTTCAGCCGTTTGATGACGGCTATAAAGAAGCTGTTCAAACCCTTGTTCTTTTTCAATACCATTGTTGTAATATTTTATACCGGCCAGCTGCTGTTCAGGCTCCGTTACTACGGTGAATGGGTACCCAATACGGCACTGGTAAAAATCGGGTTTACCATTACCCGGGTTTCGGGCGGGCTGGTATATGTAGCGCGCATGCTGGCCGCCTTTGTGCCGTTTATCGCGCTGCTGTTATTGTACCGGCGCAGGGCCGGCAACCCAATAGCCCAGGTTTTCTTTCTGGTTATTATCGCGGTTGTATCGGCTTACCTGGCATTGATTGGCGGCGATATTTTCCCCGGTTACCGCCATGTGCTGCCCCTTATTCCCCTGTTGTGCGCGGTGGCGGGCATCACCATGATGGACCTGCGCAGCCGGCTGGCTCAAAACAAAACCATTTATTATATAGCGGCGGTTTCGCTGCTGGTATTTGTGGCAGGCGTGCAGTTTGCCGACAACCGTAACCGCGACGGGAAAAAAGAACGCTGGGAATGGAATGGCATGGGCCTGGGGCAAACCCTGCAAAAAGGGTTCGACGATGAGCAGCCGTCTATTGCCACTACCGCTGCCGGCGCCCTGCCCTTTTATGCCGGCCTGCCAACGCTGGATATGCTGGGATTAAACGATTATTACCTGCCCCGGCATCCGCCCGCCGATTTCGGCAAGGGCTATCTCGGGCATGAGCTGGGTGACGCCGTGTATTATTTGCAGCAATCGCCCGATATCTTCTTTCTCTTTGGACTGGGCAGCCCTACGCCTTATTTCAGCGGAGAAACAGCCCTGTTTGGCGACAGTAGCTTTAAAAAAGATTATGCGCGGGTAAGATTACTGTATCACCTGGACCACAACCTGCTCCTGCCCGCCTGGCAATCGGGCCTCCAACGCTCGGTTACCGTGCACGATTCCTGCTATATGTTCATCAAAAAATACAGCGCCCGCATCGGTATCCGCGTCAATAACCGGCAGGTAATCATACCCTCGTATTTTCTTAAAAATATCCTTCTGCCCGATTCTTCGGCCACGACGTATTTAGACAAAGACGGCGAATTCGTTATTTCCATCGCACCCGGTGAAAAATATTTTCTCGATAGCCGGCACCTCTATAGCTTTTTACAAAACCAGGCTATCCCGGCCAATAGCATCCGCCTGCTTAAAGACCTGCAGCTAAGTAATAGCGAAAACCAGCTGCAGGTATACAATACCGGCGTCAACGCCGTGGAGTGTAAAGAGATCAGGATACAGTTATAAAGCCCGGAAAATAAAAAAGGATGTCATCTTTGATCTGCAACAGCAGAAGATGACATCCTTTTTTATTTTCCGGGCCTTCCGGTCTTCCCTCTTTTTCGCTTATAACTTAGATACCTGCAGCAGCTGCACCGTATCATTGATTCTTACTTTCAGCATATAATTCCCCGTGGCGATATTGCCCAGCGGCATTTGCAGGTTGCTGATACCTGCGCCGATACCCTGTTGCTTCGAAGCTATCCGCACGCCGGTAAGCGACCACAGCTCGATGCTAACGGTAGCCGGCACAGCGGCGTTCACTTCTATCTCTGCCGCATTGCTGCGTACGGGGTTGCCAAGCAGGCGTATGCCTGCGGCACCTTGTTTGAAGGTTACATCGGCCACACTGCTATAGATGGCTTTACCATCGAGGTCTACCTGGTGAATACGATAATAATGTTTGCCGCTTCCTGCATTGCTGTGTGTAAAGCTGTACGATTTCACGAACACGTTATTAGCCACCGTGCCCAGCTGGCTGAAGCTGAGACCATTGGTGGAATGCTCCACTTCGTAGCTTTTGGCCTGTTCGTTGCTTTCCACTTCCCAGCCCAATACAGCATCGTTGCCGCTGGCTTTGGCCCTAAAGCTCTTCCAGGTAACGGGCAACAGCGACGCACTTGTTTTAGTGATAACGGTAAATACCGCGCCGGTAGCCAGTGTAACACCGGTAAAATGAGCAACATTGCCCGTAAAGCCGGATGGCGCTACATACACAACGCTGTTATTGGTAAAATCGCCATCGCCGTCGGAGTCTATCAGCAGGCGGAAATCGTTTGCCGTTCCCGGTGTGCCGGTGATGGTAAGACCGGTTAAATCAAAATCGAGGCTTACCGTTCCCACACTACCGGTATGCTGCACTTTCCACTGGCGGCCCAGGCGCTGCGAACCTGCAGCTTGCGCGGGAAGATTGGTGGAATTTTCGGTCAGGGCCCCTGCATCATTTCCTATCGCTAAAAAATTCAAATCACTGGCAAGGGAAGAAGCGTTAAAGAGGTAAATATTTCCCAGGCCGCTCTGCCCCGTGCCATCGCCGCTGCCGGTTTCGGCGCTATTGGACTGGGTAACAGACAGGCCGGATGTATTATCGAGCCCGATACCAAATACAGCGTTGTTGTAACCTGTATTGGTCGTGGTATTCCAGAAAATGGTGCCATCGGAACCCACATAATCACCGGCTTTATGAATACCGTATTTAAAAGACAGGTAAGAAAAGATCTGGTTACGTACGGTAGCATTGGTAATAGGATCGTCGTACACAATCACTTCGGCTATATCGCCGGACAGCGACTCATCGCCGGCAAAATCACGGGAGCCAAGCCGGTTGAGGTCGTCTACCAGTATCTTGCCGCCGCTGGAACCCAGGGCAGCCGCCCCGGTGACAGTCAATTGATTCCGTGCCTCTATATCATTGGCAGAACCAGGAAGCAGGTTAATATGGCTGATGTTCCATTTGCTGGCGGTATGTGTCAGCAGCATGCCCTGGTCGTAGGGATTCAGCTCCAGCTGATCACCATAACGTCCATCATTCCATGTGGCCAGTCCAAAACCCGAGCCATCGTTGGCCGGGCTCACATGTCGCTGGGCCCATACCCGTTGGAAAGCGCCGGTAGTAGTGCTCCGCCATACGGCAAAAAGGCAATAATCAGGATTGCTGGCGGCCAGCGGCGCATTGGCGCCATTAGGGCCTTCCATCATTTGCGCGCCACTGAAAACAGCTGTCGGCCGGAAGTTGATGGTGTTGGCCGTAAGTACGGGGCGACCGCCACCGGTAGCGGTAAAGGTTTTCGTGTTGTCGTTTACATATGTCCAGCTGTCTATCAACCCACCGGTGGTGCTGAGCGTAGAAGCGGCATCCGACTTAATCCAGAGCTTTATCCCGGTACTGTAGCCCCCGGGAGACTGGGCCATGGCAAGTAATACGCCTGTGGTAAAGGCAAGTGTAACGTAAAGTTTCTTGTACATTCGGTTTCCTTTTATCGGTAAAAAAATAAGCACTACGGAGAAGGTTGATGGCTTACACGGATGGCATGCAAAGAATAGTTGGATAAAAGGATAGGAGGAGGAAACTAAGGGCTGCTTACAGAGGATAGTAGATCGGAGTAAAGAGAGGGTAAAGATAAACAGATATTTCAGAAATGAAAACGCCCCCGGCAGGGAGCGTTATATTATATCTTATTCGTTTATATGTAACTATGTGCTAATTAAAGGAAACGGGCAGTGTAGCTGTCCTTATTCTTTTTCAGGTTGGCAGGTGTACCCGAAAAAACAACGGTTCCCCCGCCGTCGCCCGCTTCCGGGCCCAGGTCGATGACCCAGTCGGCGCTCTTTATAACATCGGTATTGTGCTCGATAACGATAATGGAATGCCCCTGCTCTATCAGGGCATTGAAAGACGCCAGCAATTTGCGGATATCATGAAAATGCAGGCCGGTGGTGGGCTCGTCGAAAATAAAAAGAATATGCCCCTGCGCCCTGCCCTTGCCCAGGAAGGATGCCAGCTTAACCCGCTGCGCCTCGCCGCCCGAGAGGGTGTCTGACGATTGTCCCAGCTTGATATAGCCAAGGCCTACATCCTGCAACGGCCTTATCCTGTTCACCACGTCTTTTTCGTCGGCAAAAAAAACAATCGCCTCGTCCACGCTCATTTCCAGCACATCGTAAATGCTTTTTTCGCGGTAGGTTACTTCCAGCACTTCATCCTTAAACCGCTTGCCGCCGCATACCTCGCAGGTCAGGTGCACATCGGCCAGGAACTGCATCTCCACGACCTGTTCTCCCTCGCCCTTACAGGTATCACAGCGGCCGCCGTCTACATTGAATGAAAAATGCTTGGCCTGGAAACCGCGCATCTTGCTGAGTGGCTGCTTAGAGTATAAATCCCTTATCTCGTCGTATGCCTTTATATAGGTAACCGGGTTGCTGCGCGATGATTTGCCTATCGGGTTCTGGTCTATCAGCTCTATCTGGCTGATGCCTTCTATATCGCCGGTAATCGATTTATGTGCACCCACTTTTTCGGAAAACTCGCCTTTTATCTTGCGCAGGGCGGGATATAATACCTGTTTTACCAGGGTTGTTTTGCCGCTGCCGCTCACGCCGCTCACCACGCAAAGCAGGTGCAGGGGAAAGCTGACATCGATATTATTAAGGTTGTTTTGCCGGGCGCCTTCCACCCTGATAAAATCGCGCGGGGCGCGCACCGTTTTAGGCGCTGCAATGGTAAGATCGCCTTTCAGGTACTGGCCGGTAAGGCTGTTTTCATTGGCTATCAGCTCGTCGTAGTTGCCGGTGGCTACCACTTCGCCGCCCAGGTGACTGGCCAGCGGGCCCATATCAATAATATAGTCGGCCTCCCGCATCATCATTTCGTCGTGCTCCACCACCACCACGGTATTACCCAAATCGCGGAGCTCCTTGAGCACGCGTATCAGCCGTTCTGTATCGCGCGAGTGAAGGCCGATGCTCGGCTCATCCAGTATATATAATGAGTTGGTAAGATTGCTGCCCAGGCTTCGGGTGAGCTGTATACGCTGGCTTTCGCCGCCGCTGAGCGAATTGGCCAGCCGGTTCAGGGTAAGATACCCCAGCCCCACATCCATCAGGGTGCGGATGCGGTGGTGTATTTCCAGCAGGATGCGTTTGGCCACCTGCTTATCGTGTTCGTTCAGCTGCAGCGCGTCGAACCATTGCTGCAAATCCCTCACCGGCAACTCGCAGAGCTCACCAATGTGTTTTCCGGCCACTTTTACATACAGGGCTTCCTTGCGCAGGCGATAGCCATTGCAATCGGGGCATTCGGTTCTGCCGCGGTAGCGCGAGAGCAACACCCGGTATTGTACCTTATATAAATTGGATTCTACCTCTTTAAAGAAATCGTTGATGCCCTGCACGTGGTCATTGCCTTCCCACAGCGTTTTGTATTGCTGTTTGGTCAGGTCCATAACAGGCTTATGGATGGGGAAATCGGATTTCTTCGCCCCTTTCACAAACTGCTCCTTCCACAAGCCCAGCTTCTCCCCCTTCCAGGGGGCGATGGCGCCCTCATATACGCTCAGGCGCTTATCGGGTATCACCAGGTCGGTATCGATGCCCAGCACCTGGGAGAAACCCTCGCAGGTGGGGCAGGCGCCAAAGGGATTGTTAAAGGAAAACAGGTTGGGCACCGGCTCTTCAAAGCTGATGCCGTCCAGCTCGAAGCGGTTGGAGAAATGCAGGAGCTTATTAGCCCCGCCGGCGGCCGGCTGCACTTCCACGTACATATCGCCCTCGCCTTCATAAAAAGCCGTATTGACCGAATCGGCGATGCGGTGCTTGTCATCTTCGTCAAAATCTTTGGCTACCAGCCTGTCTACCAGCACATATATCGTTTTTTTGGCGGCAGGCTTCCAGCTTTTTTGCTCCAGCAGGTCTTCTATGCGCAGGTTTTCGGCGCCATCGTACAGGCGGGAAAACCCTTTTTGCAGCAGGATATTCAATTCTTCGGCGATATCCCGGTTTTTATTCTGCTTAAAAGGCACGAGAATAAGCGCTTTGTCGCCGGCGGGCAGGGTGGAGATGGCTTCCACCACATCGGTCACATCGTCTTTTTTCACTTCCCGGCCCGAAACGGGCGATATGGTGCGGCCCGCGCGGGCATACAGCAGGCGCAGGTAATCATATATCTCGGTCATACTGCCCACGGTGCTCCGCGGGGTGCGGGTAATGACTTTTTGCTCGATGGCGATGGCCGGGCACAGGCCTTTGATATAATCCACGTCCGGCTTATTCATCCGGGCCATAAACTGGCGGGCGTATGCGCTCAGGCTTTCCGCATAGCGACGCTGCCCTTCGGCAAAAAGGGTATCGATGGTCAGGGATGATTTTCCCGAACCCGACACGCCTGTTACCACCACCAGCTTGTTGCGGGGAATGGATACACTTACATTTTTAAGGTTATGAACACGGGCGCCATGAATAAGAATACCATCTGTTTTCATCGCTTCTCCTTGTTTATCAACGCTTTTCTTTCTGGATGTTGCAACTGCCATAATATAGGGAGGACAAATTTATCGGAATTCTACGACTCCTTTAAGTACTAACACGCAATATTCAAAAATGTTACCTAAAATTTGGAGGCAAAATTTTGTTTTAATTAAAATTGTATTATTTTCGGTTGTAATTTATTACGAACATAAAAGAAAAACCAAACTCACGCCTATAGTATAATACTTCTACTTGAACCAATTTATCGTCTCGATTTATTTATAAAATCCAAAATCTGTTAACCAATATCCAATCATTTTAAAACCGTAGAAGTTTATGAAATCGCTTTGCAAAAAAACGGACCACGAGTTGATCCATGCCTTCATGGACGGCGACATGTATGCTCTTGAAACGCTGGTTGTGCGTCATAAAGACAAACTGTATACTTCTATTTTGTTCCTTGTGAAGGACAAATACCTCGCTGAAGACATTTTCCAGGACGTATTAATTAAAATCATCGACACCATCCGCGGCGGCCGTTATACCGAGGAAGGCAAGTTCCTGCCCTGGGCTATGCGCATCGCGCACAATCTCTGTGTAGATCATTTCCGCAAAGTAAAAAGAACGCCCGCTATCAAAACCAGCGACGACCGCGACATCTTCGAGGTGCTGAACTTCACAGAAGACAGTGCAGAAACCAAGATGATGAAACGCCAGAGCCACGACCGCGTAAGGCTGATGCTCGATTTGCTCCCCGAAGATCAACGGGAAGTGATCATTCTTCGCCACTACGCCGAGCTGAGCTTTAAGGAAATCGCCGCGCTTACCAATTGCAGCATCAATACTGCACTGGGTAGAATGCGCTACGGTTTGATTAACCTGCGTAAGATGATGGTCGAAAAACAAATCTCCTTATAAGCATTTACACTTGCATGTAAAGATATTTTTACGCGCGCAACAACAAAGGCTGTACTTGCCGCGTTTAATATCTCACAACAACGCTCTTATATAAGTTCTTAAAAATATTGTCATTCTACCCTCCCTCTGGAAATGATTTCTGTTTTCCAATCCTATGTCAGAAGGCTGAAGTAGAATGACGCCTAATTGAAAATCCCGCGGTTGCTTGCCCGCGGGATTTTTTTTGCCCCGGAAGGTAAGGTATGCCATAGCTCATGCAGCCATTAGCCAACCCGGGCAGCGATTTATAGCTATGGCATACATCCTATCGCTTAGCCGCCTCCTTACTTTTCCCAAACGCATCCAATCCACACTTCAGCCAGGAAGAATACGTATCAATATTCGGAGTAAAGCCTACCGGGATGTTCAACAACTTTTCATCGGGTGAAATAATAGCATACAACGGTTGCGAGGCATTTTTGAAGTTTTCCGACTGAAGAGTAAAATACTTATCTCCCACCGTCTTTATCGGTTTCTTTGAGCCGTCGGCTGCGGTAAACAGGAACTGTTGGTCGTCGGCCAGTGGCTTGCGATCGTCCACGTACAGCGATACCAGTATAAAATCCCTTTCTATCAGCTCTTTAACACGGGGATCGGGCCATACATTCTCCTCCATTCTACGACAGTTTGTACAGGCCCAGCCCGTAAAATCGATTAACACCGGCTTATGCTGCTCCCGGCCCATTTGCAGCGCTTTCTCATAATCGTTTATCACATTGGCCTCTACCCCTTTCTTGGTGCTCCCATGCCCGTACAGGCTATACGTAAGCGGCGGGGGGAAACCACTCACCAGCGAAAGGTTGGCATATTTTGTATTGGTAAGCCCGGGTACCAGGTACAAGGTAAACGCCAGGAACACCAGCGCTATGGCTATCCTGCCTTTGCTCAGTTTTTTCGGCGGAGGATCATAACTGAACTTCAATATCCCAAACAGGTATAATACCAGCGAGATACCCACCGCTATCCAGAATGCAAAGAATGTTTCTCTTTTTATCAGTCCCCAATGTTTTACCAGGTCGGCATTAGATATATATTTCACGGCCAGCGCCAGTTCCACAAATCCGAACACGATTTTTACCGTGTTCATCCATCCGCCGGAGCGTGGCAACGAAGAAAGCCAGTTGGGAAATAATGCAAAAAGGGCAAAAGGCAATCCCAATGCCAGTCCAAATCCCGCCATAGCTATTGTAAGCTGAACAGCGCCCCCACTTTGATTAAGCGCGTCTACCAGCAGGGTACCTAAAATAGGTCCCGTACAGGAAAATGAAACGATGGCCAGTGTAAGCGCCATAAAAAAGATACCACCCACACTTCCCACGCTCGATTTGGAGTCTACCGAATTGGAAAGACTGCTGGGAAGACCAATTTCATAGAAGCCAAAAAAGGAGAGCGCAAACAGGATAAATATAACTGCAAAAAAGATATTCAGCCATGCATTGGTGGAAATGCTATTGAGTACGCCTGAGCTGCCCCCATCCAGGAAGTAAAAAGGAACACTCAGCAACACATAGATAAGAAAGATAAAAAAACCATACAGGGACGCATTGGCAATACCCTTCGATCTATTACCCGATTTCTTGGTAAAAAAGGAAACAGTCAGTGGAATCATCGGAAAAGTGCAGGGCATAACCAACCCTAAAAGCCCGCCCAGGAATCCCAGCGCAAATATTGCCCACAGGCTCTTTTTGCCACTATCCTCCGCCCCCGTGCCGCCACATTTGTTGATGGGATTTTTCAGGTCTACCATACTGCGCTTAAGCGATTGTTCAGCTGTTCCCGATTGCCGCAGCCCTGTGCTGGCCACCGCTAAATTACCTGCTGCATCAACCGAAAAACGGAAAGGCACTTCTTCCGGCCCTACCACTTCCTCTCCCTTGATGGCCATAAAAGTAATAGTGCCTTTTATATCTTTAACGGGTGGCTGCTGACCTGCCACCGCGCCGGAAACTGTTACCGTAAAAGAAGCCGCGCTTTCAAAATAACGGATAGGAATACCCAGTAGCAGGTTCTGTTCCGATTTCAGGTCGCCCTGCTCCTGGAAGGAGGCCGTAATACCATGGCCCAGGATAGCCGAATCCAGCTTTATGCGGGTATTGGGCTCATCATCCTTCATCCTGATGGAAAACAGTTTCCAGCCCGGGGCTATAGACGCTTTTAATACGAGGGTATAATCAACATCGCCGGTTTTGCGCACGCTAAAATCCCAGTCGATAATTTTTTTGCTGGCAGTATCCTGCGCTACCGCGGCAAACGCCGGCAGGCAGCAGCTGATAAAAAATAAAATTCTCTTCACACAAGTAGTATTTAAACAACAAACGAGCTCCGGGTAAAGAACTCGTTTTTATTATAAATTCGGTTTTGCCATCTCGTATCGCTATCTCACTATCCCCCTACCGGCACTTTAAAATCCACGGTTGCGGGCGGCAGGCACTGCGAATCATTGCACACCATAAACTCTACTGTACCCGCCAGGTTTGTTTTGATCTTACCTTTCAGCCTTACCACCTGCACAAAATCGACGCTTTTTTCAAAATACATAACGTCGCCGCCCCACACCTCTTCTTTCTTTTTTACCATTTTGCCCACTTCCTTTACCTTACCATCCGACATAAGCAGGGGATTGGCAGCAAACTTAAAGCTCGTTGGTATAGGTCCATCCACACCGGCAAACTGCGCATACATATGATAATCTCCGTCGATGCTGGCGGTCATATGCACCTCGAAAGTTTTATCGGCTATTTTCTTTGCCGTAAAGGTCCAATGCACCGCCTTGCTGGACTGGGCCGATACCGCCATTCCTGCCATAATCATACAACCAAGAAGATATAATTTCCTCATAATCAATAATGTTTTAAAAAAAGTTCAGGTAGCGTCTTAAAGGACAAATGTCATATAACTTATCCTAATAAAACCATAAAATGGGACAAAGACTATGGATTATCCTACCAATTCCGCCTGGCGTTCCATCAACAGGGATTTGATGATCGTTATTCCATCGGTATTCCCCAGCCACGCTGAAGTGGCCCTTTCGGGGTGGGGCATCATACCAAATACATTGCGGCGGCTGTTGCAGATACCGGCAATATTGCGCAGGGCCCCGTTGGGATTGGCCGCCTCGGTAACGGCGCCGCCGGCATCGCAATAACGGTAAATAACCTGGTCGCCGCTTTCCAGCGCATCCAGTGTTTTTTTATCGGCATAGTACCTGCCCTCGCCATGGGCAACAGGTATCTTGAGGGCCTGATCGGAACCTATTCCTTTGATATACACGTTCTTGCAAACAAACTGCTGGTTGGCATTGCGCAGCAGCACACCCGGCAGCAGGTGCGCTTCGCACAGCACCTGGAACCCGTTGCACACCCCCAGCACCTTACCGCCCCTGTTGGCAAAATCGATAACGCTCTGCATCATAGGGCTGAAACGCGCTATGGCGCCGCAGCGCAGGTAATCGCCATACGAAAAACCGCCCGGCAGCACGATACAATCCTGGGTGGAAAAAGCCCCCAGGTCTTTGTCTTTGTGCCAGAGCATAATCACTTCCTGGTTCAAATCATTTTGCAGGGCATCCTGCATATCGCGGTCGCAATTGGAGCCGGGGAACACTACAACGCCAAATTTCATTCAGGTGAGTTTTGAAGAGCGACAAAGATAACCAATTCAGGCGAATCAGGGGGCGCCTCTGGCACCGGGTTTTCAACAAAGCGCCGAAGGCGTACGCTACCTCCCCGGTATCCCGTAATTCAAGGCTATCACAAACGCAAACACCATCCAGTGCAGCAACAGCGGAAACCAGCGCCCGGTGGGATAGTAATACGCCGCCGCATTGAATACAGACAGCGGCACTATCACCGGCAGCCAGTGCAGGTAATTAATGCCGGGGTTGACCAGGATGATGATAACCGACACCATCAGCAATATCAGCAGCAGGCTCCAGCTTTTACGCGTCTGGATAAGCATCTTGCTGAGGTTGCTCTGGGTATAATAGGCGCCAATGAGGAAAGGCAGCACCATAAAAACAATCCCGCCCGTGACCCATAAATTGGCCGACAAACGGGGCAGGTGAAAATAAATAGCAGGTATAACGCGGGCCCATTCCCACTGGCCAGACAGGTACAGGGCCACAAATAAAAAATAATAGGGCGTAGTAAACCCAATCAGGGCCACCAGCCATTCGGTAATGTAAAAAGGCCGGGTAATGAGCAGCACAAAAATCATCAGCAGCAGGAATACCACCGCCGGGCTGTATATCAGCGGTAGCAGGCCCAGCAGCAGGCTGATATTGAAAATAGCCGTTTTGGGGCTGTTATTGTTATACAGGTTGGTCATCCGGTACCAGGTCCATATCAGCAGGAAATTGACCAGCAGCGGCGCCGAAAACAGGTTCCATTCATGCATCAGCGAGGTAATGAGCAGGTAGCTCATGCCCACCAGGTAGTTCGACTTTGGGAACAGGCGCAGCGTATTCGAAATACGGTTGAGCAGGGTAGCCTGCACAAACAGCAGCAAAAACGCCAGCAGCGGGAAAATAATGGGAGCAGGATCCGTCACCGGTTGCAGAAACCGGATAACCAGCTGGAAAATATAGCTGTTGCCATCACTGGCGGCATAAGACTCCGGATGAAGAAAAATGGGAAACTTGAGCACCAATCCGTAGATAAGCAACAAAAATGCGTTTCCCGGATTTTTTTGTTTAAAGAGACCGATCACCGTTGCGGTTTTTGGATTTGGATTAGAAATCTATTTTCGCCATGCAAAGATAATTACGGTACAGACATGGCATAATCATTTGTCTTGCGCTCACCTGTTTTCCATAACGGGCCATGAACTCGTACCCTTTGTCAAGATTTTTCAGGGTAGGGTTGCGGGTTATCTTCCCTTCGGCCGACAGACTCTGGTCGTTCAGCATCAGCACACGCCGCTCAAATGCATTAAAAAGAAAATGTACCTCACCCCCGGTATTCATCACCTGGAAAGAAACCATATTATCCGATTCGTCGTCAAACTGGCTCTTCGGTATCACGTTACTCCATTCCACGTTGCCGGCGGCATCATACGAAAGCACCATGATATTTTCCGCATGATAGCGGGTAATGGACCCCGTATTCCAGCGGTTCCAGGGCGAACCCCAGGAGGAATAGGGCGACCAGTAATAATAATCCATCGGGCTTATCCACGGGTTGCCGCCTCCCATATAATCCCAGCGGTTAAAGCCGCCGCCACGTGAGGTGGTGTATTCCGCCTCGCTCACCAGCAGGTAGCCCCCGTCACGCCGCATAATGATGTTCTTGATAAAAAAATCGTTGAACGCCATTTTTACGCTCCCGTCGGCACTCTTGGCGCTGCCGCGCAGGTCGTCGTTAAACACGCTGGCAAACTCCCGTATCTTACGGTTGTTCTGCTTGTCCCAGATAACGGAATATAAGCCCTCAATATTGCCGCGTTTCTGCTTGTAATAGAAGGCGCTTAGTAAAATTCGCTTATTGCTGTTGTCTACCTTGGTTTTTACCTCGTCCAGCACCCTGCTCCCCGTTTCTACCTCGTTGACCGTAAAACCGCTGGAATCGGGGTATTTTACCACCAGCGAAAGCTTGGTCACATACTCGTTATAGCTCTGCCGCAGGCATTTGCCAAATACCAGCTCCCCGTCGTTGGTGAGCTGGAAATCGGTAAAGAAATCATTGCGCTCCTCCATCGGCATGTTCATCCGGTGCCTGCCCTGCAGCTCCAGGTTGGCATTGAATAGCATAGTGGTAAAAAGGAAGTTCTTGGTGTTTTTACTGTTTATTTTAAACACCATGATGCGCTGCTTGTCGTCGCTGTTGATGGTGGTGTAGATTTTATTACCCGACGACCAGCCAATCTGGGTCGTATCCAGCTCTACCGGCTCCATCATCTTCCGGCCCGCAGGGTCCAGCTTGGCTGCCGCACAATGCACCACCCCCTTTTTCTGGTACTGGTAAATCATGAAGAAAAAGTCGGTATACGCCACGAAATCAACATTAATGAGCTGTTCGGGCGTAAAATCGAGCTTTACCCGCTCTTTCAGCTTCATATCGTTGTCGTAGATGCAAATGGCATCGTCGCTGCGGTTCGACTTGTATACCAGGAAATTACCGTTCAACTTGCCGATAACTTCAAAGCTGGTGCGGCGGCTGTCCTCCCGCTCGGGCTCGCTGTATACGATTTTGGGGCCCTGGGCCAGGGCCTGCAGACCGCAAAAAACGAGCAGTGAGTAAACTATCAATGATTTTTTAAAAGGCATACAATCTCCTGGTTTCATGATAAAATTAGGGGCAAACCGACAATCCCCGGATCCTTAATAAATCAATAACATCGCTCCCGGGTAAAAGATTTCCCGCTCTACCAAATATCGTTTTTTTAACGTGATATTACTATACTCCCAATGCATTAACCCTGTTAAATACATAAAAAATTTGGGGAATAGATTTTCGTTATACCTTTGTATCCGCGTCAGGGTCATTCCTGGCGCTATTTAGTTATACCACGGAATGGACGAACAACCGATAGTATTTGATAATAGCATGGCCCCGCAGGTATCACCTCATCCTATGACAACCGATAACACTAATCTTCTCTAAGTGGGCAAACACATCAACATCAACAAAGTCAGCACGGCAGGATTACTAATAGCACTTGGAATCATCTACGGCGATATTGGAACTTCTCCCCTTTACGTTCTGAATGCCATCACCAAAGGCAAAACCATCGATGAAAACCTCATCCTCGGCAGCCTTTCCTGTATCATCTGGACCCTGACCCTGCAAACCACCCTCAAATATGTTATCCTTACCCTGAAGGCCGACAACCGGGGGGAAGGAGGCATTTTCTCCCTGTATGCCCTGGTACGCCGGCAAAAGAAATGGCTGGTATTGCCCGCCATGATTGGCGGCGCCGCCCTGCTCGCCGATGGCATGATTACCCCGCCCATCTCGGTCGCCTCGGCTATCGAGGGGTTACGCAATATACCGGCAGACCTCATGCCCTCCGCCAGCTCCATCGAAACCTCCACCATTATTTATATCGTACTGGGTATTATTACCGTACTGTTCTTTCTCCAGCAATTTGGAACGGCGTCCATCGGTAAGCTGTTTGGCCCCGTTATGCTTATCTGGTTCACCATGCTGGCCGTATTGGGCTTCGTGCACCTCAAGGACGATATATATATTTTTAAGGCCCTGAGCCCGCACTACGCCATCCGGCTCCTGACCGAATACCCGAAAGGATTCTGGATACTGGGCGCCGTGTTCCTCTGTACTACCGGGGCCGAGGCGCTGTACAGCGATTTGGGACACTGCGGCAAAGGCAATATCCGCTATTCCTGGATTTTTGTAAAGACCAGCCTGGTGATTAACTACCTCGGGCAGGGCGCCTGGCTGCTGGCCCAGCACAACCATGAAAAGATAACCGCAGAAATGATCGGGGCGGGTTTCAATCCCTTTTACGGCGTCATGCCGCAATGGTTCATCATGGCGGGCATCGTTATCGCCACCGCCGCCGCCATCATCGCCAGCCAGGCGCTTATCAGCGGTTCCTTTACCCTTATCAGCGAAGCTATGCGGCTCAATCTATGGCCCAAGATGCGGGTGGTATTCCCTTCCGAAGAACGCGGCCAGATCTATATACCCGGCATCAACTTCCTGCTGTTTTTCGGCTGTACCGGCGTGGTATTGTATTTCCGCGAATCGACCAATATGGAAGCGGCCTACGGCCTGGCCATCACCCTGTGTATGATAGCCACCTCCATCCTGTTTTCCAATTACCTGGTCATTCACCGCGTGGCATCCCTGTGGATATACCTGTACCTGGCCACCTATTTTACCATCGAATTCAGCTTCCTGTTCGCCAACCTCGAAAAATTCCCCCACGGCGGCTATGTGGCCCTGCTGGTAGGTGGCGCCCTGTTTGCCATTATGTATGTATGGTACCGCAGCCGCAAGATTAAAAACCGCTATGTGGAGTTTGTGCGGCTGGAACATTATATCCCGCAGATACAGGAGCTAAGCAACGACCGCACCGTGCCCAAGCACGCCACCCACCTGGTGTATATGACCAGCGCCAATAACCCCAAGGAAATTGAGCACAAAATCATCTACTCCATCCTCAACAAAAAACCCAAGCGCGCAGATATCTACTGGTTCGTGCACGTGGATACGGTAGACGACCCCTATACCAGCGAATACACCGTGGAACATATCATTCCCAACGATATTATCCGCGTCGAATTCCGCCTCGGGTTCCGCATGGAGCCTAAAATCAACCTCATGTTCCGCCGCGTGGTGGAAGAGCTGGTGCAGAACAAGGAAGTAAATATCACCAGCCGTTACGAAAGCCTGGAGCGCAACAACGTCGTGGGCGATTTCCAGTTTATCGTTATGGAAAAATACCTCTCGCAGGACAACGAGCTGCCTTTCTTCGAACGCGTTATCATGAAACTCTATTTCTGGCTCAAAGAGCTGAGCCTTTCGGAAGAACGCGGCTTCGGACTCGACCCCTCCAATGTGACGATCGAGAAATTCCCGCTTATCGTAGCGCCGGTGCAAGGGGTAAAGCTGAAGAGGATATACCACGATGAGCAGCTGTAGGCTATGAGTGGCTTAATGACTACCTTAGAACGGTGACATTTACCATCTTTCTATATATCATCCTCGGCATAGTAACCCTCTCGCTTCTGGCCTATTTTCTCCAGGACAGGTTCATCTTTAAGCCCGAAAAGCTCAGCCAGGACTTCCAGTTTAAATACGATGTCCCTTTTAAGGAACTGTTCTTTGATGTCGCCCCCGGCGTACGCATCAACGGCCTGCATTTTTACCGGGAGCAGCCCAAGGGACTGATCCTCTATTTTCACGGCAACAGCCGCAGCATAAAAGGCTGGGCCAAATACGCCCGTGATTTTTACCGCTACGATTACGATGTGGTGCTGGTCGATTACCGCGGTTTTGGCAAAAGCACCGGTAAGCGCAGCGAGCACGATATACTTACCGACCTGCAGTTTGTGTACGATCAGCTGCTCGTTCAATACCCGGAGCACCATATACTTGTATATGGCCGCAGCATCGGCAGCGGCTTTGCCGCCAAAATCGCGTCCGACAACAAGCCCCGCTACCTAATCCTCGACGCCCCCTATTACAATTTTATGAAAGTGGTGGACCGCTTTCTTCCATTCCTGCCCATTAAATTCATCCTCCGCTACCAGTTGCGCACCGATAAATGGATACGACATGTCAACTGCCATACTTATATCCTGCACGGCACCAAAGACCGCCTCATACCCATCCGCCACAGCGAGCGCCTGCAACAAATCAACCCACACAAAATCACCCTTATCCGCATCGAAGGCGGCCGGCACAACAACCTGCCCTCCTTTCCGGAGTACCATAATTTTATCAGGGATATATTGAAATATTAGCTGCAAGCTTCAAGCCACAAGCGGCAAGTCTTTTGCGACGAATCCGGACTTGTAGCTTGCGGCTTGAAGCTTGCAGCTTAATACGTACCTTGCGTCATGCAGCATAAACGGAAATGGTTTCGATGGATAAAGTTTGTTTTACTGGTATACGGCAGCCTGGGCATCGCCATCTATTACCTGCAGGATGCTATCCTGTACCACCCCGTTTCACTGCCACAGGGTTATATCTATCCATTTAAAGCGCCGTATAAGGAGATCAATATTCCCTACGATAGCCTGTCCAATATCAATATCATCCGGTTTACCGTTCCTGCTTCCCCCGGCAGCCCCGCACCGGCGCCCAAAGGCGTCGTATTATACCTGCACGGCAACCGTGACAACATTGGCAGGTATGAAAAATTTGCGCCCAACTTTACCAAAAACGGTTACGAAGTATGGATGATGGATTATGCAGGTTATGGTAAAAGCACCGGCCCCGTCAGCGAGCAGCGGCTATACGATTATGCCGAACAGTTATACAAGCTGGCAAAAGCTCACTTCGCGGCCGACAGCATCACCATTTACGGCAAAAGCCTGGGCACCGGCGTAGCGGCGTGGCTGGCTTCGCGCAAAAACTGTAAGCAGCTGGTGCTTGAAACGCCTTATTATTCGATGACCTCCCTTGCCGGTTATTATTTTCCCATCTATCCTGTGGGCCGTATGATACATTGTAAAATACCTACTTTCCAATACCTGCAAAAAGTCATCGTTCCCGTCACCATCCTGCATGGCAGCTCCGACTGGACCATTCCTCACCGCAATGCCCGCCGCCTTTCCGAATTCCTGAAACCCGGCGATGCATTCATCACCATTCCCGGCGGTGGTCATAACAACCTAAACGACTACCCGCTGTTTCACGAAAAGCTGGATTCGCTGTTACGTTGAACCCCGATAAAATACTTGCCCGGTAAACACACATGGCAGTCTCCTTGTACTGTCCTAACCTGATATTCCATTTTGAAATATCAGGTGTGCATATTTATGTTCCGTCCATTGCAATCAGGCCGCTTCGTCCATCACATCATGGCATTGGGCAATAATTTGACCGCGCATGTAAAAGTTAATCCCGAATGTTCTACTTTCGGCCCCGGGGTTAAACGGCAGGACTACTGCACAACCGGTACTGATCGATAAAACCCCGGAAAGAGCATGGACAATTTATTCGTATTGCTGCTGGCAGGATTTGTTATTGGTTCGATAGGTACCCTCATCGGCGCCGGCGGCGGTTTTATCCTTGTTCCCATACTAATCCTTACACATCCGCAGCTCCCGCCGGATACCATCACCGCCATTTCCATTGCCATCGTTGCCGCCAATGCCCTGTCGGGCTCCCTCGCCTATGCCCGTTCCGGCCGCATCGATTTCAAGGCAGGCATCGTTTTCGCCCTGTTTACCATACCCGGTTCCATCCTGGGCGTATACACCACTTCCTATATACCCAAGACGGCCTTTCATCTCGTTTTCGGCATCCTGCTCATCAGCCTCTCGGTATTCCTGTTTTTCTCCAATAAGAAACTGCGGCCGCATCCCGCCAAAGACCTTAACGCACACAACGGGATCAGGCACCATATGCTCACCGATAAGGAAGGCGTTACCTACGAATATGCCTATAACCAATATACCGGCATCGCTATCAGCATCCTTGTCGGCTATCTTTCGCCACTGCTCGGTATTGGCGGAGGCATCATTCATGTGCCGGCCCTGGTGAACTGGCTTCACTTCCCGGTATATGTGGCCACTGCTACCTCGCATTTTATTCTCGCCGTTATGTCTACCGTCAGCGTGGTGACCAATATCATCAAAGGCAGCTACAACGATCCTTATGTGCTGCGCATGGTGCTGGGACTAAGCGCCGGCGTGGTGGCAGGCGCACAGCTGGGCGCCCTGCTCTCCCACAAAATAAAAGGACACAGTATTATCCGCGCCCTCGCCGCCTGTCTCGCCATCGTTGGCATACGCATCCTGGTAAGCACCCTGTAATGGCTGCACACCGGTAAACCAGGAACACACGCTCGTACATTTTAACCGGAAAAGAATAGATAAAATTGTTTGTTTATGCAGGATTCAAAATAACTTATCCTAATCGGTTATACTTATCCGGCTAAAAATTTATGGCCGGCTTTGTTATAAAATTCTATACCTTAGCATAGCAACTTACGCTACTGTATATAAAAACCCGGCTCTCCTAATCGGCACCGTATTCATTCAGCCCTGTAACAGCTCAGCACAACACTCACCTATTAATTCCGAAACCCCTTCTTCTTCGCAGTACCCCCTGAAACGCCACATCGTAATCCATTGATTTTATAACAATCATGTTCGCGGGACGCTGCTGCGCCGCCGGCAGGCAATGTATTGTTAACTCCTAAACTTTAACCGATGAAAAGGAATGCCTTATTCCTCTCCGTGAGCCTATTGCTCACCCTCTCCTCCCTTGCACAAAGCGTGGCCATCAACACCGATGGCTCCCTTCCCAATCCCAACGCGATCCTCGATGTAAAATCCGGCACCAGGGGTATGCTTATTCCCCGCATGGATTCCACGGCACGCAATGCCATTCCCAATACAAAGGGATTGCTGGTATACGATACCAGCACCAGCACTTTCTGGTACAATACCGGCGCCCAATGGAAAAACATGTCGCCCGCAGCTGCCCTGGCTGCAGCCGATTCCGCCTGGCGGCTTACGGGCAACAGCGGCACACATGACAGCACCCATTTCCTCGGAACAACCGATAATACGCCATTAAACATCCGGGTCAACAACCAGGGTGCCGGCAGGATCGATCACCTCAGCCAGAATAGCTTCTGGGGGTACCAGTCGGGTATATCCAATACCACCGGCATGGGCAATACTGCCAGCGGCCACCAGTCGCTGCAATACAATACCACCGGCTTGTTCAACACAGCCTCGGGCGTGGCAGCGCTGCAATCCAATACCACGGGAGAACATAATACGGCGCAGGGCTACCAGTCATTGATCTTTAATTATAACGGCTATGAAAACACGTCTGCAGGCTTCAGGTCGATGTACCTCAATGCCACCGGCAGACATAACACGGCCGCCGGCGCCAACGCCATGCGGGGTAATACCAGCGGTAGCTTCAATACGGCGCTCGGCGCCGAAGCGCTGTATACCAGCACCGCCGCCAATGGGCTCACCGCTACGGGTTACCAGTCGCTCTATTCCAATACCAGCGGCGCAGGCAATACCGCCTTTGGCTACCAGTCGCTTTTCAGTAACACGACCGGCGGCGGCAATACCGCCACAGGGCATAGCGCACTTAATCAAAACACGACCGGCAACAGTAATTCGGCCTTCGGCGATGGTGCGCTTGCCGCCAATACTACCGGCGAAGGCAATACGGCTATTGGCACTTACTCGATGCATTACAGCACTATCGGAGGTAATAATACCGCCATCGGCGCCGCGGCAATGCTCAGCAATTCCAGGGGCGGCAATAATGTCGCGATAGGCGACTTCGCCCTGTATCTCAATGACAATGGCAGTAACAACACGGCCGTTGGCTGGAACACGCTCTCCATCTTCCGGACAGGCGATAACAATACCATGATCGGCTGTAATGCCAATACACGATATGAAGGCTTGTCCAATGCCACCGCTATCGGCGCAAACACCATCGTAGACGCTTCCGGCAAAGTGCGTATCGGCAATCCCCTCGTGAGCGTCATTGAAGGACAGGTGCCCTTTACCACGCCCTCCGACGGCCGCTATAAATTCAATATCAAGGAAGATGTAAAAGGCCTTGACTTCATACTTCACCTCCGGCCCCTCACCTACCAATTCGACGTACAGCGCTTCGACGCACAAATGCGTACCACCGGCGACCGGGCCGGCAGGGTCAATAGCTACGCCGCGCCGGCCGCTTATAACGAGGCCGCCCAAATCCGGCGCACCGGCTTTATCGCCCAGGAAGTAGAAAAAGCAGCTAAAGAGGCAGGATATGATTTCAGCGGCATCGTTAAGCCAAAAACAGAAGAGGAACACTATGGCCTCAGCTATGAATCTTTCGTCGTGCCCCTGGTAAAAGCGGTGCAGGAACAGCAAAAGCTCATCGATGCGCAAAACAAAAAGATAGCCGAACAACAGGAATCAAACGATACACAGCGCAAAGCGATAGCGGCGCTGCAGCAGCAAATACTGGAAATAAAAAAACTATTGACCGCTTCCGGGCACTAGTACATATCAATAACCCCTTTTATTTAAACTCAAACATTCCTTACATGAAAAGAAATCTTTTATTACTCATCCTTGCTCTTTTTTGCTTGTTCGCCGGCCGCGCACAAAGCGTAGCTATCAATACAGACGGCTCCCTGCCCAACCCCAATGCCATTCTCGACGTAAAATCGGGCAACAAGGGCATGCTCATTCCGCGTATGGATTCGGTTGCGCGCAATGCCATCCCTAATACCAAAGGCCTGCTGGTATACGACACCAGCACCAGCTCCTTCTGGTACAATACCGGCGCCCAGTGGAAAAACATCTCCGCCACCGCTGCACTGGCGGCTGCCGATTCCGCCTGGCGGCTTACCGGCAATGCCGGAACCACAGACAGCAATTTCCTGGGTACTACGGATAATGTTCCGTTGAACATCCGTGTCAACAACCAGCCTTCCGGCAGAATTGATCATATTAATCAGAACAGCTTCTGGGGATACCAGTCGGGCATCTCCAATACCACCGGCACCGGCAACACGGCCAGTGGTATGCAATCGCTGCAATACAATACCACCGGCCTGCAAAACACCGCTACCGGCGTTGCCGCCCTCCAGGCCAATAAAACCGGGGAGCATAATACAGCCGATGGTTACCAGGCATTGATTTTTAATGACGGCGGCTATGAAAACACCACCACTGGCTACCGCTCCATGTACCTCAATGCAAACGGGCAGCACAACCTCGCTGCAGGCGCCCATGCCATGCGCGGCAATACAAACGGCAACTATAATACGGCCCTGGGCGCCGAAGCGCTATATACCGCCAGCACCGTCAGCGGACAAACAGCCACCGGCTACCAGTCCCTTTATTCCAATACTGTCGGCGCCGGTAATACCGCCAATGGCTACCAGGCATTAAAAATGAATACCGTGGGAAACGAAAATACCGCTGTAGGTTATCAATCCATGGCCACCGGAGCAGAGGGAACACATAATACGGGGGTTGGGTTTCAGTCACTGTACTCCAATACGTTTGGCGCCGTCAATACAGCCATGGGGCATCAGTCGATGTACGCTACTACTTCCGGCACCGGCAATGCAGCCTTTGGCTACCGGTCTATGTATTTAAATACATCGGGAGTTCAAAATACAGCAGTCGGCTCCAGTGCTTTATTTAACAACACCATAGGACAGGGTAATAGTGCGCTGGGCCTGGGAGCGTTACAGGCCAATACCACCGGTAGCTTTAATACAGCCAACGGATTTGTGGCGCTGTATTCGAACACCATCTCTTATGGCAATACAGCATCCGGCCGGGAATCTATGTATTTTAATACCACCGGCAACGGTAACAGCGCGTATGGAGGATACTCCCTGTGGCACAATACTACCGGCCACTTTAACACGGCCATCGGTTACGAATCACTGTTTAATAATAACGCAGGCGGCAACACGGCAAACGGTTACCAGGCATTGTTCAGCTCCCGGGTCACCGAAGGCAATACGGCCCTGGGAACGCAGGCGCTGTATTCTTATAACTATCCTGCCAACAATGGCATCGGTGGAAGCATGACGGCCGTGGGCTACCAGGCATTGCACGATAATGTCGATGGATTTAAAAATACAGCCATCGGCTGCCAGGCTATGTATGCAGCCACCGGCCAGGCCAACACCGCACTGGGATACCAGGCGCTGTACAACGCCGTAAACGGTTCCAACACGGCTATTGGCATCTCCGCCATGTATTCCAATACCGGCGGCGCTGGCAATACCGCCGTAGGCGCCAATGCGCTGTACGGCAATCTCAATACTTTTTATAATACAGCAGTGGGAATGGAAGCCCTGTACTCGAACGCCCAGGGCGGCGCCAATACTGCCCTCGGCTACCGCGCCCAATATGCCAATTACAGTGGCAGCGGCAATACATCCTGTGGTAACGCCACCCTGCAAAACAACACCAGTGGCACCGGTAATACCGCCATGGGAGCATCTGCGCTGTTCAACAATATCACCGGCGGCAACAATACCGCCTTTGGCTCCAACGCAAACGTAGCTTCGGGCGCACTAACCAATGCCACCGCCATCGGCGCCCTGGCCATCGTCGATGCCTCCAATAAAGTACGCATCGGCAACAGCGCCGTCACCGTCATCGAAGGACAGGTACCCTTTACCACCCCTTCCGACGGCCGCTATAAATTTCATGTGCAGGAAGACGTAAAAGGACTCGATTTCATCCTGCACCTCCGGCCTGTTACTTACCAGTTCGATGTAAAACGCTTCGATACCCAAATGAACCACGAAGCAAACCAAAGCAGCGAGACAACCAACTACGCTCTGCAAGCCGCTTACAACGAAGCTGCCCAAATCCGCCGTACCGGCTTTATCGCCCAGGAAGTGGAAAAAGCAGCGACAGCTTCAGGATATGATTTCAGCGGTATTATCAAACCCAAAACAGAACAGGATCACTACAGCCTCAGCTACGACGCCTTTGTGGTGCCCCTGGTAAAAGCGGTGCAGGAACAACAAAAGATCATCGGCGACCAGCGCCGTAAAATGGATGACCAGGACAGAAAGATAGCCGCCCTGCAACAGCAAATGGAAGCGCTCAGGAAAATAATCCAACACTAAAGCAACTAATATGAAACGATATCATTTCAATCACCGCCGCCTTCCGGCGCTTGCGCTTGCCCTGCTGCCGCTTGCCGCATGGACGCAGTCGCTCCATGCCGGCCCCGGCATTCATGTGGTAATGACGGGTGCGCCCAGCATCGTACTGCACGACATCGCCCTGGTAAACGACGGCGATCTCAGTCCCGGCAACAGCTCATTTATTTTTACCGGCAACGCCCCGGCGAAAACAGCTTTCATCGGCGGCAGCCGCCCGGCGGCTTTTTACCGGCTCGCACTCGATAAAGCACAGGGAACCCTGCTGTTGGATAATAATATATCCGTAACCGGCCTGCTACGTATGGACAAGGGAAACCTTGAGCTGAATAACCACACCATCGATCTCGGCGCTACCGGCCATATCGACGGCGAAAGAAACGAGGCCCGCATCACCGGCGCCCACGGCGGCGGCGTAAAAGCCACCGCCCTGCTTAACGCCCCGCAGGCAGTCAATCCCGGTCATATCGGCGTGGAAATTACCAGCACCGGCTACCTGGGCCTGACCACCATCACACGCGGGCATGTGGCGCAGGACAATGCCACCGGCGAAACCGGCATACAGCGTTACTTCGATATCCTGCCCACTGCCAATACCGGCCTGCAGGCCAGCCTGCGTTTTTATTATTTCGACAATGAGCTGGCCGGCAACGATAAGGATGCGCTCAACCTGTTTGCTACCAAAAACGGGCAGCACGACTGGCTGCTCTCCGGCCGTGATAATGCCAATGGCATCGCTGGCTGGGTGGTCAAAAACGATATCAGCCAGCTCACCCGTTTTACCCTCGCCATTGCCAAAAACACCCCGGTGGCAGGCCGGCCTAAAGCCACGGCTCTTGTCTGGCCCAATCCTATGCGCAACGCTTTTACCTTGTCCGTTTCCGCCGGCATGGAAAAAGATGTTGTCGTAAGTCTGTACGACCCGCAGGGCCGCCTGCTGGAAGCAAAAAGGCTGCATTGCCTTACGGGCAACAACCGGCTGCAGTGGGATATGCGTAAATATGCCGCCGCTACTTACTACCTGCGCTTCAGCGAGCCCGGTATTAAGAATATGGCCGTCACAAAGCAGTAAAAACACAAAAAGGATGTCTTCTTTCCAATAAGAAGACATCCTTTTTTTATACAATCCTCCGCCTCCGGCCTTACAGCGCCCTTATAGCAGCCTTATAGCGCCTTGTGTGGCTCCTAAGAACTACCAGGCCGGCGCATCGGCCCTACAAAGGCACTACATTGCCGCTGGCATTGTTCCTTACCTTGTCTGGTATCGTAGCCAGTATTTCCTGCCGCAGCGCCTCTATCAGCCGTTTTTTTACAAAATCGCGGTGCACCACCAGGCTTACTTCCCGCGTTGGCGCCGGGCGTTTGAAATGGCGCACCAGCTGCAGCTGTTTGGCGGCCATATCCAGTGTGGCCAGCTCGGGCAGAATGGTAATCCCGTCGTTCAGCTCCACCATGCGCCGCAGCGTCTCGATACTGCCCGCCTCGTATTCAAAATGACCGCCTTCCAGGCTCGCCTTGCGCAGCTCGCAGAGGTTCACAATCTGCGATCGGAAGCAATGCCCTTCCTCCAGCAGCCAGAGCTTTTCGGGGTCGATGTCCTTCGCCAGCACATACGATTTCTTATAGGCATCTGTTTTGCGCGATACATAGGCCACCATCTCCTCGTAAAACAATACATGCTCGCGGATGCCCTTTTCCAGCAGCGGCGTTACCAGGATACCCACGTCTATCCTTCCCTCGCGCAGCCGGGCAATGATGTTTTCGGTGGTAATCTCATTCACGTGCAGCTTTACCGCCGGGTATTTCTTTCCAAAACGCTGCACAAACAATGGCAGCAGGTAGGGCGCCAGCGTAGGAATGATACCTACCCGCAGCTCGCCCGTTACCGTTCCCTTATGCGCTTCCACGATCTCGGTTATCACCGCCTTCTCCGACAGCAGCTTACGCGCCTGCTCGATAATGGCCATACCCGCTTCGGTAGGCACTACCGGGTGCTTGCTGCGGTCGAAAATCTTCAGCTGCAGCTCTTCTTCCAGCTTCTGAATCTGCATGCTCAGCGTGGGCTGCGTAATAAAACAATGATGGGCCGCCGTGGCAAAATGGCGATAGTTGGCCACCGCCACAATGTATTCCAGTTGTACAAAGGTCATAATATCGATTTTATCTATGAGGGCATAAAATTAATCAATTTGATTTATCGGTGAAATAAGAGAACATTTGTAGCCCATCAGCATGTATAGTTTTTTGCAGTTATAATAAGTGACAACACGTGTACATGAGAAAAAGGCCCCTGCATTTGCGGGGGCCTTTGTATTTTCTACCTGTTTACCACAGGCTTTAATCGCCGCCAGCCGGTTTACCTTCACATACAAAATCCGGGCATTCACATACAAAGCCCGCTATAGCCCTTCATACTGCGTGTACTTTAGCCTTCTTTTATCCAAATGCTGTTTATGAAAAAGGAGCTTACTGCTTTATTACTATTTATATCGGTGGCTGCGGTGGCGCAGGTGCCGCAAAAAATAAATTACCAGTCGGTTATACGCGCTGCTTCCGGCGCCATAACAGCCAACCAGCCGGTAGGCATACGTTTCACTATCCACGACAGTTTGGCTACGGGCGGTATCCTGTACAGCGAAAGCCATAAAACAAATACCAATGCCTTCGGACTTATCAACCTGCAAATAGGAACAGGCGCCGTTATCAGCGGGTCCTTCGGCGCCATCACCTGGTATTCAAAAGCCAAATTCCTGCAGGTGGAAGCCGATATCACCGGCGGCAATAACTATACAACGCTGGCAACGGTGGAATTGATTTCCGTTCCTTATTCCATGCAGGCCGGCAGGGCGGCCGATTTTACGGGGACGCTTTCGGGCGATGTAGGCGGAACGCAAACGGGTACGGTTATTATGCCCAATGCCGTTACCACCACACGCATAGCGGATAATGCCGTAACAACGATCAAACTGGCGAATAACGCAGTGACGGATATCCAGCTGGCAGACAATGCCATCACCACTTCCAAACTGGCTGTTAATTCGGTTACGGATACCAAAATAGCAACGGGATCGGTCGTTAAAGGCATCAACGGTTTGAAAGACAATGTAACGCTGGCCGTATCGGGCGGACTTACATTAACGCCCTCCGGCAATACGCTCACAGTAGGCAATACAGGCATCACCGGCGTTACTGCCGGGCCGGGCATCAGTATTGGCGGCACCGCCGGCAATGCAACGGTTTCTGCCTCCTTTGGAGGCACGGGTGGGTTTTCAACCATCGCCCGTTCGGATCATAATCATGCGGGCGCAGCCTGGCAGAATACAGGCACCGTCCTTACGCTCGTCAATACAAATACTACCGGCGGCGCACTGACGATCCAAAGCGCGGCCAATGATTTTAACGGTTATGGTGCAATAAGCCGTCTCACCTCCACCACCACCCAGGGAGTAGCCATCTATGGCATCACGCCTTCTACGAATGCCAATTCGGCCGCCGTTTATGGTGAGGCAACGGGCGCAGGCAACGCCAAAGGAGTATTCGGTGCTGCCTCGGGCGCCAATACCTACGCTGTTTACGGTCAGGCGTCCGGCGCTGGCGCCTATGCAGGCGTTTTCGTTGGCAACGTATATGTATCCGGCACCTTGTCAAAAGCGGCCGGTAGCTTTAAAATAGATCATCCCCTCGACCCGCAGAATAAATACCTTTCCCATTCCTTTGTTGAATCGCCCGATATGATGAACATCTACAACGGCAATATCACAATGGATGCAAACGGCCAGGCCGTGGTAACGCTGCCCGACTGGTTCGAAGCCCTTAATAAAGATTTCCGTTACCAGCTCAGCGCCATCGGCAAACCATCTCCCGGCGTTTATATCTCAAAAGAAGTAAGCGGTCATACATTCAGCATTGCCGGCGGAACGCCGGGCGCCAGGATATCCTGGATGGTAACGGGTATCCGGCACGATCCGTATGCTGAAAAACACCGCATACCGGTAGAAGAACAAAAATCTGCGAATGAAAGAGGCAGCTTGCTGAACGCCGAATCCTACGGCCAGCCACGCAAAGCCATATTGAGCAGAACACTTCCTGCGCCTATTCAACCAAAAGAAAAATAATGTACAAAAAAGAAATGGCGCTATTGTACAAATTGATATGGCCTGTGCTTATCCTGCTGGCCGCAACGGCCGGCACACAGGCCCAGCTGCAACAGCAGGTAATGGCCACCGGTGGCGCTACCAGCAATGCCATTACCGGCTATACCATCGATTTTACCCTCGGAGAAGCCATTATTTCTACCACCAATAACAGCAATGCCGTTTTCACACAAGGATTTCACCAGCCGCCCAATGCCAGCAGTTATCCCGTTCTTTCGGTGAGCTTATGGGCCAGGCCCAAAGAAAATTATATCGACCTGGGATGGACAACCAACGCAGAAGCAGATAACAACCTGTTTTATATTGAACGGAGCGCGGATAGTATCTTCTTTACCACCATTGGCAGCATACGTTCAAAAGCGCCCGGTGGTTTCAGCAACGTTCCGCTGCAATACCTGTATGCCGATCTGCAGCCGCTCACAGGCAAAAACTATTACCGCCTCCGGCAGGTGAGCAACCAGGGAAAAATAAGTTATTCTGAAATAGTCATGGCGCAACTGCAACATTCCACCTGGGGATTGCATATATACCCCAACCCGGTACATGCTATGCTGAGCGTGAAAGCGTATACAGACCGGAATACGGTGTTTACCTTCCGGATCAGCAATGCGGCGGGACAAGAGGTAATAACGGCACGGGAAGTTTCTTTTTTACAGGGATATAACGACTATACGATGAACCTTTCTTTCCTGCCCGCAGGTGTCTATATCCTGCATGTCGTCAACGGGGCGCCTTACGGCAGCAGGCAAATAAAGCTGGTGAAGCTATAAATAATTATTCCTCCAGCGCCACCTTATTCTTGCCCACTTTCAGCTTATACCCCACGCCTACTTTCAATGCAACATTCTCTTTTTCATGGCTTACCGGGAAGCCATAGCAAACCGGGTAATCGTATTCCTTTACCACATCCCGCACTATCTCGTACACCGACTGCCCAAACGGCCGGGGGGTATCTTTGGCGTCCGTAAACCCGCCGATGATCAATCCCGCCAGCTTATCCAGCTTGCCGCTGCGCTTCAGCTGGTACAGCATCCTGTCGGTGGAATACAGGTATTCCCCCACTTCCTCCAAAAACAATATTCTTCCCTTTGTTTTGATGTCAGACGCCGTACCGGCCAGGTGCGCCAGCAGCGACAAATTGCCGCCTACCAGCTCACCCACGCCCTCACCCTTCCGGTTAAACGCATGCACCGGGCATTCGTATTTCAGTTTCTTTCCTTCCAGCGCAGGACGCAGCGACTGCACATACTCATTGGCATCGCCTCCATCATTAAAAGCGCCCGCCATCGGCGCATGCAGCGTAGCTATCTTATAATTGGAATACAGGTGCGAATGCAGCACCGTGATATCGCTAAACCCGATGATCCATTTGGGCTGCTGTTTAAACTGCTTAAAGCTCAGCCTGTCAATGATACGCGTGGTGCCATACCCGCCACGTCCGCAAAGAATCGCTTTTACCTGCAGGTCGTCCAGCATCTCCTGCAAATCGGCCAGCCGCTCGTCGTCGGTTCCGGAGAAATAGGTGGAGGAATCGCTGTTCAGCGTTTTCCCTTCTTTTACCTGGTATCCCCATTGGCGCAAAGTGTCTATGCAGGTCTGCGCTCTTTCCCTGGCCAGGAAACCCGCCGGGCATACAATACCAATGGTATCGCCCGGCTGTAAATAAGGAGGTATGGTTATCATTTGGTTTCTGTTAAGGTGCATTCGCCCGGTTTCACCATCAGCTGGTGCCTTACACCGCATTTCAATGCTACATTGTATTTCTGGTGCCCCACGGGGAAATCGAAACAAACCGGGTAGGAATAATCTTTTACTTTATCGAGCACGATATCCTGCAGCGATTTTCCAAACTCTTCGCCGGGATCATCGCCCTTTACCTTGAAGCCGCCTATTATCAAACCCCGAAGGCCCGACAGCTTGCCGGTACGATGCAGGTTCCAGAACATGCGATCGATGCTGTACAGGTATTCGCCGGTATCTTCCACAAACAGTATTTTGCCGGTGGTATGTATATCCGATCGGCTGCCCGACAGCGATTCCAGTGTTTTCAGGTTGCCGCCTGTAAGCACGCCCTCCGCCTCACCGATGCGGTTGCTGCCGTTGGCGGGAAAGGTATATCGTACAGGCTCTCCCTTCAATGCCCGCCCGATGGAATGAATGCTTTCCACCTGTACGGCGTCTGCCGTGGCCATATCATCGGGAAAGCTGTTGCACATTTTTGAATGGATAGACGCGATGCCGTAATTGCGCACCAGGTGCGAATGGATAACCGTAATATCGCTGAAGCCGATGATCCATTTGGGCGCCTTGCTGAAGGATTCAAAATTAACCCTATCGATGATACGCACCGCCCCATAGCCGCCGCGGGCGCACATGATGGCTTTTACCTCGTCGTCATCCAGCATCTGCTGCAAATCATTGGCCCTTTCCGTATCTGTACCGCCATAAGTAAAATCCCTTTTACCTACGGTGCTGCCCACCTTCACCTTAAACCCCCAGCGCTGCATCTCCTTTACCGACGCCTCTATCTCTTTTTCGGTAATATAACCTGCCGGGCAGGTAATGCCGATGGTATCGCCTGCAGCCAGGTAGGGTGGTATAACAAGAGCATCATCGGCATTGTTTCCGGACCGGGCAGCCGCAAGGCCCGGCAAGGCAATACCTGCCAATCCCAGCGACGAAAGAAAATTTTTACGGTTCATGCGTTGAAATTAAGCCCCGGGCCCTATTTTATCGGAACTTTTTTTACCCCTCCCCTTTAGCTACCTTTGCAGTCCATTTACCGGACCGCAGGCCAGGCCTGCACGGAATTATAAAAAGACGATACAATGAGTGATTATAAAAGAATATTGGTGACAGCCGCCCTTCCTTATGCCAACGGACCGGTGCATATCGGCCACCTGGCGGGCTGCTATATCCCCGCAGATATTTATGTGCGTTACCAGCGCGCGCAGAAAAGAGACGTTCAATTCATCGGCGGAAGCGATGAGCACGGCGTGCCCATCACCATCCGCGCCCGGAAAGAAGGCATCACCCCGCAGCAGGTAGTGGATAAATACCATGCCATCATAAAAGAGAGCTTCCAACAGATGAACATCTCGTTCGACGTCTATTCCCGTACCTCCAACCCCATACACCATGAAACGGCAGCCGCTTTTTTCAAGCGCCTGTACGACGACGGCCTGTTTGAAGAAAAAGAAACCGAGCAATACTACGACGAGAAAGAAAACACCTTCCTCGCCGACCGCTATATCGTTGGCACCTGCCCCGTATGCAGCAATCCCAATGCCTATGGCGACCAGTGCGAGCGCTGCGGCACCACCCTTTCGCCCGAGCAGCTTATCAACCCGCGCAGCGCCCTCAGCGATGCCCCGCTCACCAAAAGAAAAACAAAACACTGGTATTTTCCTTTACAGAACTACGAGCCCTGGCTGAAAGAATGGATAATAGAAGGACATAAGGAATGGAAGAACAACGTATACGGCCAGTGCAAGAGCTGGCTCGACAACGGCCTGCAATCCCGCGCCATGACGCGCGACAGCAACTGGGGTATCAAAGTGCCCCTGCCCGATGCCGAAGGAAAAGTATTGTACGTATGGTTCGACGCACCGATAGGCTATATCTCCGCTACCAAAGAGCTCACCGATAAATGGGCCGATTACTGGTGCAAAGACGATACAAAGCTGGTGCATTTCATCGGCAAGGATAATATCGTATTCCATTGCATCATCTTCCCGGCCATGCTCAAGGCCCACGGCAATTTTGTGCTGCCCGACAATGTGCCCGCCAACGAATTCCTGAACCTCGAAGGCGAGAAGATTTCCACCAGCCGCGATTGGGCGGTATGGGTAGATGATTATGTAGCTGATTTTCCCGGCATGCAGGACACCCTGCGCTATGTGCTTTGCGCCAATGCGCCCGAAACAAAAGACAATGATTTTACCTGGAAAGATTTCAAAGACCGGCACAACAGCGAGCTGGTAGACATCTTCGGCAACTTTGTAAACCGGGTATTTGTGCTCATGCACAAACTCTGCGGCGGCAAAGTACCCACGCTTCACCAGGATATGCTCGACGAAAAGGATGCCATCATCCTCCGCGAAATAGAGCAGGCAAAGACCAGGATCGAAAACCTGCTGGAACAATACAAATTCCGCGATGCCCTGTTTGAAGTGATCGACCTGTCGCGCAAAGGCAATAAATACATGCAGGAAAAAGAACCCTGGATAGTAGCCAAAAGCCTGAAAGAAAACCCCGCAGCGCAGAAAAGCATCGATAATACCCTGCATATCTGCCTTCAATTGACCGCCAACCTGGCCATTCTCATCAACCCCTTCCTGCCCGACACGGCAAAGAAGATGATCTATATGATGAAGGTGGTGGATAAAATGCTGGATTGGGAAAATGCAGGTAAAATAAAACTGCTCAGCACCGGCTACAGCCTGCGCGAGCCCCAGCTGTTGTTTCGTAAAATAGAGGATGCAGAAGTAACGGCACAGGTAGAGAAGCTGAAAGCGAAAGCTAAGGCTAAAGAGGAGCAGGCAGCGGCGGGTAAAGAAGCTGCCACCGGGGCCAAAGGCGCAGATACAAAAACAAGCGCTGCTGCACCGGCCCCTGCCCAACCCAAAGCCACAATTGAATACGACGACTTTGGCAAGCTCGATTTAAAGGTAGGCACCATCACCGCCGCCGAAAAAGTAGCCAAAGCCGATAAGCTGCTGAAGCTGCAGGTGGACCTTGGTACGGAAACAAGAACCATCATTTCCGGCATCGCCCTGCATTTTAAACCGGAGGACATCGTCGGCACCCAGGTAGTGGTCGTCGCCAACCTCGCCCCCCGCAAAATGCGCGGTATCGAAAGCAACGGTATGATATTAATGGCGGAAGACAATAACGGCAAGCTGCATTTCGTCAGTCCGGGCAGTACGATCAACCCCGGCGCCGGCGTATCATAACAGGTATGCCATAGCTTATCATCGCTGATACATTTTATCAAGTATGCCGCAGCTATGGCATACCTCTTTAAATCATTACATATGAAGCTCGGATTCATCGGCCTCGGCCAGCTCGGTACACCCATCGCAGAGAATTTATTGGCCGCAGGCCATTCCTTATACGTATACAACCGCACTGCCTCCAAAACCGCCCCGCTGGCCGCCAAAGGAGCTACGGTATGCGAGTCGGTTGCCGCCCTCGCAAAGGAATGCACCATCGTTTTTACTATTGTGTCCGACGATGCGGCGATAACCGATGTTTGTGAAGGCGCCGGCGGCCTGCTGCAACACCTGCTGCCCGGCAGCATCCACGTGTCTTTGAGCACCATCCTGCCACAAACGGCGACCCATCTTACCGAAAAGCACAATGCCCGCCAGCAATATTATCTCGCCGCCCCGGTATTCGGTCGCCCCGAAGCTGCCGCGGCGCGCAAGCTGAACTTCGTGATCAGCGGCGAAGAAAAGATACGCGCACAAATAACCGCTTTGCTGAAAGACGCCGGCGGCGCCGGTGTATGGGATTTCGGCGATGCCATCACCGCCGCCAATACCGTCAAGCTCTGCGGTAATTACCTTATCGTGGCCGCGCTCGACGCCATGGGCGAAAGCATCGCCCTGGCTAATAAAAGCGGCGTAGATGCCGCCAAAATGTGGGATATGTTCGGACAGACGCTTTTTAACAGTCCTATTTACCAGAACTACAGTAAGATCATCCTGCAACAAAAATTCGAGCCCGCCGCCTTCACCGCCAAATTAGGATTGAAAGACATGAAGCTGGTATCCGCGCAGGCCGCTACCGCCCAACAATCCATGCCCTTGCAGCAACTGCTGCAAAGCCAGCTGCAACAGCTGGTAGACGATGGCAAGGGGGCCTGGGACTGGAGCGCTGTTTCACCCGCAGCCCGGTAAACGCATGAATGCCCCTTAACACCTATAAACCGCCTCATTTGACAGGAACATTTCATTCTTCAAAAGCACTGTTGGTAGTGCTGGTCATTTTCCTGCTATCAGTATGCCTGAGAGCGCCGCAGCTTACCCGGCCGCTGTCACACCACCATGAATCTATATCGGCTCTTCAGCTGGTGACGATGGAATCGTGGAAACAGGCCGGCGGCCCGGCCGCGTTTAATTATATTCCCGTTTTTAATTACCAGCAGCCCGGCGATAAGAAAATAACCAACCCCTATAACATCGACCCGGCAGGCAATGAAATTTATATTTCCTATGGCACCGGCTGGAACCTCCTGCCCTGGTACAGCTTTGCGCTCCTGCATATAGATCCTACACCACTGGCATTGCGGTTATTGAATGTATGCATCGGGCTGGTATCCTGTTTACTCCTGTTCCGGTTAATGCTGCTGCTGCTGGAAGATGACGACAAAAAATATTATGCAGCCACCGTTGCCTGCATTGCATTGCTCTTTACACCCGGTATCCTCTGGTATTCGGGTAACGTATATGTTAACTGCAGCCTTGCCATACCATTCATTATTGCATTTCTTTACTGCCTGCTGCAGATGATGCTTCATCCACCCACCATCCGGCTATTCAACCTGGTAATACTGTTCCTGCTCGTCGTATGCCTTTTATCCGTTGACTGGATAGGCGCTTTTCTTGCTTTTACGGCAGCGATAGTACTGCTCGGAAGAATAAGAACAAACAAATCGTTCGTATATCCCCTGGCGGCCATTATACTGGGCGTTGCCGCAGGCCTGGGGCTTATCATAGGGCAGTTTGTGTCTTACCTGGGGCCTGCTATGGCGTGGAACAACCTTACGGGTAAGTTCCATATGCGTACTATGCATGCGTCCGATGGCGTATTTCGCACCGTGGCGGCCATAGCTACTCATTTCGTCACCGCATCGTTGCCGCTCATTGCCTTACTGGCCATTGCCTGGCTGGCGGCAAAACGGTATAAAAAAGAGACGCCCCCACCGGGTAACACCCGGCTGTTATATGTTATTTTATTGCCGGCCCTGCTGTTGTACAATACCAGCTTTTTATCGTGGACACGTCACCACGAATTCAGCATTCTTTATTACAGCATCTTATTTGCCATCGCCGCAGGACGCCTGTTGCCACGGGTATGGCCGGTAAAAAAAATGATGATGGCCCTTGCTTCATTCATTATCCTCGCTGCCGCCGAATATTATCTCATTAATCCGCCCGGCAGTAAATCATTGAATGGCGAAGCGTACGATGTGTACCGCCAGCTGGGTGAAACCATCGCCCAAAAAGTACAACCCGGGCAGGCCGTTTTTACGAACTTTACGTTACTCCCACCCGCCGAATTTTACGCCAAAAGGAGAATCGATTACGCCGCCAGCCTCGCCGATGCCCGGCAGCTGCTCAGCCATTCCAGGGCCACCGAAGGCGTGTGGATCGAGCAAAAAGCATTACATATCATCCGGGTAGAAGTCTTCCATAAACAGGAAAACAGGAATTAAGGGGAAAATATAAAACGGGAATGATTTTTTGCCTAATTTCGGTAGATAGTTGTTTAACTAACTAATTGACATATGACAAACCGTATCATCCGAACCGTCGCTGTCCTGGGCAGCGGTGTAATGGGTAGCCGCATTGCCTGCCATTTTGCCGGCGTCGGACTGCAGGTGCTCCTGCTCGACATGGCGCCCACCACCCTCAACGATACAGAACAAAAAAAGGCCTTATCGCTCGATCAGCCCTCCGTTAAAAACAGGATTGTAAACGAAGCCCTGGCCGCCGCCGTTAAATCGAACCCCTCGCCGGTATACCATAAAGACGTATTGAAGAAGATAAAAACAGGCAATTTCACCGATAACATGAAGGACATCGCGGCAGCCGACTGGATCATTGAAGTCGTCGTGGAGCGCCTCGATATCAAGCAATCCATCTTTACGGAAGTAGAAAAATACCGCCGCCCCGGTACATTGATCACCTCTAATACCTCCGGCATCCCTATCCACCTCATGGCCGAAGGCAGGAGCGATGATTTTAAAAAACATTTCTGCGGCACCCACTTCTTTAACCCGCCGCGCTACCTGCGCCTGCTCGAAATCATCCCCACCCCGCATACAGACCCCGAAGTCATCGCCTTCCTGGTGCATTACGGCGATTTGGTGCTGGGCAAAACCACCGTGCGCTGCAAAGACACGCCTGCCTTTATCGCCAATCGTATCGGCGTTTACGGCATCATGGCCATCTTCGGACTGGTGGAAAAAATGGGCCTTACGATAGATGAAATAGACGCGCTCACCGGCCCTATTATCGGCCGTCCCAAATCGGCCATCTTCCGGCTGGCAGATGTGGTGGGTATGGATACCCTTGTAAAAGTAGCCAAAGGCGTGGCCGACAACTGCCCCAACGATGAGCAGCGGCCAATCTTTACCATCCCCGCCTGGCTCCAAAAAATGGTAGACAATAAATGGCTGGGCGATAAAACCGGGCAGGGCTTCTTTAAAAAGACAAAAGGCGCCGGGGGCGAAAAAGAAATACTCACCCTTAACCTGCAAACGCTGGAATATGGCCCCCGTGTAAAGCCGAAATTTGCTACGGTGGAAGCCGCCAAACCGATCGACGACCTGAAGACAAGACTTAAAATGCTGGTGCAGGGCCCCGATAAAGCAGGCGAGTTCTACCGCCGCTTCCATTACGGCCTGTTCTCTTATATCTCTCACCGCATTCCTGAAATAAGCGATGAAGTATATCGTATAGACGATGCCATGATGGCCGGCTTTGGCTGGGAAATCGGGGCTTTCGAAAGCTGGGATACGCTCGGCGTGGCAAAGACCGCCGAAGCCATGAAGAAGGAAGGCTATAGCATCGCCCCGTGGGTAGACGAAATGCTGGCCGCCGGCAATAAGAGTTTCTATAAGGTAGAAAACGGTAAACGCTATTATTACGATACCGCTACAAAAATATACCTGCCGCTGCCCGGCGGCGAAGCTTTTATCGTGATGAAGAACTTCGAAAACCAGACCGTCTGGAAAAACAGCGCCTGCCGCACTTACCACCTCGGCAACGATGTGCTGGGCCTCGAATGGTATACCAAGATGGGCAGCATCGGCGGCGAAGTGCTTGAAGGCATACAGAAATCTATTTCGCTGGCGGAAGAAAAATACAAGGGGCTGGTGATTGCCAATGACGGCGCCAATTTCAGCGCCGGCGCCAACGTAGGCATGATCTTCATGCTGGCCATCGAGCAGGAATACGACGAGCTGGATATGGCCATCCGCCTGTTTCAGAATACCATGATGCGCGCCCGCTATTCGGCCGTACCGGTGGTAACCGCGCCGCATGGCCTCGCCCTTGGCGGCGCCTGCGAGCTAAGCCTGCATTCCGATAAAGTATGCGCAGCGGCAGAAACCTATATCGGCCTCGTAGAGCTCGGCGTAGGTCTTATTCCCGGCGGCGGCGGCACCAAGGAGTTTACCCTCCGCGCGGCCGATGAAATGCACGAAGACGAACCCGAAACCATCACCCTTAAAAACAGGTTCCTGACCATCGCCACCGCCAAAGTAGCTACCTCGGCTTTCGAAGGCATTGAGCTGGGCATCCTGCGCAAAGGCCAGGACGATATTATTCTCAACCAGGGCCGCCGCATTGCCGACGCCAAACAAAGCGTACTGGAAATGGCCGAAAGAGGTTATACCATGCCCGTACAGCGCAAAGACATCAAAGTATTGGGCCGCTCCGCCCTCGGCGCCCTGTATGCCGGTATCAACGGTATGTGGCGCGCCAATTATGCCACCGACCATGATGCCCTGGTAGCAAGAAAGCTGGCCTACGTAATGTGCGGCGGCGACCTGAGCGAGCCCACGCTTGTATCGGAACAATACATACTCGATTTGGAAAGAGAAGCTTTCTTAAGCCTGACCGGTGAAAAGAAACATTGGAAAGAATACAAAGCGTACTGAAGGGCGGCAAGCCTGTAAGGAACTGATGCCGGTTGCTAATAATTCCAAAAATTAGTACAGGCGGGTGAAAAGATAGATGCCAACGGGTTATCTTCAGTGCCTAAAAACACCACCTGTGTCAGTACTAACCCTGCAAGGCATCAGCAAATCGTATGGAAAGATCCGTGCGCTCAACAACCTGTCTTTCGACATACCCGAGGGCTCTATATTCGGTGTGCTCGGTCCCAATGGCAGCGGCAAAACCACCCTGCTCAGTATCATACTCGATGTATTGAAGGCCGACAACGGCCACTTTCTTTGGTTCGGCCATCCCGGATCGCCGGCGCAACGCAAAAAGATAGGCTCCCTGCTCGAAACACCTAATTTTTATCATTACCTCAGCGCCATCAATAATTTAAAGATCACCCACAGCATCAGCGGCAGGGGTGATGCCGCCGCCATCGACAGCGTGCTGCAAAAAGTAAACCTGCACGAGCGACGTAACAGCCGCTTTAGCAGCTACAGCCTTGGCATGAAACAACGCCTGGCCATCGCCGCCGCCCTGCTGGGCAATCCCTCGGTGCTGGTGCTCGACGAGCCCACCAACGGCCTCGACCCCGTTGGCATTGCCGAAATACGGGAGCTGATGCTGGAGCTCAACAAAAAGGGACACACGATCATCATGGCCAGCCACCTGCTGGACGAGGTAGAAAAAGTATGTACCCACGTGGCCATTCTCAAAAAAGGTACGCTGCTCACCACCGGCGCCGTGGAAGACGTGCTGGTAGATGAAGACGTGGTGGAAATAAGCGCTGCCAATCCCGCCGCGCTGCTTACCCTTATGCAGAAATGGGGAGCGGCACAATCGGTCAGCCTCGCCGACAACCGCGTTCTTCTTGTATATCCCAAAGGCACCGCCCGTCCCGAAGACATCAACCGCTATTGCTTTGCCCAGGGTATCACGCTCAACCATATAGCTATTAAAAGAAAAAGGCTGGAAGCCAAATTCTTCGAGCTCACCAACAACTAACCCCTTATCAATTCATTATATATGCTTCAGATTGCAAAAACAGAATGGCTGAAAATAAAAAAATACCGCGCCTTCTGGTGGGTAATGGGTATCACCGCACTTACCTACCCGGGTATTAATTATATGTCTCTTGCTATTTACAAGGAAGCAATGACGCAAAAAAGCAAGGAATTGGTGAAAATGCTTTTCGGCAATCCTTTCTCATTTCCGGAAACATGGCATACAACGGCTTATTTTTCTTCCCTGTTCATATTTATACCGGCCATCGTTGTCATTATGCTTATTACCAACGAGTACACCTACAAAACAAACCGGCAAAATATAATCGATGGATGGAGCCGGAAAGATTTTATGATCGCCAAGCTGATTGATGTAATCCTTCTCTCGGCGCTGGTAACACTGATGTATTCGGTAGTAGCCCTGGCAATCGGCTTATCCAACACCTCCGATCCCAATGCTGCTACCACATGGCAGCAGGTTCACTATATCGGGTTGTTTGCCCTGCAGTCCTTCTCACAGCTATCCCTTGCATTCCTGGCCGGCTTCCTGTTACGCAAGTCGTTTATTGCCCTGGCTGTTTTTTCGTTTTATTTCATCATAGCAGAACCCGTAGCGGTCAAAATACTTAAATACAAATACCACAATGAAATCGGGGAGTTCTTTCCGCGCGAAATATCGGATCGCCTGCTGCCGGCGCCGGCGTTTTTCAGCAAGTTTAATGAAGCCGCCTACAAAACTTCACTCAATGACATCCATTACCACGTATATTATACCCTTATACTGTTAATTATTACCTGGGCTTTCTGCTTCTGGCTAAACAACAGGAGGGATTTATAAAAACGACTTATATGCACCTCAAAAGGACCGTATTCCTGCTCATCGTCTTTGCCGCCATTCATAATGGCGCCGCCGCCCAGCAGGGCCTCGAAACGACCATCAAAACCCAGGCGATGGAAATGGCAAAAGCCATCCTTGCCAAAGACGTGGAAAAAGCGGTGCAATACATGCCGCCGAAACTGGTAGAAGCATCGGGCGGCAAGGCCAAGGTGCTCACGGTAAGAGATTCGATGAATAAGTATATGTCCATGTTCGGCGCCGAAATAAAAAAAGTCACCATCGGCAATCCAGGTAAAATCATAACCTACAAAGACCAGCTGCAAACCACCCTGCCGCAAACCACCCAGGTAAAGTTCATGGAAAGCACGGTCATACTGGAAAGCACCCTCGTGGCCATTTCGGAAGACAAGGGACTGCATTGGTATTTTGTCGATACCAATATCTACCGCAGCAACAAGCTGAAGGAGGCCCTGCCCAACCTGAGCCCCGAGCTGGTAATACCGCCGATGAAGAAACCGGAAATCACGACCCCTTAAATAAACAGGGTATTATTCTTTGGCCAGCGCATTCACCGCCGATTCAATGGAGGGATAGAGGAAATCAAAACCGGCCGTGCGTATTTTATTCGCGTTTACCGTAGCGCTTTTGAGTACTTCCACGCTCATTTCTCCCAGCACCATTTTAAGCACAAACGAAGGCACATGCAGGGGAAGGTAGAATTTACCCCGCATCACTTTTGCCAGCGTCAGCGTAAGCGTCTTATTGCTCACCGGCTTGGGGCTTACCGCATTATAAACACCTTCCATGCCATGCTCTTCGATGGCCTTGAGGTACATTCTGCACAAATCGTCTATATGCACCCAGCTCACCACCTGTGTGCCGCCGCCCAGCACCGCTGCAATGCCCAGGCGCAATGGCTTTTTAAATTCCGCCAGCGCCCCGCCGGCATTACTGAGCGCCATACCCGTTCGCAATATTACCAGGCGCTTACTCAATCCCGTTACCGGCTTCATAGCCATCTCCCACTGTTTGCAGGTTTCGCCGAGAAAATCCGTATACGCCGCATCGCTTTCCACGAATGGTTTTGGATTGGGTATCACCGGGTCGGGCCCATACCAGCCAACACCCGAGGCGCACACCACCGCCTTCACTTTATTGGTATGCTCCTTTAATGCTTTTACAAGCAGCGTACAGCCGTTCACCCGGCTATCGATAATCTCCTTTTTCCGTTTGGCCGACCAGCGTTTATCCGCTACGGCCGCCCCGGCCAGGTGAACAATATAATCCGCCTGCTGCACGGCCGCGATATCGATGGTCTGCGCTGCAATATCCCAGGCAGCATACGACAAGCTGCTGGTACCGGTCTTTACACCGGCTTGCTTACCGGCCCCCGCATCGCGGGTCAGCACAATCACCTCATATCCTTTTTCCATTAACAGCTTGCTGAGCGCCTTCCCAATCATTCCCGTTCCCCCGGTAATAAGTACTGTAGCCATAAGCAGGATTATTCAATGAAGATAAGCGATATTAGCGCCCATTAGCGCTCATTCGCTCCCATTCGTGCCAATTAGCGCCCCAAAAAAAATCCCTCCCGGGAGAAACCGGGAGGGCTAACAACTATCCTTTCGACAGGATACAACAACTAAAAACCTACGATACTTGTAAAACACAACTTTCTTTAATCAGGCTTTTTACCGTCAAGGAAAGTGTTGATTGTACTTATTTGCCCATTATTATTTTCATCAGATTTTACTTCGTAGTTACTATAAAAATTTTCCGCCGGGCTCACGGTATTGTAAAGCTCTAAATTGCGGCGGATGTATGCCGGCACAGTTTCAAACTCATTGTTGGCATCAGCAGCATTTATATTGAACGACAGGTTACGTAATTTCTGTATGCGTTCTGCTGCACGACGTTTTTGGTCGTCTGCTTCGTCCCGCATTGCGGGGTCCTCTGCAGACAACAGGGATGGTTGCTGAGTTTGTGGGGCCCGAGGCTCATCCGCCGCTGTTGAAACTTCATCTTTAATAACCAGTTGCATGTCAAAAGAAGGTTCTTCTTCTTTTTGAGCCGCCGCCTGGTCTTCAAAAACGGGTTGTTTCACAGGAGTCGAGTGTTCGGGGCAGGGATTTTCTGCCGACCGTTGTTGAAGTGGTTCCGCATAAATATTGGAAGGCTTGGCCAAGTATCCTCCTGACGCTGCAGACGCCGGAGAATGAGTTATAACGGGTATTGTTTGTTGTGATGGATTATTGGCAGGCACCGGTTTAGCGGGCATCGAAGGGCTATCGGATGGTTGCGAATATACCAACTCCATATATGTGGGGGCTTCTTTATTCTCCACACTTTTTTGCACAGTATTTTTACTGTCACCATCACTCGTAAAAACCACAACCGGGGCGGGCTGTACAGGCGGCGTTTCCACCAGTTTCGGCTGCAGCTGCTCGCTCAGGGCCGCTTCGGCTATCCTTGCCGGGGGGATCGCCACCGGTGCGGCGGCCTGGGTTACGGGCTTTACGTCTGCTACCGGCTTGTCCATGAATTCCCCGGCGCGCTCGTCCAGCGGCAGCGCAAACTGCTTCGATACCGGCGCCTCGTCTTTTTTCATTTCCAGCACCATTACTATCTTCTCTTCCTTTTTCGGCTCTTCTTTTTTCGGTTCTTTGCGTACAAACGGGTCCTTGTACTCAAAACCCGTAGCAATAAGCGTAATGCCAATTTGCTCGCCCAGGCTATTGTCATAGCCAAGACCCAGGATAACATCCGTTGTTTCGCCCGCCTGGCTCAGCAGGTGGTTCTGGATGATTTCTACTTCGTCCATCGTAAACTCATGCTCGCCTTCCGAAGAGTTGATATTGATGAGTATCCATTTGGCGCCGCGGATATCGTTGTCGTTCAGCAGGGGCGAATTCATCGCTTCCTCGATGGCGCGCTGTGCGCGGCCTTCGCCGCCGGCAGACGCATTGCCCAGGATGGCTACGCCACCGTTTTTCATCACCGTGCACACATCGGCAAAATCCACATTTATCTGGCCGGTGCTGTTGATAACATCGGTAATACATTTAGCCGCCGTGGCCAGCACATTATCCGCCTTGGCAAAAGCTTCCTTCATTTTCAGGTTGCCAAACTGGTGACGCAGCTTGTCGTTGCTTATCACCAGCAGCGTGTCTACATAGTCCTTCATGGCCGAAATACCCTCTTCGGCCTGTAGCTGCCTTTTCTTCCCTTCATAAGAAAAAGGCGTGGTCACGATACCCACGGTAAGGATACCCAAATCGCGGCAGATCTTGGAGATGATGGGTGCGCCGCCGGTACCCGTACCGCCGCCCATGCCCGCCGTGATAAACGCCATCTTGGTATTCACTTCCAGTATGCGTTTGATTTCTTCCAGGCTCTCCTCGCAGGCCTGCTTGCCAATTTCGGGATTGGCGCCGGCGCCCAGCCCCTGCGTAAGGTGCGGGCCCAGCTGTATTTTATTAGGTACGTTGCTCAATGCAATGGCCTGCGCATCGGTATTGCATATAATGAAGTTCACCCCCTCAATACTTTGACTGTACATGTGGTTCACTGCATTACTGCCTCCGCCTCCCACACCTATTACCTTGATAATAGATGATTTTTCTTTTGGTAGATCAAAGTGTATCATAATAGCTGAGTTTTACACCCATCCGTCCCTTCATCGGCCGTTGCATGAGTGCTGTTGAATTATAATTGCTTGTCCTCTTCCTCTTTAAAGAGATCAATCAGGCTGTCTTTGAATTTGCCCCAGAAATCTTTTACGCCCTTCCTGTTTTTCATTTTTTCTGCTGTAATGGCCGTTGTTTCCACCACGGTTTCCACTTCCGCTTCGGCCTGTGCCTGCTTTTGCAGCTGGCGCAATGCCTCCGGCACTTCCACGCGGCGGTAAGCCGATTCAAACTGCTTGCGGTTGTGCTCGTAATCGTCGTACCCCTTCAGGATAAGGCCGATACAGGTAGAATACGTAGGACGCGCCAGTTCTTCTATATGACCGCCCGAGAGGTGCTCGGTAGGCAGGCCGATGCGTGCATTCAGCCCGGTTACATATTCCGTCAGCTGTATCAGGTGCTTTAGCTGCGCGCCGCCGCCGGTAAGTACGATACCGCCGTTGAGCATACGGTTGTCGAGCCCTACCTGCTTAAGATGGTAGGTCACGAAATCCATTATCTCGCTCATACGTGCCTGTATGATATTGGCCAGGTTCTTTACGCTGATTTCTTTTGCCGGCATGCCGCGCAGGCCGGGAATGGTGATAAAGGCATTTGTTTTGGCCTCATTCGACAAAGCGCTGCCAAACTGCACCTTCATCTGCTCGGCCTGTGTTTTCAACACGCCCAGCCCGGTCTTGATATCATTGGTGATGTTTTCACCACCAAAGGGAATCACGGCCGTATGTTTGAGAATGCCTTCATAAAAAACAGCCAGGTCGGTGGTACCGCCGCCAATGTCCACGATGGCCACGCCCGCTTCCAGGTCTTCCTGCCCCATCACCGCGCTGGCCGATGCCAGCGGCTGCAATACCAGGTCTTTGGTATGCAGGTTGCTCTTTTCTACGGCGCGGTTGATATTACGGATGGCGTTCTTGTCGCCCGTGATGATATGAAAATTGGCGCCTACTTTCACACCCCCGTACCCGATAGGATTGGGGATGTTTTGAAAATTATCCACCGTAAACTCCTGCGGGATAACATCGATGATCTGGTCGCCGGCAGGGATATAGGTCTTAAACTGGTCGGCTATCAGCTGGTCTATCTCGCGCTGGGTAATTTCTTCGTTGGTATCCTTGCGCACGATATCACCGCGGGTTTGCAGGCTTTTAATATGGTGCCCGGCAATGCCCACGTATACTTCGGTAATCTCAAGGTTGGGGTTGGAAGCATAGCAATTGTCCATCGCGGCCTGTATGGCCTTGATGGTCTCGTCGATATTCAGCACCTGTCCGTGCTTCACACCATTACTGTTGGCCCGGCCAAAACCCAGTATATCCAGCTTGCCGTATTCATTTTTGCGGCCGGCAATACAGGCAATCTTGGTAGTGCCTATATCGAGCCCCACAATAATTGGTTGTTCGCTGTTCATAGATTATGTTGTTTTTAGTTGTTCGCTATCTTTTTCGCGGCATTACTGCCCTTGGCTTCGGTTTTTCTTTCGGCGTAACGGATCTCTTTGCTGCTGGTTTTTGCACAGGGTGGGACGGAGTCCGGCTTTTCATCGATGATGGATGGATCGGTTGTGTTGGAACACGGTTCAATGTATCTTTTAATCTCTTCGGCGTTGTTGCACCGGCGCTATCGGGCCGGGTATTTAGAACCGGTAAAATTGAGCCAGATGCGCCAGTTACCATAATATTATTATCCACTGTTGTGGATAGTGTATCCACCGGCGCCCGGTGCGATGCCTCAATCAGTGCTTGTATGTTCTTTAATGCCTGCAGTGAATCGACCTTGCCCACCGTTCCTTTCTTTACGCCTATCACCTGCCCGCTGTACGCCACATTCACCGCGCTGTATTTTTCAAACCCCACGCTGGCCGCCACCTGCTGGTAAAACAGGAAGAGGCGATGGAACTTGGCCTCGTAGTCGTTACCGTCGCCAAACACGATGGTATGATTGCCGATAACCGGTATCATATCAAACGACCGGCTGGCCGTAATAGCCACCTGCTGCACCTGCGCCAGCCAGAAGGTGTCCTTCATCATATACAGGCTCAGCAGCTTTACCTGCTGCATCAGTGCGCTGTCGGCCCCGCGCAGCACCGTCTTCTCCGAAGGAAAGCCGGTAAACACGGGCAGCTTCACCGCCATTTTATCATTCAGCGGCAGGTGTACACAGCTGCTATCGATATAATAGCTGTTGCCTTCGGCCGTAAACACCCGGGCAATGGGCTCCCGCTCGTCGATAGTCACATGCAGCAGGCCATTGTTATCAAAGAACAAATCGGCATCCCTTACCCATACATTCCGCTTCAGCACCTGTTCCAGCCGGTTCAGGTTGAAAGACGTAAGCGGCCTTCCCTTATAGGGATTATTCCGGCCCGGGGCAATCGCATTCAACACATCCTGCCTGTCCACGAAAAGTATCCGCCCTCCTTTTATCGTTACCGTCATCCCACTACAGGCCGCATGGTTCTTTTTATTGATGGCCGCCACCAGCAACACCAGTAAAACCCCGCCCGCCGCTATCCAGAGCGACAGGAACAATATTTTACGGATGCTAATCTTAACGGCCATTTATTTCTTTGTTTATGCTAAGCTGTTTTTTTCTCAGCTGCGAGCCACTATTTCCCTCACCGGTCCCACCAGCGCATCGATGTCTCCCGCGCCGGCGGTTACCAGCAATGCGCCAAATTCCTTGTTGATGCCCGGCGCCCACTGTTCTTTCATATACTGCAGCAGGCTTGTCTTGCTCATCACCTGCTTGTTTTCTTTTGTCATCCGCTCCAGTATCATTTCACTGCTCACGCCTGCTATCGGCAATTCCCTGGCGGGGTATATGGGCAACAGGATCACTTCATCCGCCAAATCGAGGCTGGCGGCAAATGCATCCGCAAAGTCGCGCGTACGGCTAAACAGGTGCGGTTGAAAAATAACCGTGCATTTCCTGCCGCCAAACAAACTCCGCGCCCCGCTAATCAATGCCTTCAGCTCTTCGGGATGGTGCGCATAATCGTCTATAAACACCAGCTCCCGGTTCTTCACGATGTACTCAAACCTTCTTTTCACCCCGCGGAAAGCCACTACCGCCTCTTTTATCTTTGCTTTATCGATTCCCAGCTGCTGCGCCACGGTAATGGCGGCCACGGCATTCTCCACGTTGTGCATGCCGCCCATATGCAATACCACGTTTTCTATCCTGTCGTCCTTTCCTATCACATCAAATTCATAGCTGCCGTTCATCATGCGTATATTGGCGGCATATACATCGGCCCCCTCATTCTGCAGGCTGTATACCAGGTGGCGGTCCGCCTTCAGCTCCTTTCCTCTTGCCAGCCCGAACTTGCTCAGCAGCAAACCGCCTTTTTTTACTTTGGCGCCAAATGCCACAAACGCATCCTGTAAGGCTTCTTCGGTGCCATAGATATCGAGGTGATCGGCATCCATGGCGCTGATGATGGCGATATCGGGGCTCAGCCGCAAAAAGCTCCTGTCGTACTCATCGGCTTCTATCACGCATACATTGCGCGGATTGCTCCAGAAATTGGTATCATAATTCACCGATATACCACCCAGGAAGGCATTGCAGCCATACCCCGTATGACGCAGCAGGTGCGCAATCATCGTGGTGATAGTGGTTTTGCCATGTGTGCCGCCCACGCATATATTAAAAGAACTATTGCTGATAATGCCCAGCACTTCGCTGCGCTTCAATACCGTAAACCCCTTTTGCCGGTAATCATTCAATTCGCTGTGGTCCTTCGGCACTGCCGGCGTATACACCACCAGCTGCACGTCCTTTGGCGCCAGCGATACATTGTCTTCATAGTGTATCGCTATTCCTTCCTCCGCCAGCTGCACCGTAAGCGGGGTGGCTGTTTTATCATACCCGCTCACTTCTGCTCCCCGCGATTTGAAATACCTGGCCAGCGCACTCATGCCAATTCCGCCGATGCCAATGAAATAGACCTTCCTTATATCTTCTAATTGTATCACTGCTGTACACTGATTGTTTTTAATATCTCCGCTGCTATCCTGGTATCCGCATCTGTTATCGCCAGCTTGCCTATATTTTCTTTCAATGTTGCTTGCTGCTGCTCGTTACCTGCCAGCGCTATCACCGCCGGCACCAGTTTTTCTTTTGCTTCGCTGTCTTTTATCATCAGTCCTGCGTGCTTCTGCACCAGGTTCATCGCATTGGCCGTTTGGTGATCTTCGGTGGCAAAGGGATAAGGCACCAGCACCACCGGTTTTTTTACCACGCATAGTTCGTACACCGTACCGCCTGCGCGGGATATGATGATATCGCCTGCGGCATAGGCGTAGTTCATCTGCGTAATAAAATCATTGGTCCATATATTTCTTTTCCCTGCTGCCCGTTCCTTTGCCCGCGCGGCATACGGCTTGCCCGTTTGCCACACCAGCTGCAGGTTGCTGGCTTCAAATGCTTCCAGCTGCGCATCTATCGCCTCATTGATGCCTTTGGCGCCCAGGCTGCCGCCGGTGACCAGCACCGTTTTCAGCGCCGGGTCAAGGCCAAAGAAACGGATGCCTTCTTCCCGCGTCACCCGGCTGTTGGTAATATCGGCGCGTACCGGGTTGCCTACTACCATCAGCCGGTTGGCCGGAAAAAACTTTTCCATGCCGTCGCTGGCGGTAAATATTGTCGTCGCCTTTTTTCCCAGCATCATATTCGCCTTGCCGGCAAATGAATTGGTTTCATGGATAAAACTGGGAATGCCCTTCGATTGCGCATAGCGCAATACCGG